>Ga0126383_10000272_pt1 | contig 27125 bp, 22 predicted proteins | sample PanSoiMetPlot_35_FD_96882 | JGI IMG/M metagenome (GOLD analysis project Ga0126383, IMG submission 96882) | Tropical forest soil microbial communities from Panama - MetaG Plot_35 | ecosystem: Environmental > Terrestrial > Soil > Tropical forest > Bulk soil | place: Panama | collected 2016-02-17 | reverse complement strand
CGGTAGAAGTCCACCAGGTTCGTGCAGCAACCGAGCAGCACGTGCTGGCAGTTGTCCACCACCTCGCCGGTCCCGGGATGCTGATAGGAAGATGCGCGCCCGCCCAGATAAGGACGCCGCTCAAACAGGGTAACGTGAAACCCGCTGTCGGCCAGCGCACAGCCCGCCGCCAACCCGGCCAGCCCGCCTCCAACCACGGCAATTCTGGGTGTCTGTGTCCATCGCTGGGTCATTACGTCAATCGCTTCAAGAAGCCCTTTCCCAGAATACCGAGCTTTTCCCACACCGTCAGGCTCACGCGCCCGTGGAAGACGTCGTACCGGCGCAGCGTAATCTTGTCGAGCAGCCGTCGGTAGGTCGTCGCCAGCACCCACAAGGCGGGCTGGCTGTCTTCTTCGATGAGGGGAATCAGTTCGTCGGCCGCGCCGTAGTATTCCCGCGCCCGGTCCGCCTCCATCCCGAGCAGGCTACGGAACCTCGCCGCATGGTCGGCGCCCGCCAGCTCCTGCGCCGCAATCCCGAACCTCGCCAGGTCCTCTTCCGGCAGATACACGCGCCCCATGGCGGCATCTTCCTTCACGTCGCGGATAATGTTGGTCAGCTGGAACGCCAGCCCCAGCTTCTCCGCCAGTGGCTCCGCTCCCGGATCACGATACCCAAAGACGCGGATGCACACCAATCCCACCACCGACGCGACGCGATAGCAGTAGACGTACAAATCGTCGAACGTCCGGTAGTGCACCGTCAGCCCGCCCGCCCCCGGCTCTTGCTGCACGTCCATGGCGGTGCCGCACGCCAGCTGATCGAGCAACTCCACGGGAATGCGGTAACGCCGATAGGTGTCGGTCAGCGCCAACAGGATGGCATCGTCGGTCGGCTGTCCCGCCAGCACACGATGAAAGTCGTTGAGCCAGGCGTCGAGTCTCTCCCGTCGCTCGCCGAGGCTGAGGGTTGTGTCATCGGTAATGTCATCGCAGCGCCGCATGAATGCGTACACCGCGCACAGCGCCTGCCGCTTGGGCTTGGGCAATACCAGGAAAGCGTAATAAAAGTTCTTGGCCGTGCTGCGGGTGATGCCGCGGCACACCGAATAAGCCAGCTCCAGCTGCGATGCCGTCGGGCCGTACTGGGCGGGAGCGGGCTGCACGGCGGCGCTCATCGCATCTTCCCCAGCGCCGCGCGCGCCACCAGCGCCAGCTTGCGCGCCTTCGAAATCGCCGGACGCCGTCCCAGCACCCCATACCCCTGCCGCTCAATCGCGTTCAGGATCTCCTGCCCGCCCCGGGTGAACAGCTCAATATCGATGGCCAGTTCCTTGTCCACCATCGAAGCCAGCGGCCATCCCTTCAGAAACCACTCGCGAGCCCGGGCTACTTCGAAACGCATCATCTGGCAAACGGCCGCAGTGTTCCTCTCCCCCGCGAGGTCATCTTCCGTGACGCCATAGCGCCCGAGACTTTCGAGCGGCAGGTAAATCCTGCCTTTTCTGTAATCCACGCTCACGTCCTGCCAGAAATTCGCCAGCTGCAGCGCGGTGCAAGTAAAATCCGAGAAACCCTGCCGCTCAGCATCGCGATATCCGCACACGTACAGCACCAGCCGTCCCACAGGATTGGCGGAGTTCCTGCAGTAGCCGAGCAGATCGCCGAACGTCTGGTAGCGCGTGACTGTCTGATCCTGGCGGAAAGCGGTCAGCAAATCGGCAAACGGCTCCCGGGGAATGTCGCATCTCCGCACCGTCTCGCCGAGCGCCACAAATACCGGATGCCGGGGCCCTCCCGCGTAGCACGCATTCAGCTCCGCCTCCCACTGATCGAGCAGGCGCAGCGACGCCGCAGGATTCCCCACTTCATCGCCCAGATCATCGGAAATCCGGCAATACGCGTAAACGTTGAAGAAGTGCTGGCGCAGCCGTGGCGGCAGAAACCAGGTGGCGACGGAGAAGTTTTCGTAATGCGTGCGCGCCAGGCGCCGGCAGTATTCCTGCGCTTCCTCGAGCGCCGGGGCCCGCTCGGGAATCGCGTACTCGGGCGGAAGGCTCTCCCACCCCGCAACCCGCACGCCGCTGTTCACTGCCGATGACACGCCCAGTTACCTTCCTGTAAAAAGCATAAACCAACAAAGCACAGAAACAGATTGAGTCATTGAATAATTGAGACCTTGAGTCATTCCTGCCCGTATGGGGTTATCCAATGACTCAATGATTCAATGGCTCAATGACTCGATTCGCTTTTGCCGTCCTTGTGTATGCCTCAGCTCTAGTGCCCCGGAATAATGGCGGTCTTGATGTCGCCGTTCCGGTTGAGCATATGCCGCAGTACCTGCTGCAGCCGCGACAGCGGTGCTTCTCCGGTAATGTAATCGGTCGACCGCACTTTCTTCTCCGCGATCAGCGCGAACGCCCGCCGCACCGTCTCCGGCGTGTGGTGGAAGGTCGCCTTCAGACTGATCTCGGAATAATGCAGCCGGTTGGTGTCGAGCGTCACCTTGGTCCCGCTGGCGCAGCCGCCAAAAAAGTTCACTGTGCCGCCCTTGCGTACCATGTCGATCGACTGCTCCCAGGCATCCGGACGCCCGACCGCCTCAATCACCACGTCGCTGCCGCGCTTCTCCGGAGTCAGCATGCGCACCGCTTCCACCGGATCTTTCACGCTGGTGATCTGCACCGTTTCATGGGCGCCCATGCGCTTCGCCGCCTCCACCTGCGAATCGCGCTTCACCACGGAAATCACGTTGCACCCGGTCGCCTTCGCCACCTGCACGAACATCAGCCCGATGGGGCCCCCGCCAATCACCGTGACCGTATCGCCGATCTCCACTCCGGTTTCGTGCAATCCCCGCAGCACGCAGGCCAGCGGCTCGGCCATCGCCGCCTCCTCATAGCTCACATCCGGAGGCAGGGCCAGCATGTTGGTCTCGACAATGCGCCGCGGAATGCGGATGTACTCGGCGTACGCGCCGTTGTTGAACAGCAGGTCTTCGCAGAGATTTTCCTGGTGCTTCGAGCAGTAGAAACACATCTGGCAGGGCGCGGAGTTCAATGCCACCACGCGCATGCCCTTCTTGAAGCCGCGTACACCCGGTCCCACTTCGTCGATGACCCCGGCCAGTTCGTGACCGAACAGCGCCGGAGGCACGATCATGCGCGCGTGATACCCGCGCTGATACACCTTCAGGTCGGTGCCGCAGGTCAGCGCGACCTGGACCTTCACCAGCACCTCCCCGTCGCCGACCCGAGGAATCGGGACCTTTTCGATCTTCACGTCCTCTTTTCCATAGAGGACCGCGGCTGTCATTTTTCCATTCACGCTAGAGTTCCTTCCCACTCGCTGCCCGGCTGAATCACGATCTTCATGGAGTCGGGTTGTGGATGGGCAGCCAGGTGCAATGCCTCCACGCTGCTGGAGAGAGGAAAACGATGGCTGATCAGGCGCGCCAGATCCATTTCTCGGCTCATCACGAAGCGAACCGATTCCTCTTGCAGCTCGACGGAAGCGCTATATGACCCCAAGAGTGTTTTCTCGTCTACGCAAACCGCGGCGGGATCAATCGTGGCCTCGCCGCGCACCGTCTGCGCAAATAACAACACACGTCCACCCGGGCGCACCGCGTTCATCGCCGTCCGGATAAGGCTATTGCCGCCGACGGCCAGAATCGCGGCGTCGGCGCCTCGACCCTCGGTCTCGCCACGCACCACTTTCACCGCATCGGTGCACGACGCGTCAATCGCGTTCCCCAAGCTGAAGCTTTTGGCTATTGTATGCCTCTGGGGATACAAATCGGAAGTAATTACCCGGGCCCCGGCCCGTTGGGCCAACACCGCCAGAATGATACCAATGGGACCTTGTCCAATCACTAGAACTGTTTCCCCGGATCTGACACGCAGAGTGTCAATTCCCTTCATGCAGGTGTTCACCGGTTCCACGAAGCACGCCTGCTCGTAGGAAACCCCGGCGGGAATGCGCACCGTGCCCCGCTGTACAATCCAATCCATCACCCGCACGTATTCCGCGAAGCCTCCGCCGCTGGGCTCAAACCCCGCCGTGCAGCCCACTCTCTTGTAGGTCTCGCACTGCGCAAAGGTCTGGTGCCGGCAGTAAAAGCACTTCCCACAAGGAATGTGATGGAACAGCACAACCCGCTCTCCCACCTGGTACTCGCCCGCGCCCGGGCCCACCGCGGCCACCATCCCCGAAGTCTCATGTCCGAAGATGCGCGGCGCCGAGTGCGACCCGGTGGAGATCTTCTTCAGATCCGTCCCGCAGATGCCGCAGGTGTGCACCCGCACCAGCAACTCGCCCGGCCCGATCTCCGGTACCGGAACCGTCTCCAGGCGGACGTCGTCCTTCCCTCGATACACCGCCGCCCGCATGGTCGTGGGGATCACCCGCACTCCCTGGTTCACCGAAATGGTCCCTGCCACTGCCATAAGATTCCCTTCAAATCACGCTGTGACAGCAGCCTCGGCTGCCGATATGACGCGCCCGTCGCCGGGCTAGGCCAAAAACCGGCTAGGGAACCGCTCGTCTCTGCTCTTCAAGCACAACACCCAAGGCCCGCGCCGCCTTCAAACTGTCCTTCGCCAGCCTCTGTACCGCCGCCCACTTCCATGGACGTACCGCAATGTGCGTCACAAATTTCAGCGTGTGAAAACGCCCATCCGGCCCAATGAACCTGGTCAACGGCGGCAATGACGTGCTGCTCGAATCGGAAATCACCTTGCACGCCAGAAACCTGATGCCGTGCGCCTGCGCCGCCTTGCCCACCGCCGCGGCTTCCATGTCAATCGCGTGCGCGCCAAATGCTGTCCGAAAGCGCGCCTTCTGCTCCACATCGGCCACGCTGTCGAAGGTAATCAAAATCCCCGAGCCCTGACCGGAATCCATCCGGCTGCCGTCTTTCGCGTCAATCACCCGGTCGGCAGTGAGCGTGTCGCCCACCCCGAGCGCCGGGTCGAGAGCCCCGGCAAATCCCGCAGAAATCAGCAGCCCCGGCCGGTACAGGGCGATCACCGCCTCCGCCGCCCGGCGCGCCGCCTCCGCGCCCACACCCCCGGCCACCACCACGCTGCCTTCCTTCTCGTAAAAGCGGAAGCTGTGCCCCTCGTATTCGCGCACGCGCTGCGGCCAATCCTTCACGAAAGGCGCAATCTCGCGTTCGAGCGCTGCCACCACGGCGACTCGCGTGGCGAGACACGGCTCAGCTGCCTCCATGGGGACTCGCGTATCGCCCGTCCGGCCGATTCCGGTCGCTTTAGTCACTCCTGACCTCTGCCGAGCTTCACTCCGCCCAACAGCCGGGGCGGCTGTCTAAGCGTATCCACGCGCGCGAAACCACTCCACTGCCCGGCGCAGGGCGTCGTCCACCGGGCCCGCCTTCCACCCCAGCTCGCGTTCCGCCTTGGCCGACGAGACGAACATCTTCTTCCGCCCCATGCGCACCGCATCAATCGTGACACGCGGCTCACGGCGCAGCAGCCACCCGGTCAGCGCGGTGTCAACCACGCCGCTGGCCAGGGCCACAAAATACGGCAGCCGCACCCTGGGCGAGGGCAGGCCGCTGATCGCCGCCAGCTTGTCGAGAATCTGCTTCAGCGTCAGATTCTCGCCGCCCAGAATGTAACGCTCCCCGCTCTTTCCCTGCTCGAGGGCCGCGACGTGTCCCTCGGCGCAGGCCCGCACATCCACCAGGTTCAACCCGGTGTCCACATAGGCGGGAAACTTCTTCTTCAGAAAATCCACGACAATGCGCCCCGTCGGCGTCGGCTTGATGTCCTGCTCGCCCACCGGCGTCGAGGGGTTCACCACCACCACATCCATCGCGCCCTTCCCGGCCGCGACCGCCGCTTCCTCCGCCAGGAACTTCGAGCGTTTGTAGTGCCCGATCATGTCGGCCAGCGACACCGGCGAATCTTCATCCGCCCAGCCAGGGTGCCCCGCTTCCCGCGCCTTTTGCGAGAGGCGGGGTTTTGTACCAAATCCGATGGTCGCCACGCTCGAGGTGTAAACCACCCGCCGCACGCGGTTATTGCGCGCCGCCTCAAGAATCGCCCGCGTGCCCTCGACATTGGCCCGGTACATCTGGCCCGGATCTTTCACCCAGAGGCGATAGTCGGCGGCTACGTGAAACACCACGTCGCAGCCCGCCATCGCTCTCCCAAGCGACGCCGGATCCAGCAAATCCCCCGTGACCCGCTCGGCCCTCAGGTCCTGAATGTTCTTCGGATCACTGGCTGCACGCACCAGCAGCCGCAATTCGGCTCCGCGCTCTGTCAAAGCCCGGGCCACGTGACTGCCCACGAATCCGGTTGCGCCTGTAACGAAAGCTTTCATGAGCAGCTGTCAGCTCTCAGCCGGCTATCCGCAAGAGCTTTAATTGAGAGCTGATAGCTGGCCGCCGAAAGCCGCGAGCTAGTCCGCCTTGGCCGCCAGCACTTTCTTATAAGTAGTCAACGCGATCAGCGGGAAGTACTGCCGGTACATGTGGTACATCAGGTAGAACACCCGTGGAAACCCGGTGCCGGTGTAGTAAGGCTCGTCCCAGGAGCCGTCTTTTTTCTGCGTGCGCAACAAGTACGCGATGCCGCGCGCCACGCAATCGCTGCGCGTGTCGTTGGCCGCCAGTAATCCCATGATCGCCCACGCCGTCTGCGAAGGCGTGCTCGCCCCGGTCCCCTTCAGGTTGGGATCGTCATACGAGCCGCAGCTTTCGCCCCAGCCGCCGTCCGGATTCTGCACCATGCGCAGCCACTCGGCCGCCTGCTGGATATAGGGTTCGTGCTCATCCACGCCTATCGCCTCGAGGCCGCGCAGCGCCAGCATAGTGCCGTAAATGTAATTCACGCCCCAGCGTCCGAACCAGGCTCCGTCCGGTTCCTGCTCATCGCGCAGGAACTGGATTGCCTTCTTTGCCGCCGGGTGGCTCTTGTCGTACCCGTAGGCCGCCAGCATCTCCAGCATGCGCCCCGTGATGTCCACCGTCGCCGGATCGAGCATGGCGTTGTGGTCGGCAAAGGGGATGTGCTGGAAGACCATGCGGTCGTTGTCCTTGTCGAACGAAGCCCAGCCTCCGTTGCGGCACTGCATCGACAGCGTCCAGTCAATCGCACGCTGCACCGACTCGTGCTGGTAGCGTCCGTTGGGATGCTCGACCTGCGCCAGCGCCAGGCAAACCATCGCCGTATCATCCACATCCGGGTAAAACTCGTTGTTGAACTCGAAGTACCAGCCGCCCGGCTGCCCTTTCCTGTTCTTCACCTTCCAGTCGCCCGGATTGCGGACCTGTTTCTGCAGAATCCAGTCCGCACACTTCACCAGCCGCGCGTCGGTGGGCGGCACCCCCGCCTCCCCAAGGGCGAACAGGGCGTAAGCCGTGTCCCACACCGGGGAGACACAAGGCTGCATGCGGAAGGTTGCGCCTTCCTCGATCCCCAGCTTCTCGAACTCATCGAGCGCGCGAATCACCTGCGGATCGTCGGTCGAATACCCCAGGCAGCGCATGGCAATGATCGAGTTCATGATCGACGGGAAAATGGCGCACAACCCGTCGCTCATCTCGAAGCGCTCCAGCATCCACTTCTCGGCCTTCTTCAGCGCCAGCGAACGCAGCGGGCGGATATGCACCCGCTCAAACCAGTGCACCAACCGGTCGAGCACCAGGAAGAAGTTGCGCCACGAAACCAGCTTCTTCGACCAGTGCAGGTGCATGCGCGACTTGTCGCGTCCGCCCACGAAGAGTTCTTCCACCCCCATCTCGTCGGGAATCTTCTTGAAGGGCTTCTTCGCGTAGCAGATCGAAAGCGGCACCAGAATGGCACGCGACCAGGACGAGATCTCGTAGAGGTTGAACCAGAACCAGTTCGGGAAAAGTACGATCTCCGGCGGAATGGCGGGAACCGCGTCGTAATCGTACTGCCCGAAAAAGCAGAGGTAGATCTTGGTAAAGGTGTTGACCTCGGTGACCCCGCCCATCTCCAGGATCTTCCTGCGCGCCCGCTGGAGCGCAGGATGGTCCTTGCTGTATCCCGCCAGCTTCAACCCGAAATAGGACTTCACCGAGGCGCTGAGATTCGACGGCCCACCCGGATAAACGCTCCACGCGCCTTCGTCATTCTGATGCGTGAGAATGTAGCGCGCGGCTTTTCGGAAGCGCTCGGGCGTGCCCGTACCCAGCAGGGCGTGCAACACCATGTAGTCGGATTCCAGCGTGGTGTCGGCTTCCAATTCCCCGCACCAGTAGCCCTCTTCCTGCTGCCCGGAGAACAGGAACTTGCGCGCCGCATCGATCGCGGCCGCCGCCCGGCTCGCCAGATCATCTATTTTTCCGAAACGTAATTGGGGATTTCCCGAAGAAGTCGTAGAGGAGGTTTCATCCATATTCGGCGTTTACTCCGCATTCACCGGTGTGGGCGCACTGGCGATGGCTTCCACAATCTCCGGCGGCAGACCAAAACGAACGTTTTCGGGCATCACCTCAACTTCTTGCACGTTCTCGAAGCCCTTGGTGCGCAGGAATTCCACCACTTCCTCCACCAGGCACTCCGGAGCCGAGGCGCCCGCGGTCAACGCGATCGTCTTCACTCCATCCAGCCATTCCGGCTTGATATTGCGGCAGCTGTCGATTAGATGCGAATTCCTGCCCAGATTCCGCGCCACTTCCACTAAGCGGTTGGAATTGGAGCTGTTATCCGAGCCAACCACCAGCAGCAGGTCCGCTTCCGAAGCCACTTGTTTCACCGCAACCTGCCGGTTTTCCGTGGCATAACAGATATCCTGCGCCGCCGGCCCCTTGATATTCGGGAAACGCCGGCGTAACGCGGCGATAATGTCCTTGGTCTCGTCGAGGCTGAGCGTGGTCTGCGTCAGATACGCAACCCGATTGGGATCGGCCACGGTAAGCGACTCGACCTGCTGCGGGTTGCCTACTACCTGGGTCACCCGGGGAGCTTCGCCCAGCGTGCCAATCACTTCATCGTGATCGCGATGGCCGATCAGAATCAGCGAATAGCCTTCCTTGGCGAACTTCACCGCTTCCACGTGAACCTTGGTCACCAGAGGACAGGTCGCATCGATCACCCGCAACTTGCGCTCTGCGCTGGCCTGGCGCACCTCGGGCGATACGCCGTGCGCGCTGTAAATCACGCGCTCGCCTTCGGGCACTTCTTCCACACTGTCGACGAAAATCGCCCCTTTGTCCTGAAGCTCTTCCACCACAAACCGGTTGTGGACGATCTCCTTGCGAACATAAATCGGCGGCCCAAAGGCCTCGAGCGCAATGCGCACAATGTCAATGGCGCGCACCACACCTGCGCAGAAGCCGCGGGGCTTCAAAAGCAAAAGGGTCTTCTCGTCCTCATGCACGGTGAATGCCTGCTCCTAGCCTACACTTTTCCCACGAATGGATACCTCTAAACTACCGGAAAGAACCATTTTGGTCAACGTAAGCCCAAGAAATGCATAGGATTAACAGCGATTGGCGAAGAACGAGCGGTGAATGGGAGCTGGTGTCATCACCGCGGTTTCGCCCCGTGACGTCCCAGCACCTCAACTTCGGCGTCGCCTGAAATCGACTTCAGCGCCGCACTTCGCGCCCGGGCGATTCCCGAATTTCGATCCTCCATCCGGCAGGGATCTAGCAGGGCCATGCTGGAACCATGGGTCTTGGCCTCCTGCGCGAGGCATAAACACCCGCTGCCAGCAGGACTCGCAGCGCGAAACTCTTCCCGGCCATGGTCGCGAGCTTGTTGCGGCTCATAACCTCTAGCTCTCCTCATCCGGGGTTGCCGGCAATGTAGATTGATATCAACCTGCGTTCCTGCTCTCCTCTTGGCAGGATATGTTGGTGTCAATATGATCCTCCTTGATGGCCAAGACTGCGAATCCGAGCTATGAGACGACGCTCGAAGTCCGTGACGCCTGTCTGTGTCTTCACGTGCAGCGGGCGGCAAGAGCGCTGGCCCGGTGCTTCGATGATGCCCTGCGCCCGGTCGGGCTGACCAACGGGCAGTTCTCACTGATGATGTCCCTGAACCGCCCAGAACCGCCCGCCATGGCCGCGGTGGCCTCTCTTCTCGGAATGGACCGGACGACGTTGACGGCCGCACTGAAGCCTTTGCGACGCCGGGGCTTGGTCGCGGTAACCTCCGACCCGGCGGACGGCCGCAGCCGAATCATGACCCTGACAGCCAAAGGCCGCCGCCTGCTCGGACGCGCCGTTCCCCTGTGGACGGCCAGCCACGTCGCGGTGGAGGCGCTCCTCCCCCAAGGCGATCCCCACCGCCTGCGGGCCAATCTGCGCGCGCTCTCCCGCCAGCCATAAGCGAGGAGCACAATTCCTGGACCAGAGGTTGCGACGCCGTGGCCATTTGTGAACTCTCCCAACTGAACCGGGTTGTTTCATGAACCCCTGCCGGTTCGGCCCTTGCGGCTGCGTTTCGCTGCTGTCCGAGGCCTAGTCGCCTCCATGATCCACGCTGGTTTGCGTTTGCGATTCGGCCTCTCCGCGGACGAGGTTGCGGCGCGGTGTGGCTGATTGAGGTTGAATCTCCTGATCCCGTCCCTCGGATTCGCGCGGCATGGCACTCGCGAGCAGTAGAACCGTGCCGCAATACATCAGGGTATCGGCGAAAAAGTTGAAGCCACCAAGGTCGGAGTGCCTCACAACTGCGATCGCCACGTATTCGACTAACACAACGAAAAGCACGGTCAAACCGACCCACGACGCGGCGGCGCGGGTTTTCCTGCCAATCAGCAGCAGGGTTCCGGCCACCGCGTAAACCACCGCCGCCAGGTACGTCCAGACCGCGTGCCCGAACACAAACCCTGGAGTCATCATTTTCAGCGGAATGCCGGCGACGTAATCGGCGTGCAGGAATTGCTCCAGGCTATAAAACAGCACCCCGATGGCAATAAAGTATCGCGCCACGGTCAGCAGGATATGCGTGCCCCGCTCCCGCCACTGGTGGCTGAGGCTGACGGCCAGGGCCAGGGGGCCGGCGCTAAAGGACAGTTCCCGCAGCGCAAGCGCCGCCGCAAAGCGATTTCCCGGATTTCGTGCCCACGCCGGAACGTCCATCAGCACTACAAACAGGAAAAACGTCAGGGCAAGCAGACTCGCCGCCAGACGCGCCCGGATCCTCGTCACCAGGCTCAGCCCGGCTGCGATAAAGCATGCGCCGACGAAGTACGCCCAGAACATGTGCCACGGAATCCACTTCGGCACCAGCGCCGCGATGACGCTCGTCAGCGTGAAATGTTCGGTGCCGAAGGCCGCCAGCGGGGCCGCGTAAAAAACCGGCCCGAACAGAATCAGCTTGTCGAAGCCTCGCGCCCTTTGCCAATCGCCGCGCAGAAAAATCACGGCCACCCCGATGGCAAAAACCCCTGCCCCGACGAAGTACGACCACAACACCTCCCTGGGAATTGCCAGGAGAATCATGACCGCCGACAAGTTCGCCAAGTTCCCGCTCACGTCGCTTCCTTTCCGCCCGGTTGCGCGCTGGCCCCAATATTCTGTGGGTTAGACGTATTCCGGCGTACCAGGGTAGTGGGAAGCGCCGGCCGCGCAATCCCCCCTCGGGACCGGGATTTGCCGGTTCTCGGCAATCCTCGTGAGAGTGGTAAACTTCCACGGCCCTGGAAAACCGCCATCGGACACCGTGCGTCGATGTCCGCCAGGCCGCGATGAGCGTCCTCGAGACGCGCCCCCCCGAAGCCAGATTCAATGAGCACTTGACGGCGCTGATCTACATATGTAGAGTTATGCGATGGCATTACGACTCCGGCTGTCGCCGCAGACTCTCCAGGTTCTGGACGCTTTTCTCGAAGCTCCCCGGGACTGGAAATACGGGTACGACATCAGCCGCAACACCGGGCTGAAGTCGGGCACGCTGTATCCCATTCTCATGCGTCTGGCCGATCGCAAACTGCTGGAGACATCCTGGGAGACGGTCGAGCCCGGCAAGCCTCCGCGGCACTTGTACCGGCTCACGCCAGACGGTTTGCGGTTCGCACGGGAACACTTCACTCAGAGGCTTTCGGGTTCGCGAGTTCTGGCTCTTCGCGGGGTGAAAAGTTGACTTCAGCCGCCCGCAAACTTGCTGTAAGGCTGCTGACCGCCGTAACTCGCAATTCGCGGCGCGGGAGTCAAGGCTGGGGCCATGCGATGCTTCGCGAAATTGATTTCATCGAGAGTGACTGGGTGTCCCTGTGGTGGGCGCTTGGAGGCACGACAGCGATCCTGAGGCACTCCATCGTGAACACAATAAACAGCTGGGCAATGCGGCAGCTCGATCACCGGGGCGAGTGGACGCCCAAAGGCGTTGGGAAGAAAGCCGCCGGCCTGGCTTCAGGAATAGTGATTTCTGTTGGAGTACTGGCTTTTTCCGTGCTCGGTCTGGCGCGCCTGCCGCGAGCCTTGTTTCCCGCAAGGAACTTGTCGCAGCTGTCCTGGCTCGGATGGCTGCCGGTACTCGTGATACCCGAAACTGTTTTTGCCATTGCGGCGGTTGCTCTCTGGTCGAAGCGAAGGAACGTGGCCAGAGGCATCTTGCTGAGCGGGATCGCCCTCGCAGTGCACGTCATCGTGCACGTGACAACTCACGGATAGGTCTTCTGCTGATGCGTCGGCGGCAGGCCCAGGTCCATCCCCATCAGGGGCAGGTCTCAACATAGGAGCCAACCGATGAAACACACCTCGACAATATGCCTCGCTCTGGCATTGCTCGGTGCAATGTCCGCCGTGACACAGACCAAGCCACAGCCACTCCAACCGGACCCGGAGCTCAAAAAACAGGACTTTTTTGTCGGCAACTGGACGCTGGAGGGCAAGTCGGTCGCCAGCCCCTTCGGCCCCGGCGGGCAGAGTTTCAAATCGACCGAGAGCCTGGAGTGGATGCCCGGCGGGTTCTTTCTGCTGGCTCACTCCTATGCGGAGGGGAAACTGGCGCAACTTACCATCATCGGGTACGACCCGGAGGAAAAGGCCTTTACCCACACCAGCTACAACAGTACCGCGGGAAAGATTGAGCGCTGGCGAGGAACTGCGGAAGACGGTTCCTGGACCTGGACCAGGGAGGCCACGATCGCGGGGAAGCCAGGCCAGGTCCGGCTCTCGATCAAAAGGACATCGCCTCGTTCCTATTCATTCGTCGAAGAGGTGAAGACCGCAGACGCGGGCGATTGGTCGCCGATAGCCCAAGGCACCGGAACAAAGACAAATTAGAATTGCCACGCTGTCTTGCGAAGCCGCGCTGCATCGAGCGCGTACCATTCGGATCGTGCATGCTGATGGAAATCGGACAGGTGGAGGCAATCTTCCGCTATCCCGTGAAGTCCATGGGCGGCGAACGGCTTGAGGCCGCCGAACTGGGCTGGCACGGCATCGAGGGTGACCGCCGCCTCGCGTTCCGGCGCACAAACGACCGCAGCGGAATGCCGTGGCCCACGGCCAGCAAGCTTCCCGAGTTGGTCCTGTTTTCTGCCCAGCGCCATGGAGACGGTGCTCGGGGAAACCCTCCTGCGCATATTCGTACGCCGGAGGGGGCAGAGATGGCTGTCTTCGGGGAGGAGTTAGCCGCCGAAGTCGGACGCCGGTACGGGGCTCCCGTGGAGATGATGCAGCTGAATCATGGCATCTTCGACGAAGCGAGCATCTCCGTGATCTCCTCCGAGACGGTGCGCGAAGTCTGCCGACTCGCCGCAGTAGACTCCGACGTGCGACGATTTCGCCCGAATGTTGTGATTCGATCACTAAGATCGGTTCCCTTCCAGGAGGACGAATGGCTGGGCGGAGTGCTCTCCTTCGGCGAGGGGGACGACGCCCCCGCCGTCACCGTCACGATGCGCGACCTCCGCTGCGCGATGTTGAACCTTGATCCCGACTCAGCACGTCCGGCGCCAGAAGTGATGAAGGCGGTCGTTCGCGCGAACCAGAACAACGCGGGAATCTACGGCGCGGTCACTCGCATTGGCCGGCTGGCGGTTGGACAGACCGTACGTCACCGTGCGGCGACTGAGAAAAAGGGCCGCGAGTGATCGCGAGAAGCCCATTCATTCGCGGTTCGTGCGACGGAGTGGAGGTCTTCTGCAGCTGCATGATTCAAGAGCCGGTGAGCTTCTTGCGGTGTAATTGTTGATACTCACGACTCATTGCCTCTCGTTAACCCAGAACAACTGTCCACTCGTGGCCAGCTACGCCGCCAGCGCCTGTAGAAGAACATCGCCGGTCGAACAACCTCCCTCACCAGGTGAGGCGCCGGGTTTGTTACGGCTTGCGGTGGGCGTTAAAGTACGACCAGACGGTGTCGTTCAGTCCCGTCGGCCAGCTATGGCTCACTCCGGCCACCGACGACCATTCCACGGTGACGCCGCCTTTGCAGCCGGAAAGTGTTTTTGCCGTGAGCACCGGCTGGCCTCCGGCGCAGATGCTCGTCGCCGGAGTCGCCGTGGTGCAACCGAGCACCGTCATCCACCAGTCAAGCGCCATGTCGACTGATGAGATCGTGACACTGCTATTGGTCAGTCCGCAGATCGGAATGGTCGTGTCGGCGGCCCCGTTCATCTCTTCCATATTCGTGGGCGCGCTCACCGAGGAGGGCAGGCCCGTCGTGCCTCCCGCACCCTGCATGTACAGGGTCGCCGCCCAGGGAAACGTAGCCGCAAACACATCGCCAGCCTCGGCCGCCACCCTCGATGCCATGAATCCGCCGACCGAGAATCCCACGGCGAATACCGCTTTGGGATCCACGGAAGTTCCAGCCTCAATGTCGGCCACTACCGACTTCAGTTGCGCCACGTCATCGGGTGGGGTGCCGGTGTAATTGTTGCTGTCGTTGTAAATGTGCCAGGACTCAACGCCGGTTTTCAGCAGCGATCCCTTGGCATTTACCTCGATGAAACAATCCTTGGCGGCCGTCGCCGGCCAGCCGTTGTTGTTGCCTTCGGAAATTCCGCCCGGCGCGCCGTGCAGGTAAATGACAATGGGAAGAGGACCACCGCAGCTCGCGGGAGGCAGGTATAGCAACGACGTCCTGCCCCCGAGCGAGCAGGACTGCTGCGCGCCCTGCATGGTGAAGTCGCAACTCGCTCCCGTCCCTCCAGGACTGTCTCCCGAGGAACCGGACCCGGAAGGCGCGCACGCCACCTGCTCCAGGGCCAGACATGCCGTAAACAGCACCATTACCAGCCATGATCGTTGTCCCATCATTCAGTGGATGAAATCCGCCTGGACGAGGTTTTCCCGCCTGGGCACGATTTATGGTTACAACTCACGGTTACAACGCGGGGGACTTGAGGACAGCGGTTAGGGGGAACTGGCGGCCCAGGCAAGAGTGGCAGCCGCCGCTCTGATCTACGGCGCAGGCGGCGGCGCCAACAGAAATTATTTCGCCGCGGCGCTTGCCGTGGTCGAGAAAGTGATTGCCGTTTCGGCATGGATCACGGCCTCTTCCTTGCCGGTTGCAGCGGCCACTCCGGTGCCGGCCCCGGCACCCGCGGCCGTCCCGATGAGCGCGCCCTTGCCGCCACCGGCCAGCCCACCGATGAGCGCACCGGCCGCCGCCCCGCCGCCTATTTTGGTTACGTTGCTCTTGGTGTGGCTCTTGCCCTTGGCGTGAAAGCCGCTGGTTGAGAGGGACAGAGTCTTCCCATCCTTGAGTTGAATCGAAGTGAGCCGGATGGTGATCTCCCCGGGGGCATGCAGGCGTCCACTGGACTTGGCATAAGTGATCTTGCCTTTCGCCGGAGCGCCCGCCACGGCGATGGTCTTGCCATCCACCACCAGGTCTCTCACCAGGTTGGCTTGAAACGACTGCCCGTCCTGGGCACTCGCAGAATTGATTTGCGAGTCGGTGCGAACGGTGATCCGAGTTCCGGCGGGCACGGTTTGCGCCAATGCCGACATTCCAAGGGCGAGTAGAAAAACAACGGTCTTGCCAGATCTGCTCCGCATGATCTCTCCTGAATTGCCGATAGCTTGAGTCTGCAGTTTTATTGTAGGAAGGTTCCCGGCAGGACGGTCACAGATTCGCGCTTTCGACGGTTACTTTGGACCGGGCACCCTCGTGCGAAATGAATACGCAATTTTGTTGCTCGAACGCCTGTTGCCAGCTCCCTGACCGGAGGGAACTCGCGGTATTGCGGCATCGCTAGACTCTTTCATCCGGGTCTTGAAGGCGCTGGGAAAAATTCCGGATTAACGTGCCGGGAGGGGACAGCACCCCGCCGTCGCCATGTCGTATTGCTCTGCTACGCCGGCAAGCAGATTTTGCAGGTCCGATGCGTCATGCCAGTGCCCGTTTGCCATCACCCCGAGCGGTGTTTCCAGCGTGGAAAGATCATCCAGCGGGTTTGCCCTCGAGAGGATCAAGTCTGCGCGATTTCCTGCCACGATCGTTCCAAAAGGCTGGGTTCCGGGTTTCGCCTTCTGAATGAACTCACCGGGAACCCTGGTTGCGGTAGAAAGAACGTCGAAGCTGGACAATCCCGCCTGTTCGAGAGCCTTGAGATCCTGGTGCAAGGAAAAACCCGGAACCAGCCCTGGGATCCCGGGAGCGTCGGTTCCCGCGACCAGGGGAACACCGGCCTCGTTCAGTGCGCGGATGAACTTCTTCAGAAACTCCGCTCGCGCGCTGATATCGCCCGCCCGCTTGACGTATCCGCTATTCCGCCAACCGATGCGGTCGTCAGGATCCAGGTAGCGAACCTGCGGAGCCTTGAGAAACTCAGGAAGCACGTCCGGCTTTCCCCATTGACGAGCGATCGTGGCGTAGGTAATCAGGTCCGCGGTCACGTACGCTCCGTACTGTTTGGTGAATGCGATCGCAGCAGGAACCTGATCCATCCGCGGCGGGGCGTTCTCCGGGCCCGAGCCGGGTGGGTTAAAAACGGTATAGAAATACTCTTCTGCATGGGCCACCAGCACCTGACCGGCGGCCAGTTGCTTCTGCAAGCCCACCTGGCTCACACCGTGACCGACAACGGGCAGGCCTTTCTTAAGCCCTTCCTGCACCAGCGCATAAAAACAATCGGGTGACAGATTGTTGTAAACCTTGATGAAGTCATAGCCGTTGGTTTTGGCCAGTTGGACAACAGCCCGTGCCTCGTCGGCGCTCTTGACAAAGAACTCGTTGTATTGCGGCGATCCATCCACCATGAAGGCCAGATAAATGTGCGGCCCGGGGATCTCTCCTCGATCCACGGCCGGGCGAGTTGAATCCACAAATCCGGCCCGTGCGTGTCCCATGTTGAGGATAGTCGTGACACCGTTTGCCAGGTAAACGGCCATGTCCCGCCGCGTATCCGAATGCACATGCATGTCGGACAATCCGGGTGAAAGGTAGTCTGTTCCGTGTCCATCGATCACCTGCGCTCCCTCAGGAACATGAATTCCCTCCCCTATCTCCTTGATCGCTCCGTCTACAACAAGAACATCCTGATTCCGAAGGACGCGGTTGGTGTCCATGGGAACGACATTCACGTGAACGAAGACGATTACGTTTGGCGCATTTGGTGGAGTCTTCTGGGCGAGCGCGGGTGGGAGGAATTGGAGAATCAATAACACCGCGGCGACGGCGGTTGGCCGAAGGTCACCAAGATGGGGTGCGTGAGTGCAAACGAAGGTCCGCAGAGATTCACCGTGTATGGAACAGCGAATTGTGTTTTGCATTTCGCCGCTATGCTCGGGTGAAACCCAGGTCATTGTCAATTGCCGTTTTTCGTTTCCCGCCGTGCGAGAGCACCATGCTTCCCGATCGCAGGTCTCTTTTATCTCTGCGCTTCGAGCATGCCGGCAACCTGGGACCGTACCGCACGCCGTCTTTTGACTCGTCTTAATCAAACCCAGCCACAGTGTCGTCGGAAGCCTTCGATTGCTCCGGACTCATTAACGTGTCACCGGGCAATCCGGAAGTCAGCTGTCGATAAGAGCCTGGCTGTTAAGAAACTCTCTCTGGAGTGTTTAAGGTGGGCTGACTAAAAGGTCGCCGCTAAACGAGTGCACGTGGATTTGCCCGAAACCCGTTCGCCGCACTGGCAGATCGGACAAAGCGCCAGGTCCGAGGGGTAATAACATCTGCAGTTGGCGCAGGGCAGACCGTACAGAGTCTTCGGGCGAAGCCGACGCGCCAAAACAGGAGGTTTAAGCTCGGCTCCGTGCGTTGAGGCGTTTGTACCATTCATAAGTTTCCGCGTCCTGTTTCTCTGCTGCTCTTGTAGTTCAAAAAATCGGACATACTTCAGCTCATTCCATGAGGAGTTTTTCTGTGCCCAGCCCAAGGAACTATTTGGGTGGTCATGGCGCATCATTGACGGGGCGGGGGTCATTATCATCGGACATCCGCCCCGTAGGGTGACTCGCCGATCGATTAAGTGCTACTTCACGGGAACCAACAGGAACGCGTGGCCTTTTCCGTTGTGCAATCCAGCTCCAACAATGCTGCCATTGCTGCTGATGGCGTTTGCTCCCTGCAAATCCCAACCCGACTTGGGCGGAATAAGGTTATTGAGATCCACCATACTGGTATCCGGATTCCACAGAACGGCATGTGTGTCCGTGTCCCCCGCTGTTCTGGAGAAACCGACCATCTGGCCGGCGTCGTTGATCGCATTTGCCTGACTGAGACTGCCGCCCAGAGTGGCTAAGGCAGTCATAGTTCCGTTTACATAGACGAAGGCGTCGGTTTGTGTGTCGCCGGGCAGGGACGAGGAACCCACAATGATCCCGAAACAGTTGATCCCATTGGCCTGCGCCATGGAACCGCCGAGCGTCCCCAGATCCTGCATCCCGTGCGTTACATCCCACAGAAACGCATCGAAGCTGCCGAGAGCGGTAGCGGAGCCTCCCACGACCTGTCCCACGCAATTGTTGCCGAAGGCATAGCTGCTGGTACCGCCAAGCGTACCCAGATCCAGAATGTTCAGACTCGAATCCCAGATTACGGCGTGGTAGGCCGAATTATCGCTGGTCAGGGACCAACCGGCGATTTGGGTATTTGTTTTCGTCAGCAGATTGTAGTTGATGGCATTCGCCTGTGAACCGGCCCCACCACCCAATCCTCCCAGATCCTGCATGATTCCGTTGATCAGCAAAAAGGCATCCGCCGAGTGATCTGTTTGAGCCTGCCCGACAATTTGACCAGCGTCATTGACGGCCTCGGCCCAACTTATGTTGCCGCCCAACGTGCCCAGGTCTATCATGCCCGTGCTTTTCGTCCACGAAAACGCATGAGTGATCGCGGGGCTTCCATCACTGACTCCCACGACGGTGCCTTGGTCATTGACTCCATACGCATTGCTGATACTGCCCCCGGGGAGCGTACCGAGGTCGATTGGTTTTTTGTAGTGAAGTTGTGCGCTGGCGGGCAAGCCCGACACAAAGAATGCTGCCGAACAAAGCGCGATTAGCATGTGAGAATGGTTCACCCGTTTCATATTTTTCTCCGAATTTATCGAGTCACAGGCCCCGGGAACTGGATCTGCCCCCAGCGGACCAGTGCGACCTCCGCAGGTCCCCCGACGCTGCGGTGGCCGCTGGTCCTGTGCGGCGCAGTAGCTTCCTTAAAAAGGTAGGCGAAAATCATGAAAGGATTTTGCCGGGGCCTGGAGAAGTTTCCGTCTGTCTTTCAATTGGCCCGGATGGCCCGACCGTTCTACCGTTTGCACACGATTCCGTTGTGTGTTTCAGTGCGGCTGCTTTGATGGGGATTGGGCCACGGACAATCGTGCCCGCAGGCGTCGCGCTAACTTGGGTGAGGTTTTACTGTCTCGAATGGCTCGATGTTGGTCTTTTGCATCCGGCTTGCGTCATTCGCTTCGTGGCCGTTCACCGTCGCGCCGCATGGCTCGCTCATCTTGTTGCGCGAGCATGGTCGCTATGACGTTTACTCGCTTTCGCTGTCCGTTCAATGACGGAGAGGAAAGCCCGCCCTGGGGCCCGGACGGGCTGAAACGGTGCGGGGCAAACCATGCCGCCTTAACGCTGGACTGCCGGGCAACCCGTGAGGGAACAGTTCTCCAGGTAACCCGAGAGTGTCATCCAGTTTATTACGCTCGGATAGAAGTCTCCGTTTGCCACGACAAGCGGCTGGCCGTTGCTGGAGTCCCAATAACTCAAGAGGTCGGCATTGAGCGCGCCAAACGTTTGCGAGCCTATGCCACCGACCTGCCCTATGAAGGATGCACGCCCAGTGTAAGTACCGTCATTGGTAAAAAGCGTGATCGAAGGAAGCTGGGTCGATCCAGGGTTCATCAGGAACGTGCAGGAAATATGTTGAATAACGAGCCTGAAGCCGGATGGAGCTGCTGGGAAAGTAGTGGTTTCCTGAGGGTACCCGATCGACTGCTGCGTCGATTCATACGGAATGCGGGCAGCCCGTTCAACGTCCAGCGCGTTGGCTGGACTGGACTTCGTGTTGACCACATTGACATTCGAAGTTGGGTTACCTGGGACTTGTGGCTTCGGTCCGGCGGATTGAGCACTGGCGGCGCTCGCGGCGATCAAGCTCGCAGCCAAAACGAGCACCGTGCGAATCCCTTGGTGTTTGATGCAGTTCATGATTGTTCTCCTGCTCCATGTGCCAAATTGAAATTCCCCTGTCATTTGGATAGGCGAAAACCAAGTGGATTTTTTGCGACGTAAAGAACGAGATTTTTGAACCAACCAAGTTGAAAAACCGAAATGCCCGTCGTGTGGACTGTGGGATCGAGGCCGACTGACCGAACGCCAAGCTTCCGCTAATCAGACAGGGGAAAATCAGTGGGAGGATCTTGCGAGAGGGCGACACATTTCTTGTTCCGCTGCTGCCGAAAAAAGGTCTTACATTTGCACCAATTTTCCTCGCGGTTTTCGCATTGTTCAGCAAGGAGCGAAGAAAACGGCTCGGCTACGATGCCCGGAGTGCGGCAGCAAACCGTACTTGTGTCGGAGTTTGCCTGATCTCGATTGACGAGTACGCAAATACTCGATGCGTCGTTTGCGAGCACTGGCAAAAGCCGACTCAGTCCAAGAGGCTAATAGGGTTTGGTGTCGAGTTTATGGGCCGTTTTTTGCGAAGATCGCGGGTAACAAACGGTCTCTGTTGAATTCCTGACTGTCGGGTGCGAGACTCGCTCGAATGTCCGGGCATGAGAGTAAGGGTTTGACTTACGGATAGGCGGGGGCCACCGATTGCGATGAGTTGCTCCGAGAGTGGCATCGCCGACAGCGGTTGTAAGGACGAGAGAACACCCTGTTCTCAGCCATGCGATAAGACTAAACAGTCAAAAACCTGGCGCTCACGGCAAGCATCGCAGCCGGACTCGTCTCTGCGCGGATACTCTCGCCAATAAGCGCTCGGCGGCGGCAGCGTTTGTCCTCACTCCTAAGAAAACAAGGCCCCGAACCGCTTCCGGTCCGGGGCCTAACCTGCCCAAGTTACAGTTGATTCAGGAGCGCCCTGTCCTCGTGGCTGAGGCGAGGTCGAAGCGATCGTTGTTCATCACCTTGCTCCACGCCCCTACGAAGTCCTTCACGAACTTCTCCCCGGCGTCGGCGCTGCCGTAGACCTCGGCGAGGGCACGCAGCTGCGAGTTCGAACCAAAGACCAGGTCCACGCGGGTTCCCGTCCACTTGACCTTGTGGGTCTTCCGGTCGCGCCCCTCGTACACGCCGTCGGAGCCATTGGGCTGCCATTCGGTTCCCATGTCGAGCAGGTTAACGAAGAAGTCGTTGCTCAAGGTCTCCGGCCGCTGGGTGAAGACGCCATGCTTGGACTTCCCGAAATTCGCGCCCAGCACGCGCAGGCCGCCGACCAGCACCGTCATCTCCGGCGCCGTCAGCTTCAGCAGTTGCGCCCGATCCACCAACAACTCCTCCGGCGTGAAGAGCTGCTGGCCGTTGACGTAGTTGCGGAAGCCATCCGCCCTCGGCTCGAGAGGCTCGAACGACTCGACGTCGGTTTGTTCCTGCGACGCGTCCATGCGCCCCGGCGTGAACGGGACTTTCACGTCGTACCCGGCGTCTTTAGCGGCTTTTTCGATCGCCGCATCGCCGCCGAGAACGATCAGGTCCGCCAGCGAGACCTTTTTCCCGCCCGACTGTGCAGCGTTGAACTCCTTCTGGATCGCTTCCAGCTTGTGGAGCACTTTCGCCAGTTCCGCCGGCTGGTTGACCGCCCAGTCCTTTTGCGGCGCCAGGCGAATGCGCGCGCCGTTCGCTCCCCCGCGCTTATCCGAGCCACGGAAGGTTGACGCCGACGCCCAGGCGGTCGAGACCAGCTGCGAAATGGGCAGCCCCGACGCGAGGATTTTCGCCTTCAGAGCAGCAGCGTCCTTTTCCCCGATCAGCGGATGATTTACCGCGGGGATGGGATCCTGCCATGGCAGCTGCTCCTTCGGAACCAGCGGGCCGAGATAACGCGCGATGGGACCCATGTCGCGGTGCGTGAGCTTGAACCACGCCCGGGCAAACGCGTCGGCCAATTGATCCGGATGCTCGTAGAAGCGGCGCGAAATCTTTTCGTACGCCGGATCGAAGCGCAAGGAAAGGTCGGTAGTGAGCATGGCAGGAGCGTGATGCTGTGACGGATCGTGCGCATCGGGCACGCTGCCGTTCGAATTCTTTGGTTTCCACTGATTCGCGCCGGCCGGGCTCTTGGTCAGCTCCCATTCGTAGCCAAACAGGTTGGCGAAGTAGTTGTTGCTCCACTTCGTGGGCGTCGTGGTCCAGGTAACTTCGAGGCCGCTGCCGATCGCATCTCCGCCTTTGCCGGTCTTGAATTTGCTTTTCCAGCCCAGGCCTTGCAACTCGATCGGTGCGGATTCCGGCTCCGGGCCCACATTGGCCGCATCGCCCGCGCCATGGGTCTTGCCGAAGGTGTGGCCGCCGGCAATCAGCGCCACCGTTTCTTCGTCGTTCATGGCCATACGGCGGAAGGTTTCGCGAATGTCCTTGGCGGCCGCGATGGGATCCGGCTTGCCGTTCGGCCCTTCCGGATTGACATAGATCAGGCCCATCTGCACGGCACCCAGCGGATTCTGTAGATCACGATCGCCCGTGTAGCGCTCGTCCGCCAGCCATTTGCCCTCCGGTCCCCAGTAAAGCTCTTCGGGCTCCCACACGTCCTCGCGCCCGCCGCCAAAACCGAAGGTCTTGAAGCCCATGGACTCGAGGGCAACGTTGCCGGCGAGAATCATCAGGTCGGCCCAGGAAATCTTCCGGCCATATTTCTGCTTGATCGGCCACAGCAGCCGGCGTGCCTTGTCGAGGTTCACGTTGTCGGGCCAGCTGTTGAGCGGCGCGAAACGCTGCTGTCCGGCTCCGGCGCCGCCGCGGCCGTCGCCGATGCGGTACGTGCCCGCACTGTGCCAGGCCATGCGAATGAAGAGCGGCCCGTAGTGACCAAAGTCCGCCGGCCACCACTCCTGCGAGTCGGTCATCACCGCATGCAGCTCCTTGATCACCGCCTTCAGATCGAGACTCTTGAATTCCTTGGCGTAGTCGAACTCCTCGCCCATCGGATTCGACAGCGGGGAGTGCTGGTGGAGAATTTCGAGGTTCAACTGGTTCGGCCACCAGTCACGGTTCGTGTGGATGGGGGGTGCGCTTGTGAACGGGCACTTGGCTTCTGCCGACGACGTTTGCTCTTGCTGGACGAGTTCCTTCGCCATGAGTTCATCTCCTTCGTACGAACCTAAAAGGATTGTGATTGAGATACAGAACCGATCCGGCTTTCCGATTCTGCGAATCACCGGCCGCCCCTGGGAGGAGGCGCGCCCTTGATCCGGTATCCATATTCATGTCACTTGACGGGGAGCACGGCGCCGAGCACAGCTCGTGCAGAGCCCCCGAAAAATGAGCTGGCATTCGCGAACTACCCGCTTGCCGAGAGAACGAGAGGCGGGCCTGGGCACGTCATACCACTCCATATCCTCCACCGCGCCGCAGCGGTCACAGATGAAGTGGTGGTGCCGCGTGGCTTTGGCATCGAAGCGCCCGGCGCGGCCCTCGACCGCCACTTCCCTCACCAGACCCGCCTTCACCAGATCCCGCAGATTGTTATAAGTCGTGGCCCGCGAAGAACGCGGATCCACGCGGTTCACAGCCTCGAAAATTTCCGCCGCCGTGGGATGCCCGTTGTGGTCCTTCAAGAAGGCCATCACCGCGTAGCGCTGCGCCGTGCAGCGCAATCCGCTGCTCTCTAGCGACCGTTTAATGGCCCCGCCATCCATAAGAAGTTTAGATTATATCTAATCTGATAGTTTGTCTAGATTGCGCTGTTCCCTTCGGGATGACGTCGAGTCTGGCCCCCGGAAACAGGCAGCGGTGGCCCGCACATCCGCACCTGGTGTGAGGCTGGGTTGGGAACCGGAAGACATACGGACAAAACCCGGCCTGGCCGGCAGCATCGAACCCCCAATCATTCTGAAACTGCGCGAATGAGTGGATGACCCGCCTTACCCATTGGCCTTGAGCATCTGCTCGGCGTGTTTGCGCGAGGTGTCGGTCAGCCTGGCGCCGCTCAGCATCCGGGCGACTTCTTCGGTGCGTTCTTCGCCGGTGATCTCGCGGATCGACGTCCGCGTGCGGCCTGCGGAAGCTTTTTTCTCGATCAGGTAGTGATGATCGGCAAACGTGGCGATTTGCGGCAAATGCGTGACGCACAGCACCTGGCTCGAGCGGGAGAGACTTTTCAGCTTCCTGCCGACGGCTTCGGCGGCGCCGCCTCCGATGCCGGTGTCGATTTCATCGAACACCAGCGTGCGCTGAGCGGCGCGCCTGGCCGGAGCCGACAAAGGCGTCCGCGCCACGCTCGATTTCAGCGCCAGCATGACCCGCGACAGTTCGCCGCCTGAGGCGATGTGCTCCAGCTGGCGCAGCGGCTCGCCCGGATTGGTCGAAATCAGGTAGACCACCTGATCGAAGCCCGAGGCCGTCCAGTTCCCTTCCTCGTCGGTGCCGCTGACTTCAATCTTGAAGTGCGCCTTCATGGCGAGATCGTTGATCTCGGCCTCGACCAGCTTCTCCAGCTTGCGCGCCGCTTCGTAGCGTTTCTTTGAAATCGCGCGCGCGGCATGCAAATACACTTCCGCCGCCTGCGCCAGTTCCATGCGCATCTGGCGCAGCGTCTCGTCCTTGTTTTCCATCGCCGCCAGTCTGCCGCGGACTTCTTCGCCGGACCGGATAACGTCATCGAGCGTCGGCCCGTACTTGCGCTTCAACCGATCAAGGATCGCGAGCCGGTCTTCAATCTCCGAGAGGTGCTCCGGCGAGGCTTGAATGCCTCCGGCGTAATCGCGCACTGTGGCGCCAACGTCTTCCACGCTGATACGCGCCGCGTCGAGCGCCGTGAGCGCCTCGTGGAACTTGGGATCATAGCGGGACAGCTCTTCGATGTGTTTCTGGGCCGCACGCAGCGACGACGCGGTCGAGTTCGCGCCCTCGTAGAGCAGATCGAAGGCGTTCATGGCGGCGGAGTAAATTTTTTCCGCGTTGGCGAGAACCAGCTTCTCCGATTCCAGCCGCTCGTCTTCTCCCGCCTTCAGCTTCGCTTCTTCGACCTCGCGCCTCTGGAAGCTCCATAGGTCCAGCAGGTGCAGCCGGTCCTGCTCGTCGCGCTCGAACTCCTCGATGCGATTGGCAATCTCCTTCCAGCGGGCATAGACCGCGGACGTCGCTTCGAGATTCGTACCCGCGTAGGTGTCGAGCAGCGCCAGGCGCGTGGGTCCGTCGAAAGTGAAGATCGATTCGTTCTGCGCATGGATAGTCCCCAGATACGGCGCCAGCTGGCGCAGCACGGCGACGGTCGCGGGCTGATTATTGACGAAGACGCGTCCCTTGCCTGCGGCGGCGATTTCACGGCGCAGGATAACGGCGTCGTCGTCGGAATCAAGGCCGTTGGCCTCGAGCGCTTCGGCGACGCGCTTCCCGGCCCCGCCTTCGACTTCGAATACAGCAGAAATGACAGCTTTGTCCGAGCCCGCGCGGATAATGTCGCTCGAAGCCTTGTCGCCCAGCAGCAGCGCCAGTGCGTCAATGAGAATCGACTTGCCGGCGCCGGTCTCGCCGGTCAGCAGGTTCAATCCGGCGGCGAACTCCACCGCCAGGTTGTCGACCACGGCGTAGTTTTCGAGGCGCAGTTCGACCAGCACGGTTCTTCCCGAATCGCGTAATTTTCTGGGAGCATAGCATGATTCTGTCTTCGGGCTCTCGGGTCCAGGCTCCAAACCGCGGCTTGTCATCGAGCGCAGCGAGGGATCTGCAGTCCCGACATCGCCAGCAAACTGCAGATTTCTCGCCGCTCCGCGGCTCGGAATGACATGAGCGGGAGGCACGACGCATTGCAAATCCTGGTGCAACCTGCGACAGCCCGCTCGGAATCGGTAGAGATGCAACCAGACTGCTTCTCAGGCGGCGGAAACGACCTCGAGTGAAGGAGACCGCAAGAACGCCCTCGGGCTCCCAAGCCCGAATTCAGCCTGACCTGGCGGAAGGACCGAGGCCCTGCCCCACCTACACTTGAGGTGGGCATAGCCACTGCCTGAGACGCAGCCGAGATGCATCTCTGCCGGAAAGGACAGGGGGGCCGACGGCTGAATACTGGGTATGAATGCCGCTCCCAGGGGTTATCCCTGGGATTCGTCCATGGAAAGCAACCCGACCCCCTGGTCTATAATCAAAGACAGGCATTCTCCTAAGAAATCTCATGCACTATCTTCCATGGCTGGCAGTGTTTGTGGGCGGCGAGATCGTCGACCTGGTTGGAGAAACCGGCCCGGTCGCCAAAGTGGTTCTTCTTCTGCTTCTGCTCTTTAGCATTCTCTCCTGGGCCATCATTCTCGCCAAGTGGAGTCTGCTGCGGCGGGCGCGGGTGCAGAGCGGACGCTTCGTGCGCGCCTTCCGCAAGGCGCAGCGCCTGCAGGACGTGGCGGCGGTGGCGGAGCAGTTCCGGCCGAGCCCGCTGGTGGGCGTGTTCGAGGGCGGCTTCGAGGAGTTCCGCCGGCAGGGCGGGGTTTCGAGCGGGGTGGTGCGCAATCCGCTGGCGATTCAGCGCGCCATGCAGATCGCCAATTCCGAGGAACTGACCCGCTTCGAGCGCAACCTGCCGTGGCTGGCCATTACCGGCGCGGTCACTCCCTTTATCGGACTGTTCG
>Ga0126383_10000270_pt1 | contig 27213 bp, 27 predicted proteins | sample PanSoiMetPlot_35_FD_96882 | JGI IMG/M metagenome (GOLD analysis project Ga0126383, IMG submission 96882) | Tropical forest soil microbial communities from Panama - MetaG Plot_35 | ecosystem: Environmental > Terrestrial > Soil > Tropical forest > Bulk soil | place: Panama | collected 2016-02-17 | reverse complement strand
TCCTGGGGCGAGGGCCAGTATCCGCGCGCCCACGGCGTGCATATGGGGCCGGACGACTCCATCTACCTGACCGACGACGGCGGTCATTTCGTCCGTAAATGCTCGCTCGAGGGCAAGTTGCTGCTGGAGATCGGCGTTCCCGGCACGCCGGCGCCCTATATGAGCGGCGAGCCGTTTCACCGCTGCACGCACACGGCGCTGTCGCCGAAAGGGGAGGTCTATGTATCTGACGGTTACGGGAACGCCAAGGTCCACAAATACTCGCCGGACGGCAGGTTACTGATGTCCTGGGGCGAACCCGGGACGGGGGAGGGCGAGTTTAACATCGTCCATAACATCTGCACCGATGCGGAGGGCTGGGTTTATGTCGCCGACCGCGAGAACCACCGTGTCCAAGTTTTTGATGGCAACGGCAAGTATGAGACCCAATGGAATAATCTGCACCGCCCTTGCGGCCTCTACATGGATTATACCCGTCACCCGGTCTGCTACATCGGTGAGCTGGGTCCGTCGATGGCGGTCAACCTGAAGAGCCCGAACCTGGGGCCCAGGGTCAGCATCGTTGACCATGAAGGCAAGCTGCTTAGCCGGTTCGGCGATCCGCATGCGAGTCTGGGGCCCACCGGGTTCATCGGGCCGCACGGAATGTGTGTGAATTCGCGGGGTGACCTCTATGTCGGCGAGGTCTCCTGGACATTGTGGCCGGGCGCCTTCCCCGGCGAGCCGAGGCCTGAAAACATCCGTTGCTTCCGTAAATTCGAAAAAGTCCGGTGATCGCCGCCGGGATCTGACCGGCACTACAGGGGGGCTGGTATGGGCCTGGTCAGTGCGCCGGTAAACGGCCGCTCCTATGCGATTACCTGTGATGATGGCAGGAACCTCGCATTCGCCGACTGGCGCAATATGTCGATGCAAAGGTGGGTGAGTTTGTTGCAGCCGTGGGACAAGTCGGAGAGGCCAAGCTGTTGCTGCTCGCCGCCCTTGTCATCGCCGACGAACTCTCGGACGCGAACGATGCGCTGGAGCGGGAGCGCGAGCGTGCCGAAACCTTCAAAAGCGGAAGAGACGAACCGGCCAAGCAGGTCGAGGCTATTGCGGCACGCCTGCGGACACCCTAGCTTCCCCGGTGCGGAGTGGGGCTGGGCGGTGCGTTAGGCCGCATGTTGCCCCGGGGCCGATACCTACCTCTTGGGGGCCGTCTCTGCCGGAGTCGTGGCTTCGGCACATGGTCGCCCACCTGCTACGGCGGGCCACGGAGGAGTTGCACGCCGACGGCCGAATCGGCTCCACTCCGCAGCCTTCGCCACGGCCTCGAATTTATCGGCTTCGATTTGTGAACATCCTATTTTGCGGAGATGTGGTAGGCCATCCCGGTCGTGAGGCCGTCAAAAAGCACGTGCCGGCTCTGCGTCGTCAGCTCGCGCTCGATCTGGTCGTCGTCAATGCGGAGAACGCCGCGGCTGGCCGCGGCCTTACCGAGCGTCTCTGCGGTGAATTCTACGATTCCGAAGTCGATGTGCTGACGACCGGCAATCACGTCTGGGACCAACGCGAGATCATCCCCTACATCAACCGAGACCCTCGCGTCCTGCGCCCGGCGAACTTTCCGAAAGGTACCCCCGGCGCCGGGTGGCGGCTCCAGTCGGTTGGAGAGCGCAGCGTCCTCGTTATCAATCTGATGGGCCGGCTCTTCATGGATGCGCTGGACGATCCGTTCGCCCGGCTCGAACAGCTGCTCGCAGAATTCCGGCTCGGCGTCGATGCGACCGCGATTCTCATCGATTTCCATGCCGAAGCGTCGAGCGAGAAGATGGCGCTCGGTCATTTCGCCGATGGCCGCGTCTCGGCCGTCTTGGGTTCGCACTGTCACGTACCGACCGCTGATAACCAGATCTTTCCCGGCGGCACCGCCTACCAGACAGACGCCGGAATGTGCGGCGACTACGATTCGGTCATCGGGATGCAGAAGGAACCGGCGGTGCTCCGCTTCGTGACCAAGATGCCTGGCGAGCGTCCGCAAGTCGCCGAGGGCGAAGCGACGTTGTGCGGGATCCTGCTCGAGACCGACGACCGCACAGGCCTCGCACGAAGCGTCGAGCCCGTGCGGGTCGGCGGCCGCCTCGCCCCTCACCTGCCCCGGCGTTGACGCTCAGTCCCCCTTCCGCTTTGCGCTCTTCCCCGGTCTTGCGGGACCCCGAGGCGCCCCAATCCTGCCATATTGGGTTGTTAGCCACGCCGGGTCGAGCATTTCCGGCCCTGATGCCGACTGAGAGCGGCGCGGAGATCGATGGCTGGCCACTCGCAATTCAAGAACATCATGTACCGGAAGGGCGCGCAGGACAAAAAGCGTGCCAAGGTCTTTACCAAGATCATCCGGGAACTCACGACGGCAGCCCGCACCGGCTTGCCCGATCCGGCCGCGAACCCGCGGTTGCGCGCCGCCGTTCTCGCCGCCCGCCAAGCCAACATGCCCAAAGATACCGTCGACCGGGCAATCAAGCGCGGGTCCGGCAGTGGCGCGGAAGATGCCTATGAGGAAGTGCGATACGAGGGCTATGGCCCGAGCGGGGTCGCGGTCATCGTCGAAGCGCTGACCGATAATCGCAACCGTACGGCGAGTGAGGTGCGCGCCGCCTTTACCAAAGCAGGGGGGGCATTGGGGGAAACCAACAGCGTGAGCTTCATGTTCGACCATGTCGGCGAGATCTCGTATCCCGCAGCCACGGCCAGCGCCGACGACATGTTCGAGGCCGCGATCGAAGCCGGGGCAAAGGACATCGAAAGCGATGCCGAGCAGCACCTCGTGATCTGCGCGCCGGAGGATCTGAACGCGGTGCGCGACGCGCTCGAACACCGATTCGGCCCGGCAGGTTCGGCGCGCCTCGTCTGGCGTTCGCGGACGGCGGCCGAAATCGGCGAGGAAACGGCGGCGAGCCTGTTCAAGTTGCTCGAGACGCTCGAGGACAGCGACGATGTCCAGAATGTCTACGCCAATTTCGAAGTGGCCGAAGACGTGATGACGCGCCTCGGCGCCTGACCGTACGCCGACACGAAAGCCGAGATGCGGGTTTTGGGGCTCGATCCCGGGCTGCGGCACACCGGATGGGGGGTCATCGATGTGGCTGGCAATCGCCTTACCCATGTCGCCGACGGCGTCATCCATGCCGCCGCCGACGCGCCGCTGGCTGCGCGGCTGGTTGCGCTGTTCCGGCAGATTACCGCCGTGGTCGAGCGCTTAGCTCCGGATGAAGCGGCGGTCGAAGAGACTTTTGTCAATCGCAACGCCTCTTCGACCCTGCGGCTCGGCGTCGCCCGCGGAGTGGTGCTGCTCGCGCCGGCTGAGCGTGGGTTGCCGGTCGCCGAATATTCCGCCAATCTCGTCAAGAAGGCGGTGGTCGGCGTCGGCCACGCCGAGAAGTCGCAGGTGCAATTGATGGTGCGCCACCTGCTGCCCGGCTGCGGTGGCGGTGAGCCTGATGCCGCCGACGCGCTCGCGGTGGCTATTTGCCACGCGCATCACGCCGCAACCCGGCGCCTCTTTGCTGCGCAAGCATGATCGCGAAGCTCGCCGGCATTGTCGAGCAGATCGAACCGGATGCGGCGGTCATCGACGTCGGCGGCGTCGGCTACCTCGCCTACTGTTCGACGCGGACGATCGGCCGCCTGCCGCCCGCCGGCTCCCCGGCGCGGTTGCTGATCGAGACACATGTCCGCGAAGACCACATCCATTTGTACGGATTTATCGATGCCGCCGAGCGCGATTGGTTTCGTCTGTTGACGACGGTGCAGGGTGTCGGCGCACGCCTCGCCCTCTCGATCCTCTCGGCCGTGGCGCCGGAGACCCTCGGGCTGGCGATTTTGGCTCAGGACAAGGCGGCTCTGACGCGAGCCGAGGGGGTCGGGCCGCGGCTTGCGGCCCGGATCATTAATGAATTGCGCGACAAGCTGGGCGGCATCGCAAGCTCGCCAACCCCTTCTTTGGCTGCATTGCCCAATGAAACGGTCAACGGCTCCAAAGCCACCACCGACGCGGTCTCGGCGCTGGAAAACCTTGGCGTCGGCCGCACCGAAGCGCTGGGCGCAATCGCGGCGGCGGCCCGTCGGTTCGGCAATCAAGCAGGGGCTGACGTTCTAATCAAGGCGGGTCTAGAAGAGTTGGCGCGATGAGCGATGCCGCGCCCCGTGTCGTGGCCCCTCAGCACGTCGAGCAGGACCCACCCGAAAGCTCGGTCCGGCCCGTTACCCTCGATGAATTCGTCGGCCAGCACCAGCTGCGCGACAATCTGCGCGTCTTCATCGACGCGGCGAAGGACCGTGGCGAGGCTCTCGACCATATCCTGTTCTTTGGCCCTCCCGGGCTCGGGAAGACGACGCTTGCGCAGATCGTCGCCCGCGAAATGGATGTCGACTTCCACTCCACCGCCGGCCCGGTAATTCAGCGCGCCGCCGATCTCGTCGCGATGCTCAGCAAGCTCGCGCCGCGCGAAGTGCTGTTCATCGACGAGATCCACCGTCTGCCGCCCGCAGCGGAGGAATATCTCTACCCGGCGATGGAGGACCATCAGATCGACCTGGTCATCGGTCAGGGGCCTGGAGCGCGGTCGATTCGCTATCGTCTTGCGCCGTTCACGTTGATCGGCGCGACAACGCGCTCGGGCCTTATCACGCGCCCGCTGCGCGAGCGTTTTGGAATTCCGCTGCGTCTGGTGTTCTACGAAGCGGCCGAGCTCGGAGAGATCGTCAGCCGCGCGGCACGACTCCTCGGCATCGACTTGCGCCCGGACGGTGCCGCGGAAATCGCGCAGCGGTCACGGGGCACCCCGCGCGTCGCGATACGCCTGTTGCGCCGGGTCCGCGACTTTGCCGCCGTCACGGGTCTGTCGAGCATTGATGCGGCGGCCGCCGATTCGGCGCTGTTGCGGCTCGATGTCGATGCGCGCGGGCTCGACGGCATGGACCGGCGCTACCTGCGCTGCATCGCCGAAAACTATGCGGGCGGTCCGGTCGGGGTCGAGACGATCGCGGCGGCGCTCGGCGACGAGCGCGACGTCGTCGAAGAAGTCATCGAGCCCCACCTGCTCCAGGAGGGCTTCGTGCAGCGCACACCACGGGGCCGCATGCTGACCCGCATCGCGTACCGCCATCTCGATCTGTCGATGCCGGCGGGCCTGCCGGCCCAGCTCGATCTGCTCACGGGACTGGCAATCGAGGCAAACAACTCACGCTGACGCCAAGAATTGTCCAAATTGACGCCATAAAGGGCCGACAAGAATGCAGCCTAACGCCATCGACACTCTATCGCTCGCCGGATCGATTTCTCATGACCTTTCGATTGTCGGGCTGTTCTTGCAGTCCGATGTCATTGTCAAACTAGTGATGCTGATCCTGCTGCTCGCATCGTTCTGGTCGTGGGCGGTCATTTTCGACAAGGTGATCCGGATCCGCCGGTTGCGGCACGCCGCGTCGACCTTCGAAGAGACGTTCTGGTCGGGCGGCTCGCTCGACGACCTGTACGAGCGGGTCGGTCAGCGCCCGCCCGATCCGATGACGGCGGTGTTTTCCGCAGCCATGCGGGAATGGCGGCGCAGCGCCGCGAAGAACCTGCTCGGCACGCCGGGAATGCGGACCAGCCTGCAGCAGCGCATCGAACGGGTGATGAGCGTCACAGTCGGGCGCGAGATGGAGCGGGTCGAACGATTTATGGCATTTCTGGCGACAGTCGGCTCGACCGCACCCTTTGTCGGTCTGTTCGGGACGGTCTGGGGGATCATGGATAGTTTTCAGTCGATTGCCGCCTCGAAGAACACCAGCCTCGCGGTGGTCGCGCCGGGCATTGCCGAGTCGTTGTTTGCAACAGCGCTCGGGCTCGTCGCAGCGATCCCGGCGGTCATCGCCTACAATAAACTCGCGACCGATTTTGGGCGTTACGCCGGCCGGCTCGAAGCATTTGCCAGCGAGTTCAGCGCGATCTTGTCGCGGCAACTCGACGAGCGGCCTTGACAATGGCTCTTTCGGGTCTGGGCGGTAACGGTCACCGCCTGCCGGGGCGGTATCGGCCGGTGTCGGAAATCAACGTGACACCGCTGGTCGACGTCATGCTGGTTTTGCTTGTAGTTTTCATGGTCGCGGCACCGCTACTGACGGTCGGAGTGCCGGTAGATCTGCCGCAAACACAGGCTCCGCCGATTACCGAGCCGAAGGAACCCCTGGTCATCACGATCAATGATTCGGGCCGGATCTTTATCCAGGAGACGGAGGTTCCTACCGACTCCCTGGTAGCGCGGCTGCAGGCGATCACCGGCAGCAATCCGGATGCACTGCTCTATGTGAAGGGGGACCGGGCGATCAATTATGGTCGTGTCGCCGAGGTGATGGGTCTTGTCGCCACGGCCGGTTTCCGCAAAGTGTCGCTGATTGCCGAATCTCCAAAGGGAGCGTCCGGCAAGGCCGCGTCCGGTAATACCCCGTCGGACCGGTCGACGCGGGCGGCGAAGCGCTGAGAACGGTCGCGCACTCTTCGCCGATGAGCTTCGCGCTCGCAGAACCGGGACTAGCCGTAACCGACGAGTTACCCGACGAGCCGTACGCGAGCGTCGGCTCCCTGGGCATCGCATTGTCGGCGGTGCTTCACGTCGTGCTCGGAGGCGTCTTGATTTTCGGCCTGCCGAGGCTCTTCGACCCACCGCCGGTCGAAGAGATGCCGATAGCCGTTCAGCTTGTTACGATTGCGCCGGAGACCCGGGCGATTCACACGAACCCGAACCAACCGCGACCGGACGCCAAACCGGAGGTGCCGGAGGTGGAAGCGCCCGCCCCGAAGCCGACGCCCAAGCCCGAGCCGCCCAAACCGGAACCTGTCCCGCCCTCCGCGGCGGCCGTTTCACCCGCGCCCGATCAGCCGGTGCCGCCCGAAGCCAAACCGGAGCCGCCGCCCCTGCCTCAGCCGCGGGAGCCCAGACCGGAGGCGAAGCCGGTCGAGAAAGTCGAGGTGCCAAAGCCCAGAGAAAAGCCGGAGCCGCCGCGCCAATTGGCCAAGCTCGAACCGAAGCCGGAAGACAAAAAACCGGAGGAAGAGAAGTACGATCCCCGTCAATTCGATGCGTTGCTGAAAAACCTTGCGCCGGCCCGCACCGCGGTGACGCCCGACGCACCGCCGCAGAATCCACGGCCCGCGGCGGCTCGCCCTTCCTCGCAACCCAGGGCGCCATTGGGAACCCAGCTCACGGCGAGCGAACTCGACATGGTCCGCCATCAGATCGCACGCTGCTGGAACGTGCCGGCGGGTGCGCGAGACGCAAAGGATCTCGTCGTCGAAATCAAGGTTGCCGTCGATCCCGACGGCACCGTCCGGCAGGCCACCATCGTCGACCAAGGTCGGTTGGCCGATCCCTCTTACCGCGCAGCCGCCGAGAGCGCGCGCCGGGCATTCTTCAACCCGCTGTGCCGACCGCTGCACCTGCCAGCCGAGAAATACGTGATTTGGAAAGATCTCGTTGTCGACTTCAGCCCAAGGGACATCTTATGAAACGAAACCGCCGAATACTTGCCGGTTCGGTTTTCGCTGTCTTGGTCGTTGTCTTTTCCGGCCTGGCAGTGCGCGCCGAACTGCGCATCGACATCACCAGCGGCAAGGTCGAACCGATGCCGATCGCGATTCCCGCATTTCCCGGCGACGCCGCCAGTGAAAGCCAGGCAGGACGCGACATCGCGGGTGTTGTTTCAGCCGATCTCGATCGCTCGGGACTGTTTCGTCCGCTCGACCCGCGCAGTTTCATTCAGAACGTCTCGCTTGGAGATTCACAACCCCGGTTCCCAGATTGGCGGCAGATCAACGCCCAGGCGCTCGTCACCGGGTCGATCAAGACTCAGGGCGACGGGAGGCTCAGAGTAGAGTTCCGGCTGTGGGACGTTTTTGCCGAGCAGCAGCTGGCGGGATACGGCTACACGACGACTCAGCAAAACTGGCGGCGCATCGCTCATATCATTGCCGATGAGATCTACAAGCGGATCACCGGCGAAGAAGGCTATTTCGATACCCGCATCGTGTACGTGTCGGAATCGGGCCCGCCCGAGAGGCGGGTGAAACGCTTGGCGATCATGGACCAGGACGGGGCCAACAACCGGTTCCTGACGGACGGACGGGCGCTGGTACTGACGCCGCGCTTTTCGCCGACCGCGCAGGAGATTACTTATCTGTCTTACGGCAGCGGCGTGCCCCGCGTCTATTTGTTCAACATCGACACCGGGCAGCAGGAGGTCGTCGGCGACTTTCCCGGGATGACCTTCGCACCGAGATTTTCGCCTGACGGCAACCGGGTGGTCCTCAGCCGCGCCCAGAACGGCGTAAGCAACTTGTATGCTCTCGATCTGCGCACCCGTCGGCCCGTCCGGTTGACCGATAGCCAGGCGATCGACACCTCACCTTGCTTTTCGCCGGACGGCAGCAAGATTGTTTTCAACTCCGACCGCGGCGGCTCGCAGCAGCTTTACGTGATGAATTCGGACGGCAGTGACGTGAAGCGCATCAGCTTCGGTACGGGCAAATACGGCACTCCGGTCTGGTCACCCCGCGGCGATCTGATCGCCTTCACGAAGATCGACGGCGGATCGTTCTACATCGGGGTAATGCGGCCCGACGGTTCGGGAGAGCGGCTCTTGACGCGGGATTTCCTCGTGGAAGGCCCGACTTGGGCGCCCAACGGCCGGGTGCTGATGTACTTCCGTCAATCACCGTCGGATTCACGAGGGCACGGGGGTTCAACGCGGCTATTTTCGATCGACTTGACCGGCTCAAATCAGCGCGAGGTGATAACTTCGCAGGATGCTTCGGACCCGGCCTGGTCGCCGTTGTTGCGCTGAGGGGGATCACAGGTCGTTCTGTTCGGTGGGGTTTGCTTCGCGTGGGGCCGCGATCACCGCGAATGGGCGGAAAACACCGCCTGGCGATGCGGGTAAAGTTCAGAAGTCAGTCAAGGGGAAAACATATGTGGACGAGAAACATCAGCATTTTCGGCGGGCTTTTGCTGCTGTTGGGCGCCTGCACCAGTACGCCGGAGACGCCGCCCGGCGGGCCGGGTGGAGCAGGGGGGCCGGGGATGGGCGGGCCCGGCGGAATCGGCTCGAGAAACATCGTACCGGGATCACAGCAAGACTTGGAGGCGAGCGCCGGCGATCGTGTGTTCTTTGCCTTCGACCGCTCCGACATCACGCCGGAGGCCCAACAAATCCTCGAGCGGCAAGCCGATTGGCTGCGGCGCTACCCGAATGTGACGGTCACCATCGAAGGGCACTGTGACGAGCGCGGCACGCGCGAGTACAACCTCGCGCTCGGCGAGAGGCGCGCCCAAGCGGTCAAGAATGTCCTGGTTGCGATGGGCATTCCCGCTTCGCGTATCTCGACGATCAGCTACGGGAAGGAACGTCCCGCTGTTGTCGGGTCGACCGAGGAAGCGTACGCGCAGAACCGCCGCGCCGTGACGACGGTAAACTGAACCTCACCGGGCATTTCCGAATTCAACCCTCCGGTGAGCGATAGGCGCCCTTTTTTTGCCCTAAACGGATCCTACTAAGGCTGCTTGCTCAATTCGCGCTGCTAGGACTCTCGGACGGCGCGGATAGGAGTCGCCCACGGCTCACGCGCGATTTCGAGAGGCTCCCGATGATACGGCGTTCCATCCTGCGCCATCCCCGCCCAATCCTCCTGCTGGCGCTTGTCGCTACGGTCATGCCGCACCCGGCGGCGCGTGCGCAGGACCGGGCGATACAGGACCGCTTGGATCGCCTGGAGCGGGATCTCAGCATGCTGCAGCGGCAGGTCTATCGCGGCGGATCTGTCCAGTCCGGCGGCCCAGGATCGACGGCGGTCGACACCGAACTGCGCATGGATCGCCTGGAAACGCAAATGCGCGACTTGACCGGACGCGTTGAGGCCGCGGTCAACGGAGTCGATCAGCTGCGGCACAGCCTTGAGCAGATCAACAACGACATCGAGGTGAGATTTAGCCAAGGCCAGGTGCCGCCCCGGAACTCCGCGCCAGGAGTTCATGCGTCCGCTGGGATAACCGATTCCAATCCTGCGGGGCAGCTCGCGATGCGAGGCCCCATCTCGTCTGCCAATTCGACGCGATCTCGGCCGGCCGATTTGACGCCGCCGGGGCTCCCGACACCGCCACTGGAGCGACCGGGCGGAGCAGGCACTCTGACCCCCCCGGGACCTGCGCCGAGCCCGACGCAGCAGGGGCCGGACCAGATGAACGTCGCTGCCGCCGGGAGCTTACGACCGCCGTCGGCGAGTGCGTTGCCTGGAGCTTCCGCTTCCGAACAATACAACGCCGCGTTTGGTCTGTTGAAACAGGCGGACTATTCCGCTGCCGAGGAGGCCCTGAGGGTATTTATTGCTCAACATCCCAAAGATCCGCTGGCGGGCAGCGCCCATTATTGGCTGGGCGAGACTTACTATGCGCGCGGACTTTATGCCGAAGCGGCAAGCACGTTTGCTGAAGGCTATAAGAATTATCCGAAGGGGACAAAGGCGGCCGATGATCTTTTGAAACTCGGCATGTCGCTGGCTCGCACCAATCAAAAGCAGAACGCCTGTGTCGCCCTCGCGCAGCTTGACCACGATTTCCCGCATCCGGGCAGCGTGATCAAGGAGCGGGCGACCGCCGAAAAAAAGCGGCTGGGTTGCTGACGCAAGAAACGGCAATCCGACCACTGACACTTGGCGAGTTCGCGGCGTCGCTCGCCTCGCTCGCGCATTTCGAAACCTCACCCTTTCTTGCCGTCGCCGTATCCGGCGGCCCCGACAGCCTCGCCCTAATCATTCTAGCGGATCGTTGGGCGCGAGAGAGGGGCGGGAAGATCTGCGCAATAACGGTGGATCATCAGCTGCGGCCGGAGAGCGGCGCCGAAATCCGGCGGCTCCGAGAGTGGCTGTCGGCGAGAGCCATTTCCCACGAAATACTCGTCTGGTCGGGAGAAAAACCGCGCACCGGGATCCAGGAGGCGGCGCGTCTCGTACGTTATCGGCTGCTCGGCGGCTGGTGCCGCGAGCACGCCTGTCTGCACTTGCTTACAGGCCACCAGCGGGATGATCAGATCGAGACGCATCTGATCCGGCGCCGCGCTCACAGCGGCCCCGATGGGCTCGCCGGGATATCGGCGATCCGTGAGCTCGCGGACTGCCGATTACTGCGCCCTCTTCTTGGTGTCACGCGAGATCGGCTCGTTGCATTCCTCGAAGCTGAGCGGCAGCCTTTCGTTACCGATCCCAGCAATTTCGACCCCGCCTTCGAGCGGTCGCGCCTGCGGCATGGTGACGGTATTTCGGCCAGCGGCGTCGAGCTCTCGCGGCTCGCCGGCGAGATTAGCGCGTTGGGCTGCGCGCGGGGAAAGCGCGAACGCGAGCGGAGTGCGCTGCTCGCCAGATTTCTCAGCTTGCATCCCGCCGGTTTTGCTCTCCTAAATCCCGCCCCTCTTGTGGAAATCTCTCCGGAGGCAGAGGGATTTCTATCGAGCCTCACGATGACGATCGGCGCTGCCTCTTACCCGCCCCGGCGCGAGCGGATCGCTCGTTTGCGTGCCGTGCTCGGTGCAGCTGAGCGGCGCGGACATACCTTAGGAGGGTGCCGGTTCAGCAGGTGGCGCGGGCGAATTGTAGTGACTCGTGAGCTCGCCAAAGCCGAGCGACCGATCCGCGTTCGCCCGGGGGAGCGGATAATTTGGGATCGGCGCTTTGAAATCGTGACCCTGCCGGTTGACCATCGCTCCTTTACGATCGGATATCTGGGCCTTGCTGCAACCTCTCGCCTCGATCGTCTCACGCTGCAGCAGGCGAGGGCGTTCCTGCCCCGCTTCCTTCTGCCAGTTCTTCCGGCTGTGTGGGACGAGGAAGGCATCGCAGCCGTTCCTCATTTGGGGCACAAACGCGAGGGAGCCTCGGGCCTGCCGCAGGTTGTATTTCGACCCGTTAATGCATTGACGCAGGCGGGGTTTGCCGTTGTTTAACACCGCTCGCTTCTTATCTGTAAACCGGGCGAAAACTGTCGCGAATCTGCGTCCGGAAGGAGTAGTCTGGTCGCGCGCGATGCCCAGCTCGGTATGAAAGGCGTTCGTCGTGAATAATTTCGGCAAGAACCTCGCCCTCTGGATCGTCATCGGGCTGCTTCTCGTCGCACTCTTCAACCTTTTCCAGACGTCATCGAGTCGCGGGCCGCAAGCCACCCTGGCGTTCTCGGATTTTCTCAATGACGTCAATCGTGGCCAGGTTGCCGACGTAACGATCCAGGGCAACAACATTAGCGGGCATTTCACCGACAGCCGGGCGTTCACGACCTATGCTCCGAACGATCCCAACCTGGTCAGCCGTCTGACCGACAAGAACGTGCGCATTACCGCCGCCCCGGTCGACGAAAACGTCCCGTCGCTGTTTGGGGTGCTGATCTCCTGGTTCCCGATGCTTCTCTTGATCGGGGTGTGGATCTTTTTCATGCGTCAGATGCAGGGTGGCGGCGGCCGCGCGATGGGCTTCGGCAAGAGTCGGGCACGGCTGCTGACCGAAAAGGTCGGCCGCATCACATTCGAGGATGTCGCCGGCATCGACGAGGCCAAGCAGGAGCTGGAGGAGATTGTCGAGTATCTGAAGGACCCGCAAAAGTTTCAGCGGCTCGGCGGCAAGATACCGAAGGGCGTGTTGTTGGTGGGGTCGCCCGGCACCGGCAAGACCCTGCTCGCCCGCGCCATCGCCGGCGAGGCGAATGTGCCTTTCTTCACGATTTCGGGCTCGGATTTTGTCGAGATGTTTGTCGGCGTCGGCGCCAGCCGGGTGCGCGACATGTTCGAGCAGGGCAAAAAGAACGCGCCCTGCATCATTTTCATTGACGAGATCGATGCCGTGGGCCGGCACCGCGGTGCTGGCCTTGGCGGCGGCAATGACGAGCGCGAGCAGACGCTGAACCAATTGCTGGTCGAGATGGACGGTTTCGAGGCGAATGAAGGAGTGATCCTGATCGCAGCGACGAATCGTCCCGATGTGCTCGACCCGGCTCTGTTGCGGCCCGGAAGGTTCGATCGCCAGGTCGTCGTACCCAACCCCGACGTGGTCGGCCGCGAAAAGATCCTTAAGGTTCACATGCGGAAAGTGCCGCTCGCCTCAGACGTGGATCCCAAGATCATTGCGCGCGGCACCCCCGGCTTCTCCGGAGCCGACCTTGCCAACCTTGTCAATGAGGCGGCGTTGATGGCGGCGCGCCGGGGCAAGCGCTCGGTAGCGATGAGCGAGTTCGAGCAGGCTAAGGATAAGGTCATGATGGGCGCCGAGCGGCGCTCGATGGTCATGACCGAGGACGAGAAGAAGCTGACCGCTTATCACGAGGCCGGCCATGCGCTCTGCATGCTGTATGCGGAGGGGCACGAGCCGCTGCACAAGGTCACGATCATCCCGCGCGGCCGGGCGCTCGGCATCACTATGTTCCTGCCCGAGCGCGATAAATACAGTCAGTCGAAGCTCGAGATCAAAGCCATGCTGGCGAGCTTGTTCGGCGGTCGCATCGCCGAAGAGCTGATATTCGGGCCGGACAAGGTAACGACCGGCGCCGCCGACGATATCCGCCGCGCTACGGGTCTCGCGCGCCGCATGGTGACCGAGTTCGGGTTCAGCGAGAAGCTCGGACCGTTGCGCTACGCCGAAAACGAAGAGGAAGTGTTTCTCGGTCACTCGGTTACGCAGCGCAAAAACGTTTCCGAGGCGACCGCCAAGGTCATCGACGAGGAGATCCGCCGCGTGATCGACGAAGGCGAGCAGACCGCGAGAGACATTTTAACCTCGCGCCTCGACGAATTGCACGCGTTGGCCAAGGGGTTGCTGGAATATGAGACGCTGTCGGCCGATGAGATCCGGCGGATCGTCAGGGGCGAGCGGATCGTGCGCGAGAATTCCGCTGGTCCTATGACTGAAGAAACGCGCCCAGGTAAGCGCAGCTCGGTGCCGCCCTCGGGCCGGCCGACCGGCTTGGAACCCGAACCGCAGCCGGGCGGCTGAAGTCGCGAAGAAGCCGCCCGCTGCTCGGTTGTCTGTCAGCCAGAGCATTTGCTCCCGAACGGCGCCTCCCATCGAAATACCTGACGCCGCGCGAGTGTTTAACGTTTCTTTTATTTGTATTGGCTACGAATTTTACAGTTTCGGAAAAGCGTTGCGGTGCCGCTGACCTGTCACTTGTGGCGACATTTCCCTTGCAGTAGACTAACCGACCGATTTTACGATTTTTACGAGGGGCGGTAATGGCGCGGAAACTCTTCGGCACCGATGGGATCCGCGGGACCGCGAACAGCGAACCGATGACGCCGGAGACCGCACTAAAAGTCGCGATCGCGGTCGGCGAATGCTTCCAGAACGGCCCCCACAAGCACCTCGTCGTAATCGGCAAAGACACGCGCCTTTCGGGTTACATGCTCGAACCTGCGCTGACTGCCGGTTTTGTCACGATGGGCATGGACGTGGTGCTGGTCGGCCCGCTCCCGACCCCGGCGATCGCGATGTTGACGCGCAGCCTGCGAGCCGATCTCGGGGTGGTCCTTTCGGCATCGCACAATCCATACGGGGACAACGGCATAAAGCTGTTCGGCCGCGACGGATACAAACTGTCGGACGAATTCGAGCAGAAGATAGAAGCTCGCCTCGACAAAGGGCCGAGCAGACGGGCCAGTCCGGCGGAACTCGGACGCGTCAAGCGGCTCGACGATGCCGGCGGCCGTTATATCGAATTCGTAAAACAGAGCTTCCCCCGCGGGTTACGTCTTGACGGGCTTCGCGTCGTCGTCGATTGCGCGCACGGCGCGGCGTATAAGGTCGCTCCCACCGTATTCTGGGAGCTCGGTGCCGAGGTTTTCTCGCTCGGCGTCTCGCCCGACGGCCTCAATATCAATCGAGAATGCGGCGCCCTCTCGCCGGAGCAAATGCGGCGCGAGGTTTTGGCGCGACGGGCCGATATCGGGATTGCCCTTGACGGCGATGCCGATCGCCTGATCGTCGCCGATGAACGCGGCGCCATTCTTGACGGTGACCAGCTGATGGCGCTGATCGCGACCGGGCTGGCACGCGGTGGCCGGCTCGCCGGGGGCGCTCTGGTGGCGACGGTCATGTCCAATCTCGGCCTCGAGCGCTTTCTCGCCGAACACGACATCGGCCTGCATCGCACTCCGGTCGGCGATCGGCATGTTGTCGAAAAAATGCGCGCGCTCGGCTGCAATCTTGGCGGCGAGCAGTCTGGCCACATCATCCTGTCTGATTATGCGACGACCGGCGACGGCCTGATCGCGGCTCTCCAAGTGCTGGCCTCGATCGTCGAGACCGGTCGGCGGGCGAGCGAGGTCTGCGCTCTGTTCACCCCGGTGCCGCAGCGGCTGCGCAGTGTGCGGTTTGCGAAGGGCGACCCACTGGCGGCGATTTCGGTTAAAGACGCCATCGATGCCGGCAAGGACCGGCTCGCCGCGACAGGCCGCCTGGTAATCCGCAAATCGGGCACGGAGCCGGTGATCCGTGTCATGGCCGAAGGTGAAGACGAGGAACTCGTCGACGCAGTGGTGGACGAGATTTGCGAGGCGATCCTCAGCGTGGCTGCAGGTCTCGAGGACAATGGCGTGCGGATCGCACGGATCAGTCCGGCGCAGGCAGCGGAATAATCATGCACGGCCGGGTCCTGATCATCGCCGGTTCCGATTCCGGGGGCGGTGCCGGCATTCAAGCCGACATCAAGACCGTATCGATGCTCGACGCCTATGCCGCCACGGCCATAACTGCGCTGACCGCGCAAAACACCGAGGGCGTATTCGGGGTTCTGCCGATCCCGCCTGATTTTGTCCGCCGGCAAATCGAGGTCGTGCTCGACGACATCGGAGCCGACGCAATCAAGACAGGCATGTTGCACGACTTGCCGGTGATCGAGACCATCGCCGCCGCTCTGCGCGAGCGCGCCGCCGGCATCCCGCTGGTGGTCGATCCGGTGATGGTGGCAAAGGGCGGTGCCCGGCTGATCGATCCCGCTGCAATCGGCGGGTTGAAGCAGCTTTTGATCGCCCGCGCCGAGATTGTGACTCCGAATTTGCCGGAAGCCGAAATTCTGTGCGGCACGGCCATCGGCAATCTCGCTGAGATGCGGGCCGCCGGCCAAAGCCTGTTGGCGTTCGGGTGCCGGTCGGTGTTGGTCAAGGGCGGGCACCTCTCCGGCGAGACCGTGTCCGACGTGCTCGTGACCCCGACGGGTGGCCGCGTCTGGGAAAATCCTCGGCTCTCGACCCGCCATACTCATGGCACCGGCTGCAGCCTCGCCTCGGCCATCGCAGCCGGTCTGGCTCAAGGGCTCGACGTGGAAAAGGCAGTCGACCGCGCGCGCGCCTACGTTCAGCGAGCGATAGCCGGTGCGCCGGGTTTGGGACGTGGCCATGGGCCGCTCGACCACGCTCACCCGCTGCGTTCGACCTGGGCCTCGAATGGCTGATATCGGCGGTCTCCCGCAGTTCGCCAGCCGCGATGCTCGCATTGCTCGGCTCGAAACCGATGTGGGCATATTCAACGTGACCTTGCCGAGATAAAAGCGTTGCTAAGAAGCATTGCCCAGAGCGTGGACGAAGCGCGCGGATTTCATGGCGGCGAAGTGGCCCGAGTTCAGAAACGTAGACCGATCCGAACCAAAGCAGTAATGCGTAGTAATACGTAGGATGTGTCGAGCCTAGCGAGACCCATCGCGAGGGCCGATAATCGGTGGGTTTCGCGGGTTGCTCTGCCCACCCTACGACTTTACGATCCCCCGCGAATGTTCCGGTCAGGGCTTGTGGCATGGCGAAGAATTATCGGGTTGCGGTCATCGCCGGCGACGGCATCGGGCGCGAGGTAATGCCGGAAGGGATCGCCGCGATGGAAGCGGCGGCTCGGGTCTACGGTTTTGGCTTTCAGTGGCACGAATTCGACTGGAGCTGCGGGCGCTACGTCAAATCGGGCACGATGATGCCGGAGGACGGGATCGAGCGGCTGCGGCTTTACGACGGGATCTATCTTGGTGCAGTCGGTCATCCGGACGTGCCGGACCACGTCTCGTTATGGGGGTTGCTGATCCCGCTGCGGCGCGGCTTCCACCAATACGTCAACCTCCGCCCGGTGCGGCTCCTGGCCGGAGTCCAGTCGCCGCTGCGCGACCGCGCGCCGGGCGACATCGACTTTTACGTCGTGCGCGAGAACAACGAGGGGGAATACTCCGAAATCGGCGGCCGGCTCTATGGCGGCACCGAGCACGAGATGGCCATGCAGGAAGCAGTCTTCACGCGGCGCGGCTGCGACCGGGTCATGCGCTATGCCTTCGAACTCGCCCGCACGCGCAAAAAGCACCTCACTTCGGCAACCAAGTCGAACGGCATCATCCACACGATGCCGTTTTGGGACGAGCGGTTCGCGGCGGTCGCGCGCGACTATCCCGACGTCAAGACTGACCAGTACCACATCGACATCCTGACCGCGCATTTCGTGCGCCACCCCGACTGGTTCGACGTCGTCGTCGGCTCCAACCTGTTCGGCGACATCCTGTCGGATCTCGGCCCCGCCGTGGTCGGGTCGATCGGCATCGCTCCGTCCGGCAACATCAATCCCGAGCGCGAATACCCGTCTATGTTCGAGCCGGTGCACGGGTCCGCGCCGGACATCGCCGGGCGCGGCATCGCCAATCCGATCGGCCAGATCTGGTCGGGAGCGATGATGCTCGACCATCTGGGCGAGAGCGCGGCGGCCGCGGCCGTCGAGCGCGCGATCGCCGGGGTGCTGGCAGAGGGCGGAACCCGCACCCCCGACCTCGGCGGCAACGCCGGCACTAAGGATCTCGGGGCGGCGATAGCGGCAGCGGTCAGCTGAGCTAGCCCCTGAGCGCCGCTCGCTGTTTTTGCTGTTCTTGGCGGAAATTATCAGCGAACCGAATCTCGTTCTCCGCGGAAATCCTGGGCCGCCGACGGTCCGGGGAAACGCGAGAACAGCGGATTTACCCGCTGTTCTTTGCTGATTCTCGCTGTTTTCGGTCGCAAAATTAACCAATCGCAAAGCCGAGGCATTGCCAAACTGCGTCACCCTTCACGATATCACAACCGGCATTGTTTGTCCATAGAGCAAAATGCCATTTTTGCATTAATAGTTGAGGCCGGGGAGCGATCGCTTACGCGGGAACGACGCTTCAATGTGGCACGATGGCACCCTCGCGAACGGTAGCCAGCGAAAAGCGGGGATCGGCGGCGAGGCACTCGGCTTCGGGGAGGCCGAGCTCCTTCCGGAGGATATTCGTGCCCAGCACCATCGCGACCATCTTGTAGGTCGCGTGGCGGCGGCTCATGCCCTCGCGCCCCATGCCGCAGTCGGATGAAATAATCAGCCGCTCGGGCGGAATGTATTTCAGCGCCTCGCGGATCAGATCGGCAACCTGGTCCGGGCGCTCGACCTGCAACGTGTGATGGTCGATGACCCCGATCACGATCTTCTTGTCCGTGATGGTTTTGCCGATCGCGTCGAGGTCGCCGGTGCCCGAGGAGCAGGTCTCGAAGGTTATTGCATCCGCATCCACCCGGTTGAGAGCGGCCAGTGTCGGCTGGTAGCTCTGGATGTCCCGGAAGATCCGCTGCTGCGAGGGGTTCCCCCAGCAAGTGTGGCACCACACCTCGGCCTTGTCGCGCAGCCCCTTGACCGTGTTGTTGAAGAGTTCGACGAGATCGTCGACATCGAGCTTGCCGAAGGGCTTGCCGCGGACCGGCACCATGTGGATCTGCGGCTCTTCCATCTGGACCACCGGGCAGCCGGCATCGGCCAGTTCGCCGAGCTCGCTGTTGAGCGCATCGCTCAACGCCCAGACCCGTTCGACCGGGTCCTTGTAGTATTCGTCGGCGACGGAGGCCGCGAGCAATTCAGGAAGGATCGTACCGAACTTGACCGGCTTTCGGGTTAGCCGCTGCGCCACCTTCCACATCTCGGCATATTGCAGATTGCCGGGGCCGACCGGCCCGACGATCTTCGGCAGCACGCGCGCTTCGAGGAAGTCGTGCAGAATGTGCCCGCGGGGAGCGCCGGTGCCCATCTGGTACGGGGTCGGCTCCGCGGTTGTCGAGAAGCCGGCCATATGTGTCAGCGGATAGCTCTGCCAGCTCATGCCGCTGATCTCCTCGTCGAAATGCGCGTCGCCATCCGTACAGATGTCGAGCCCCGCGGTCTCCTGCGCGCGTAAATAGACCGAAACCGCGTCTTCGTATTGCTCGCGGTAGCGCAGGTTCATCATCGCTTCGAGAAAGCTCTGCGAACCGAGCCCCGCGGTATACCAGCTCGGCCGCGGCAGGGACCCGATGATCGAGGTCGGCAAGGTGACTTCGGCTGATGCTTTGTACACGACCCTCCCCTTTCATGGTCTTGTTGCGTCCGAAGTAGATTACCTCGCCCCTCTCCGCCCTTTAAGGGGCGAGAGGGACGGGCTCGCGCCCCACGGGTCCGCGCGGAGTGCCGCCCGAGGACAAGCTCCGGCGTTGGGGGTGAGACGGACGACGGGGTCGACGCTTCGGAATCCCCCGCCTCACCACGACCCTCTCTACCCCTAGCCTCGCGAAGAAGACCTGGCACATTAACGCACTCTAGCCGCGCTTGGTGTAATGTCTGAACCGCTCGGTTGCGGAACCGATACAAGAGAAACCTTACGGGGAGCACGTTCGTTCGACCATGACCCAATATGGCCCGCAAAATCCTCACCTGCTTTCGACGATGCGCACCGAACTGGTGTGGGAAGGCAAATACGATAATTCGAAATCAGAACCCCTGATTCAGCAAATCTGAGGATCATCTATGCTAGCGAACGCGACGCCTCACTTTTCGGATGGAGAAATTTCATTCTGATTCCGAGATTAGTCAGCATGGTTTGAAGGCTTGCGATATCCTCGGCGGTAGCGTCAAGATCGGCGACGGACCAAAGCTCGTCACGCACGACTTCTTGACGATCCCAGCGGAAGGTTTGAACGAAGGCGAAGCCTCGCTCGGCATGGGCGCGCCAAGCGCCATGAACGACAGTATTTCGCTCAGTTCTGGCGTCATCGACCCTGTTAAGCAGCTCAAGGATAACTTTCTTGGTCGCGTCGTCTTTGACCTGAATCTCGGTGAGAGTGCGTAGCCAGTCGGTTTGCGTTGCCACACTAACGTTGTGCGTAATGACATACATCGCGCCATGATCGGCTGAGCAGAAATGCGCCAGCATCTCGCCCAAAAGCATCTCGACCCACGCCCATTCCGAAGCGATCTTGCCTATACGCTCCAAAATAGCGGATTCTGGGGCGGTTGCCCCTAGGACTGGTATCGGCATGGCTAAGGCTCCAGGGAAGGCAGAGAAGGAAATCGAGCTCTATCCCGCACGCATGGGATCGCTTCACGGCATTCGCGAAGTGAATTGCCAAGGCCGGCCCGCAGCATCGAGAACGGAAGTGGGGAACTAGGCATCACCGCAACGGCGCAATCCAAGTAAAAGTCAGTCTGATGGCAAATGCGGCGCGACTTGGAAACTAAACTCGACTAGAGCGGTCTGTATCGTTTGAAAGGGATGGTCGAGGCAATAGCGATCGAGCCACAGCAGGGTATCGTCGAGACGAGCATTGCCGCCTCCGATATTGTGCCCCGACACGAGCGCGTTGTAAGCCGAAAGCCACCCCGCAACATAGCTCCTGTCCGATGCATGTTCGCCGACGGTGAGCGGCAAGCGACGATCTCGAGCGTATTGTCCGCAAGTCGTGATGTACCAAAATGAACCAACTTTCACGCCACCGTCACGCTGTATTTCAAAGCCATGAGCTGGACTGGCTGCCGCAATGGCGATCACAGCAGTGAGCGCGAAATTCAGGGAAGATCGCATGACCGTCATTCAACCCCTTTGGGAGACGTAGCGGCTTTGGCAATCGCGGCGGCAAATTCGAGCGCTTGATTGTTCAAAACCGCGATGCGGACCACTTCCTGCTGGCTGGGCGTCACCAGAATGCGAAAACTCAGCGTTACCGCATCCGATCCCGCCGTCGCCGCGGCACGCTGAGCGACGGGGAGATCAAACGGTCCTGGTCCTTGAAATTGAATCGTGCCTGCCATTGTCACCCCTTCCTAATTTTGTTCAGGGCGCTGCGGACTCGCGACCGGAGCGATTGAGAGCCGTTTTGGCCATTGTAGGTCAAGAAATGGCGATTATCGGTCAGAAATCGATTATCGTGCGCAGCCCCCCTGGCGTGGAGACGGAGATCCTGGTTAAGGCTGCTTCTGGTGGCTGAGTGCCCATACGTAATCTGCCACCGCGGCGAGATCGGCTTGGGAGAGCTGGGTGCCGCCCATGGGCGGCATTACCCCCTCATGTTGCTTTGGCTTCGGTACGCCTTGGGCGATCGTTCGGGTAATCGCCTGGATGCTGCCGTTGCCCCATAACCACTTGCCGCTCGTCAAATCGGAGCCCAAGGGCGTGCCCTTGCCATCGCTGCCGTGACATCCCGCGCAGGTACCCCCGTCGACCTCTCCGTGGAAAATGCGATAGCCCAATGCGACTTGGCCCGGCGAGCCGCCCGGTGGCGTCGGGAGTGACGCCGCGCCGGCGTTTGGATGAATACCCTCCGGCGGCAGCACATTTCTCGATGCCAAAGCCTGTGCAGCGGCCGGCGACGGCGCTGCGGCCGCAACACCGGCCGCCGGGTTTCCGCCCCGATAGGTAACCCGCCAAATGCGGCCACCCTGATCGTCGGCCACGTACAGTGCGCCATCGAGCGCGACCGCCAATCCCGTCGGGCGATGCGCCGCTCGACCAGGCTCCTTGTGCGCCCCGGCGAAGCCGTCCGCAAAGACGAAAAAGGGCACGGAAGCCTTGCCGTCCGCCAATGGCTGTAACACGACGTTGTAGCCGCCTTGCGGTTCCGGGGCGCGGTTCCAGGATCCATGAAATGCAATGAAGGCGCCGCCCTTATAGGCCGACGGAAACTGGTTGCCGTCATAGATCAGCATGTCGTTGGGCGCCCAATGGGCCGGGAACGCGGCAATCGGTCCGCCCTTATGCGCGCAGACGCCGACGGCTTTGCCTCCATCGCCACCATATTCCGGGGCAAGGACGAGTTTTTTCTGATCACCGTCATAATAGCATTCCGGCCAGCCGAAATCGGCGCCCTGCCGCAATTCGACCAACTCCTCGGCCGGCAGGTTGGCGTTCTGCCGGAGCGTGTAGAGCTTGGGCCAGTTCTGTCCCAGTTGGTCGCGACCGTGCTGGGTCGCCATGATCCTGCCCGCTGAATCGAAAGAAATTCCCTCGACGTTGCGGAGGCCCGTGGCGAAGCGCTCTGCCGGCGAGAAATGCTGATCCAGTCGATTGGCGTCGTAGCGCCAGATACCGGCTCGGGTCTCCAATTCAGTGCAGGGATTGGTGCCCGGCACATTCGGCAGGCGGTTCTGGCTCTGGCACGAATTCGTGGCGGATCCGAGATCGACATAAAGATTGCCTTGAGCGTCGATCGCGAAGGGATGCATCGGATGATCCCCGGTCAACGGCAACCCCGACACGACGGTCTCAGGCGCACCCGTCGGCGCGATCCCACTCGACGGCAGCTGGTAACGGACGATGCGATCGTTCGTCTCGGCGTAGAGATAGTCTCTGTAGATGGCGACGCCGGTGCCTCCGGCATTGCCTTCTGCCTTGGTTGGACCAAAGGGGACAATCTTGTCGGCCTGGCCGTCGCCTTTGGAGTCCTGCAAGGCGATCAGAAACCCCCCGGGTGGGGGCGTGTCGTCGTGGTAATAGCGCCCGCTCCAGGTGTTGACGTAGACGACTCCGTTGGGCGCCACTGCGAGATGCCGGGCATGGCCCAGCTTGTCGGCGAAAACGGTTGCGCAGAAGCCCGGAGGCAGCGTGATGCCGCCATTATTCCCCGTACACGCGCCCGAACCCGCCGTCGATGCTTTGTCGGTTGTCTGAGCGTGGGCCCGTACTCCGGTCGTCAGGAACAACGCTGCGAAGACGATAGTGAGGGTATTTATAGGCCACCTCTGTTAGACAGTTTGCGCGAGGAGTCATTCTTGCCGGCTCCGTGGGATAAGCGACCGCGATTGCGCTTCTTGCAAACGCCCGTCACGCAGCCGCGCTCCCGATCGGCGTGTTGGTATCTCGCGGCTTGAGCCTGTGGTGCTTGCCGATTGCGGCGATCAGGCTCATTTTTGTCCAAACACCACAGAGAGGAGGCGCTCTTGACCATCGTCCTCGACCACACGATCGTCCCGGCCCGCGACAAGGAAGATTCGGCACGGTTCTTCGCCAGGATTTTTGGCCTCGAATACAAGGGCCCAATCTCGCACTTTGCTCCGGTGCGGATCAACGAGACCTTGACGATCGACTTTGACAATTGGGACACTTTCGAGCGGCACCACTATGCCTTCAAGGTCAGCGAAGCCGAGTTCGACGGGATCTTCGACCGCGTCCGCGGGGAGGGAATCGTCTACGGCAGCGGGCCGCGCTCCGCGGAGAACATGGAGATCAATCACCGCAATGGCGGTCGCGGGTTCTATTTCCGCGACCCGAACGGTCACCTGCTCGAAGTACTCACAGCCTAACTTCAGTATTATCAAGCGCTTAGTGAGTTAGATAACCGTCGATCGGTGACTCTTTTGCGCCGCTCGTGTCCATCCGATCATGAGCGTTGCTGTGGGTTCCGATCGGCTCCGATTGGTTGGTTGCGACATAGATACGACATGGTCTAGCATGCCGGGTGATGCACGAGGACAGCGAATCCGAGGTCGACAGGTTCTTCGGCCTGTGCAGGAGAGGTCCCTGGAACGGGGAGTATCATTGGATCTGGAACGGCCCGGAACTCCTATCCAGGCGGAGCAGCCTCGTAGGCGGTGGAAGCGATTTTTCGGTTCCCGCGGGATTTGTGAGTGCTTTGAACGTCTCGGGCGCCCTTGGAGCGGGGGAGCGGATGCTGCCCCGCCGCCGTATTCTGATAGGCTCGTGCAGTTCGGCGAAATTGTCGACTTATTGGCTGACAGGGCGCAGCTCAAACGCACCACGGTGATCGATGCCTTCAGGCTGGCGGTGGCAGATGGTTGGTTCGGGCGCGATGAAGAACGAGGGAGGCTGAATACGGGCTGCGGAACCCATAACGCAGCTCATCGATCTTGATCGCGGCTCTGAACTCTCCGTCCCCCGCGGACAGTACTTTCTTAGGCCGACAGGGCTAGAGGTTGCCATGGCTCCTGAACATAGGCTGCACCTTCTACGAGCACGGCGATTGGTATGGGTCTCGTGGGCAGCGGCCGAGGGATGGCCCCTCCCGCCTCGATACGACAGTACGCTCTTGATCCAGGGCGAAGCGGGCACGCAATTCGCCAAGGTGGCTTCCAAGTCAGGATTGCCGCTCAACAAATCTGTGCCTACGGAAAAGCGGCCTCTATCGCGTCCATCCGATGCTGCCGTCAAGGCCGCTGTAAAGAACTTGGGGAACCCGGTCGAGGGGGGGCTTATCGCTTTATGCGAGAATGTCAAGAATAGGCCTGGCCTTGCCCACGCCACGCGAGGCCAGGTTAAGAACGCAAGAGAGGCGCAGTTCGGCAAACCGGAAATGGGGCGTCCCCGAAAGTCACGAGACTAAGTGGCGAAGAAAAAGTCGCGCCGTTCGGCGACATTTGACAGCGACTTTTTGAGCTTCCAAACCATTACCTGGCGTCAACAATCGTCGCGAGGTAATTGTGTCCTCCACGTCCCCTCTGGCTCTTGAAACGGCTTTCGAGCAGCAGGCGGCAATTCAGCGTGAACCAATTCCGCCGCAGACGGCGGCAGATATTGCTCCAGCCGCGCCGTCGGATGATCCCGACCCGCCCGGGTCTGCAATCTTGATCGATGCGCCTCCGCGCGGGCCGCCGTCGCTCGCCAGGGATCTTCTGCGCGGCGCAGCCGAGATCTCGGTGTTTATCTTCGGCACGACGGATGAGCGGGCGAAGGTTTATCACCTGGTGAGCGTGGTCAAAGCCGAGGATCGCCTGCCGGTTTTCAGGCTCGGTCAAATTTTGTGCGCGCGAAAATCGACGCTTCTGGCGTGGATCGCCGCCCGAGAAGTCGGGAACCGGCAAGCTCCATCCGTGGAGCCTGCTCCGGGCCGGGCTCCCCCTCATCGCGCTCCACGGAAGCGCGCACGGTGAGCGGCCATGGGCACCAGGGGCGCCCCGCCGCGAGTGGCGTCGCAGCGAGGCTCAGAGAGTTGTTCTGCGACAACAGCGTCAGAACTTAGTCCCTGCCATCGCGATTTGCCAGTCTTCGCTGGCGATACCGACGCGGCTTCGGGGCGGGTATGACCTTGTCACGCTCCACCCGCCAGCTCGGGCTCTCGATCGATCCGGGTAATCGCGACAAGAATGACTTCTGCCGCACACCGATCAGCGCAACCCAGGCGCTGCTCAGCGTCGAGAAATTCACGGGCGCCATTGAGGAACCGGCCTGCGGCGACGGCGCCATCAACAAGGTGCTGATCGGGGTCGGTTACAGCCTCATCTCAACCGATTCGGTCGACTACTGCTATGGCCGAAGCCGCGTCGATTTCCTGATGGGATGGCGCGCTCCCGACGAAAACATCTGTACTAACCCGCATACAACTTCGTTGGCCACAAGGCCAAATGCATCCGGCACGCCCTCGATCTGGCCAGTGGCAAGATCGCGCTGTTGCTTCGTACGGCTTGCCTCAACGGCAAAGGGCGCTGGCAGATCTACCGGCGACAGCCTCCTCGCGTCTGGGTATTCATACGCCGCGACGGCTATGACGGCCCGACCGGCCGATGCTCGATATCTTTTGGTTTGTGGGGGAACCGGACCACCGCGGCGGACCCGTGCTTGGCTGGCTCGAAGGCGAGCGTGAGGCGCCATGATCAACGATGACCTCGCCGCCCAGCGGCGCTGGGTCGTCTGGCGCCGCGAAAATGCGCGGCGGCAGGTGGACGAAGCCGCCTATCTCACCGCACACCGGCAGGTATGCGAACGTGACCGATCCGCAAGATTGGGGAACCAGAGATGAGGCCGAAACAGCCGTCACGGCCCTCCTTAATGGCAAAGGCAGTGGCGGCATCGGCATTGTTCTTGGCGATCTCGACGGTGACGTTTTCCTCGCGGGCATCGATTTCGACGCTTGCGTCGATCAAAACAATTGTCTCGCTCTCTGGGCCGAGCGCCTTCTCGCCGAAATCGACTCTTACGCCGAACGCAGTCCATCAGGGACGGGCGTCAAAAGCTTCTTTCACGTCACGGCCAAAGACGTTCGGTGGTTCCTCGATCTGATCGGCGTCAAACCCGATAGTTGGGGAACCAGCCGGTCAATCCCCGGAGAGAAGCCAAAAAAAGATCACGGCCCCGGGTTTGAGATCTATTTTGGCCAACGCTACTTCACGATCACCGCCGACCGTTGGCTCGGCAAACCTGCACAGGTCCACCTGCTCGATCGGGCAGTTCTACAGCGCCTGGCCACGCTCATTGGAAAGCCCGGACCCGGATCCGGCGGTCGCGACAATTCCCGTAGCGCGAAAGCCTTTCGTGAGGCGCTCGAGCTGCGTCGGGCGGGCAAAATCAAAACATTCGAGGAGATGCGCCAAACGCTGCTCTCAAGCGCCGATCCCCAGGTCGCTGAGTGGACGCGCACTAAAGGCCGAGCCAACAACCTGTACCACTTGCGCCTGATCTGGGAGAAGACGGCGCAGGACGCCGACGAGAATGGCCTGCCGATAATCACTGTCGAAGCCGGCGAACGCCATGTCGCCGCCGATCAAGGCATTGCTGCACTCGTCTGTGCCAAGGTCGAATTCTACCAGCGAAACCGGCAAATCCAGCGGGTGGCGCTGGTCAAAGCCAAGAATACCAGCGGCGAGACCATGATGGTGCCCGGCATCGTCCCAGTCGGACTTACTTTCATCGGCCGCGAGCTCGGCCGCAATGCGTTCTGGCGGCGTTTCAATGGACGCAGCAAAAGATATGTCAGGATCGATCCGCCGACGGACGTCGCCGCGCAAATCCTCGGTATGGTCGGATCATGGCCGTTTGCATCCCTAGAACGAACCCGCTCTCGCGGGAGGACGCCGCGTCACGGTCAGTGCGTTTTTAGCGGCGCTGGTGTGTGTGATCGGTAAAGCGTGACGGTCGGGGCATCCGATCCCGAGCATCGAAGGTCCAG
>Ga0126383_10000269_pt1 | contig 27288 bp, 4 predicted proteins | sample PanSoiMetPlot_35_FD_96882 | JGI IMG/M metagenome (GOLD analysis project Ga0126383, IMG submission 96882) | Tropical forest soil microbial communities from Panama - MetaG Plot_35 | ecosystem: Environmental > Terrestrial > Soil > Tropical forest > Bulk soil | place: Panama | collected 2016-02-17 | reverse complement strand
CTTTACGCGCGGAACCGGTCGCCCCACCCGCTCCCATTCTCCCCATTTCTCGCGACCTGCCCTTGCCGCTCTCTTTCGCCCAACAACGCCTCTGGTTTATCGAACAACTGGAACCTACCGGCGCTGCCTATAACATTCCTCAAGTCCTGCGGATCAGCGGTCGTCTGGATGTCGGGGCGCTGGAAACAGCCTGCAATGAGATTGTGCGTCGTCACGAAATACTGCGGACAGTTTTCGTAGTCAGGAACGGCGAACCGACGCAGGTTATTAATCCGTTTGGAATCGTGTCTATTCCAGTCACCGATCTGAGTGCCTTACCGCGCGAAGATCTTGAAACGGCCCGTGTCAAACACTGCATCGAAGAGGTGCGACGTGCTTTTGATTTGGAGCATGGCCCACTGATCCGCGTCAGACTAATACGTCTGGATTCTGAAGAGCATGTCCTGGTGCTCACGATGCATCACATCATCACGGACGGTTGGTCATACGGCGTGCTGGTGCGCGAACTCACCACGCTCTATGAGAATTTCAGATCAAACGGCGCGTCAACCTTGCCGGAACTGCCGATTCAATATGCCGACTACGCAGCCTGGCAGCGCCGCTTATCATTCGGACACGATGAGCAGCTGAATTACTGGCGGCGGCAACTGGACGGCTCGCTGCCGATTCTGGAAATTCCGACCGACCGTTTGCGGCCCGCGCAGTTGAGCTATCGCGGAGCGAACCTGCCCTTCACTTTCTCAGCAAGTCTGACGCGGCAGCTCAAACAGTTAAGTCTCGACCAGGGCGCCACCTTGTTTATGACGCTGTTGGCGGGCTTTCAAAGTCTGCTCTATCGCTATACGGGCCAGGAAGACGTTGTTGTCGGCACCCCTATTGCCAATCGTCAGCGTGTGGAGATGGAGAATCTGATCGGTTTCTTTGTCAACACCCTGACGATGAGAGTGGACCTCAGCGGCACGCCTACTTTCAAAGAGCTGTTGCGGCGCGTGCGCGACGTGGCGATCGGCGCTTATGCGCATCAGGACATACCGTTCGAGACGCTCGTACGGGAGTTGCAGCCGGACAGAGACTTGAGCCGTAATCCTTTATTTCAAGTCTTATTCGCGCTGCAAAACGCACCGTCAGCGACTCTCGAACTGCCGGATCTGACCTTGACTCTGGAAGAGTTTGAGAGCGGCTCAACCAGATTCGACCTTGAGTGTCTTATCTGGGAGCAGCAAGAGCACCTCCGCGGAGTTCTGGTTTATAGCGAAGACCTTTTTGACCACGACACCGTCGAGCGATTGCTCAAGAACTTCGAGGTCTTGCTCATGGGCATCGTCGAAGCTCCGGATACGCCCATCAACACCTTGCCGCTGCTGACCGGAGAGCAGCAACGCCAGGTCTTAACCGAATGGAATGACACGACCACAATTCTTTCGCATCAAGAATGCGTTCATCAGGTCGTGGCCCAGCAAGCCCTGCATCAGTCGGATGCCGTGGCCCTGATGTTTGCGCATCAGCAGCTGAGCTATCGCGAGTTGAACCGCCGGGCCAATCAGTTGGCCCACTACCTGCAAAAAATGGGAGTAGGCCCGGAAGCCACGGTCGGCATCATGATGGAGCGATCCGTTGAGATGCTCATCGCCGTGTTGGCCACGCTAAAGGCGGGGGGAGCGTACCTGCCACTCGATCCTGAATTTCCGCGAGATCGTTTGTCATTCATGCTCGCAGATGCACAGGCAAGAGTGCTGCTGACTCAGAGCCGTCTCTTGGAATCGCTGCCTGATACGGCTACCCGGGTGTTGTGTCCTGAAAATGAGAAAGAAGCAATTGGCCGGGAAGCAGAAGAGGATCCGCCGAGCCGAGTGACGTCCGCTAATCTGGCCTATGTCATCTATACCTCCGGCTCTACGGGGAAGCCGAAGGCCGTAGCGATGCCCCACGGTGCGCTCATCAACCTAATTGAGTGGCAAGCCTCCCAATCACCGGGCACGGCCCGCACACTACAATTTGCATCGTTGAGTTTCGACGTCTCTTTTCAAGAGATCTTCTCCACCTGGTGCACAGGTGGGACCCTGATCCTGGTGGACGAAGGGACTCGTCGCGACTCGAGTAAGTTGCTGCGAGTGCTGGTCGAAAGCGCGGCGGACAGACTGTTTCTGCCTTACGTTGCGCTGCAGTATTTAGCCCAGACCGCGGCCATAGAGAACGTCGTTCCGGAGAAACTACGTCAGGTCCTGACCGCCGGCGAACAGTTGAAGATCACCAAAGACATTCGATCGCTATTTACCCGGATTGGCGACTGCTCTCTGGAGAATCATTACGGACCGTCAGAGACACATCTCGTCAGCGCTTTCACTCTAGCCGGGTCGGCGGGTCCATGGCCGGAACTGCCACCCATCGGATGGCCGATCGCCAACACACAGCTTTATGTCCTTGATCGATGGATGTATCCCGTTCCGCCGGGAGTTGCGGGCGAGTTGTACATCGGCGGCGATTGCCTGGCCAGAGGTTATCTAAACCGGCCAGAGACGACTGCCGAAAAGTTTATTCCGGATCCCTTTAGCGCGCGCAGCGGCGCACTACTGTATCGTACCGGTGACCTGGTGCGGCATCTGCCCGGAGGCATCCTGCAGTTTCTGGGCAGACGAGATGATCAAGCAAAGGTGCGAGGTTACCGCATCGAAATGGGTGAAGTGGAAACTGCTTTGCGCCAGCACGCTCTGGTGCGTGATGCGGTAGTGACCGTGGATCAAATGCGCACCGGAGAGAAGCGGCTGATAGCTTATGTGCTGGTGGACCAGGATACCGTTGTGCCGGCGGCTGACTTGCGCTCGCACCTCGCGCAGAAGCTGCCCGAATACATGGTCCCATCCGCGTTTTTCCTTTTGAATCGTTTTCCCTTGACACCCAGCGGGAAGATTAATCGGCTGGGCTTCCCCAGGCCGGAAGAAATAGAACTCAACGAAGAGAACGCCTATGTGGCACCCGGCACGACCACGCAGCAGCTGCTGGCGGAAATCTGGGCCGATGTACTGGGCGTGGGGCGAGTAGGAATCCACGACAATTTTTTTGAATTGGGCGGCCATTCACTGCTGGCGACCCGACTCATGTCGCGTGTGCGCGAAGCCTTTCGTGTGGAGATAGCGCTCCGCAGCCTGTTTGAAAAGCCGAGCGTTGCAGGGCTGGCAGAGATTGTCGATAGCGAGATGCACGATGGTCGTGACCTGGAGATCCCGCCGCCGGCGCCGGTACCGAGAGCAGGTGCATTGCCGCTTTCGTTTGCGCAGGAGCGAATGTGGTTCCTTTATCAACTGGAGGCCGGCAGCGCCACCTACAACATCTCGAGTGCGACCCGGCTGAAGGGCCAACTAAACACACTGGCGCTGGAGCAGAGCTTTAACGACCTGGTACGGCGGCATGAAGCTTTGCGAACAAGCTTTGCGAATGTGGACGGACGTCCCGTGCAACTCATTAACGAAGCCGCGCCTATCGCCCTGGATGTGTCGGATCTCAGCGCTGTGCCCGATCCTGAGACTGAGGCGCGCCGGTTGGTAGAGGAGGAGAGTTTACAACCATTCGATCTGGAAACCGGACCGCTGATGCGGGTGCGTGTTTTGCGATTGGGTGCGGAAGAACACGTGCTCCTGTTAACGATGCACCACATCATCAGCGACGGGTGGTCAATTGGCATCCTGGTGCGCGAGATGACTGAGCTGTATTCGGCCCGGGCAAAGGGCGAGAGTCCTGAGTTGGCTGGATTACCCATTCAGTACGCAGATTTTTCGTTATGGCAGAGACAGTGGCTGACCGGGGAAGCGCTGGACCGGCAATTGTCGTACTGGCGAAAGCAGTTGCAGAGTCCCTTGCCCGTGGTCGAGTTGCCGCTAGACAAGGTGCGGCCTGCGGTGCAGACCTATCGCGGGGCCCAGGAGCAACTCGAACTGTCTTTGGCGACCAGTCGTGGCTTGAAAGAGATTGGTCGTCGATTCGGAGTCACGCCATTCATGGTGTTGGTGGCGGCGTTCAAGGTTCTGCTCTGCCGTTACACGGGGCAGGAAGACATTACTATCGGGACACCGATCGCGGGGCGCAATCGCGCCGAACTGGAAGGATTGATCGGTTTCCTGGTCAACACGCTGGTCTTGCGCACAGACGTTTCGGGCAATCCGCCATTCAACGAATTGCTCGACCGCGTGCGCGAAGTGACTCTGGGAGCTTACCAACATCAGGACTTGCCTTTTGAAAAACTGGTTGACTCATTGCAGCCCGCGCGAGACCGGGGCCACACGCCGCTTTTCCAGATCATGTTTGCTTTGCAAAACAACATGCCGTGGGAGTTGCGAGTGCCGGGCCTGGAACTGAGTCCCATCGAGATACCCGACGCGACGGCCAAATTCGACCTGCTGCTGGTGATGTCAGAAGCAGACGAACGCCTGGCCGGGACTTTTTCCTACAATACTGATCTGTTTACAGCGGCCACAATCAAACGGTTGGCCACTCACTTCGCCAGCTTGCTGACCGGCATTGTTGGCAATCCTAATCAACGGCTCTCCGAGTTGCCCCTGCTGGCTGACGAAGAGCGCCGGCAGTTGCTGGAATGGGGCCAGGCCGCCAGCGAATATCCCCGCGATAGCTGCATAACTGATCTTTTTGAAGCACAGGTTGAACGCGCGCCGGCAGCAGTCGCGCTGGTCTTTCAAGACACACGCCTGACCTACGACGAGTTGAACCAGAGGGCCAATCAACTGGCGCATTACCTCGTGAAAGCGGGTCTGAAACCGGCTGCTGTAGTGGGAGTATGTCTGGAGCGTTCGGTAGAAATGATTGTCGCGTTGCTCGGAATTTTAAAGGCCGGCGCAGCTTACCTTCCGGTTGATTTATCACAGCCGCGGGATCGTCTGCGTTCGATGTTGAGCAGTGCGCGAGTCGCAATGTTCCTGACTCGGCAATCGTTGGCCGACAGATTGCCGCCAGCTGACGGCCAGAGGGTGTTCCTCGACGCTGAGGCGGCCAGGATTGGTCTGGAAAGCAAAGCAAACCTGCGCAACTTCGGGGCGAGTGGCGAGGACCTCGCTTACGTCATGTTCACTTCCGGTTCGACGGGCCAGCCCAAGGGAGTTAGCGTCACACACCGCAACGTAGTAAGGCTCGTGAAGAACACCAACTACGTGAGATTTGATGCCGATCAGACATTCCTCCAGCTGGCGCCGATATCGTTCGACGCTTCGACCTTTGAAATCTGGGGCAGCCTCTTGAATGGATCGCGCCTCGTGATAATGCCTGCCCCTACTCCGACACTGGAGGAGTTAAGCGCCATCCTGCAAAAGCATCAGGTGACAATCCTGTGGCTGACGGCCGGGTTGTTTCATCAGATGGTGGACTACCATCCGCAGGCGTTACGGTCATTACGATACTTGCTGGCCGGCGGCGATGTCCTCTCCGTACAACATGTGAAGCGCCTGCTGGAAGGAGATCCGGGATTACATTTGATTAATGGTTATGGGCCGACGGAGAGCACCACCTTTGCCTGCTGTCATTCAATGAGCCACGGCGATGTGGGAGCCACGGTCCCGATCGGAAAGCCCATTTCAAATACCGAGGCATACGTGCTCGACGAGCAGATGCAGATCGTGCCGCAAGGCGTGAGCGGCGAATTGTACCTGGGCGGTGATGGGTTAGCGCGTGGATATCTGAACCGGCCGGATTTAACGGCCGAACGATTCGTGCCGAACCCCTACACGAGTGCAATGGGTGGGCGGCTTTACCGCACGGGCGACCTCGTTCGTTACCTGGCTGACGGCAATTTGGAATTTCTGGGCCGCCGTGATGATCAAGTCAAGGTGCGTGGCTTTCGGGTGGAACTGAGCGAGATAGAGTTGGTGTTGGCTGAGCATCCGCTGGTGCGCGAGACACTAGTCGTCGCTCACAAAATGGTTGCGGAAGATAAACGGTTGACGGCTTATGTGGTGAGCGAAGGCCAGGCGGCGCCGTCGGGCAATGAGTTGCGCGCCTTTCTGAGAGAGAAGCTTCCCGCATACATGTTGCCGTCCAGTTTTGTGTTCCTTGAAGCGTTACCGCTGACTCGCAACGGTAAGGTCGACCGGCGGGCCCTGCCGCTGCCGGAAGATCTGCGGGATGTGGACCAACGTGATCGCTTGTCACCCAGAACGCCGGTTGAGGATCTGCTGTCAAATATCTGGGCCCAGGTGCTGGATCTAAAGCTGGTGCATCCTGACGACAACTTCTTTGAACTCGGCGGCCACTCGTTGCTGGCTACGCAGGTGATGGCGCGAATCAGAGCGGCATTCGTGGTAGAACTGCCTTTGCAGGAACTGTTCATGAATCCGACCGTCGCCACCCTGGCACAAAGTGTCGAGAGAGTCCTCACAGAGGGCGGGGAAAATAGCGCTCCGCCGCTAGTCAACATTACGCGAGATCAGGACTTGCCGCTCTCTTTTGCCCAGCAGCGTTTATGGTTCGTGGATCAGCTTGAGCCGGACAGTACTGCTTATCATCTCCCCGTCGCGGTACGTCTCACCGGAGCGCTCGACGTCGCGACGCTAAGCCACAGCTTGAGCGAGGTGGCGCGGCGCCAGGAGGCCCTGCGCACCGTATTCAGAATGAGCGGGGATCTACCCACCCAGGTCATCCTGCCGCCGGCAGAATTGGACGTGCCCTTAATCGACTTAACCGAGTTGGATGTGTCTGAGCGTGAATCGAAGGCGTTGCAACTCTGCGCAGCTGAAGTCCGGCGTCCCTTTGATCTCGAGCACGGTCCGCTCCTGCGCGGGACTGTCATGCGGTTGGGAGAGCGTGAACATGTCCTCTTGTTGGTGATGCATCATATTGTCAGCGACGCCGGATCGTTAGAGATACTGGTGCACGAGGTAACCTCAATTTATCAGGCGCACTCTGCCGGCCAATCGTCGCCGCTGCCGGAGTTGACCAGGCAGTATGCGGATTATGCTTCCTGGCAGCGCGAGTGGCTGCAAGGCGAGGTCCTGGAGAAACTGGTCGCTTACTGGAAACGACGCCTCGCCGGCGCGCCGCCGCTACTTGAACTGCCTGCCGATCGGCCGCGCCCGTCCGTGCAAAGTTTTCGGGGGGCCAAACATTCTTTCGAACTCTCTCCGGAACTAAGTGCCGCGCTCAGGAAATTGAGTCAGCGCGAAGGTGCGACGCTTTTCATGACATTGCTGGCAGCCTTTCAGACTCTGCTCTATCGCTACACCGGCAGGGAAGACGTCGTCCTCGGCGCAGATGTCAACAATCGTAATCGCCTCGAGACCGAGCGGATGATTGGATTCTTCATCAATATGCTGGTGCTGCGGGCCGACCTTACCGGTGACCCCACTTTCCAGGAGCTGTTGAGACGCTCACGCAGAACCCTGCTCGAAGACTATGCCCACTCTGAGGTCCCGTTTGAAAAGCTGGTTGAGGAACTGCAGCCGGAACGAAGCGTCAGTTACGCACCGCTGTTCCAGGTGGTCTTCAACTTCAATAATTCCTCTTTGCCAACGTTGCAGTTGCCCGATCTCAGCTTGCATCCCTGGCCGTTGGAATTCAACGAAGTAAAGTTTGACCTCTCTTTATTCATGTGGGATCGAACGGACGGCCTTTCAGGCATGTGGACCTACAGCACTGATTTGTTTGAGCCCGATCGGATCAGCCGCCTGCAAGAGCATTTTGTGACGCTGCTGCAAAGCATTGTCGAAGATCCGGAGCAGCGGCTGAGTGCGCTCGCATATCTTACTCCGGCCGAGCAGATGGCCCAGTCGAAGGCCAGGAAAAAACTCAAACAAACCAATCTGCAAAAGTTCAAGACAGTCCGCCCCCGAGCCATCACCAGGTCCGCCGAGAGTCTCATCCGGACCGAATTGTTGGCGCCGGACGAGCCGCTGCCCCTGGTTATTCAGCCGCAGACGGAAGAGGTTGCGCTCGCGTCCTGGGCCAAAGACAACGCGGAGTTCATCGAGGCCCGGCTGTTGCAGCATGGCGCCCTGCTGTTTCGTAATTTTGAGATTGGTTCGATGGCTGATTTTGCCGCGTTTACCGGTTCGATCTGCCCCGAGTTATTGGCATACCGCGAACCCTCTTCGCCGCGCACCGAACTGGGCGAAAAGATTTACACCTCCACCGAATATCCGCCGGATCAATGGATCCAACTGCACAACGAAATGTCGTACGCGCACAACTGGCCGCGCACAGTCTACTTTTATTGTGAGCTGCCCGCTCAGCAGGGCGGAGCAACGCCGATCGCCTACAGTCGAAAGATTTTTGAAGCGCTCGACCCAAAAATCAGAGAGCGCTTCATCGAACGGAAGGTGATGTACGTGCGCAACTTTGACGACCGGCTCGATCTTCCGTGGCAGCACGTCTTTCAAGCTAGCAACAGAGCAGCAGTAGAAGCATATTGTCGTAACGCTCAAGTGGAATTTGAATGGCAGGACGGGGAACGGCTGAAGACCCGCCAGGTGCGGCAGGCAGTCATCAAACATCCACGAACCGGCGAGACAGTTTGGTTTAATCAGGCCCATGCTTTTCACATCGCCACTCTGGACGCGGAAGTCCGTGAATTCCTGCTGTCAGAAAGGGCCGAGGAGAGTTTCCCGCGCCAGGCCTACTACGGTGACGGCTCGCCCATTGAGGCTTCGGTAATTGCAGAAATCCGTGAAGCTTACCGGCAAGCGGCGGTGACCTTCACCTGGCAACGAGGCGACATTTTGATGCTCGATAATATGCAGGTGGCTCACGGCAGAGCGCCATTTGCGGGGCCCCGCAAGGTGCTGGTCGCCATGTCGGGATGCGTTAGCAGCCGGGACGTGAAGTGCGATCGCGACCTCGGGTAGAGAGTGTTCGTTTCCGTCCGGCTCATTAAACTACCGTTACGAGTCCGGTTGCCCCATCAGGCAACTCATTCACGATCACAGTCCGCGCGCAAGTGACGAACGGCCACGAGTTCACGGCCAGAAAACACTGCCAATCTTTGCCTTGCGCCTCGCCAGGAAAATAAGAAGTTGGAGTTGAAAACCTTTCGCAAGATCAAGCCACAGGCGATCAGCCTCTCACGCGAATCGCTGGTGAGAAAAGAGTATTTACCTGGACGAGGAACGTTGCCGCTGGTCCTAAAGCCGGAGGTCGGTGATTTTGATCTTTCGTACTGGATCAACAGTAACCTGAACTTCCTTGAAGGCAGTTTGCTGCAGCACGGAGGCATTCTCTTTAGGGATTTTGATCTCAGCCAGGTAGCGAAGTTCGAGCAGATCGCGCGGATGTTTGCCCCGGAATTGATGGGCTACCTCGATCAACATACGCCGCGCACCAAGGTCACCGATTCTGTTTATACTTCGACTGAGTATCCGGCAGATCATACGGTCCCTTTCCACAGCGAGAATTCCAAGAATCACACCTGGCCCATGAAAATCTGGTTCTTCTGCCTGCAGGCCGCGGGGCGCGGAGGAGAAACACCGATAGCCGACAATCGAAAAGTCCTGGCGCTGCTGGATCCGCAGATAAGAGAGCGATTCACAAGGAAAAAGGTGATGTACTCCAGAAACTTTGGCGAGGGTGTTGGCCTATCGTGGCAGACAGCGTTTCAGACCAGCGACAAAACCGTGGTCGAAGATTATTGCCGGCAGTATCACATGGAATTTACCTGGAAAGACGACAATCGTCTGCGTCTCAGGCACGCGGCCCAGGCAATCGCCACCCATCCGATCACCGGCGATGCGGTTTGGTTTAATCAGGCGCACCTCTTCCATGTGTCAAGTCTCGCCCCGGCAGTGCGCGAGTCGCTGCAGGATCTCTTCCCGGAAGATGAGCTGCCCAGCAACGCCTATTATGGCGACGGCTCGAAGATCGAAGATTCAATCATTGAAGAAATTCGTGAAGCCTATAGTCAGGCTGCGGTGACCTTCCCCTGGCAAGCTCATGACCTCTTGATGCTCGACAACATGTTGGTCGCTCATGGGAGAGCGCCCTTTGCCGGCACGCGCAAAGTTGTGGTGGCCATGGCCCAACCTTTCAGTAGTCAGGAAAGCCCAGGCGCTTCACCATCGCTTAACTGAAATGCAACAAGACGTGATTCAAGGCTTTCGACTCTCGCCGCAGCAGAAGCGAGTCTGGTCATTACAAGAAACGAGCACCGCTTATCGCGCCCAGTGCGCCATCCTCATTGAGGGCAGCCTTCGGGTTGAGTTTCTGCAAGAGGCCTTACTGAAGGTAGTCGATCGTCATGAAATTCTGCGGACGATTTTCGATCGGCTGCCGGGTATGAAGGTGCCGATTCAGCGCGTCGCCGCCGAACCAGAACCGGTCTGGCGCCGGATTGACCGGGCGGATTGCGAGGCGCCCCAGGTGATCTCAGAGCTTGAAGCGCAAGAGCGCGACGCGGTTTTCGATTTCGCGCGCGGACCTTTGGTGCGTTGTACGCTGGCCTGCCTGGGTGTTGAGAGACATCTGCTATTTGTGACTTTGCCGGCGCTTTGCGCTGATGCGCGATCCCTGGAGAACCTCTTCAGCGAAATTGTCGCAACTTATGAGGCTGGTTTGGAAGGCGGCGCCGTTGCGAAAGAGACGGTTCAATACGTGCAGTTCTCTGAGTGGCAGAATGAATTGTTCGAGACTGATGAGGCCCAGGCCGGCCGGGAGTTCTGGAACAAGCAGAGGTCCGCGGCCGCAGCTCGGATGTCGCTGCCCATTGAAAATGAGATTCCGGTTTCCACTTTTGACACCGGCCTGTGGGTCGAAGCCGTCCACGCGGAGACGCTGTCAAGAATTCAGACTGTTGCCGGGCATCAGGATATTTCAACGGAAGTTCTGTTGCTTGCGTGCTGGCATACTTTGCTTTGGCGTCTCACTTCCGAACCCGGCATTGAGATTAATGTTCGATCGGATGGCCGGGTATACGAGGAAATGATCGAGGCCATCGGGCTATATGAAAAATGGCTGCCGGTGCCATGCTCGTTTGACGGAGATTTCCGCTTTGATGAGATCGTGCAGCGCGTTGATAAGTCCCTCAGAGAATCGCTGGAATGGCAGGAATACTTCACCCGGGAGCCGTCGCTGGCAAGAACCACGGGCGCGACGACTGAAACGCTGGAGGCCGGCTTCGCCTTTGAGGAAACCCCTGAGATGCAATCGGCGGGCAGCCTTCGTTTCTCGGTAGCCCACCAATCCGTAACCACGGACCGGTTCCGGATGAAACTATTGGGCGTGCAAACACCAGTTTCACTGCGTCTCGAGTTTCATTACGATTCCGCATGCTATGGCGCCGAGACCGTCAAAATAATTGCCCGTCAATATGTGACCCTCCTGAATACGGTGCTGTTGAATCCCAAGGTTTCAATTGGCGACGTAGATGTCATCAGCGACGCTGAGCGTCACCAGGTGCTCGTGGAATGGAACCAAACCGCAGTTAGCTTTCCGCAGGACGTTTGTTTGCCTGAGCTTTTTGAGGCGCAGGTGCAGCGCACGCCGGAGACCACAGCGGTGGTTTTTGAAGGGAAGAGATTGACCTATCGCGAACTCAACCGGCGCGCCAATCAACTCGCTCATCATTTGCGAAATAGGGGAGTCCGCGCCGAGACCTGCGTTGCGGTTTGCCTCGAGCGCTCGGTCGATATGCTGGTGGCAGTAGTCGGCATTTGGAAGTCAGGCGGAGTCTACCTCCCGCTGGACCCGATCCAACCAGGGGCACGGTTGGCCTTTATGATTACCGACTCGCAGGCGCAACTGATAATCAGCCACCGACCGCTGGAGTCCTCATTGCCGGATTGCGGGGCCGAAGTGCTTTACCTCGACGCCGCGAGTGCGCAGATCGAACAGGAGAGCGAAGCTGATCCGCCGCCAGTTATCCACCCTGACAACCTGGCTTATGTGATTTATACGTCCGGGTCTACCGGTCAACCGAAGGGAGCCATGGTTGAGCACCGCTCGGTTGTGAATCTGGCTCAGGCGCTGCAACAAGGCATCTATCGGGACAAGGGATCGGGGCTGCGGGTGAGCCTCAATGCTCCCCTGGCTTTTGATTCATCGATCAAGCAAATTGTTCAGCTGCTGGCGGGCCACACCCTATACGTTTTGCCGGAGGAAGTGAGGCGCGAGGGCGAAGCGCTGTTGGCTTACCTCGAGGATCACAAGTTGGATGTCTTCGACTGCACCCCCTCACAGCTGCGACTACTGGTTGAGTCGGGTTGGGCTGATGCTCACAATTGCCCGCCGCGGATCTTGCTCGTCGGCGGGGAAGCGCTCGACCCGGACTTGTGGCAAACGCTGGCGCAGCACGAGACCACCACAACTCATAATGTTTATGGACCAACGGAATGCACGGTAGATGCGACGGCGTGTCTGGTGAGCAGGAAACCAGCACGGCCGGCGATCGGACGACCGCTGGCAAACGTGCAGACCTACGTGCTGGACCATCAGCTGAAACCTGTGCCCCTGGGCGTAACCGGAGAGTTGTATATCGGCGGTGCGGGGGTGGCGCGCGGTTACCTGCGTCGTCCTGATCTGACGGCGGAAAAATTTATCCCTCATCCTTTTAGCGATAACGTTGGGGCTCGCCTGTATAGGACCGGCGACCTGGCGCGCTATGGCCCCGACGGAAATCTGGAATTCCTGGGGCGCATTGATCACCAGGTGAAGATCAGAGGCTCGCGGATCGAGCTGGGAGAAATTGAAGCCGCGCTGGCAACACATCCAGCCGTGCGAACTCCGGTGGTGATGGCCAGAGAGAGCGGCCTCGGTGATAAGCGCCTGGTAGCTTACTTCGTGACGAGCGGTGCGGCGCTCTCTGCCCACGAGTTGCACGGCTTCCTTCACGAATGTTTGCCCGAATATATGATGCCATCTGCGTTTGTGCCGCTCCCCGCGCTGCCGCTGCTCCCTAACGGGAAGATTGATCGCCTCGCCTTACCTGCGCCTGATCAAGTGGTCTCAAGCCGCGCAGCCGATTACATCGCACCGCGTTCCCCTAACGAGGAATTACTGGCAGGCATCTGGGCCCGGGTGCTGGGCGTAGAGCGAGTGGGCATGGAAGATAACTTCTTTGAGTTGGGCGGGCACTCGCTCCTGGCGACCCAGGTCATTTCGCAGATTCGGCATGCTCTGCAAGTGGAGATCCCGCTGCGAACAATTTTCGAGACGCCTACCGTCGGGGGGCTGGCGGATAGCATCAGGCAGGCACAGGAGACCCCAGCGTCCGTTGGACCGCCGCCACTTAAGCCTGTGCCGCGCGATCAAAGATTACCGCTTTCGTTTGCCCAGCAGCGATTGTGGTTTCTGGATCAACTCGATCCGGGCAACACTGCTTACCACATTCCCTATGCGCTCCGGCTCGAGGGAAGCTTAGACACAGAAGCTTTGGAAGAAAGCCTCAGCGAGTTGGTGCGCCGCCACGAGGTATTACGAACGACCTTCTCGATGATCGAGGGACAAGCTGCCCAGGTCATTCACCCGGCCCGACCGCTGCACGTGACGTTGACGGACCTTCGGCAATTCAGTGAGGCTGAACGCGAGACTAAGACAAAATACCAACTGGAAGAGGAGACGCAACGGCTTTTTGATTTGGAGCATGGGCCGCTTCTGCGCGCCAGTTTGCTGCGATTAGGCGAGAGAGAGCATGTGCTCATTCTCGTCATGCATCACATAGTTTTCGATGCCTGGTCCATTCCCGTGCTGCTCCACGAATTAAGCGCTCTCTACCAGGCCTGCGCGCATGATCGGCCCTCGCCTCTGCCGGACCTTCCCGTCCAATATGCAGACTTTGCTCATTGGCAGCGTGGTTGGCTGCAAGGTGAGGCGTTGGCAGAACATCTCGTTTACTGGAAGACGCAGCTGGCGGATTTGACCGTGCTGGAACTGCCTACGGATCGTCCGCGTCCGCCGGTACAGACTTTCAGAGGCGCCCATCAATCATTCAGCCTGCCGGACGCTCTGGTGCGGTCCTTATATGAATTGAGCCGGGCTGAAGGCGCCACTGTTTTCATGACCCTGTTGGCGGCCTTTCAAACGCTGCTCCATCGTTACACCTCGCAAGTGTACATCAGCGTGGGAACGCCCATCGCCAATCGCAACTATCGGGACATCGAAGGGCTAATCGGTTTCTTCATCAATACCCTGGTGTTGCGCACGAATCTCTCCGGCGATCCGTCTTTCCAGGAATTGTTGCATCGGGTTCGCGAGGTTGCGTTGAATGCGTATGCACATCAGGACCTGCCTTTCGAAAAGTTGGTGGAAGAGTTGCAACCCGATCGTGATCTAAGTCGCACGCCCTTCTTCCAGGTGCTGTTCACGGTCCGCAACCTCCAGCAAACGAGTTTCACTCTCCCCGATCTCACCATGCACGGTCTGGAGGTAGAGACCGGGACCGCGAAGCTCGACCTGCTCATGCTGGTTGATGAGACAGAGCAGGGGATTAACTTTGGAATCGAGTACAACACCGACCTCTTCGACGACGCCACTGTCGCTCGCATGGCGAAGCATTTTGTGAACCTGCTGGCCGGTATTACCGCCGACCCGCAACTGCCGATTTCGCGCTTGCCTCTCCTGACCGAAGAAGAACGGCAGCAATTATTGGGCGAGTGGAATTCAACCAGCCACGCTTTTCCGCAGGATGAGTGCATTCAAACCATGTTCGAGCGGCAGGTGGCGCGGACGCCCGACGCCGTAGCCGTGGTTTTTGAAGACCAGGAATTGACCTATCGCGAACTGAACGGTCGCGCCAATCAACTGGCACATTACTTAAGCGGACTCGGCGTCGGGCCTGACACCTTTGTCGGAATTCTCATGCATCGTTCGCTGGAGATGATCGTCAGTGTCCTGGGGATCCTGAAGGCCGGCGGTGCTTATGCGCCGCTCGATCCGGCTTATCCCGAAGAACGTCTGGCTTACATGCTGGAAAACACCCGGGCGAAAGTGTTGTTGAGCCAGCAGCACCTGGTCCAGACCGTTCCAGATCGGGAAATCAAAATGGTGCTGGTGGACGCGGATTGGGGAGTCATCGGCAGGATGAGTCAGGATAACCCGCACCCGCCGGTAACTGCCGATAACCTGCTCTATGTAACTTTCACCTCGGGCTCCACGGGAAAACCAAAAGGCATCGCGATGGTGCACCGCGCGTTGCGAAATCTGCTTGAATGGCAGTTCACGGAAACAGATTTGCCCGCCGGGGCCCGCACCCTACAATTTGCGTCGCTGAGTTTCGATGTGTCTTTTCAGGATATGTTCTCGACCTGGGGCATGGGTGGCACGCTGGTTTTGATCACGGAAGAGATGCGCCGCGACATTGGCGCGCTCTCACAGGTACTGACGGACAAGAAAATTCACCGGCTATTCATTCCGGCAGTGGCCCTGCAACAGCTGGCCGAAGGTTTCGGGTCCCAGCAGCTAATCTCCGCGTCACTGCGGAAAGTGATCGCCGGCTCTGAGCAATTACAAATCACCAGGGCCATCGACAGGTTATTCACTGAGCTAAAAGACTGCTCGTTGCACAACGAGTATGGTCCTTCCGAAACCCACGTGGTGACGAACCTGGATCTTCCGGCGTCCGTGGCGGCCTGGCCTGAGCGACCTTCCGTGGGGCAACCGATTCACAACAGTCAAATTTATATCCTTGATACGCAAAGGCAGCCTGTTCCGGTGGGAGTATCGGGCGAGTTGCATATCGGCGGCGCGGGCCTGGCCCGCGGCTATCTCAATCGCCCCGACCTGACCGCGGACCGATTCATTCCCGACCCGTTTGGCGGTGAGACGGGCGCGCGTCTCTATCGCACCGGAGATCTGGCGCGCTGGCTACCGGCCGGACAAATAGAATTTCTGGGGCGCATGGATTTTCAAGTCAAGATTCGCGGCTTTCGCGTTGAGTTAGGTGAAATCGAAGCGGTCTTGAGCAATCATCCGGCGGTACGCGAGACGATTGTCTTGGCCAGGGAAGATAATCCCGGCGACAAGCGGCTGGTGGCTTATCTGGTTCTGGCCCAGCAGAACCAACCAACGATCAGCGAACTCCGCAGTTTTCTGCATAAGAGCCTGCCCGACTATATGATGCCGTCAGCTTTTGTATTCCTGGACACTTTGCCATTAACGCCGAATGGAAAAGTGAATCGGCGGGCGCTCCCCGCTCCTGAGACGACGCGGCCGGAACTGGAGCGAGTCTACGTGGCTCCCCGCGGCGCCTTGGAAGAGCTGGTCACCACTTGTTGGGAAGAAGTGCTGGGCCTTGAGCGCGTGGGAATACAGGACGACTTCTTTGAGTTGGGCGGCCATTCGCTTCTGGCCACACAGATCATCGGACGGCTCCGGGAAATTTTTCCAATTGAGTTGCCGCTGCGCACTCTGTTTGAATCGCCGACGGTGGCCGGACTTTCGGCGCGAATCGTAGAACAAGACGGGACGGGAACTGTCGAAAATATTGCCAGCACGCTGAAAGAGTTGACCGGACTCTCAGAAGAAGAGATTCAGGCTTTGCTCGAGCAGGAACGGCAGGCCGAAACCGGCGCGCCGTAAGCCATACTCTTCAACCTCTTCACACGTTCGAAAATTCATCAATTATCGAATAGCCGCACCGCTGGGCGCCGCACCGGCGCCCGCAGTCAGAGCTTCACTTAGATTGCCTCCCGGGATCGCATTGGAGAAGACCATGAGGTTAACTCAACAACAAGTCCAGCATTATGAACAGCAGGGGTACCTGGTATTAGAGAACTATTTTTCTCCGGCCGAGCTTGAACTCCTGCAGGCGGAACTGCCGCACATCCTCGCCGAAGAATCGGCCAGAAGGATCCTGGAAAAGAGTGGCGCGGTCCGATCGGTGTTTGCGTCACATATTACCAGCGAGGTGTTCAAGTGTTTCATCCGTTTGGCCCGGCTGATTGAACCGGTTACGCAAATCCTGCGCAGCGACGTCTATATTCATCAGTTCAAAATCAACGCCAAGACGGCGCTCGCCGGGGAACAGTGGGAATGGCACCAGGACTTTCTCTACTGGCACAAAGAGGATTGTATGCCGGAACCGCGAGTGCTCACCGCGGTGCTCTTCGTAGAGGACGTAAACGAATTTAATGGTCCCATGCTAATCATCCCCGGCTCGCATCTGGACGGGATGATCGATCTCGACGTGCATGACAAGTATCGGTCAGCGCCTGGCAACGGAGCCTTGCGCAAAACCGTACCTCCTTCCTGGGCCAGCACCCTAACTGCAGATCTCAAATACAAGATCGACAAGCAGATCCTCATGAACCTGGTAAACAGGCGCAGCATAAAAGCGATCACGTGCCCGGCCGGCACGCTAATGTTTTTTCACGGAAATCTGTTTCACGCTTCGGGCAGCAACCTCTCGCCGCGCGATCGGATCAGCATCTTCGCCTCTTATAACAGCGTCGAGAACGTCCCGCGCGATATGCAGAATCCCCGACCATTGTTTATTGCTGAGCGCGACGGCACGCCGCTCACACCGCTGGCGGATAGCTCGTTATTGGAAATGGGAGCCCGAGTGGGATGAATCAGGAGGCGAAACCTTCCGCCGTGCTCTCTCCAGCCAGGCGCGAACTGCTCTCTTTGTTGCTTGCCAGGAGAGGCATCAAGACGGAACCGGCCGCAGGCATCCCCAGACGCGCGGCATCCGGCCCCGGCCCACTCTCTTTTGCTCAGGAGCAGATATGGTTTTTTGAACAGTTCGAACCGGGCACGGCGGTTTACAACATCGCCCACGCGGTGCGTCTCACGGGTCCGCTTAAGCTGACCGCGCTGAATCAAACCTTGAACGAAATTCTGCGCCGGCATGAAATCCTGCGCACTGGTTTTACCGCAGTTGACGGGAAGTCCGTGCAGACAGTCTTTCCCGCAATGGAGTTGCCGCTACCCGTAAAGGACTTGAGCCTGCTGGCTACGGCTGACAGAGAAATTCAAGCCGCCCGTTTGATTGATGAAGAGAGTCAACGTCCTTTTGATTTGACGCGGGGGCCATTACTGCGATGCCTGGTGCTGCGCCTGGCTGCAGCGGAACACGTGGCGGTGCTTTGCATGCACCACATTGCCTCGGATGGATGGTCCATAGGCGTGCTGCTTCGTGAAATAGCACTGCTGTATCAATCATTCAGCAGCGGCCAGCCGCCGGCTCTGCCTGCGTTAACGGTCCAATATGCGGACTTCGCCGAATGGCAAAGACAACAGCTTCAGGGAAAACTCCTCGACGATCTCGGTTACTGGAAGCAGCAACTCGAGGGCGCGACGACGACGCTGAATCTTCCCATGAAACGTTCCCGCCCGTCCGTGCAGACGTTTCGCGGCGCCCGCGAGACGTTGACGCTGTCGGGATCGCTGAGCCGCGCTCTGCGAGAACTGAGCCGGGAACACGGGGTGACAATGTTCATGTTGTTGCTCGCCGCCTTCCAGAACTTGCTTTGCCGCTACACCGGTCAAGAGGACGTGGTTGTGGGGACGCCGGTAGCCAACCGTCACCGGGTGGAGATCGAGAATCTGATTGGGTTCTTCGTCAATACTCTGGTGCTGCGTACAGATCTCTCGGGTGATCCGACCTTTGTGGAATTGCTGGGGCGTGTTCGTGAGGTGGCTCTGGCCGCCTATGCTCATCAAGAGCTGCCGTTTGAGAAACTGGTGCAAGAGCTGCAGCCGGAAAGAAGCTTGAGTCAATCACCGTTGTTTCAAGTGTTCTTTGCATTGCAGAATGCCCCGACAACTAACCTGGAGGTCCCGGATCTTAAGCTGACTCCGGTGGAGACCAATCGGGCCACCGCCAAGTTTGATCTTTTCCTGGGCGTCTCTGATGAGGACCAGCTGGGCCTGGCACTGGAGTACAACACCGACCTGTTTGATGCGCAGATGGGCCGCCAACTTTTGCGGCATCTCAGCACCTTGCTGGAAGCAGTGGTCGCTGCGCCGCAGACACGTGTGTCAGAGCTTCGGTTGATGAATGAGCTTGAGCGGCACGAGCTGCTGAGCAAGTGCCAGGGGACGACCCTGGCCTACGACCGGGATATTTGCCTCACCTCGCTCTTTGAGCAGCAGGCCGCGCGGGTCCCGGATCGGATTGCGGTGGAATTTGAATCCCGGCAATTGAGTTATGCCGAACTCAATGCCCGCACCAATCAACTGGCCCATTACCTGGTGCGTCTGGGAGTCGGGCCTGAAGTGCTGGTTGGCATCCTGTTGGAACGCTCGGTAGACATGCTGGTGAGCGTCCTCGCGGTATTGAAAGCGGGAGGAGCCTACGTCCCGCTGGATCCGGCATATCCGAGCGAGCGCCTGACTTTCATGTTGCAGAATGCCGGTGTTTCAGTCTTGCTGCTGACGCAGTCATTGCAGGATCGTCTGCCGGATAATGGCGCCACCGTAGTGCTACTGGACGCTGAGCGGGAGGCGATTGTTCAGGAGAGTCACGCGAATCTCGCACTGCGCGCGACGGGTAATAACCTCGCTTATGTCATCTATACCTCGGGCTCAACGGGACAGCCCAAGGGTACTCAGGTTACGCATGGCGCCGTAGTGAATTTCCTGAGGGCCATGCAAGCACAGCCGGGCCTGACTCAAGATGACGTGCTGCTCGCCGTCACTACGCTATCGTTTGATATCGCCGCGCTGGAACTCTACCTGCCGCTAATCGTCGGTGCACGTTTGGTGATTGCGGGCCGCGAAATGATCTCGAATGGCACGGATCTCTTAAAGCAACTCGCAAGCGTCAGCGTCATGCAAGCGACTCCAGCCACCTGGCGTCTCATGCTGGACGCCGGCTGGGAGCAGCCCCTGGCGGTTAAGCTGCTCTGCGGCGGCGAAGCCCTGCCGCGCGAGTTGGCTGCCAAATTGCAGGATCGCGCGGCCTCGCTCTGGAACATGTACGGGCCCACTGAGACGACGATCTGGTCCGCTCTGCAGAAAATTGAGCGAGACGATGGACCAGTGGCGATCGGGCGGCCGATTGCGAACACGCATATTTACCTGTTGGACCAACATTACGAACTGGTGCCAATGGGCGCCGTGGGAGAGTTGTATATCGGCGGCGATGGCGTGGCGCGCGGCTATTTACATCTTGCCGATATGACGGCAGAACGCTTCATCCCGGATCAGTTCAGCGGTAACAAAGGCGGCCGCCTTTATCGCACCGGGGATCTGGCCAGGTATGGTTCCGACGGCAGCATCCAATACCTGGGACGCGTCGATCATCAGCTGAAAATCCGCGGTCATCGAATTGAACCAGGTGAGATCGAAGCGGTGCTGGGCCATCACCCGGCGGTCTCGGAAGCAGTGGTTGTGGCGCGCGAGATCCAGCCGAATCATAAACAGCTGGTCGCCTACATCGTCCCCAATAAGGAATATCAGGACACGCCAGAGTTGTTGACCGCGACCGCTCAATCTGAACGCGTGTCGGAATGGGGGATGGCCTGGAACGAGACTTACCAGGCTGATGCCGTAATCCCGGATCCGACGTTCAATATCACCGGTTGGAACAGTAGCTATACGGGCGAGCCGATCCCCTCCGAGGAAATGCGCGAGTGGTTAGACGGAATAGTCGAACGGATTGCTGCCATCGGCCAGGGAAGGGCCTTGGAGATCGGTTGTGGAACGGGTCTGCTGCTCTTTCGCCTGGCTCCCCACTTCAATGAGTATCACGGCACGGATTTCTCGCCGGCAGCCCTGGACTATGTAAGACAACATTTGCATGTGTTGGGCCGAAAATTCCCACAAGTCACGCTTTCAGAAAGAGCGGCGGACGACTTCGCAGGTCTCGAGTCCGGGGCTTTCGACATATTGATTCTGAACTCGGTGGTCCAATATTTTCCGAGTCTTGATTACTTCATGCGGGTGTTGCAAGGCGCCTTGCGCGTTGTGCGCAGCGGAGGCTCGCTGTTCCTTGGAGATCTCCGCAATCTGCGCTTGCTGCCGGCGTTGCATTTAGGGATCGAAATGCAACGGGCCCCGTCTTCGCTGTGGCTTTCAGATTTGTCCTATCGAGTGCAACAGCGCGGGCACAATGAGAAGGAATTGTGTATCGACCCGGCCTTCTTTGAGATCGTCAAGGCGTACTTTCCGGAAATCAGCGGGGTTGAGGTTCAGCTCAAGCGCGGCCGATATCATAACGAGTTGACGCGCTTCCGATACGATGTGGTCCTGCGGGTGCAATCTGAGGGCGAGCGGGACGCGCAAGTCACGTCGTGCGACTGGCGAGAGCGAGGTTGCAGTCTGGCCACGGTGCGCGCTCTCCTGCGCGAAACGGCGCCGGCGGATCTGGTCCTGAGAGACATTCCCAATGCGCGTCTGCAAGCGGAAGCCGAGACGGTTTCGTTTCTTCAGAATCATGAGGTGACGCAGACTGTCGGCGACCTCGTGGGGTCGCTTTCCGGACTGGCGCTGGAGCGCACCGTGGACCCTGAAGACCTGTGGTCAATCGGCAACGAAGAGTCTTATTCGGTCGAGATCACCTGGCCGAAATCAGGGGCGCTCGGTTCCTATGACGCAGTCTTCAAGCGGCGCCGCGCTGAGTCTGTGACAAGTATTCCGCGAACCCTTTCACACTCTCCGGCAGTTGAGACCGCGCAACCGCACTGGAGCCATTTTGCAAATAATCCTTTGCAGGCCGTATTGGACCGGCAACTGGTTCCCGACCTGCGCCGCTACGCGACCGACAAGCTACCCGAATATTTGTTGCCTGCCTTCTATGTGGTGATTGAGAAGCTGCCCTTGACACCAAACGGCAAGGTGGATCGCAAAACGCTTCCGGCCCCGAATCAATCGAGGACTGCTGCGAGTCAGCCGTATGTCGCGGCGCGCACGGCTACCGAACAAACCCTGGTGTCAATCTGGTCCGAAGTCCTCGGGACGAAGCAGGTGAGTATTCACGATAACTTTTTTAGTTTGGGTGGTGATTCAATCCTCAGTATACAGGCGATTGCCAGGGCCAATCGCGCCGGATTGCCTTGCGCGCTCAGACAGCTTTTTCAACACCAAACGATCGACCGCCTCGCCGGGGTGATCGATTCCGCAGCGGCGAGGTTGTCCGCGGACAGCCAGGAGCAGAATTCCGCTGCGCCGCGACAGCTTGCGCCGGCAGATCTGCAAAGGGCCATCGCTCAAGTCAAGGTTGCAGGCGACTCGGAAGCAACGGACAAAGATATCGAGGCGGTATATTTCCTCTCCCCGGCGCAGGAGGGCATGCTCTTTCACAGTCTCTACGGCAATGAGGCAGCGGTTTATATCCTCCAGCTGTCCTGTACTTTTCGCGGACTGAATCTTGCGGCCATCCAAAGCGCCTGGCAGGCCGTAGTTGAGCGGCACGCTGTTCTGCGCACCGCGTTTGTGTGGGAGAACATTACGCAACCGGTGCAGGTCGTCTCCAGGCGCGTGCAGCTACCCTGGCGCGAGCTGGACTGGAGAGACTTGTCAGGGCCGGCACAAACGGAACGATTTGAAACATACCTACAGGATGATCGCAACTGCGGTTTTGAGCTTTCGCGGGCGCCGCTGATGCGTATGACCCTGATTCAAGTTGGCGATGACTCTTTCAAATTCGTCTGGACCTACCATCACTTGCTCCTGGACGGGTGGGCCATTTTTCTGGTCCTGCGCGAGTTCTTCGAATTCTATGAGTCTTTCGCCAAACACCAGGTGTTGCAGCTTGAATCGCCTCGACCATACTCCGAGTACATCACCTGGCTGGAGCAGCAGGATTCATCCGAGGCAGAGGGTTTTTGGCGCGGGCTGCTAAAGGGCTTTCAGACGCCAACGCCGCTCTTCCGCGCCGCCGGCAGGTTATCTGAGCGGGAAGCAGGTGTTGCGGAACAGCGGATACTGCTGCCGGAAACGCTCCTGGCCGAAATACAGTCACGCGCGCAACAACGGAAGCTGACTCTCAATACCGTAATTCAAGGCGCCTGGGCCCTGATCCTCAGTTATTACAGTGGCGCCAACGATGTCGTTTTCGGCGTCACCACGTCCGGCCGCCCGCCGGAATTACCCGGCATAGAATCCATGGTCGGGATCTTTCTCAACGTCCTGCCTCTGCGCACAGAGGTCTTGCCTGATGAATCGCTCTGGTCCTGGCTGGAGCAACTTCAAGTACAACAGTTCGCGGTGCGTCAATATGAATACAGCAGGCTGGTGCAGGTACAACGGTGGAGCGAAATAGCGCGGGGCGTACCGCTTTTCGAGAGCATTCTCAGCTTCGAAAACTATCCCATTGATGACAGCCTGAACGATTACAGCCGCAGTCTGGAACTTGCCGACGTGCGTAACTACAGCGAGACCAACTATCCGGCCACTCTCATCGTAGCGCCACGTGGCAGCCTGAGTGTGCGACTCGTTTATGACCGCCAACGCTTCAACGAGGCGACCATATTGCAGGTGCTTGAGATGTTTGCCACGCTGCTGCGCAGCTTTGTCTCTCAGCCTGATGCGCATTTGAAAACCATGGCTGAAATGCTGGCCCAGACTGAGCAGCGGCAGCGCCTGCGGGAACAGGCGGCGAACGATGAAGGCAAACGCGCGAAATTCAAAACAATCAAACCTCGTCCCGTCAGTCTGCCGCGTGAGCTGGTAACGACTTCGACGCGCGCCGGACAAATACTGGTCATCGAACCGACGGTGGGCCAGCTCAACCTGACGAACTGGGCGACAAATAACCGTGGGTATCTCGAGGCTGAGTTAGCCAGGCACGGCGCGGTTTTGTTGCGCGGTTTCAAGGTAGAGGCAGTGCAGAAATTTGAGGAGTTTGCCGCAGCGATCTGCCCGGATCTGTTTGGCGAGTACGGAGATCTACCGCGCGAAGATGTCGGCGGGAGAGTCTATGGCTCGACTCCGTACCCGGCGACCAAGCCGATTCTTTTCCACAATGAGAGTTCTCATCTGCCGCGCTGGCCCATGAAAATTTGGTTTCATTGCATTCAGGCCGCCAGGCAGGGTGGGGAAACGCCGCTGGTTGACTGCCGGAGAATTTACCAAAGTCTGCCGGCAAAAATCAGAGAGCGATTTGCGCAAAAGAAGCTGATGTACGTCCGCAACTATATCGCAGGCCTGGACGTGAGTTGGCAATTGTTCTTCAAAACCACAGATCGAGCCGGAGCAGAAGAGTCATGCCGCAAGGCCGGGATGGCCTATGAATGGTTTGGTGACTCTTTGCGGACCCGCCAGCTTTGTCAGGCGATCACCCAACATCCCACTACCGGCGAAATGATCTTCTTCAACCAACTGCAGTTGCATCATGTCTCCTGCCTGGAGTCCTCAGTGCGCGAGACTTTGTTGTCGATGTATTCGAGAGAGGAGTTGCCGCGTCACGTCTACTATGGCGATGGTTCCCCAATCGAAGACTCTCTGGTTGAAGAAATTTCCGAGCTATACCGCCAAACCTCGGTCAGTTTTCCCTGGGAACCCGGCGATATCCTGATGCTGGATAATATGCTGATGGCGCACGGAAGAAATCCGTATGTCGGCCCGCGTAAGATCGTCGTCGCCATGGGGGAAATGTATAGCCGTGGTGACGGGCAGCCAACATCTTCTGAAACGCAGGAAAGGTGACGACGATGCCAGACGTCATCGCGGGCTTTCGTCTTTCTCCGCAACAGCAGCGCCTTTGGTCGTGGCAGCAGGAGAGTGCCGTCTTTCAGGCTCGCTGTCTGTTCGAAATTGAAGGCCCCCTCGACCTGCACATTTTTCGGGAATCACTGCGAAAGGTGATTGAGCGTCATGAAATCCTGCGCACCTTATTTCATTGGCAGCCGGACCTGAATCTTCCGCTGCAAGTAATCGGTGCGCCCAGCCTTCCGGAAATCACGCTCGAAGATCTCAGTGAGCAGAGCGAACCTGCCCAGCAGCAAAGGATCGAAGAGCTGTTTAGCGACCAGCACGCAGCTCTTTTTGATTTTGAAAAAGGACCGCTGGTGCGGCTCACAATTTTGCGGCTCACAGCACACCGTCACGTAGTGCGGTGCACGCTGCCCTCTCTTTGCGCCGATAGTTGGACGCTTAAGAACATGGTCCACGAGCTGGGTTACTGTTATGACGCCGCTGTAGGTGGCGTCACTGATTTACCGGAAGCCACGCAGTATGTGCAGTTCTCAGAGTGGCAAAATGAATTAGTGGAAGAGGCAGATGAAAGTGGCAAATCATATTGGCGCCGGCGATGCGGAACCTCCTCTCCGATTTTCACGCTGCCTTATGAAAGACGCATTAAGAGTCAGACCGAATTCAAGACCGGTTGTGTCCCGCTGGTCATCGCCGGTGATGTGATCAGCGGATTCCTGAGAACGGCCGGCGCCGAGGGACCGCGGCTGAGGGAGTTCTTACTGGCGGGCTGGCACACGTTGCTGTGGCGCCTGAGCGGAGAGAGCAGCACTACGATTGGGGTCGAGGTTGATGGCCGCAAATTCGAAGAGTTGCACGGAGCCTTTGGGCTGTTCACCAAATATCTGCCGCTGCCACAGGAGTTTGAGCCCGATGCGCCATTCAGTGGCGTGGTCAAAGCGGTTAGCGAAGCTCTGCGAGACGGCTCCGCCTGGCAGGAGTACTTTGTCTGGGAAGATTACTACGCTGAGACCGGCGATAACGCCGGGCTCCGGTCCTTTCCGGTGCAGTTCAGCTTTGAAGAATGGCCCGCGGCCTTTAAGGTCGGCGAGCTTCAGTTACGATTTCGACAAAGCGGAAGTTGTGTTGAAGAGTACAAACTGAAACTCGGATGCCTGCGTCGCGACGATTGCATTGTCGCCGAGTTTCATTTTGATCTTCGCGCTTTTGCCCCGGAACAGGTGCAACTCATCGCCGGCTGTTTTGAGACTTTGATTCGCGCTGCGATTGCAGATCCCGAACAAGGGGTGGGTGCGCTTGAGATTTTCAGCGAAAACGACTTTCGGCTCTTGACGGCGAGCACTAATTCGCGGGCCCATGCCGATCTGCCTCAGGCGACTATTCAGCAACTCTTTGAGGAACGAGCGGGCCGTCGTCCGGATGCCCTCGCCGCATGGCAGGGGCGCCATTCGCTGAGCTATGCCGAGCTTAATGGCCGGGCCAATCAACTCGCTCATTTTCTTCGCCGCCGCGGCGTCGGCCCCAACGTGTTAGTCGCCCTTTGCGTCACTCGCTCTTTGGAGATGCTCGTGGGGCTGTTAGGAGTTTTGAAGGCCGGCGGCGCATATCTTCCGTTGGATCCTGACCATCCGCAGACGAGGCTGGCTTTTCAAATTGCCGAAGGCCCGTGTCCAATTCTGTTGACCGAGGAAAAGCTGCTGAGCCGAATGTCGGATTTCACCGGCGAGACCGTCTGCTTGGATCGGGACCAGCACCGGCTCGAGGACGAGTCGAGCGAAAACCCTGACCCGGTGAACTCGCTATCAGATTTGGCTTACGTAATCTTCACTTCTGGTTCTACCGGAGTCCCTAAAGGAGTTGAGATCACTCACCGGAGCCTGGCGAACTACAGTTCCTTCATTTGCCGGCTGTTAGGACCAGATCAAACAAACAGACTGTCGGGGTTTCACTTTGCCACGGTCTCCACCCTGAGCGCCGATCTGGGTAACACCTGTATCTTTCCGTCGCTGATATCAGGCGGCTGCTTGCATATCCTCGATTACGAGGTCGTGACCGACGGGCAGAAGTTTGCCGAATATCTGATCGAGCATCCCATTGACGTTTTGAAGATTGTGCCCTCACACCTGAGCGCGCTGCTGCCTTCGCTCAAGCGCGGCACTGTTTTTCCCAGGTCGCACTTGATTTTGGGCGGCGAGACATTCTCTTTTGACTTGCTGAGAAGGATTGCCGAGTTGTCGGGATCGTGCCAGGTTTTCAATCACTATGGGCCCACTGAAACGACGGTCGGCTCATTGGTTCATCATGTCAACCAACATCAGGAAACTTACGAATGGTCTCGCACCGTGCCGATCGGCCGGCCAATCGCCAATACCGAAATTTTTATTCTAGACGACCGGCGCCGGCCAGTTCCGCCTGGCGTTGCCGGTGAACTTTACCTGGGCGGGGCAGGATTGGCCCGTGGTTATCTCAACCGGCCCGACGAGACAAATGCGTGCTTTATCAAGAACCCTTTTTCCAGCGATGCGGACGCGCGCTTGTACCGCACTGGTGACCTGGCGCGATACCTGCCGGACGGCAACGTGGAGTTTTGCGGTCGCGCCGATCAGCAGGTAAAGGTGAATGGCTTCCGAATTGAGCTGGGCGAAATCGAGAATGGGTTGCGGCAGCATCCTGACCTGCGCGAGGCGATTGTCCAGGTAGGCGAGGACGAGCTGGGACATATACACCTGATCGCTTATTGCGTCCCGCAAGGAGAATCGGCGCCGTCGCCTGGCG
>Ga0126383_10000268_pt1 | contig 27349 bp, 39 predicted proteins | sample PanSoiMetPlot_35_FD_96882 | JGI IMG/M metagenome (GOLD analysis project Ga0126383, IMG submission 96882) | Tropical forest soil microbial communities from Panama - MetaG Plot_35 | ecosystem: Environmental > Terrestrial > Soil > Tropical forest > Bulk soil | place: Panama | collected 2016-02-17 | reverse complement strand
TTACAACTCCATCTCCATCTGACAACAAAACAAAGGAACAATCACCATGTTTGTCACAATCACCGTCGCAGCCATTTCACTCTTCAACCTCATTGCTCGAATCCTCGACGCTCAGTGCTATTGATATCGATCTCTTCTTTATTTTAGAGCACACGGATTTCTATACCTAACACTTTCATGTCACCATCATTCAAAGGCCCACCTAACACACCATCAGCCTCCCGCCGATACGGTGACTCCCGCAACCGTAGAGGTAAATGGTTAGTCAGACAGTATGACTCTGAGCCTGATACTAATGCTGATACGTTATTCACATTAGATGAGGCATCCAGTCTCACACCCCTACAAGAGCAAAACTTTTTCGTTCGTCACAAATACGTCAATCGACCACGCACTTGTTATACATGTGGTGACACGTTTGAGCAATCATCCGCTCCACCACCTAACGATGCACATTTCTGTACCGATTATTGTGCACGCCACTACAAAGACGATTAGACTTTCTTCCTGACACCTCTTCACTGTTCATCCGCTACAGGGTCATGCTGGCTGTGCACGGCGACCATCAACTTACAAATAACTACGCACATATCACATCAGAATCACATTCATAACAAGGCCCTCATCCCAATGTTCGTATCAATTCGGACGGCTGACGCACACGCTGAAATTGAACAGATAGACAATAACGTGCGCGTATATTACAAACCTAACAACCTTCCCGCCAAACAAACGATAGTACCAGCTAGTGCAGTACCGAACATATCACAGATGGTGTTTCACTATTCCAACTTGCTACTTGACTTGGCTCAGGGGTACGGAGTACAATCACCATGACAACAGAGGAACTGATCAACCACCTATCAACTCTTCCATCCGCTTCCAACGTATACTTCTACCTTGACGGTATGTACATGACCATAGATGAGGTTGCATGGCATACTAAAGAAGATGTACAGCACCTAGACGATGATAACTCAGACGTTGCATTTGGTACAGCCCAAGGAATTGTAGTGCTAATATAACCACTATCTACTATGTGTCAATCAGATTTATGCACCACTCCAACTCAACCGACTAACTGGCATTACACAAGTCCACCTTACACAGATTCTACCAAATACGTTCACCCGCCATCTCCACTGCTATTGTGTAATGACTGTGCATTTCGTGTAATGACTACACATGCACCTGCTCTTGCTCAAGGAGCCGCAACACTCCGTTCTATGATAATGAATAAACACACAATACATTGTCGCACCTGTTTAGCTGACTTTCGCTTAGAGTCAATGCATGATCCATCAAAAGGCTGGAATCCCAAGAAAGCATTCTGTCCTAATTGTGGATCACCTACACTCAAAGAACGAGATCCCCAACAGGACTATTGGGAGCTAATTGCTTCTGAACTAGATCTCACAGTAGAACTAACCACCATGTTGTACGATGCATGGCTCCACGATGCTCAGTTTGAAACCTTCCGTGAATTTGTCCAAGCAATGGAATTAGAAGTAGCGACACCCACACCCGTATAAACCAAGGCATGACAACACCACCACACATCCCCGAACTACCTACGCTATCAACACGGCAACGTGATGTACTGGCTCTCATTGCCGATGGTTACAATGATACTCAGATTGCTCACGAAATGAAACTAACACATGATGGTGTACGGTTTCACATCCGTGCGCTGTTCAAGAAATTTGGTGTGTCCAATCGAGCACATCTAATTGCTATTGTGCTTCAGAACGATTTACTTTCACAGCCAACTACACCATTCAACTATACTGATTCCAATCAAGAGATACATGACACTACAAGCCCGACCTTACCAACAACAAGCGATAGAGTTTCTGAGGAAGAAGAGGAAAGCCCTCCTATTCGATCAGCCCGGTTTGGGTAAAACAGTTGAAGCAATTCTAGCTGCTGAAGGACAAACTCCTACTCTAATAGCGGCTCCTGCATACTGGCTGGACAACTGGTACCAGACCATATTCAATCACATATCCAGAGACGTAGTAGTTGCACAGGGTACGAGACAACGCAGATTGGATGCTCTCAATAGCAGCGCACCATACAAAATTATCAACCATGACATGTTTCGTACCTATGAACTACCACCAGCTAACACTCTCATAGTTGATGAGAGCCATCAATTTAGAGGACGCAAGGCAGCACGTACTCAGTCAGTATTCACATTTGCTGCCCGTACACCTAACGTTTACTTACTAAGCGCAACACCGATTTACAAAGACGCTGACGATTTGTGGCCTCAACTCCACATGATCGATCCACGTCGCTTTAGTTCCTATTGGAGGTTTGTGTCTGAATTCTGTGTTCAGGCACAGACTCCATTCGGTATCAAAATAATTGGTACCAAGAACCGTGCACTCCTAGTAGACATACTCAATGAGTACGGTATTGGACGTACTTACGATGATGTGGCAATGCAGTTGCCTCCACTTACTGAGACTACTCTCACAGTGGAATTCACTCCGGAGCAACGTCGCATTTACGATCAACTGCGGCGTAACTACTCACTCGAAACTACCACATCCTCCACTACATCCACCTTACCTGAATTCCCTCAGCAGCTTGCACAACAAACAAACAAAATACCTATCACATTTGAATCCGCTGCACCTGTACTTCACCTGCTGAGACAACTAACTATCACACCAGAAAAGCTGGATGCACTCAACACGCTGATCGATGATATCCAACGGTCACAGTCACCAACCGATCACCAGAACCAAATCGTTGTGTTTTGTTGGTACAAGGAAACTGCTGAGGTATTGAGCAACTTTCTACCAGCTACCATGATTACAGGTGACATCGCTCCACATCTCAGAGTACAACTTGCAACTTCTAGCACCCAACCTATTGTAGCTACACTCGCCTCCATGTCTGAAGGTGTAGACCTCTCATTCGCACGGTACGCTATTTTCTTTGAAGAGGATTACACCCCAGGCAGAATGTATCAGGCTCTGTCCAGGGTACGCCGTGCTACCTCCGAACATGACTCAGTGTTTGCTTATTACATGCATGTCAAATCCAGTGTTGATGAAGTAATACACGCAACCATTCACAGACGGGAAACCAGCATTCGTAACATCGTATTGGAGGCACTGAAGTAATGGCCCCACAACCACACCCCACTCCCAACACTCCATACGAAATTACTGCTGACTGGATTTGGAACAATTACAGGGAGGATATTCTACCATCAGAAGCTACTGAAGAGGAAATACAGCGTGCATTCTATGCAGGCATGTTGGCTGTTATGCATTTACTTGAAGCATTGGCTGACGTTGACGATGATGATCCTCTTGAAGAGAAACAACCTGACTACCTGAATAAGTTTCACACTGAATTAGAAACTTGGCTGAATAATCAATATGCCGTACAATAGTGTAAGTGACTTACCTCCACAAGTCTCATCCCTGCCATCACACGCGAAGCACGTTTGGCTCGCAGCGTTTAATTCTGCCCACAAACAATATCCCTCTGAACAACAAGCTTTTCAGGTTGCTTGGGCTGCTGTTCGGAAAGCAGGCTATCACAAAGACGCCGAAGGTAATTGGGTTAAGTCAACATCTGAAGGGTAATTTTAATGACTACTCCGGACACTAACACACAAACAGTAACGGTTAGCACCGAGTGGATGAATCAGTTGGAGCAGCGTATCGAATCGCTGGAACGCCAACTGGATTCACAATCTCTTGATATCGAAGAACTGAAAGATTTGGTTTCTAGCCTTTCATCTGCATTAGCTGATGATGAAGAATGATACCTAACTCAAACACCAGTACACGACGCGGCTTTCTAGGTTCAGGTTTAGCTGTAACTAGCAAGGCACTGGTAGGTTCTTACATTCTCAGTAATGCGAACTTGTTAGTGCCTGAGCGTTCCTTACACATCCAACCTGATCCTAACGAAATAGTGATTAGCACAGACATACCACCAGAACCATTAGGTCACGTTACCTTACAGGTTGGTAGAGTTGAAGTACGCCGCAACACAATTGCGTACCAAGACTTTGGTTACCGTCAATACGGTCTAAGTGAACCTATGACTTATGTTACTATACAGGGTGCTGTACTCAACGATGAGTTTCAGCGTGAGGAAGGTTTCTTCGAGGAATCACGACAAGGTAATCCTATCCGGATTTACTTTGCCAAGGTAAACTAACCCTACCTAACTAACCTTATCCCATGACAACAGATAATGACGCAGACGCTGACTGGCGAGACTCGTTATCAAGTATAGGTCCAGGAAATTGGTTACTATCCATATTTCAGGATAGTAACCAACGAATTGGATTCCGTGCTTGGAGTGTCAACCAGAATCAGTACCCATCAATTAACAGACTACTCCATGATTTGAATAACTACGCAGACAAACTGCGTATTGACACCCCCTCCACCCCTCCACTACCATAGCTACATGATATTCGGCGTTACTGAGCGCAGTATTTATAAACGTTGTCGTAGGCAGTGGTACCTGTCCTCACTCAACCATCAAGCACTTACACCAATTATTCCACGTCAGGCTTTGCAAATTGGTTCAGTCTATCATCAGGCCCAGGCTGACTGGATTGCAGACCCACAAGCCCACACACTTTCAGATTACTTTCTTCAACATGCGAACGAAGAAATCGATCGTATCAAACAACACTACACCGATCAAATAGGTGCGCCTCCCTCTGACGAAGAGTTAGAAGACTCATACTCATCAATGCGTATGGGTCACGCTATGTGTGTCAACTACGAGTCATACTGGAAAACTCCACTGCCTGAAGGCTTTACGTTAGTTGCACCCGAGCAAGTTATCATTGCACCTATTCCAGGCTCACAGCATATATTCTCTGAAGGTATTACAACAATACCGTCACACTCACATTTGTGTCTGGAATGTCCTACCTCACATAACATTCCGTGCGATGGACAGAACTATCTTGAAGGTACGCTGGACTCGCTAATTAGAGATGATAAAGGCTACCTGTACGTTCTTGAACGCAAGACGTACGAAAACAGACCCAAACTATCAGACCTTCAACATAACGATCAATTTCTGGCATACATCTGGATTACTCAACAATTGGGTATCGGTGACGTTGCAGGGGTCGCATACGACGGTGCATGGAAAAGAGAAACACCACCCAAAGGTAGAACCTTACCGGACCTCTTCTTCCGTGAAATATTGCGCCGACCACAATTTGAAGTAGATGAATTCCAACAACATCTCCTAGCAGAAACAAATGAGATGATGCTGAACCCTGCCTCTTACATAAACCGTCGTTGGGAGGGTTGTTGGGATTGCGGTCTAGAAAAACTCTGCACCGCTATCAGCAGAGACGAAGACACAGAGTATGTACTCCATAATGAGTACACACGTCGCATTCGAGAAGATTACAACCCAAAGGTAATTGGACGTGCAACCCAGGTCGCAGACTAGAAACTTCGATCCAGCTTTCGATGATTTCGTATTGAAATGCCTCCACTGTTATTCTGAGAATGTTTCAATCTACGGTTGGCGTGCCTTCTCAACACCTCATGCTGCTCCACGTATACACGTAGTTCTTCACTGCATTCAATGTGATAGGCGGGAAACTATTGTAGTGGATTGATATGCCTGTAAGTCAGGATTGGCTGAACGGTATTTGTGGTGAATATATCAGACAGTGTGATGAACTTATGACTGAACGCACTAGCTACAAGAATGAGCTAGCAACAGAACACGCCACTCAACGTCACACTCTAGAAACACTAGACATAGAGTGGCCCACCAACAAAACATTCTATGAAGTTATCAGTCACGAGATAGTTAATCTCCGTGCTGCCCTCAAAATGGGCACTATGCTCATAGACGATTTGCGCTCTGTCAACAAAAACTTACTTGAGCTATTGGAACAACATAGTGACTCAAACAACAACTGATACAACTACGCTCTTCAACGGTAAGGAAATACTAACACCTGAGAACGTAACCACAAGCAACACGTTCGCAGGCTTCGAGTTACTGCCTCCACAGGCAATGACTAAGCTTGGTATGTGTATGATATTGTATGGTGCAGCCGGTGTTGGAAAAACACCCTTGGCTGCAAGCTGCGCTGACTCTCCACACGGTGCTCCAACTGTGTTTCTTGACGCGGAGGGTGGCACACAATCTATTGCTCATTATTCAGAAGACAAACTCAAGGTTGTACAGATCTACAAATGGGATGAGTTGATTCGTTGGTCGCAACAATGTTTCAAGGATCCACGTAACTACCCATTCCAGACTACGGTATTTGACAACCTGAGTGAATACTATATGTTGGCTCAACGGTACATTACCCAGGATAGGGAAATGCCGAGCCAACCTGAGTACGGGAAGATTAATCAGCTAATCATATCCTTTGTGGAGGATTGGCGTGACTTTACCCGTAGAACTGGTAGAAATGTTATCTTCATCGCGTGGGACGATAGAGACAAGGATGAAAATTCCATTGTTAAGTCCATGCTTGCATTCACCCCAGGTGTGGTTAAAGCTTTACCCGGGAAAGTTGACATCATCGGGCACCTCTCAGTACATAACAATCCCCCGTACTACACTCGTATTCTAAACTTTGCACCATCTCCTAAAAGTCAGGCCAAGTTCCGCCGCTCACTACTCGGCAACGCACAGAAAATTCCGTATGAAATTCCTTTCCACTTGGAGAACATGCCAATGCCTGACATACTCTCCGTATTGAAAGGGGACGGAGAATGGCCGACAAACAAATACGTCATACCGGTAAGAAAATAACTATATCCACTCCACTGACCGCTGCTAAAATCGACGGTCACATTCAAACTTGGGTACAGGAAGCACTTCCAATGAAGCCTATCGATTTCAACACAGCTTCTGATCTACAATCTTGGCGTGCTTATTCAGAAACACCACCACAACCTGATCCGGAACCTGAGCCTGAGCCTGAGCCTGCACCACCAGAACCACCAACTGAACCACCACAACCTGAACCGGAGCCAGCTACTCCGTAAATAATTAGGTACTCATGTATTATGGTTGCACCATACTTTCGTGATCCGTATTTAGCACCACCTGATCCGCTATTATCACCAACACAGGCTGTGGGTACTACTCCACAAGATCACTGGCGTAATATTGAAATGCAATTCAAGCAACAGGGTTTCCAGGCTTGGAATTGCAAACCTAATTCAAGTGTACGCCACGTAATAATTGGACTCTGGATTGCAGAGCTACCGTATGAATTTCCAAACTCTAACGGGGGAACTTGGATTGTTCATAACGGTGACTACATTATGAAAGATCCAGAATCAGGAGAAGTACGTCCTGTGAGCCAACTGGATTATCAACTCCATTGGACAGCGGTCGGCGGGCAACCACTGTAAATAACATGACTCTACAGGAAGACCTCCAATCAATTCAGGCGTCAACAACCATTGACGACGTAATACCGGAGGTTATACCAACCGTGACTGACACTGACACCATTTCGTCAGAAGAGGATCAAACTCAACAAATCGGTATTACTCCAGAGGAACATTGGGCTAATATTGTTCAGGGGTTTACTGATGCAGGGTTTGAGTCATACGAGATAACTCCTATTCAGGACCAAACAACAGGTGTGATAGGAATATGGGACAAGGATCCACATTCCTATCCAAATGGTTCAGGTGGATTTTATACAGCTAACCCAGGCGATTACATGATTGAATTTTTCACTGGCGAGGTTAGGCCAATTCCACCTGACGTGTTTGGTACTCTGTATAAAGAAGCTACTGACACTAGTGGTGATCCTATTCCGTTACCGCCAGGATTTGGTAACAGACCAACAATTACACCACCTACCTAACATACACATCACACACCATTATTTATTGCATGTCCAGATTGGGGGTTGCAAGCTGCCAACGCGCAACCTACAATCTACACATGAGAAGCGAGAGAAAGGAGGTTGTGGGGGTCGGACACACCCCGTCGTTTGAGTCACAGAAAACCGACACTGATACTCGACACAACACACTGTCAATAGACAAAAGGAAAGCATAAACAGATCATGCAAATCGATTTCACTGGCGTAGAGTCAGATTTTGCAGCACTTCCCAACGGTACGTACGATTGCATTTTTGAATCGTACAAGTTCGACACCGCGAAATCCTCAGGTGAGCCTAAGGTAAACGTGGTGTACGAAATCACTGAGGAACCGTATCAAAAGCGCAAATTTTGGAAGGATTATTCCCTCCAACCGCAGGCCCTTTTTGCAATCAAGGGTGCTTGCATTGCGTTAGGTGCTGATCCTGCTGAGCTTACTGGTAAAGTTGATCTCGACGTGGTTCTTACTGAGCTTCGTGGTAATCCTTGTCGCGTGGTGGTGACAACGGAGAATTACGAAGGCAAAGACCGCAATCGAGTGAAAACTGTACTAGAGGCTGGCGCAGGAGCCATGTTCGGACGTTAGTCTCATTCTACGTCACATAAAATGAAGTAGTAATTTGTTTTAGGGAAGCAAGTTACTACATCTCTAGGCCCCCTGTTAGAAGAAGACCTAACCCTAGCTTCTTCTAGCAGGGGTTTCTTAGTATTGTAGGCCCCGTAATAAGGAAACCCGCACACCACATGACAGACACAGAATACAGGTATAAAGAAATCCCTCCCAGGCCATACTTAGTAGAGGGATTGATCAGGCAGTTTGAAGTGCTTGATAAATACTATCGAAGAACGAAAGGTGATCAACCACCTCCGCAAGCATGTATGACATGTTTTTGGGGTGAGACAGAGTGTTTATGCAGTCCAGATAGGCCCGATTTGGGTAAGCAGGAATTATGGCCGATATATGTTGTTAGATTACGTCTAAAGAACAATATCAGGCGATATATTCCAGAGTTTGAGACGTGGGAGACTTACCCTTTCTGTGGTGACAACACCTACCCCGACGCCAACTAATGGTAATGGTCACGAAGGTGACAACTTCAATGAATTCAAAGCAGGCACAGCTACCTCACTCAGTATAGGTGACTTCCTACAAACGGTTGTTACTGCTGATGAAGGAAAGTTTTGCTTAGCTATTTATTCCCCTAGTACAGGCTGGAAAGAGGAATGGTACACTTGGCCCAACCAACTTGAGGCTATAGTTATACGTGCCGTTGAAGCTTCACTTAACGGTTTCAACGTATACTTTTCATCTTACTTATTCAAAGCCCCCTCAAGCACTAAGGATAACGTATTACCTTCTAGGACGATACAAGCTGATCTCGATAACGCTTCCATTGACATACTTCCCCTTGATCCATCTTTTATTATCGAGACAAGTCCTAGCCGTTATCAAGCTTATTGGATTCTCGATAAAGATCAGCAGCAAGACCTAGAGACTCACGAGCGGTTCAGTCACAAGATAACATACAACATCGATCGATGTGATCATAGTGGTTGGCCCCTTGGACGTAAGGTACGGTTGCCAGGGACAAACAACTATAAGTACTCGGACATAGGTAATGTTGTAGAACTACGGTCCATAGGTAAGAAGGACTACACTGCTGCTGACTTCGAGCTACTACCTGAGCTACAGCCTTACGTTATATTTGATGCTAGTAGACCACCAGAAGATATCAAGTTTATGGAGAACCCTCCTGTACTTGATGTAGGTCCACAAGAGCTATTTCATAGCATCAAAGGTAAACTCGATCTAGGTACAATATCGTACTTCAATACTAAGTCCAGTGATAGAAGCAAGGCTTTATGGGCCTTGACTATGAATCTGTTTCGTATAGGATTACCTAAGGAACAGGTATACTGGATAGTTAGAGACAGCGAAAATAATAAGTTTCGAGATCAACGTTACCACTCGGACCGTGATCTTGCCAAGGATGTTTTTCGTGCCGAGGAAGATTACAGGCTAAACAGATTACACCCTAGAGATATCATTGCGGAGATAAGGAAACGCAAGGTTTCAGCCAAAGAGAAGAAGGATGCTATACAAGAAGTTATTCTAGAAACGTTCAGAGCAGTTGGCTCATTTTTTAAATGTTCTGGCGAGTTAGATCTCTGGTATATCAGACACGCTAACGAAGAACCTGTTGCTATTACCCCTCACTCTGAGCGCCTTGCAACATTACTTGATAGACAGTTTGGCGTGAATGCTACTGACTCCGAAGCACAATACGTAGCGCACGGTTTGTACGCCTTCTGTACTGAGGATCTACCTGTCAACGGCAGTAGGGAAACACTAAGCTACTACAACCCGAATGATAACTCGCTTCTGTTGCATTCAGGTACTAGAGATATATACAGAATAGCAACAGATAAGGTAGAGAAAATACATAATGGTGCCAATGGTGTAGTGTTTCCTTGGTCACTGAACATGGAACCCTTTTCTCTGGATGTGTCAGCCTTAGATTCTAGTGTAAATAATACTCTTGACTGGTCTACACTCATGTTTGGTGAATCAGTAAAGAATGTCACTGACATGTCACCAGAAGAGGCTCAAACACTACTGAGTGTATGGTTGCTATTTATTCTGTTCAAAAGTATCAGTCCGAGTAGACCTATACTTGCACTGTTCGGTCAGCCAGGAGCAGGTAAGTCAACTATATTCCGCTGCGTATATGCACTTTTGTACGGACCTCATGAACCGCTTAGCGGTGTAACTAGTTCTGACAACTACGATTTCTCCACATCACACTACCCTCTATTAGTTCTAGATAATGTTGATACATGGGAGCGCTGGCTTCCTGATAGGCTAGCTCAGTCAGCATCAACATCCAATATTGCCAAGAGAAAACTCTATACAGATATTGATGTGAAAACATTCAAGCGTAAAGCAATGATTGGTATTAGTGCTCACTCACCAAAGTTTGGTAGAGAGGACGTTGCCGATAGATTGCTTATCATTATGCTAGAACGCTTGGAACATTTCAGACCTGAAGGTGAGCTAGTCAATAACATACTGAAAAATAGAAATGCTATTTGGGGAGCTATAGCACGTGATGTACAGTATGTGCTCCGCACACCTAAACCTAGCTATAGAGATGCACCTCAGTTCAGGATAGAAGATTTTGCCTATCATGGTTACTGGATTGCTCAAGCCATAGGTAAGGGTGAAGTATTTAGAAGGGCTATCAACGCAGTATCATCAGAGCAGAAACAGTTCGTCTTGGAGGAAGATGCTATACTTGTATCTGCGATTGATAAGTACGTTAGACGTAACAGCACACCTGAACAGTATAAACTGCCAGGGACATTATGGATAGATCTACAAGGTTACGCTGACGATCCCAACGCCTTCGAGCGACTGCATAGGAATGCTGTAATGTTATCCAAGAAATTATGGACCTTGCAGCATTCGCTCAAGGAACGCTATGATATAACCTTTGTAGATGACAAAGACAAAGGCCGCATGTGGCGTATACAACCGTTGAACACTAACACAGGCCCGCAACATGAACAGGTAGGAACTAATGGGCGAGCGACGTAGTGAACAGATAATGATAACCATAGAACCAACCTTTCGTAAGGTATTGGATGAGGTTCTTACAGAGAATAATTGGGCCGCGTCCTCATACTTCAGACAACTTATGTTAGCTGACTTTAGGTGTCGTGGTCTATTGACGGAGGAAATCATTGACGCGGTACTCGGCGTACCACGTGCAGGAGTGAAGTCGTGAATGTGAGTGAAGAGTTGAAAGCTTTAGTTACGTGGGATAGTTAGCTATGGCAGAGCAGGCCCTACATGTGGTAACATTCCCTGTATGCATTGATTGTGGATCAGGTGACGCCCATCGATGTAAAGTGTGTGGTAAGTGGACATGTTGGGAATGTTCTCGCGTAATTGAGTTGGATACATGTATTCACCATTTGAAGGTAGTGGAAGGTCATGCAAATTGGGAGCCTATATAAAGCGTGAAAACCAACCAGTATAAAAAATCGCGGCCCGTGGCCGTATCTCGCACACTCGGCATCGGCTACACGGACCATGCTGGCTGTGCAAGGCGATTTCTGTGAATAATGTTTATGGATGAAATTGAAACTGAAAGGTTAGCGCAGTTAGCTTTCAATGTATACAGGAATGAATTGAATGTTATCGGTGCTAATATAAAACCTATATGGGTTCAACTACCACCCGAGATGCGTGAGGCATGGAGGCTAGTGGTGGTAGCTATTGAGGCAGAAGTAAATAGTGACAGCTACAGTTGAAATAAGTGATGACCTATTACGTGGACCCTTGTGTCACCATAATGGTTGCCGTGGCTATGGTGATCCATCACGTGGGGTAGTAATTGTTGGTATAGCTCCAGGCCAGGATGAGGTTGGTAGTGGCCGACCTTTTAGTGGCCCCTCAGGCAAACTACTGGACGCTATACTGAAGGCTGTTTATTGGCCGCGTCAGGATGTGTATACTACCAACTTACTTTGTTGGTGGAAGAATGATCCAACTCCAGCGGATATAGCAGGCTGCAAGGATAGATTTGTAAACGAGATACGATGGGCGAAACCCAAGTTACTTATATGTATGGGTAACTTGGTGTACGAAGCTATTACAGGCAAGGAAATGAGTGGTAACCGTGGGCGACCTACATGGATGCCTACTCTCGGTGCCTATGTAATGGGTACGTACCACCCCGCAGGTTTTCTCAGAGGCAATAGCCAACTCATATTAGACATATGCAAAGACCTGCAAAAGATACCCATGATCATTGGTACACCAGATGGGGAATGGTGTGGTTGGCCTGCTGATGGTAGTGTAAGCAATGTCAGGTATACAGTTGTTGAATCGGCAGAAGAAGCACAGGCAGTACTTGACGGACTACCTAGAGGGGAGGATAGTTTAGTATCCATTGACATTGAGACTAATTACGGGGAAGAAGAAATTGATATCTTCAATGAAGAAATTACCTGTCTCAGTGTGTGTTGGGATCACGATTATACGGCTGTCATTCCTGCTTGCTATCTCGATGACATTGATTGGCCTAGCGGAGTTCGTTGGGCTTTTCAGAATGGCATGTTCGACGTTAACAAGCTGCGCCAACGCTACGGGGTTAAGCTTGCTATACACGAAGATAGCTTACTGCAATCTTATAGTCTTGATGAGCGCGGTGGTGTTCACAAGTTGGAGATTACGTCAGGTGAATACTGTGGCGCGGATCATTACAAGGAACAGTTTAGATACAATAAGCGTAGGGGCGTTGCTACGAATTCATTGCTCTATGAGTACAACGCTAAGGACACTGCCTACACCCGACGGTTGGTGCCTTGTTTTGAAAACCTCCAGAGGAAGGATAACGTATATCAGCTTTATAAGGATTTATTTATCCCGCTGGCGAATGTGTTCGCAGATATATCATACCAAGGTGTTAAGGTAGATCAGGATAAAATCGCAGAGTTAGCTCTTGAATGGTTACCTCGATGGTTAGCTAGTGAAGAGCAACTTGTAAGCATGGCAAATGAATACGGGTGGCCCGGACGCATCAACTTGAATAGCCCTGCACAGTTGATCAAGCTACTGTTTGGTGTGCTAAGCTTGAGGATGCCGAACAGATATGCTCGCCAGAAGCCTTCAACAAAGGTTGAAGTGCTTGAGCTAATGGATCACCCGTTCATCGATGCACTGCTTGATTTCCGCCAATTAGACCATATGGTTACAAATTATCTAATTGGAATAAAGGATCAAATCAAGCTTGATGGCCGTGTGCATCCCGCAGTTCTTATACATGGTTCCCGTACAGGTAGGCCAAGTTATAGGAATCCACCGGTACAGACAATTCCTCAACCATACTCTGTCGGTGCAGAGCTATCTCGAATCAAAGAGATATTCGTACCCGACGATGAGCAAAGCATATTGCTCGAAGCCGACTATAAACAAATTGAAGTGTTCCTTGCAGCTTATTTATCCCAAGATCCAATAATGCAAGCTGACCTTGAAAGTGGAGACTTTCATAGTAGTACAGCCGCAGATGTTATAGCAAGGATGGAGCGTGACGCTTTTCTACAAGGACTTAGAGGGAAAGATCCACTTAGAATCAAGCAAAGGTTTCAGGCGAAAAAGGTTACTTTCGGGAACTTCTATAGACAAGGTGCGGATAGCCTTGCACGAAAGCGGGTGGCAGACTGTACTTACGCTGAAGCTTCAAGTATGCTTATTAGATGGAGAGCACGATATAGAATTTATGAAGAATGGGCTGACAGCATTATGCGATCAGCTACCGAGCGCGGAGAGTTGGTTACTGTTACAGGAAGAAAACGAAGGTTCAGAGTTGTTTACGGTGATGATTCCGCCCACATACTCCGACAATCAGTAAACTTTCCAATTCAAGGTAGTGCCAACGATTACATTCTAACCTCATTACTGGAACTATATGAACCCCTTAGTGCTTTTGGTGCTCGGGTGCTTCTTAGTGTTCATGATAGCATGTTATTTTGTGTACCGTTGGTGGCCCTAGCAGATTGTGCACAGTACATCAAGTGTGTAATGGAAAAGCCCAGGTTTCCAGGCTGGCCTTCAATCGAAGTGGAATTAAAAATCGGAAACAATTGGGGTAGTATGGTTTCATATGACAAAACCTAAAAGTTACGTACCACAATACTATCGCCTAAGTGCTTTTAATATGGTGTATACTGATATTCACAACGAACGTATCAGAGCGCATGAGAAGCACGGTGCTAAAGGTAACAGTCGAGAGGATGCTCATTGGGAAAATAATGAGTGGCTACCTATACTAGTTGAGGAAGTAGGTGAGGTTGCACACTTGCTTACTTATGACACAGAGAAAACCAAGTCACAGTTAAGACAGGAATTGATACAGGTAGCAGCAATGGCCACTGCTTGGATTGTGGCTATTGATGCACAAGCAGAAGAAGACAACAACCCCCATCCAGGTACTTGGGAATTCGAGTTGGAGAATCCATGACAGAAGAAAACACACCTCCGTACAATGAAAAAGGACCAGACTTGATGGATGCTGCATTTAATGAAGCTGAAACACTCAGATCAGCTATTACACAGTTACAACAACAGCAAGCTATTTTCACACGTATAGTTGCTGCACAACTGGAAGGTAAGTGGGTTGGTGAAGGTAGTGCAGAGGCATGGCTATATGCACTTGATCCCAACTTAACTGGTACACTTACATTAGACGTGCCTGTTGTTGAGTCAGAATATGAGGCAGAAGAACCCCCAAAAGCGTAACGTGGAATCCAGAAACATATATGGCACGTCAGCAGCGTTCGTGGACGTGTAGTATATGTTCCTTTCAATGGGTGCTCGAAGCAACAGGTACAGCTAGTATATCGCGTGAGGAAGCCGCAAATATAATTGGCTACCCTGACTGTGTGAATGAAACTTACGGTTTGATGAACGCTCAGTGCCTTGTAGATGCTTTTGCTCAGTTTGGTTTGGTGGCGCGACAAGCATGGGTGACATGGAGTGAGGCCTACTCGATTTGCGCCGATCACACTGGCTGTATTAATCCTGTTGGTATGTACCATTTTATGGGTATACGTGGCATTCAGGGTAATAGGATTTGGGTAGCTAACTCTGCACAAGGTTACTGTGCTATTTGGGATACTCTTGATCAAGATCAATTCAAACAGTTTGGACCGGTTCAACTGATTTACTTGTGACAGAAATACAACCGGAACTGAGACATATAACTAATAAACGTACACAAGGTATGCCACATGAAGCGAGTGATTATACCTGTTGGTGTGTAGATTCGGTGCCTGTTCTGCAAGAAGAAGTAAGGCGACTGAGAAAGGCATACCTAGAGCTTTTAGAATTAGTAGCTAAATACGGCGAAGAGGTAGCTAGAATAGGTAAGGAACTGAATGATTATTAGTATTGATCCGGGAGGCACAACCGGAGTTGCTATTCGATTTCCAGATGGTAGTTTCAAAACTGTCAGCATAACAAAAAAGACGGATCTTTATGAATTGATCCGTCCACCTGTTGAGGTATGTGTGTATGAAGAGTTTCAGGCTCAGCTAATTAGCGGCTATGGACTCCATACAGTTAGATTGGTTGGTGCTATTGAAGCGTTGTGCTGGAACTATGGAATTAAGGGAGTACCGCGTCAACCTCAGCGACGTAAGGCATATGTAAGTAAGGCTGTTGCGCTGCTGCATGACTCAGGTTATTCGTTCACTGATCATGAAGCAGATGCCTTGGCTCACTTACTTTCATATGAAGCTGATATATTCACTCCTGACAGAATTCCTTTAGCATCAAGTGGTTAACTGTTCTGTGATTGAACAGTAAGTAATTCAAAGCATGTTGATCCGTTAGTATATCAAGTACAGAGCATTTCCTGTTCTGTGTTTGACACGGACAATCAGAACATGCTCTACGTATAGCAGCCATCAATTCATTCATTTCAGCCTCCGTACCATTCCATACTGTTTGCTTTGCCATGAAGCTTTGGACCTCATTGTGAGTTGGTACGGGGAGGGAGTCTATGTACAAAAATAACTTTGGAACAGATGACCCGCACGAATTGGGGGTTAAGACAATAGAGAAGTTAGACGAAATATTTAATCGAGGACCAGCATTTAAAAGAATGACTACGGATGAGATAGCTGAATTCTGGCACGGTGCTACTGAAGCATGTACTCTTAGGCTGATAAGACTGAAGCCAGAATTAGTTCGACCTGCTGATGACGACGATTAACTAAAGCTAGAGTAGAGAAAGTATTCTCGTTCGGCTGAACCTTGGGCTATTCCAGTACCTAACCAACGGATAGTCCACAAACCATCAAGGTCACTTAGCGAGGTTTGTTGTAAGTAAGTAAATTGGCCTACACCATCTTGTGATGGGCTGAGTGGGCCTTGTTGTACTCCAGTCGGATCACGTAAATAAACCACCAGAGCGGTAGGATTTACAAACCTACCGTTTTGTTTTATCTGGAGTACATGTGTAATGACAGTACCTTTTGGGTATCTGTTGACTGAGGTTTGTCTAGCTCGTTGGTTAAGTTGAACAGCCATTAAACGAGCACCTTATCAGTTGTTTCGTATTCTATTAGGACGTGATCAGTAGCCTCATAAGTAGCAAGAGGCAACTCGTAAGCTATGTATTCAGGAGTAGCACTTACTGCTGCACCGTGGTGAGCGAAGTTATCAATAGTGGATGTGATAGTAGAGATCAGGCCGCGAAGTGATTGTGCGACTGCTTTAGTTAGGGATGCAGTCATAAGAATGGAGCCTGTCAAACGGATTGGTTTGATAAAGCCTAGTGTTGCGTTGAGCGGGAGTGATGCAGTAGGCAGCACCTTGAACACACGGTTTGTAAGTGTAGCTGCGCTAGTGAGAGTACCAGTAAATGCACGTACAATAACTCTGACACGTGCTACGGTACCTGAGGAAGTAACAGTACCAGCTAGTCCAAACTTACGTACAAAGTTTGTAATGCTGGCGCTAGGCAGTATTTGAGCAGTAAGTACTTTGTTCGTTCGTCGGACTATAGCACCACTACTTGTAATAGTACCGCTAACTTGTCTGACGAACGCTTTTGTTGTAAGTAGTGCACCGCTGCTATTGATAGCACCGCTCAACATCTTCGATGCGCGTTGAATGATGGCACCTGAAGATGTTATCACACCTACAAGTATTTTGGATGCACGTTTGACTAGTGTACCTGAGGAAGTTATTGTACCTGCAAGTGCAAGTACAGCTACTTTGGCTGTTGCGAGTACACCGCTCTCAACAAGTAAACCTGTAAATACCTTACGTGCCTGCTTGACTAAAGTGCCGCTTATTGTACTAATAGTGCCAGTGAAAGCTTTCGCAGCCGCCTTAACTAGAGTGCCCGAAGAGGTAACAGTACCAGCAAGTATTTTGTTAGCTCTATTGACTATGGTTGCAGAGGATGTAATGGTGCCTGAATTTGATTGTGTGTTTAGAACAGCACCAGCACGTGGTATTACAAACTTGATGCGAGTCCTTGGCGGGAATCTTAGATTAGGTGCAGCGACTTTATAGTAAGTAGAACGAACGTGTGTAAGTAAGTACGGTATCGCTTGGAAGGCTTGTGTAAGTAAGGTGCCTGCACTAGTGATGACACCAGTTAAAACTTTGTTGGCTCTGTTGACTATAGTACCACCAGAAGTAATAGTACCTTGAGGCCACTGACCATATATAGCTTGTCTGAATGGCGGCCTAGTTTTAATACGGTTCAGGCGTTCGTATCGCTGTATTTGTGCTGTACGTTGAGCTATGTTATTTCTCTTGGGAAAGGGTATCCACACTGCTTGAGCAGTGGTCGGTGGAAATAGTTGATAAAGTGGAATTCGAGGTTTGTAGATAGCAAATGGTTCAGCATAGAGTTCAGCAATTTCCTTAGCGTCAAGCATTCGGTTGTAGATAAGGACTTGCTGAAATGCACCTTCAAATGGGGAGTTCTGTAGAGTTCCACTATTACTCTGAAATCCTAGCTGAAGTTCATCAGAACCAGAATATGTAACGTTGCTGGTTGTGGTGCTCGTGGAAGAAGAGAGAAGACCATTTACATAGAAACTTACAGTACCAGCAGGTGACCATGTACCGACCAGAAAATAGTTGGTGTTATTCGATAATGTAGCTGTATCGTTATACCAGCCTTCAACTGATCCGTCATAGTATGCGAATGCGAAATGGTTTGGCGTTGTACTGAGTGCCCATTCCCATCCACCAGCTAGAATATCGTTCGATCTACTTATTAAAGAATAGGAACCACCTGCTGAAGAACTTGTTATTGAAGCAGTCCTGACCCATAGAGCTACTGTATGTGCCTGTACAGTATATCTACTTTGAACACCAGTAAGTAACTTGATAGTTTGGAAACGATCAGTACCACTTGTACCTGTGAACCTTAACTGTGCTCCGTACTGACCATACTCCCAGGTAGGCCAGTTTCCACTACTGGATTGTACAGCAAAAATATCTGGATAAATGCCGTTGAAAAGATAGTTAGCATTTGGGCCAGCATTATTTGGTAGACCGCCCTCATTGAAGGCCCATGCTCCGAGCAAGCCTCTTGTTAATGGATGAGCGGGATTAGCTATAGAGTCGCCAACTCTAGGCTTTCTCTTTGGAATGTATATATTTCTATGTATAGATAGAGTTGATTCAGGCATTGACTAAGCTACTAAGCTACGTGGTATGGCCTTCGATTAAGAGTCACAGAGCTAGCTGTAGCATTCTGTCCAGTGTTGTTATACAGGATATAGGTAAAGTTGCCAGGAGGTAATGAAATACCGTGAGCGGTCAAGTGTTGAGCACTCGTACCTGTATTAGCAGGCCAGGATGCTACCATGTAAATAGCTGACGGTGGAGTAATAGCATCACCAGCGGTAGCATCATCAGCAGTGTGAGGAATCAGGTAAAGTACCCAGGGCGCACCAGTAGTAACACTAGATGCCATGCTTAGAAGTACATCAACCTGATCCCATAATTCCTCAGCGCTAGCATTCGCTGTTACTGTTCCACTTAACTGCGCGCCGTTATTACAGCTTTGTGTGCTAAATACTGCTGAAGAAGATCCACGTACGTAGAGCATGAGCTACTCTTCCCACTCAGCATCCAGAGTAAATAAGTGTGAGGCTGGCAGTGCGTTACCAATATTCACAAATGCAATACCGTTGGCTGTACCTTGGTCACAGAGGAATTCATTCAACGTTTCAAACGGTACGTCTAGCGTACCTTGAGTATTGAATGTAAGTTTCTTTATGGCGAGTCCGGTTGTAGGACCAGTAGTGCCAGCAGTAGTAGCAGTGGTAATATCAATACCAGTAATAGCAGAAGCAGGTCCACGCGGGTCAAAGTTGATGCCAGTAACTGTGCTAAAGCCCGTACCAGCAACCCTAACTGTTTGACGACGTACCTCAATAGTCATTTGTTGGCTAGTGGGTACTGCGGCACCAGCACGAACTCCAATTACCAATCGACGTAGGGTGAAGTTACATGACGCGCCAGAAACAAGAGCAGCGAAATAACCATTGAACGTTGTAGTAACAGGTGAGCCTGCTGCTTGTGCAGTTTGGCTTTCAACACTAGCTCCAAACCGACTCATTATGGGTTACTCCTATAAATATCCTCACCACTAGGACCACGCATACGATCCGCCTCATCGTACAGGTGTTCTAATGCCATGATAGCTGTCTGCATGTGATACTGGAATTGTTGTAATCTGACCTCAGCAGCAGTTCCCTTGAATTCCTGAGTCACATTGTCTAACGTCGCTTGGAGTGTTGCTTTATATCCGTCCATAATTAACTACCCGCCGCTATTTACGGTAATGGTGTAAGTAGTTTGGAGTCCATCCCCGTTAGCACCCACAAGGTTAATAGCAGAAAACACACTCCTATCCAGAAGTACATTTGCTGGAGCGGCGTAAGCGCCTGTAGCTGCCTGAGTAAATAATCCATGTTCTGTAACAGCAGGCGTACCCGAGTCAAGTGTATTCGTACCAATTGTCTGATACGTCGCATTGTTACCTGCTGCTGCCGCTGTTCTACCAGTGCCAGTTGCACGAGTGCTATTAGGGTTGTATTCAGTTGTAAGTTCTGTCACTAACGTTTGGTCAGTTGCTGCTTCAGCAGTGACGCCAGTACCGATGCCATGAAAGTTGAAGTTACCTAATGAATAGCTCGCAGTAGCAGCAAAGTTATTACAGATATAAAGGACACCAACAGCAGTAACAAGCTTATGACTAACCACACCGTAGTGTTCTTCGACACGAGCACACTCACATGGTGTCAAGCGATGTGAGGGGCAACCTCGAATTACTGTTGCCTCCAACTGAGATTCCATAACGATACTAACCTTGATTTGATCCAGTAACTCTAAAGCAAGAGGTAGTGGAAGGTAATCAAAGCACCGCTTGATAATGAAACCTAGCTCAGTGTTAGGCTGGAATTCCTTGAGTGACGCATGTACAGGATCAGGCACCCAAGCATTTTTGACGAATACGGTTAGTGTATCTTTAGCGTCAGTGTACGTATGAGTTTCGAGAACCATGTCTCCATCCTTTCCTTTGTAACTACATAGCCAGTAGGTTTAATAGAACCCTTGATTACTTTTGTCTGGACCTTACCAGACATGCTCATTTTGGATTCAGCCATTTATCATCACCCTGTTTCCACCTGCAACCCGAGCTACCCACACCTCACCAGTCAGGGTAAACGTTACGGTAATCCAGTTCATAGGATCGATCACCATTGACGGTAGTTCCCCAACGCCACCATCCAATGGCATGGTTATGGGTATACCTACTCTAGGTACGTTTATATTGTCAGAGGTGAAATAACCGTAGGGAAGTATGTTAGCAAATTCTCCTGTTATGGTGTTGAATGAATAGTAGTTTGCTTGTTCATATCCGATTGGTGAAATAAGTTGTGGTGACCAATCAGGACTTTGAAGAGGAAATGTATGTAGAGTAGTATCGAGTCTCAGTGGGCCATAGCCACTGAGTACAGTATCATCAACTGGATCATATCCGTAAAACACAGGATGATTCAGTACGCCTACACCAACTGTATCAGCCCCTTGTACTTCATACGTGAATGTGAAGTCAGCGTAATTGGTGTTTGACGAAGTTCCAAATATAGTAAATCCGTACCAGTCCAAAGGTTCAGGTATATAAGGCCAAGGTAAGGTCAGAGATGAGTCAACAGCAAATTGACCGAGATGCTGTATAACTGAACCTGTGTCACCAAAATGTACATCAGGATTTTGCCATAAGCATAAATAGAGATCATAAGCTGGAACTGGAAGAAAGTATACCGTTACTCCAGTTAAAAAACTTGCGTCACCGAAAGAATCAACATTCAACCAGTGAACAGGAAGTGGATTAGGTAGCAATGCATTTGCACTTAGATGTATGGTAAAAGTTTGTGTGGTAGAGAAACCGCTATTACCTGAACCAGTAAGAGGTATCCAAGCACCAGCAGAATCTTGTATTTCTATTTGTGCCCAAGGGGGTGATCCACTACCAGGGTGACTGAATGTGACATTCTCATAATGGAATTTGATTTGATAAGTGTTGTTAGTAGAATTTACAACTAAGTAGCTTGCATATATTTGTGGATCGAGAGTTACATTAACTGGACTCGTAGCATTAAATCTACCTGTTGGAACCGTTACACTGTCATTGTTGTATGCATAACTAGGTGTTACACCAGGGCCTTCCACATGTACATTGACAGTTGTAGGTTTAGGATGTATAAAAGGTATTTTAGTACCACCATCAATAGCATCCGCTCTGTCACCAAACACATCGTAATCTGCTGGATATGGAGGTAAGGTTAACGAAACACTAGTGCCAGGATCGTGTTCTATTTCTGTGGTGTGAACACTAGGCCAGTGCAAATGAAAGTTGTTTATCGTAGCAGGATCAGTGTTAGTAGCAGGATTGGTTATTCTGAAGTGACCGCTCTTGGTAAGTCCACCTACAGGGATTGTTAGGTGTATATCCATTTCAGCCATTGGATTGTTAAAAACCCAACTGCCTCTCTCGATTACAGTAAGATCATGCCATGTACCTGTACTATCTTGGATTTGCAAGGTAAAGGAACCATCTAACGAATCCATCGCTGCTTGGAATCTGATATCCAATATATAAGTAGGATATAGACCACTAGCTGTAGCAAGGAGTAGACTGTACCATAAACTGGATGTAGTAGGATCAATTATTTGGATAGGATAGTCTATGCCGAAACGATTAATTGTGCCGCCAGGGATGGTATAAGCATAGTCAACAGAATCGCCAGGGTTAAGTATACCTGTGTAAGAAAAAACGGCGGGTTCTATCGCAGTGGATTGTATTCTAGCGATATAAGGTTCTTGAGGTTCAAACAGAGTGTACGAAATAAGGAGGCTTTTGAATGGCGTGTCTACCTCAGTTTTATCTGTTGGACTGTTTATGACACCTCTGTGACCACTATTTACAATTACCTCGTTTATCAAACCTCTGTATTTAGTTAGGGAGTCATTGTTATCGAAGCCGTATATTTGTAGAAAGAGTACAGCTACTGTAGCTGTTGGTAAATGATCATCTGGAACTGGTAAGTAGGCATTACCTGTAAACGTGCCATTTGGGTAGCCGTTCACTCCACCAGTTACAATGGTTGCAACCCATGACGGAAAGAAAGTTATACCAGCCCCAGGTGCAGGATCATATGGAAATGAGAATACGTGTACACTCAATGCTGGTCGAGTTGTAGTATTTAATCCTGTACCATCCTCAAGCCGCCATGTACCCCAATATGTTACAAGTTCTGGAAGGTCGGTTCTTTCATTAATTATCGTAGCTGACGGATTAGGATATACTCCAGGGAACGGATCAGCAGTTGTATCCTCTTGAAATACATAAACAAGAAGTACTACAGTGCTCTGGTTAGTTCCACTAATCTGTAACCGATATTCATACTCAGCTATCCAGTCTGCATTACCTTCAAATTCAATGTTAGCCTGAAAATCTGGAGGAAGCGGCCCTGTCATCAGCCCTCCTTCCAGAGTTCAACATTGGTATAAATTTCTGTGACACCGAAGTTAGTGGCAGTACCAAAACCAGCACCTGATCTAGTTGTTTGACATTGATGTTGTATTGAAAATGATTTTGTTGCAGTTATGACAAATTTACCCGATATAATAGAATGTCCACATCCACCATCAGGTGATGGGTCCATTTGACTAGTTCCAAGGAGTTGTGTAGCAGAATCTGTAATATTCTGAAGTCTAGCTTTATGCGCATTTACCCCATAAGCAGGAACTTCAGCATGTATTCGATATGTGCCAGGAGATAGTGTAAACTGATTCAATGATATAGAAGCTATTCCGGCTGTATCACTTGCAATTGTATTTAGATCACGTGTCTGCCAAGCACCACTTGTAAAGGTACCGCCACTAGTATTATTGGCCTTCTGATCCTGAATGTTAATGTAAGGTATTGCGACTATAACAGTTGGCTTGCTAGATATTGATAGGTGAGTACGTTCGTCAGCGAGAACGTTAACAGCGCCACTGCTACCTTGAGTCCAACGTAGTTCTACGAAATCCCACTGCTGGAAATTACGTAACAGAACTACTTCGTAGCCAGCGTTGGCATTGATACCAACCTGATCACGTTGCTTGATACTAGTTGTATCGTTGAGAACTATTTCGAGCGTAGCATTGCCAGTAGCTATCGCTGCCGAATAAACACTGCCTTCAACTTCATAGAACCCAGGCTGACGAAATACGAATGCAGTTCTCACTCGCGTTGCAGTTTGACCACTATTAGTATTGGCGAATGGAGCATTGACGGTAAGTGACGTAGCAGATGCAATTGCAATTACAACACGTTTCTCATTCGCCGTTCCAGGCACCATGATAACTTGACCGATACTTAGCTCAGTTGTGAATAGGGTTGAGGTGCCTGTAAGTGTTGCGCTCGCAGCAGTTTTCGCTACTGTACCAGTCAGATTAGCATTGCTCACGTAGTGCTGGTTGTCAGCATCAACATCATCAGTATCGAAATCAATGAGAGTTGCAACTGCGTTAGTTACCGATTGGTTGGCACTGATACGAGCTTTAGTTCCAGTACCAACACTCGGTCCACCCATCGATGCAGGTTCACCATATACACGAATAACTGTACCAGCGACAAAATTACCTGCACTAATGAGGAACAAAGCTGATGTGATTGCATTCTGGCTAGCCCAATAGCCAGTAGTCACATCATTTTCCATCGATCCGCTACCACCCCAACCCTCGGAGTGTGCTAACCATGTTTTGAAACCAAAAGCGGAACGTGAATAATCGGGAAGAGTTACAATAAAAGAAGTCCATATATTTGCAGTTGCAGATGCTGCTGTTGCAAATCCAATACCACCAGACGTTTGTGTTGTTGATGCAGTCCCTGCTGCCGCGCTACCAGAACCACGCAAGTTCTGATAGTTGTAATTAGCTCCAGTATCACTATTGAATTGCATGGATACAGTAGCATTCTGTGCAGCAGTATCTCCACGAGTTATCAGTTCAATCTTAGCAATTTTGTAGCCTTGTGCGATGTTAGGAACGTTAATAGAAGCTACGGCAGCATTCAGAATAATTTCACTAATGAGGTTGGAGTTTGTAGTAAGTAACGCAGGGGCAGCATCAGATTCACCCCACAACGTAAATGAAGATCCAGCTACATAGCTACCACCAGAAAGTAGAATAGTAATAGATGTAATTGTAGCAGCACTGTTCCAGTGACCAGCAGCCCAACGTATTTCTAAGTTACCGCTGGAAGTTCCATAACGATCAGTGCCACGTGATATAACATTCTTGTTGAAGGATGTTTCACTACAACTAGGAATTTCAGCATATATACTACTTGCGTAACCTGATGGAGCACTAGCAGCATTTACAACCCCAATAGGAATGGATGAGGTCGCGGTAGCATTGCCATCAGCACCACCACCAGTAGTACCAGATGCTTGAAATACTTGATTGAAATAGTTAGTACCAGTATCCCCATTGAACCTGAGCGAAGCAGTTACAGTGCTGGAAGCATTATCACTTCTAGCAATGCCAGTGATTCTAAGACTCTTGTATCCAGACGGCACATTAAAAGTCAAAGCACTTATACTGACTGGATTCTGTGTTTGAATAGGAACCATTGCACCTGTAGTTCCACCACCTCCACCACCAGCAGGTACAGCCCACGTAGCATCTTCACGTAAGAATTTAGTTGTACCGGCTACTGCGCCAGGATCAGGTGCTAATCCATGTGCGTGTGAAGCACCTGACGCAACCATATCGCTTGCACTAGGTGGTATTTGCCAAGTCGCATCTTCGCGTAAGTAATGTGTTGTCGCCGCTGTTGCACCAGGATCAGGTACGAGTCCTGCTGCGTGGCTTGCACCACTAGCAACCATAACACTAGCACTTGGGGGTATTTGCCAAGTAGCATCTTCACGTAAATAGTGAGTAGTTGCAGCAGTTGAGCCAGGATCAGGTACAGCACCACGTGCATGTGAAGCACCCGATGCAACAAATACCGGTAAATCAGCAGGTACTATTGCACGGTATGATGGAGTAGCAGCAGCACCAGAAGTAGGTCCAGCTTTGAATAAGTTTGGACTTTGTGTGTTGTCAGTAATCGTAATTGTGCCTGAGCCAGTAACAGGGCTACCACTTACAGCTTTATCAGCAGGCACGGCTAGACCAACACTAGTTACAGTACCCGCACCTGTAGAACCAATAACATCCCAACCTGTATTAGCTGCATTACGTTTTCTTAGCGTGTAAGGTGCAGAGCCAGTTGTATTTACCCAAAACTTGTTTGCACCAACTGCACCAGGGTCAGTTGTTTGTACAAACGCAGCCTGATGAATTGCATCTGGTTGAATAAGGTTGGAGTGAATTGTTGTTGGCATACTCTCTACTCTAAAGTTACTGTCTTAGTATAATTGCATCGCCTGCTGCTGTGACTAGCTCACTACCACCAGCTTCTAACTGAATGGAACCAAATCCAGCACCAGGGAGTCTTCTGAATAGAAGTGAAAGTGTGACGCTAGTTAGTCCACCACTCACAGCGGTGAGCCTAGCTCTCAGTATGTCATTGATACTTACATACTGAATCCACAAATCAAACGCCATGTCAGTTTTGAACGGATTGACAGTACCAACAATTCCAGGCCGTTCGGTAGTGTCAGCACCGTACATGTTATACAGTTGTGGGTAGTCAGTGAAAGTACCTATAGCTATTTCAATAGTAGCTAAGCCTAGCGTTGGATCAGTTGTTGTAGAGGTATATGCACCCAACACACGTACTGCGGTTAACCTACCTGAGAAACCAACAGCACATGTAAGTTGAGCGTTAGGTGTAAGTGCTTGACCAGCACCGTCAAACACAAAATTCACAGACGCAGTTTGAGCAATATCAACAGGCCGTGCCTGTGTGCTCCAACTACGGATTGTGTTTACTGATTGTGCTAGTGTTGGCATATTAAACTAAGCCGTCAGCCAGGAGGATCGGGCAATTGACCATCAACTACACCACCACCTAAATAACCAATGCGTTGTCTGAAACCATTCTGGTCAATTGTTATATCTACACTCTGTACCCACAACGGTTCACTTACACCGTGACTCGGTAACAACACTGTATGAGTTTGTGCAAGTCCAACGGGGTCATCCAGAAATGTTGTAAGTGAACCTGTTACTAACGTTCGGTTGTAATCTAGTGAAATAGCATTAGATACAGTTTCACATGACATGCCGTCGCCAGGATCAGTATTGTGCGCTCGCTCTATCATTGCACTACTGAATCTGTATGTTTTTCTTCCACCACCACCAAAGCCAGGATCACCAACACCAGGATAGAAAAATGGACCTAAACCCTGTCCCATG
>Ga0126383_10000266_pt1 | contig 27502 bp, 19 predicted proteins | sample PanSoiMetPlot_35_FD_96882 | JGI IMG/M metagenome (GOLD analysis project Ga0126383, IMG submission 96882) | Tropical forest soil microbial communities from Panama - MetaG Plot_35 | ecosystem: Environmental > Terrestrial > Soil > Tropical forest > Bulk soil | place: Panama | collected 2016-02-17 | reverse complement strand
TGGTCCCGACGATGTCACCTATCCGCTATTCGATATGTCCTTCGAGCAGTGGTTTGAAAAGCAACTGGCAACTCCTGGTGAAGGCGTCCGGCGGATTCTGCGCCGGCCCCACCGACGTGAGTTCGGCACGCTTCCCAGTGCGACCTTGGCCCGCCGGCCAAGTGAAAGCGGACCAAAGCCCATTCTTCGCAACGCGGCGTGGCAGCTTGTAAACGAGCGCGATTTCACCAAGTCGTGGAAACCATCGACTGACTTTGATCGAGATGGTGAGATTGACGCGCTCATTCTTGAAATGAAGCAGCTCGGAGAAGCTTCAGAGGAAGGTGATCCGAATCAATGGTTAACCAAGTCGCTGGCTTATCTGAAACGCTTTGTCAACGAGGTTACTAGAGTCGAATCGCTTGGTGAAGCGCGTGATTACGATGGCATTGAAGCGAGATTGTTTGGGTTTCTTGGCGGCTGGGGGAAAGGGAAGAACTGGAAGGCATATTACGGAAAAGACAATTTTCCCGCTGCTGCATTAAGAGCACGCCGTGATGCACTAAAGGAAAAGGTTGAGGAGTTCATTAGTAAAGCAGGAGCAGATCTCGCACCGCGTCTGCGCGAGGAGTTGTGGGAAGTCGTTGAGAGCTTTGAACAATTAAAAGAACGAGCTGGCTGTCTTGATTTTCTGGATCTACTGCTCCGCGCGAGAAATCTCGTGCGTGACAATAGGGATGTCCGATTCGAGCTACAACAGCGGTTTACTCACCTCTTTGTCGATGAGTTTCAGGATACGGACCCACTGCAAGCTGAAATTCTAATGTTGCTGGCTGCCGATGATCCCAATCAGAGCGATTGGAGACAGACCCGTCCGGTGCCGGGAAAGTTATTCATCGTTGGCGATCCTAAACAGTCGATCTACCGTTTTCGCCGGGCTGATGTTGCACTTTATCAGGAGGTGAAGCGACAAGTGATTGCCTCAGGAGGGGCACTGGTCGATCTTAATGTTAGCTTCCGCGCAGTCCCGGAAATACAACAGGCGGTAAATGCGTCCTTTGCTCACGTCATGTCAGAAGACTCTTTAACGCAAGCGAAGTACGTTCCATTATCTCCTTATAGAAGTAGTGTTGATAGTCAGCCGGCGGTTGTGGCGCTGCCCGTATCCCAGCCGTATGGGGACTACGGAAAGACTGTCGACTGGAAAATTGACGAGGCGCAGCCTGGCGACGTGGCGGCATTTGTAAACTGGTTGGTTAATGAGAGCGGTTGGACAGTCACCGAACGCGGATCAGAAGAGCGAGTTTCTCTGCAAGCGCGTCATGTCTGTCTCTTGTTCCGACGCCTGCGCCATTACACGACTGACGTTACCAGGGCGTATGTGCAAGCTCTGGAAGCTTACCGTTTGCCGCACCTTTTGGTTGGTGGTAGCTCATTTCACTCAAGGGAAGAAATCGAAGCAATCAGAAACGCGCTGAACGCGGTTGAGTGGCCTGACGACGAGGTCGCTGTATATGCGACCCTACGAGGCCCGCTCTTTGGGTTTACGGATTCAGACTTACTAGCCTATCGGGACAGGTGCTCCACGCTGCACACGTTCAAGCAGCCTCCGGATGACTTGCCAGAGTCACTGGCAGAGGTGACCGAGGCTATAAGCATCCTCCGTGAGCTACATCGTAATCGCAACCGCCGACCGATCGCTGCAACTATTCAAACGCTACTCGCTTCGACCCGAGCCCACGCCGGTTTTGCGAATTGGTCCACCGGCGAACAAGCCTTGGCGAATATCATGCGTCTAACCGACATGGCCCGTAGCGCAGAGCGAAAGGGATTAATTTCATTTCGGTCCTTCGTTAATTGGTTAGATGAAGAGGCTGAATCCGGAGACGTGGGAGATGCTCCAATTATGGAGGAGGGAGTGGATGGCATAAGAATCATGACCGTCCACAAAGCGAAGGGATTGGAATTTCCGGTAGTAATTCTCGTTGATATCACGGCGAAAGACACGCGAGAGCCTTCGAAATGGATCGACCAGAAAGAAAAACTCTGCGCCATGAGACTGGCCGGCTGTATGCCGATTGAAGTGCAGGAGCATGCAGATGAAGAGTCGAAGATCGAGCAAGAGGAGGCTGCGAGAGTTCTATACGTCGCTGCTACTCGTGCGCGCGACCTTCTCGCCGTATGTGCAGTCGGGGATCATCCATACGAGGGCTGGCTATCAATCCTCAACCCAGTTTTGTATCCGTCCGAAGCTGACAGTTTCAATCCCGACACAAAGCATCCCGAAGGTTGCGTTGAATTTGGTGACGATACGGTTGTTAACCGTCCCAACAACGCCTTTCGACCTTCGGGCTCCGTTAGTCCGGGTCTCCATCGACCACAACAAGGCACTCATCAGGTTGTTTGGTGGGACACTTCAGTACTTCCGCAGGCGAGTGGGGACGCTCGGGCGCGATCAAAGCTGACAGAGTTCTTAAAGACTGATGACGGCCATGTTCGTTCTGAGGAAGGAATCCGTTTGCATCATGATTGGCAGACTCGAAGAGCAAGTGTCCGCGAATCTGCCGGAGCGCCCGCATGGAGCGTTGTCGCTGCGACGGCTTATGTGTCTTCGGTTAAAGCCGACAAAGAACCGGAAGTCAGTGAAATCGGAATAAAAGAAACCGCGCCTGCTTTCAAAGTTACGGTTGAAAAAGTGAATATCGACTTCACCCGACCTCATGGTAAGCGATTTGGAGCTTTGGTCCATGCTGTTCTTTCTTTGGTTTCATTTAGTTCCGATCCAGGCGACATTGTAAGAGTTGCGCAAATGCAGGGACGAATTATGGGGGCTAACGAAGAGGAAGTTAAGGCAGCAATAGATACAGTGAGATTAGCTCTCGCTCATCCGCTACTGAAGAGAGCCGCGGTTGCCGCTTCCACAGGTCGGTGTCGACGCGAGGCACCGGTCACGATGCGGCTGGAGGATGGAATCATGATCGAGGGCGTAGTCGATTTGTGTTTTCAGGAAGACGACAAATGGATATTGGTCGATTACAAGACGGACTTTGAGATTGAAGGGCGTGTGGAGGAATACGCCCATCAGGTTAGGTTGTATTCGCAAGCGATTTCGCGCGCGGTTCATAAACCAGTTGAGTCCTTCCTTCTCAGGATATGAGACAACCGATGCAGCGAGACTCGAGTCATCATACATATCTTGACGAATATCTTGCCGGCTTAAATTATGACAAGAGGTCTTCGGTAGTTCGTCGACTGGCTCTCAGAGAAAAAGTCCTGCTAAAGCGTGAACTCGGCAACTCCACGGACCCTAATGCGGTGGTTGTAGAGAGGCGAGGTGGTGTGCAGATCGGCTATATTCGCCGCGATTTGGCGGCCTGTCTGGCTCCCCACATGCAACCACTGCAAGAGCCAATTCAGGGAACGATAACTGAATTATCAAGCGATTTATCTGGCTCAACCTGTCGAGTGCGCATTAGATTTCGTGTTCCTTCTGATTGGATGAAGCGGCAAAAGGGCCTGCCTGGGCCAACCACTCAAACAATAGACTTTTGTTACGATGACAGCGGCATTCACCGCTATGTCTTGTTGAACTGCTCGGAACAGTTGTCCAGCGACGTACGCGACCGATTGAAGTCCGATGGAATTCAGTATTCACGATGCGGCTTGTGCTACCGGCCCGCAAGTGACGGCCGGCTGTATCAGTGGTATATCCGAATCTCTGACTCTAACAATGTAAATCGAGGAACTATTGAGGAGTTCTTCAAGCGCCATTTCAACGCCTTCCCGAACACGCCTGAAGGTGAGAGGGATCGACTCGATGTTGAGATTTCTGTTCTTCGCGAATCGCTATTGAAGTCCACTCAGGAGGCGGAAGAGTACGCGGGTCTTGCTGGCGAAATTGATGCCGAGGGCAAAAGAAAAATTGAGGAGCTTCAGAGTGCGCTTAATGAACGTGAACGGGAGATTCAGCTACTGGCAGATGAAAAGCGCCGACGGAGTTTTGCCGAAAAATCAACCGGACGCTTGTATGGGACAACTGATTCCCAAGACAGCCTATATGATGTTCCCGATCACGTCGCGGACGCCTTGATTAATGTGGCTGGCGAAAGCCTCACGCCCGAACAGGCGCTGGTAATTATTAGCAAGTTGTTTCCGAACCGGCTTGAAATACTTCTTAGTGCTTGGAACTCAGCAAAGGACGCAAAATCATTCAAGCATCGCAGAGAATTACTAGAACTTCTTTGGACACTGGCGACCGAATATTGGGGCGGTCTGAATAATGGTCGGAGCGATGCCGAGGTGCGATCCGTCTTCGGAAATCATTATGCAGCGACGGAGTCGGAACAAGTTGAAAAGAATCAACGCGCAAGACTGCGGAGGACCTTCAATTACAACGGGCGGCAGGTCGAGATGATGAAACACCTCAAGATCGGATTCAAACAGAGTGCGGCCGAAACGCTACGCGTACATTTTGAGTGGGATGCGGACGCGAAGAAGATTGTTATTGGGCACTGTGGTCAGCACCTCTATCAAAAATGAATGCTGCTTGTGAAGAGGTATTTTAAAAGTGGGATGCCGCCACTCCGGTCGACGCCCTTCGAGTCAAGACAACATCTTTTCCGTCGGATGCACTTCATAGGAACACACCTGACACTCATGAGGGAACTCGCACTCGGGAGAACGCCGCACGGCGAACATATGCACATGCTCCTCACCAACGTCAGCGACTAGCCTGTCGTAATTGTTCCGGTTCTTCAACTTCGGCTCATCATCATTGAACAGCGTAAAGAGTCCGAAGTAGTGAGGTGGCTCCATTCTAGCTTTGTACAGTTCAAGGTAGCGCCTCACGTGTTCTTCATATTCCCCATTGTCGATCTTCGGCGCTATCTGCTCTCGATAAATGTGAGGATAGAGCCGACATGGATACCTACCTCGCGAACTGTCAAGTAAACCGAGACCTTTTTCAGGTGGCGGAAACTCTCTAGTTGGCCCGTTGGGATACTTTCGACGAAAATCCTTCTCCGCATCCAAACGCTTAGACCAGCCTTCCACTTGTGATTCGATCACTACCGAACTAACTGGCATTCCGCTAAATGGATCGTCGGAGTTGTGTGTTGTCTTGTTTTCAATTATTAACAGATTCCCATGCTCATCGATCGCCCACAAATCGCGACCACTGGGCAGGCAGAAAAGGCTAGCAACTTTGTGAGGCCACGGGACGAGGTGCGGCCAGGCGAATACCCAGTATGTTCCCAGCAGTTCGGTCCTCACCTCTTTCTGGTTGCGAGGATCATCTTTACGGCTAAATGGAACATTACTTTCAGCACCCTTACAATTTACACAATTAAACGGCACGGGCTCTCGCTTGAGATGAATCATCTTATTGATCCGGCCTTTTCGAATCGGTGCACCTTCACGTGGCACTTCTTTTCGAATTGGCAACCATCCTTCCTTTATTGATTCACTGCCTTTGCTATTTTCCGGGACTTTGCCTCCTGGAATGGTGCGTGGCACCGGCGTTGAATCAAACGTATATCCCTAGTAGTTCGTTTTTCCGACGGTACGAGTGATCTCGATCGTATGAGCTCATAATTCACGCGTCTAAATCGCGCCTGCAGATCATTTTAAACTTTTGGAGTGATCAGCCAGGGATATCCCTGAGTGTCCGTAACGCCGCCCCGCTTCCATTGGGCGTAACGCTCGGGCATGCACTTAGCGCAAGGGCGATAGCCCGCGGCAATTGCACTGGCTTCATTTAGGAAGAACACGCGGGACTTGGCATAACCGGGAAGATTTGCAATTGCTGCCCGACAGTCGAGCCGTCCATAGATTCTCTTGGGTCTGTACCCGCCAATCTGTCCGCGCACGAGGCTCGCGACCTCCTCTCCAGAGGCATTCAGTAGTTTATATATCACGCGCGTTTATGATGACGACCGTCCATCTTAATGAAAGCCATCAGGAACTACTTTTGATCAGATTCACCAGCTCGCGAACATGCCGATTAGACACCCCGTAGCTCACTATCGCGACATCTAGATCAGCGTCCTTATAGAGCAGCAGGCTATGGCGAATTGCTCCAATGATCCATTCCATCTTGTTGCCAAATGCGCTACCCCCAAGCAAGGTTAGGAATACTCGATTATTGTGACTCTTTCTCGTATTCAAGATTGCCGCGCAAATTGTTGCTTCATAGGCGGCCTCCAGAATAAGTCGCGCGAATGGCGCCCACAGATGAACTGGATGACTCGAATACGAAACTGGCAAGGCAGAGCAATAGGCTTGCGTGACCAGATGTTTGCAGTCGGAAAGTGTCACCTGCGTGTCCCACTGAATTCCAATTCGTAACTTACCCCGAAGGTGATCCATCTCAAGGTCATTCAATGCCCCTAATCGCGTGGAAATTTCAGCGAGTCCCTCCCGGCTTGCCAAAGCGTATCCATTTCTCATGTCCCAAAGTCGGTCTCCGGAATTTCCAAGTGCTGCGCCGATATCGGCAAGACAATCGATCTGGTTATTTGTTGACTGGCCGACTAAACCATTAACCCCGACGCAGTAGTTTCGATAGATAGTGCCTGCCCCAGCTGCGATCGCACACGCTGGTCCTTGCGTGGGATCGTGCTCGTAAATTCCCACACCAAGCTCAGGGGTCATGTTCTCTGATACCATCTCAAGCAAATTGAATTGAGAAGCTACCTGAAACAGCGCACCGGCATTCGACTCGTCTCTGTGAAGTTCTTGCACGTCGCCGACGATTTCGCGAAGGGATAGTCTTCCGTGTTCACGGCTGCCGGCGTGAACCATCTCCTTTAACTCGTCGAGTGACGGCGTCTGCAGAGAGCCCCAGATCCATGATTGCTCGTTCACAAGGGAGGTCAGTCTATTGCTATCGACTCTGAGCCTTCGACGAACCTGTCCGGGAGTCTCCTCACGAAAACCGGTTAACTTTTCAAACCAAGTCATAGTCTGAAATGCGATGCCGCTACCGGCGCTTCTTAGCCTTTGATTCGTCGGGGATGAACTGCATGTTAATCGCGAAAAGATCATGTGGAAACCAAGCAACAAGCCGCCCGATTAGCTTCTCGACAAGGAAGAATGCATTATCATCTTTCGGATGAATTTGAGCTGTAACCAGGGAGCCCGAGCCGGTTACCTGAATGTAACCAGGGCCTCTCGTATGAACCAATCGAGTCTTCTCTTTGTTCTTCCATGACCATGTTTGAGCTTCATGCGTAACTTTGTCGCGCAACATTTTGTACGCGTCAACTCCACTTCGAGAGATGATCTGAATAGTGATCATGTACTCTTTCTCCTTTCTTACACTGCGCAAAATGCTGACCTGGTTTTAAGTTGAATCGCACTATCTTGATTTTCGCAGGAATGAAGCCACGTCCATTCCATGAGTTTGGTTTTGCTGGCTGGGAGTGCGACTGAAGGATACGTTGGCATTCTTAATAGATTTTCCGAGAGAGTAGCGGGCGGAGCCCTCCCACAAGCCCCGCCCTAATGGCTACGTGTCCTCACCCCACGTAACCGGTTCGCCCACCTGGGAGGCGGGCGCGGGCAGAGACTATCCCCAAAATCGAATCCGTGCAAGACGCAGGTTCGCGAACGCGAACTGTGTTATCCAACACATACGGTGGAAGGCAGGTTCCTATATCATTGTTTAGTAGTCAGAGGGCTATCGGTCACAGAGTGCCGGATTTGCTGTGGACTCCTCCTTAGACCAGAGCCAGGAAAACCCAACGGGCATCGACGAGCAGTTGCTGCCTTATCTGAACTCTGCCAACCAGACTGAAACCCAGGAACACCTGAACCGGCTATTCGAGAAGGCTCGGCCGATCGTTTACCGGATCGCGCGGAGCGTCAGGTTGAGTGCTGACCGGACGGTGGCACCTTTCAATTCACACGACATCTTTGGTGAAGTTTGTGTCCGGCTGTTGCAGAGTCTGCGCGCATTTAAAAGCAATCCGTCAAAACACTCGATTTCCAATTTCTCGGGATTGGTCGCCACCACGACTTCGAGTGTCTTCGCCGATTTTATGCGTGGCGAAAATCGGCAGCGACGGCGCTTGTATCAAAAGATTAGGCGACTGATAGCTGCCAATCCTGACTTGGCAACGTGGAAGGACAAAGATGGTGCGCTGGTCTGCGGACACGCTGTCTGGCAGTCGACAGATCTGAATGTTCCGGTCACGCCATCACAAATGAAACTCGACTTCCAAACTAATCAATTTGATGAGGCACACAAGCTGAATACGGCGGAACTGATCTTACTTGTTCTGAAGAATGTTGGCCATCCGGTTAAGTTCGATGAATTTGTTGATCTCGTAAACATCGCCGGCGCCGGCGTGCAGGTACAAACACTCAGTATTGACGATGAGCATTTCGTGCAATCGAGTCCGTTGGTCTCGTATCAGCCTGATTTCATCAGTGTCATGGAGAACCAGCGTCTGCTCAATAAGTTGTTCACTGAGATTGGCACGCTGCGGGTCGAACAGCGAAAATCACTGCTGCTGAATATGAGTGACAGCTATGGCTTCGGTCTTGAATGGTTTCTGTTCACGCGCATAGCTACTGAAGAGCATCTGGCCAGCTTGCTTGAACTATCCATCGAACAATTCAGGCGGATACTGAATGAGCTGCCGATGTCTGACGGCGACATCGCCAAGCAATTAGGCACAACTGGAGCAAGGGTAAGGAACATGCGGAGAGCCGTGCGAGAACGGCTCGACCGGCGTCGTCGGACGTTCCAGGGCGAAGGTTCGGATTCTATGAGGTTGAAATGAACGCGCACCTTTCAAATCAAATCGTTGAACGATTTCACAGGGAGACGTTGACTCAGGACGATCGAGGCCAAATCTATCCTCACATCCTGGGATGTGAAGCTTGTCGGAAGCTAGTGGTCACGCCTGAGGCTGAAACTGCAGCAGTCGCTGCGCTCACGAATCATCTTCTGCCCCAAGCGGACGAAGAACCCTTTCATCTTGACACCGCGACCGTTGAGGCGTTCGTTGAGGACAAGCTCGATGCGTTAGATCGGACCACCGCGAAATTGCACTTAGACGATTGTGTGGAGTGCTCGGATGAAGTTGCGGATTTTCGTGAGTCGCTGGCGACCATGAGAGCGGCAGCGCGTAAGGATGCTGGAACTGTAGTCGTTGAGCGACGTCGACCTTCCCGATTTACGATGCCAGCGCGGATTGCCGCCACGATTGCGATAGTTGCGTTCGCGGCAATCGCGCTTCTGGCCATATGGCGATGGAGATTGTTCGTGCCTCCAAAAGCGCCAGGCGTAGATACCACGGCTGGATCTCAACCATCACCGATAGCCTCACCGGCCGCGCCGGGCGTGGCGCCTTCGCCTTCTAATCTCAACCCGCCGAACCTGGCTGTGATTCCCCACGACAAGCCGGGCGCTGAATCAGCGTCGAAGGCTCCGCTGAAGGATGGACCAAACGAAATCTCTATCGATCAAGCTGGAAATGTTGCGGGTATGCCTTCATTACCAACCGACTCGCAGCGAGCTGTTAAGAGCGCTTTAAGCGGCGAGTCGCTTGTTCGACCGAGTGTGCTGGATGAGGTGGCGACCGCTGAAGTCTCGACCAGAGGTGGAAATGAAGATCGGATCAGAATCGTGTCACCGTTGGCGACTGTCGTCGCGCAGGAGAAGCCAACTCTTCATTGGATACCTTTGAAAACCGCCGAGGGCTATCGGATAGAAATAGCGGACGAGAACTTCCGGCAAGTTGCGAAGAGTGACAACCTGCCGTCATTCGATCAAACGTGGATATCAACTGCGTTGAAGCGCGGCCAGGTCTACACATGGACTATTCGCGCTATTAACAAAGACGGTCAGTTGTCAGACGTAGCTTCGCAAGGCAAGTTCAAAGTTCTCAGTGATGATAGGCTTCGCGAGTTGAATCAGTTGAAGGCTCACCAGTCCCACTTGGCGCTTGGCGTCTTTTATGCGCAAGAGGGGATGATTGCTGAGGCCGAACGCGAGTTCGGAATTCTTGTGAAAGATAATCCCGATTCCGCAGTGGCGAAGAAATTGCTAAACGAGGTTCGCGCTTGGAGAGAACGCTAGGGGTCTTCTAATTCTTTCCCATCAGAACAAAGCCTGCCCAAAAGTAAGGATGGCGATAGCGCGGATCTTTCATCAACGCTAGAGATGCCTGTTGGAGTGCGCCCGCTTTAGCCCGCGAGTCTGGTGTTTGGTTTTTAAGCCGCTTGTGCAAATCCACCATTAACTTAGCTGTACTTGCTGAATCGACTTTCCATTGGCTCGCTACCATTGTTGGAACGCCGGCTATAAAGAACGCCCAGGACATTCCTACGATTCCTTCGCCCGCGCCGATTCGTCCGCGTGCGGTTTGGCATGCTGAAAGCACAACGAGGTCCGCGTGCAGGCTAATCTGCATGACTTCCCGCGCCTCGAGTAGTCCGTCGTCACTGGGATCGTTTTCTGCGCGAGCCATGACGAGGCGTGAGTACATCGGACTCGCGTCGTCGAGAATGCCATGGGTCGCTAGGTGGATGATGCTGTACTTCGACGCCTCCTGGAGAAATATGCTCTTGCGCGCGAGCGAACCAACTAAGACTCGACTCGATGGATTTTCCCAAATGGTCTTGAGCGCATTAACTTCCGTTTCGGCTTCAGGCAATGGACCAAGATTCTCGCCTCGATAGGTGTTACTGAAGTTGGTAGCGGTCTCATTCGGCATGGTTGGGTTGCCGAATGCCAGCAATGATGCGGACCCTCGATCGCCATCCTTTCGGTCAGACATTTCTTTCAGGACGCTCAACGATGGCGCATAGGAGATCGCATAGTCTTCAAGTAGGTAGTGGCCGTCTTTTGGCTGAATGGCCTGGAACGGGAGATCCCAAAGAATTCCGTCGGGGACAATGCAGAGTATGGTCTTGCCCTTTAACTGTTGCTCGGCCGGTTTCAGAAGCAGGTCATACAGCTTACGCGCATTGTCCGCGAACGCGCTCTCCGTTGTTATCGCGTCACGAAAAGCGCGAGTAAGTTTGGTGAGATCGTCGGACTTGGCTGGTATCGGATATGCGCGTAAGGCTGCCAACCGATCACCATCGGACCGGGTCAACACCAAGAGGTATGTTTTCGAGTCGGTGACAACATATTCCAGCAACGCGGTGCTCGCGTTCACTACCGAACTCATCTCAGAGATCGTTGCGGGCGCTGTTTGCGGTTGATTTGTTCGTAGTTGCGGGTGCGCTGCGTACAGTGAATTCTCAAAAGCTTCATATTCAGTGCGCGCTTGCCTCAACTGTTCATTTGAGGTTTTAAGGATCGAAGTGTCTGATTTGGCCTTTCCAGTCTCCTGACGAATTTGGTTGTTCAAATCTACTATCCGCTGATTGAGTTTTCTTTCTTGTTCTCTTTCACGATCCGACATCACTTTGGCGAGATCGACTCGTCCCGTACTGAACACGTCGAGAAGCACCCGGGCCTTGGCAGACTCTGCCATCAGCAGAGCTTGCCCATTACCTTCGTCTGTATTGCGGGAGAGGTACACGTCTACCATCTCGCGATACGGCGTAACTTTGTCCTCGAAGAAGAGCTGACGTTCATTTTCAAGGCCCGCGACTTGGGAACGCATCTCTTCAATCTGAGCCGTAGCCTTTTTGAAGGTTTGCAGGGCGAGATCAGTCTCGCCCCTTGCACGGTACGCTTTGCCCAGTTCGGTTAAGGCCAAATACCGAACATTTTTCAAACTCAACTGTTCGGCGAGGTTGATCGCCTCCGTTGCGTTCTCAATCGATTTCGTCGCATCACGATTCGAAAGGCTCACCTGGGATCGGCGCCACAAGAGTTCAGCAATACGCGCTTTGTCCGCTGTTGCTCGTGCCGTCGACAGGCCGCCCTCCAGCGAATTCAACGCATCTTCATATTTGCCTTGGGCAGAGAACACGACCCCCAACGCTTCTTGAATCAAGACCAGCAATTCGGAGTAATTGATCTGTTTGGCGAGATCGAGGGCAAGCTTGAGATGGTTCAATGACGAAGGATAGTCCTGGTTGAACTGGTAAGTGACACCCAAATTCAACAACATATCGGCTTGTTTGAACCTGTCGTTGGACTCCCTCGCCAGTGTGAGGCCCCGTTGGAAGTAATCGATCGCTTTGGCGTAGTCCCTCTGATTAAGGTAAAGAATGCCAAAACTGTTAGTGATTCCCGCGGCTCTCCCGGTTTCACGGGATTCCGTTGCCATCATCATGCTCTTATCGAGGTAAACGACAGCATGAAGGTAATCACCCTCCTCAGAATAGCTTTGGCCTATGTCCCAAAGGTCGTCAATAAATTTGACTTGATTTTTCGCTCGATTCGGGTCAATTGCTTCAAGGGTCTTCAGCGATTGTTGAAAGTACTGTCGTGCTCTTTCGTAATCGCCGGTTCGCTTCGTGACATTTCCAAGATTTGCGAGTGCTGTTGCAATTCCATATTCATCCGGCCAAAGGCTTGCCGTAGTGTTTGAATCTTTGGAGTGTTCGGCAACCGCAAGACTGTCTTGAGAAGACTGATATGCCTTCACATAATCGGCGGAAAATATATAGAGCGTGCCTAGATCAGCAAGTACATAGATCAAGTCTCGCCGCGATTGCGTCTCCTCAAGAAACTGTTTGCTCTGCAGATAGCTTTGTATGGCATCGGCTATCTCGCCTTGCCCAAATTGATACCAACCAATTTTGTAGTGCGTCAGTCCTGAAAGTCGTTTGTCGTCGAGCTTCGACGCAACCTCAAGCGCGAGTTTGTAGGCTGCTCGCGGTTCAATAGCTCGATAATCAGCCGCGTCTATGAAGCGCTGCCAAAGTTCTGGAGTAACTAAGTCTTTGTGGGATTCCAAGAGCGGGCGACCACAGGACAGATCAGCGTGACACGTGCTGATTAACGCGATTGCGAGTTGGTCCGCGTTCTTTATCTCAGATTGATCGACTTGCTGTCCGAAGACAGCCGTGGAAATCAGACAAAGAACAATTGTGCACCGTAGCAGCACAATGATCCCGCTACCAGGATGGCGCTTTACTAATTTCGATTCACGGTTCTTGTTCTGACGTGAACAAGAGTTCTAATTGCCGCCCCAAATGAGCCACATCAGTAGTAACCACAAAAAGTACGCCCACTCGGCGTCGGTCATCGTACCCGAGCTGGATGATGGGCCTCCCGATTTACTTGCGGACGTTCCCTGGGGACCGCCGGTAGTCTGATCAGCTCTAACTCCAACGAGTGAACCGGCACCAAACAAAAGCGCTGATGCTAACGTGATCGTCGCAATAGCGCGTTTGATTCTCTTCATACTCCCTCCTGTTAGCAGTTGGTTTCGATTACTTGAGCAAGAACTCGTTTACGAACATTACGGTTTCATACAACTGAAGATCTAGGGTTTGCTGAGTGAAATCATGTCCTTCGTTTTTCGCCAGCATGTACCAAACCGGTGTGCCTGTTTTCTTTACCGCTTTCACAATTTGGTCGGCTTCGCTGGTCCGCACCCTCGCATCGTTTTCCCCTTGGACAATCATCAACGGCTTCCTGATTTTATCTGCGTTCGTGAGAGGCGCAATGCGGTCTAGGTAAGCGCGCATTTTTGGCTCTCGTTCGTCGCCATACTCTTCACGCCAGCGATCGCGCAACCAATCTTCGGTGTGTTCCAGAAATGTAGCTATATTGCTCGGACCTGAAAGAGACTGCGCCGCGCGAATGCGGTCGCTGTAGTTTGCGGCAGCCGAAAGAGAAATGTAGCCACCATAACTTCCACCAGTAACCATCACTCGGTCAGCGTCCAGATAGGGCTGCGTCTTGATCCAATCCAACAGAGCACCGATGTCCTGAACAGCGCCATCACGTTTGTATCCATCGTCTAGGCGCAAGAAACTTTTTCCGTAGCCGGCTGAGCCGCGGATATTGGGGTAGATTCTCGCTATGCCAAGTTCAGACACAAAATAGTTATCCGGGCCGTTGAATTCGGGGCGAGCCTGATTATCAGGCCCCCCGTGAATATCAATTATGACGGGTCGCTTGCCTGTGAATTTTGCAGGTGGGCGATCGAGCAGACCGGATATTTCACGGCCGTCGAAAGATTTCCAATGAATCAACTCAGGTTCAGAGAACTTATCGACATCAATGCCATTACTACTGCCTCTTAGCCATCGGCTAACCTTGTTCGCCTTAGTGTCAACAGAATAGACGTCCCAAACGGATCGGGGTGAGGAGAAGACGAAAGCCAGGTCGGTGCTGTTGTTGTGCCAACGCAGATTCGAAATAACCCCCAGCGCTGGCCACTGCATATCCCTTTGCTTGTTGGTTGACGTGTCGAGGAAATGCAATCGGCTCGCTCCGTCCTCGTTACTGACAAACGCGAGAGTCTTGCGATCTGGCGAGAGACTAAAGAGTTCGACATTCCACTTGATGGAATCAGACAAATACGTGACCCTTTTCGTCGCCAGATCCATGTAGGCCAAGCGCAGAAATTCCGAATTACGGTCTGTAGTCAGGTAGAGTCCTTTGCCGTCCGCACTGAACTGCGCAAAATCATAAGAGACTTTCTCGTTCCCCTCTTTGGGTGTAATTGGGGTCTTCTTACCTGATTCAACATCGACGATATAAAGGTAACTTTCATTCGTTGAGAGCCAGTTATAGAAAACCGCCTGCCGATCATCAGGCGACCAGTCAAAAACCTTCAGGTAACCGCCACCCTCCGCCTCGGCAAGCAAACGCGTCGTCGAAGAGTCATTCGGATTGACGACATACAAGTCGATATCAGTTCGATTCCGTCGATTGGACGAGTAGATAACTCGATCTCCTTTGTTCGACCAGACGGGCTCGGTATTTCTCGATTTGCCATCAGAAATCAGAGTGCTCTTATTGCGAGCGGGATCGAACGCATACAACTGGAAGATTTCATTTCCGTCATTATCTTTCACATAGATTAGAGAGGTTTCCTGCGGTGAGTAATACACGTCATAAACATTGCTCGGAATCATCGTATGCGGCTGCGGTGGATTATTAGGTTCAGCAACTTCGGAAATTGCTGTATAGCTTGGTGTGATGGCTTTTGCCCACAACTCTCTCTTCGAGGGATGCCATCCGGCTAGCCCATACGCGGACATTCGTGTGTAGGGACCAACCTGACGAATTAGCGATGCGGGAACATTTGGGAGTGAGTCGACGTCGGACCCGTAATTAACGGTTTGGGCAAGAGTAGTTTGGCCAGCAAAACAAACCAGCAGACAAGTGACGACTATTGCGCCCCATCGCTTTCTCTGAAGAGAAGTCACGACCATACCCCTCGGAAAATTGCGGTTCGTTGCGGGCCGTCAGCTTTAGGCAGTCTGTCGGGCAGACAGTCTATCCCTAAAAGCCCCTAAGTTCTAGGCCAATTTACTCGATCTCTAGTCGGCAAACTGTGTTGTCCAACACGATCTGGGTCTTGTCCTACGACCTGCAAAAAAAAGTTTTTGGACGGCACGAGCAAATCGCGAAATGTGCCGTCATACATATACAGAGGGTCAATTAGTCCGAACCGATCGATAGGGATTTCCATGAGATTGCCTGCCGAAGTTGGGAATCAAGTCCTGGACGCACTGCCGACTACCGAGTACCGACGCCTGATTACGAGGATGCGGCCGGTCGAGCTTCCGCGCGGGAAGGTTCTATTCAACGCCGGTGACGAGGTTGATGTGGCTTACTTTCCGGTTAGCGGCGTCATTTCACTGCTATCCACGACAGAGTCAGGTGAAATCATAGAAGTCGGTATGGTGGGGAACGAGGGCACGACCTGCTTGCCAATAATCGCCCACCAACAGGAAATACCCTACCGCGTGGTGGTGCAGATCGCGGGCCATGGTGTGAAGATTGACTCGGAGACAGTCCGCCGGGAGTTTCTGTGCGCTGGTCGATTTCATGATCTTCTCATCTGTTACACGCACTCACTCTTTGCAGAAATCACCCAATCGGCGGTTTGCAATCGCTTCCACGTCGCGGAGGCGCGATTCTCTCGCTGGCTCTTGTCCATGCACGATCGTGTTGCCGGTGACACCCTTTCTCTCACACATGAAATCATCTCGAACATGCTGGGCGCTGAGCGCTCGAATGTGACCCGCATAGCCAGGATTTTTCAAAATAAGGGATTGATTCAGTACCGTTACGGGTCAATCACGATCCTGAATCGCGCTGGATTGGAGACTGCTTCATGTGAGTGTTACGCGGCGGTGAAACAGAGCATTAAACGCTGTCGTGCGGCTTAAGTCACGTTCGATATTAATCGTTAAGATCATATTGGAAGTCATGATTCAAAAAGCGTTCGTAACCACTTCGCTACCGTTCAGGAACAATGGGATCGTTGGAAGTTCGCCCGTAATGAAGACTCTCGACGAGCAGATCGTCACGGCCGCTGGCAGCGATCTCTCGGTTCTGATAACCGGTGAATCAGGCACCGGTAAGGAATTGGTCGCGCGCGCCATCCACAATTGCAGCGCCAGATCAGAATCGCCTTTTATCTCTTTTAACTGCGGTGCGATTAACGAGAACCTGCTCGAATCAGAGCTGTTCGGCTACGAGCGCGGGGCATTTACCGGCGCGAATCAAAGCCGGCGCGGCCTGTTCGAAGCAGCTGACTCGGGCACGATCTTTCTGGATGAGATTGGTGAGATGTCTGCGAGTTGCCAAGTCAAACTACTGCGCGTTCTCCAGGAAAAAGCAGTCCGTCCAGTTGGCGCACACGAAGAGATAGCGATCGACGTGCGCGTTATTGCCGCGACCAATCGTCACTTGCCACAAGAGATCGCCGCGGGCGGATTTCGGCAGGATCTTTTTTATCGAATTGCCGTCCTTACCATCGCGACCCCACCGTTGCGCGATCGCGCCACAGACGTGCCCTTGCTGGTGGAGCATTTTCTGCGGGAGTCTGCCAAGGCAATGAAGCTCAGCTCTTCAGCGGGTATTGAGCCCGATGCCGTCAAAGCGCTTGCGCATTACACGTGGCCGGGAAATGTCAGGCAGTTGCAACATCTAATCCAGCGACTCGTTGCCACTCATACGAACGGACATAAGATCAACGCTGCCGAAGTACAACAGGCCTTAAGAGATGTAAGCCTCTTGAACATCGGTCCGCAGGTGCCCATGGTATTTCGGGATGACGATTCAATGGACGCATTCATCTCTCGAGTAACCTTGGGGCTCTACAATCATTTCCGAGCACTGGGAGGAAACCATTCGGAGGCAGCCCGCTTGCTGCGAATAAGCCGGAACGCTCTCTACAAGCGAGTTAGGACCGCACGATCGAGACTTAATGGGGAAGAAGTGGAAGATGATGAAGTTGATTTTACTAATCATAAGACGTTTGCTCGGCGTGGTTAATTGACGTGTTTTGTTATTCACAAGCGAAAAAGGTGGCCGGGGCCATAATTTGGCAAATAGTCAATTGTCAGGCGATAGTCACAGTGTAAGTTGGAGGACCAAATAATGCGGATGTTGCTGTGTCGATCGGTATTTTGCGCGTGTCTCGCCGTTGGCATTTCGTTTGTTGCTCAGGCTGAAGCAATTAGTGCCAATCATGAGTACTTATCGAGGGTCGCGAACAGCGATGACAAGAAAAAAGAAATAGTCTTTTCGGCGCCAGACTCCAGCTTCCAAATCGTCCGCGCATTACAAGACATGAGCATCAGAGGAAATCATTTTAGGGCTGGCACGATGTTCGATGAAGTAAAGCACAAGAGTAGGATATGCGTAGTCATTTATGAATCGCATGAAGTGCGAGGAGTATTGTATCCCCCATTGACTGTTCTTTGGCTTGACCGAAAAGGTAGGGTGGAAGTGGCTCTGTCTCCTACAGCCAACATCAGCAAGCTTGCTGCTCCGGACGCGATACTCGACGACATTGTGTTCTTTAACCAGGACAAATCAGTTGCGTATCCGCAACCGATGCCTCCACGACCTGCGGATTGCCGAGACATAAAGTCCCCAAGTCAATTCACGCGATCCGACGCTGACCCGGCCATTGCCCGAGCGGCCACATGGGATGCTACTGTGCTTAGTTCTATCCCTTCCCTAGATCAGTCGAATTATTATGTGTATTCAAGATACGCAAACAGCAGTTTTCAGTTAGTCAGACTTGGTAAAGCAGCAACGATTGGAGAGATCGAGATACCAGAGGACTCTCTCTTATCGTTCGATCCCACTGGTCGCTTGGCCACGATTTGGTTAGGCAACGATTCACAGTGGAAGGGGGTTTTTATGCCGACGGGCTCCATTTTGAAGACCGATCGCGCACAAATTCCTTATTACGTGGTGCCGTCAAGTGATATTACGTTGGGTCAATTCGGCGTGGCCGCAAAACGCGCGTTGTTATTGTTCAAGAACGGAAACGCCGATACCTTCATTCTCTCCAAACCCTACGTGGCGCCGAATTTCACAATTCCGGCTCTTTCGGAAGTTGATCTATATCCCGGAGGTGGACTGCAGCTCGTTAGATTAACTTTGGATCAGATCATTCACGGCATCCCCGTAACAAGTAAGGCTTGGGTATGCTTTCGCCAGGATGGAGAGCTGTACAACGCCACTCTCTCTTCTTCCTACAAAGTGGGGAATACTACTTTCCCAGCCGGAACAACTCTCGTTTTTGACGAAGGGTTAGTGCTTAGGCGAATTGTCCTTTCAGAAAACTTTGAACTTGGCGGCATCCCCCTAAAGGCAAATAGTTGGGCTGATCTTCACAATGGCGATACCGTGCGCATTGGGAGATTATCGAGAGATCTAATGTTCGCCGGATTGCACTTGCTAGGAGGAGAGACCATCTGGTTGTTTCCTAGCGGTAAACTTGATAGGGGCACGTTGGCTGAAGATACCGTTATCCAAGGATTTCCCTGTATGGCTGGCACGGCCGTTGGATTCGATGAAGAAGAGGAGCAATTAAATCATTGCACCGTTAGCCGGCCATTCATGGTGGGAGATAATCTTTTGAAACGAGGAGAGGGATATCTCGGCACCTCAGAGCATCACGACACGATTGAAATCTTAGATAAGAACGACATGGATCAGTTAATCAAATCCCTTAAGGATGCCGTTGTCGAAAAGTCTGTTGATGAAATCACTAAGATGAGAAATCATGATGTCTTTGGTGATATGAAAAATGTGAGCTTGTTTCAAGCGGATCATGACGAAGGGCCCGACGTAATTCAGCTTCGTTTCGCCTGGCGAATTGAAAACATGTTGAAAAACGTATGGCCGCTAAATGATTGCGATTGTAATTGTGACGCAAACCTTGAAGTGCGATGGATTTACAATCTAACGAATCAAAAATTTATCGCATACATTCCAGGCTTAAATTATGGAGTTCATTGTCCTCGTTGTCCGTCACACAACTTGGTCTTGGGCGTTGGGGCAATGTCGGGACTCTTTTCGCCAATTCCTGGTCGCGTAATCACCGACAAAACTTTAAATCCTACCGTGAACTCGAAGGTCGCAGGAGTAGCCCAAATCGTCGAATCCGGTCCCAAGGTGATAAAGGGTTCTACAAGCATCCGGCGAATTTATCTCTCAGGGGGAGCACTCTTCGTGGATTATTCGTTCTGGCGTAAAGGTCCTTAGTTTTGACACTTGTGCAATCCGGATTCAGCGTCATTCTCTTGCTTAAATCTATCACGAGCCCTCTCCGCTTCATCACGGCTATTGTACGTTCCAAGTACATTTGGATAGTCTCCACCGTAGGCATCGCTTGCTCGAACGACACACCAGCGGTCCGAGTCGCGCCGACGGACGACGTACTTAGTTCCACTATTGTTGTTGTCGTCGGGAAGCTCAAAGCAACAGAGACTCATTAACGAAAAACTTAGCAGCGCGGCAAATGCCATTGCGTGGAATGGTTTTGAGATTTTCATTCGTTCTCCCCGGTGAAATTAGTCACTTACCGGACAACCAGATTTCATTGTATGCGACGACGGAGTCATTCGTTGCAGTTAGTTTTCTAAAGTTGACTAAGAATCCAACGCGTTTTTCACCGCCTAAATTTATTCGATAAGTCTTGACGTTAAGAGGCCGAAGTAGCCGACCATGCCAACTGTTGTTTAAAGCTCCCACCACTATTCTGAAAAGGGCCTTTTGTCCCAAACAGTCATTGGTTGAAAGCTTCCCACAAGTTGTTTCAGTTAGTTCGAAGGTGTCGAAAGCTAAATCGTTACCGTTCAAATTGGTTTGAATTCTGAACCTCGATTCGGACGGCGTGCCGGCTGCGGTTGCGCTTAGGAATATTCCGTTATTTGATGGGCCGATCTGCAAATCTGATAACTTCAAAGATGATGCGGTTCCGGAACCTATGGGCACCGAATCGGTATAAGCTCTCGTAAAAATGAGATTCATAAGGCCGAAAGGCATTTTCATCATTGAATTTGAGTTGGGGGGCGCTTGCGAGAAGTCAATAGGCTCGAATGATGGTGCGGTAACTGGGTCATCTTCTGAATACACTTGTACGGTTATCCCCGCTCTGCTGAACCGTCCACACGCTTTTGCTTTGAAGACTCGTTCTTCACCAACGGGTAGATCTACGTGAGCTGTATCTAGTTCGAGAAGTGATACTGGATTCTTTGCGTTCTTCAGACTCTTTTCAACATAATCTGGCAACCTTGGCGCCCCTGACTTCCGCTTGACAAGGGAATCACCATTTTGAACCGACAATCGGAGTTTCCATGTACTCCACGTAATTCTCAGTTTCATCACTAGCACGATACCAAGGGCATCTTGGTTTGCGAGAGCTCTCTTGGCAATATCTTCTAGAGTCGAATTCGTGTCGGTGGACTTTAGAACTGGAGCAGAGACCGGTTGCGGGTTGCGCACGGGATATGCAATCCCGAGTAGCGTTCCTTCACCAAGGCTGTCATCGCCGCCCAAGTATTTTACTTCGCCCAAGATAAACGATGTCTTGGATCTACCTGATTCATCCGTAACCGCAAACGTTGTTGGTACGAACAACCATGTCAACTCGCTCTGCGCTGGATCCCGAATAGTTATTGTCAATGAAGAATTAGAAGCAGCTACCTGAGTTGACGAATATCGCGAGGTAGGCGACAAGGTAACCAGAAGGCCACAAAAAAACGCTAGAAACGCAGTCCGCATTTGTCCTCCGTAGTCGAGTGCGAGTTTTCGTAGGTAGTACCGGCCTGCGGAACCTTGGCATACGAGTAATCCCGTGTCAACAGGGGAACAGCGTAATGCTACGCATGTTTAGCGCTGCTTGCAGTCCTCCTCAATGCGTTTGTTCTAGTACAGCTAGCCGAGCTTCAAAACTCGAGGGAGCACTGTGGGGTGACATGTCCTATGATAGGAAAGCTCGCATTGCTTCTCGGAAAAGACGTCATCTCAGTGTATGGACCACTTATCTCGCGATTGAGCAACAGAGCGATCTAGAATCTTATTCGCATTCCTTGACCGACCTCTCTTGAGATCTCCCGCCCAACTTGAGAAATCACGGCGGCGACTTGGCGCAGCTTGGCTGCTTCTAAGCCCGCGTTTCTAATCTGCCCAGCCGCATCGACCTGACTCACGTAAACCTGCTTGTTAGCTCCGAGTTCGAGTTGGTAATTCTGTTCGACACCCGCTCGCGATTGCCCGGCCGCGCGTTGATATCCACCGATCGCCTGGCCCGCGCCGGCATTGACGGCACTGATTTGCTCGCCAGCTTGTTTGTCGATCGCCTGGTTCATCTGAGTCTGGAATTGCTGCGATGAATTGATTACCCGCCGCGCAATCGTCTCCTGATTCTGAACCATGTCCTGGCTGTATTGCGTGGTCGCATTGGTCGCGACGTTTGCTTTAGCATTAACGGCCTCCACCTTCGGCCAGGTGACTACACCTCGGAGGACTGGGGCGTCGGAAGGAATCATCGATTCAGTTACATTCATGGCCTGCTCGATCTTTCCTACAGACGCATTGCCCCTAGTCATACTGAGATCACGCTCGGCTCCCGCTACGATGTTGCTGACCTCTCTCGATGCGCCGATATTGGTTTCCCTAACACTGCGTGATATATCGGCAGCGGTCGAGGACTTCTGAAATCCGGCCGTCGCTTGAATAATCATCCGCTGGGTTGTAGCCGCGCCCATCGTGGCGGCGGTCTGACTTGTGAGCGCCGCTTGAATTGAAGCGAGTTGCGCCGATCTCTGTCCCTGGGCGCGCATGTTTCCGGCCTCTTGTTGTCCGCCTGAACGCGTGACATCGGCCTGGTATCCGGCGTTGTATTGGGTGTTCTCCGCCTGCCGGTTGACTGCCGCCGCAGCCTCGGCGCTGTACTTCTCAATGCCGGTGCCGACGATCGCTCCCATCCAACTCGAAACCACGGTGGCGACCGACTCATAAACACGACCTGATAACAGGTACAAAGAGATAAAAGGAGTGCCGTACAGACAGAGAGCGCCGAGGCCCATCGCAAAAGCCGCCAACGCAATGGTGTACTGCGGCTGCGCCAGCGGATCGGTGATGGCCCGCATGGTTTGGTAGTCCCATATATATAAAGGAGAGCTGTCACCCACGGCCATCGCTACGTTTCCCCACATGTAGGCCACAATGCGGATGATCTTCGATACAGTGGGCCAGAGCAGCGTTAGTGCGACTACTCCATAGAAGAAGGGGTAGGTCGTCTTATTGGCAATGTTCTTGTCGACGATGCAGGCGATCATGAAGGGCATGGCCAACTTCAAAGCCAGCGTTAACGCGGCCCCGAGAATGACCAGAATCAAATCGCCGAATTCCAGCAATGCCCGCTCGAAATTCAGCCAGGTCATCATAGTGGAAATGTTCCACTGGGATACGTCGGCTTTCTGATCGAAATTCTGAATTGTGCTGTCAGTGTCGACCAGAATGCCGAGGACTGATTCAGTGCCGAGTGGTACCGGGTTGACGGCAGTCTCGTTGCCGTCGACCTTCACGGTGAACAAGTTCTGCTGAAACTTAGCGTACGACTCGTTGAAGCTGTCACGCTGCGCAAGATAAAGATTCTGGAGTATCGATCGCTGTCCGCTTTCGTTGCCGTTCGCGATCTCATTACCAACCGCAGCCATGCCGTTGATGATCGCCAAACCGGTGCCGGACAGCATAAAGAACAATGCCAGCCGTCCAAACCACCAGTAGAGATTTGGACCTTCGCCGTTGTCTTCCCGCATCAGGCGCAGCATCGCAAAACCAGCCAGACAGTTGCCGAGAACCCAGGCCAGCAACTCAAACCAGCCGATCAGCTTCGAGACGATTTCATTATTGATGTAAGGCAGCAGTGCAGCCGCGCGTTGCGACAGAGCAGCGATATTGTCCGAGAGCGAGCGCACCGGCGAGGGCGCCGGTGTCGGACTGGGCGATTGGGCGGCAGCCATAATTGGCAGCAGTAAGATCACCGCGAATATGAACAAAGAAATTGTGTGTTTGATTCTCATGGCGTCGATCGTTTCGGAATCTGTCTGGCTGATTACTGATGGGGAGTCGGGGAAGACGCCGCCACACCTCCCTGTTGAATTGCGTCGAAGATGCTGTCTTTGACAAGATTCAAGTTGTTCCAGGCTTCATCCGTGGCTTTCACCTGATTAGCAATGCGCACCCGTTCTTCCATAGTGAGGTTGTAGCGCTTCACCCGATCTTCAATTTGCGTTGAGAGATTAGTGATCTGGGTGTCCAAATCGGCAATCATCTTTTCGCAGTTGGTAATCTCCAGCTTTAAATCAGAGATGCAGTGCGCACACTGGTCTTCCTGCGCTTTCGCGAGTTCGGCGTCGAGTTTGTCTTTGGCTTGCTTTAATTCTTCGGCGGTGCCGGCCTGTCTGGCCTGGGCAGTTTGTAAGTCGTGATAGAGCCGCGCCAGCGTCGCGTCGAACATGGCAATCCGATTCATGGTGGCAATCTTGTCCTGCTCCTGCCGGCCGATGGAGTTGCGTAAGTAGTTTTCAAAATCGCGCAAGTCAGCTTCAGGATCGAAGATGCCACTCATTAACCTGGTCTTCATCGATTTGATCATGTTGAGCCGCGAAATGATCATCGTCTCAATTGCTCGCTTCAGCTGGAACACGTCACGCACGGTCTGTCCGATTTGGGCCATCGTGCGGGTGAGGTTGGCGTTGTGCAGCACCAGCTTCTCAGCCTGACCCAGCACACCTTTCATAGTGCTCAGTTGTTCGGCCAGTTTGTTGATTTCTTCGGAATATTGTCTCACCCGTTCCAGCCAACGGTTGGCTTCTTCGATCTGCCGTTCGATTTGCAGTGAGTACTGCGCCGGATCGAACACCGTGAATTGGGCCTGAGTGGTGGCCGGTGATAGCAGAGCGCCAACCAGCAGGCCCAGCATTAAGTGTCGTATCATGTGTCTCATCAGCTTCATCAGGCGGCCACCTCCAGCAGCGTTTCGTCAATTTCGCGCAATCCGACGGCCGTCAACCCACGCGGGTAGTGTTCAGCGAGCCAACCGTGCACTTCCATGTCGGTCCAAGTTGGTTGATAAACGCGCACCCGATTGCGCGCATTTCTTTCGTCGGCGTTGGTCGTGAGAGTCCAGAGCATGAGCGGACTCAGTTCGTGCTGCACCAACTCCACGACTTGATCCGGCCCGGTGCCGATGACCATTAGAAATTGTGAGAACCTTCCCGGTGCTGACCGAATGTGGCCGATCGCTTCGGCGCCGTTCGCCGACAACTTGGCGTGCGCCACAATCTTCGAATAGTCACCGAGCTGCTTACCTACAAAAAGTACGTTGCCCGTCTTTGAAAGCGAGGCTACGTCCTCAATATCTTCGAAGGCATGCGTCGCCAGAATCGTGATCGAATTCTCTTTCGGTCCTTTGCGGCCGGCGTGCTGCAGCACCTTGAAGATGAAGGGATATTCCTCTTTGATCTCCCACATCTCGTCGAACAGATTGGCGGTAGGCGCGCGCGTGCCGTCCGGTCGTCTGCGGCCAATGCAACGCGCCACGTGCGCGGCGATGCGGTAGGCCAGCGACAGCTTGATGTCGTGGGGAAAGTCTTTGAGCGAGCCTAGTTCGAACACATCAAACGCCGACTTGCTCTCATAGTCAGGATGCGTCGGCGCGTCCAGCCATGGGTGCCCGATGTAATTGCTTAGTGCGAGCACCAAAGTTTCGCGGCGCTCGCGCACCATTTCAGACTCAAACGGATAAGTTCTGAGCTGCGCCACAAAGTGTGAAAGGGTTGGTTCAAACAGAGGCCGGCCCGGACCATTCTGCGAGACGATGTTTTCGTAAACTTGAGCCACGACGGCGCTGATGATGTCTTCGGCGGTCTTGTCCTGATCGCCCACGCGCGCCAGCATCTTCAAATCGCCAATGACCAGGGCCTTCTGGATGTCATCCGGCAGCTCGCCTTCTTTCAGTGCTTCATATGACCAGATGTTGATGGCGCGAATTTCTTCAGGCGTGGGCCGGATGTAGCGACCGCCGAGGACCGTCACCAGCGGCAGCAGCGTTTCGCCAATGTCGATAGCGTTGACGCTCGCGTCGCGCAGTGAAGCGAGCAGGTCGCAGGCAAGCTGCGCCATGAGAATCGACTTGCCGCCCCGAGGCGCGGCGATTATCTGAATCAGTGGCGAAGGGATTTGATTGCGATCGAACAGATCTATTCCGATCAAGCGACCAGTCACGGTTGAGAGCAGCGTGTGCGGACGACTGGCGCCTGGCCAAGCCGCTTCAGTCGGAGTTAAGGCGACGACTGAGTTCGAGATCTCGGTTAGCTCACGACCGGTCAGCCGCGGACTCAGTTCACCCACAATCGCGGATGGGTAGAGTGCGCGCAACGCCTCCGGCTCTTCGCGTTCGCCGTTGGCGCCAGGGATTTGACGAATCGCCGCCACCATCTTCTCGCATTGATCGTCGAGCTTCTCCAGCGAGGCGCGGAGTTCCAAAAGGTTCCGAGCGCGGTCTCCGTAGAGGACGACATAGAATCTAGTCGGCAGCAGCGATTCGCGCGCGCCGGCTACTTCATCACGCACAGCTCGCAAGCTGCGGAGAGCTGCGGCGCCCTCGGGGTTGTCGCGCTTGGTGAAGGTCCTCTTGACCTGCTTGATGCGCCGATCCAAACGGTTTGTTTCTCGACGCTGCTCCGGAAACAGGTACTCCGTAACGATCGTGTGCCGGGTATTGAAGTCTCTCCGGCCGATCAGTCCGCGTAAGGCGTCCGCCGTCACGAATTCGTTTGGCGGCGTGAACATCGACACCACGGCCACCGGATATTGGCCATGCATCAGATAGTTCAGCTCGCCTTCGATCTGCTCACTACAAAGGTAGTCACGCAGATCTCGCCCCGGCCTCTGAGCCAGGTGCGGTGACGAGCCAGCATTCTGGCAATTCCCAAAATAGACCGCCTCCCAGATTTCCTGACGACTCATGCGCCGCAGACGCAGGGGTGAGGAGTTCTCGATCTGCCGCCAGAGGGTTTGGGCGTAACTGTAATTGAGCTTTTCGTCATGCAGCGTGCGGCGAATCACTGTATCATCGTATGTCCGTGCGTAGATCGCCGGCAGGCGTTGCACCATTCTCGCGAAGCCGTTCGTCTTGAGATCACTCTTCAGCGCCGTGCTGAAATTCGTCACGGCGCTCATCGTGGAATTGGCGCGGTGCTTCGGCGGTACCCGCACCCACAAGGTGAGGATTGAGCGGCGGTAGGGCACCGTCTTGGCCGAGCTTTCCAGGAATTCCAGATTCGAGGCCTGCAGCAGTGAAGCCAGTGCGTGCGAGCCATGTTCCGGACGTGCGTTAATGACGTTCATGATCGCGAAGCCCGCGTCAGGAATCGTCGAGTAGCGAAACTGCAACAGTGTGCCCGCAGGCTTATCGAAAGCTAACACCCGGGCCAGATCGTCATACTGCGCATCCACCAGAGCGTCGTCGGCAAACATGGTCGAGGGCATCTCTACGTGATAGGCCACCGTCAACGAGCCGTCTTTGTGACGGAGGGCATCGTTGAAGACGCCGACAATTGATGAATCGCGGCGGCCTCCTGCCGGTCTCCGCAAGGTTTTCATGCGCCCACGCTCATCGCGGTCGCTGACTAATTCGTTATAAGCAAAGGTGTGTGGCATCTCTCCTCCCACTCGTCTTGAAATACTTGGTGCTGTTCAATCACTAAGCGTGTGTAATCGGTTCGTGGCGGACTCTGGTCCTGACCACGATCAGGAGCGCCTTCGACGAGCCATGGTCGATTGAACTTCCGTTTACCGTTGGGAAGCGCTCGATTCCGTCGATGAGGGAAGACAAGCGCTCGCAGTTTGTGCGGCAACCATCGCGGTTTCCGGCCAATGCGGATGTAGTTAAAGAAAGCAATACTGCCGGCCGTCGCGATTAGCCAGGTCCAAATCTGTAGCGGCACGTAGAAGATGGTGACGCCCAAAGGGATGGGCGCGAGATATCCGGCGCACGAGATCAATAACACCGAGAACCAATCGCTGTCTGCCACCCCGAATCGCACAACTGGCAGATAGATGTTTGGTCTTACCGGACGCGCTCGCATCTACCACTCTCCCTTCAGA
>Ga0126383_10000265_pt1 | contig 27509 bp, 25 predicted proteins | sample PanSoiMetPlot_35_FD_96882 | JGI IMG/M metagenome (GOLD analysis project Ga0126383, IMG submission 96882) | Tropical forest soil microbial communities from Panama - MetaG Plot_35 | ecosystem: Environmental > Terrestrial > Soil > Tropical forest > Bulk soil | place: Panama | collected 2016-02-17 | reverse complement strand
GCATAACCGTCAGGTGGATGGCGCCCGCACCGAGCGTAAATATTGCCGCGCGGATTGCCCTCCAGCCGCTCAGCCTGAGGTGCAGGTGCCCAACCGGCAGCCTCGCAGTAGCAGAGGCGTTTTGAACGCTCATCGCCAGGCCGGTTGGCGCGCCGGTTCGGCCAGGAACTGGGCGACGAGCTCGGCGAACTGCTCTGGCCGCTCCTCCATCAGTAAGTGACCGGTGTCCGGAAGCAATTCGAGGCGCACGAAGCCGGGGATGTCGCGAGCCAGCCTTTCAGCCCACTTCGGCCCAAAGTGCGGGTCGTCTCTAGCCCAGATCAACAGGGTGGGGTGATCGAAGCGCCGCAGACCGGGCAGTAGGTCGGTGGTGACTCGATTGTTCGCCGGGTCCAGCTGCTCCCTGAGAAACCTCTTTGTCTTCGCCCGCCGGACCCGGTCACCGAGGTTTGACCTGGCGTAGCCGTCAAGCAGCTCCGTGGTCAGGACTGATGCGTCGTGGACCGCCTTGCTGCTGATCAGCGTCGCCCGTAGGAGCGACTTTCGTGACCAGAGCCACAGCAGCAGCGTCCCCAGTACAGGCAGCTGCGTGGCACGCACGAAGGGACGCTCCTCTGCCGAAGGCCAGTTGTCGTACGCCTCGGCGTTCGACAGCACGAGCCGGTTGACACGGCCGGCGTGCTCTGCTGCCAGCAGCTGAGCAACCGCTCCACCGTGGTCGTGACCCACCGCGTGGGCTCGGTCGATGCCGAGCGCGTCCAGGACACCCACCACCATCCGAGCCTGTGCCGGCAGCGACCAGTCTGCATCCGGCGGAGTCTCGGTGTCGCCCAGACCCAGGAGATCAGGGGCAAGGCAGCGGTACTGAGCGGAGAGTGCCGGAATCACACGGCGCCAGATGAAGGACGAAAAGGGGCACCCGTGCAGCAGTAGGAGCGGCTGGCCCTCTCCCTCTTCGTAGTAGGCGACGCGGGCGTCACCGACTGCGACGACTCGCTTCTGATCCGAGAACCGATCCTTCTTCACGAGGCTCTGCTCCTTGCCATTCCGGCAGTTCCCCGGTCTCCTCGAGCAGGCAAAGGCCGAGGTCCAGGAATTCGGGGACGCACGGGTCGGCGATCCGGTAGTAAAGCCGGCTTCCCTCCCGCCTGAAGCTGACGATCCGGCGGTCGGTCAGACGCTGCAGCTGGTTGGAGACGGCCTGCGGGGCCATGCTCAGCTCGCGAGCCAGGTCCGTCACGCACAGCTCGCCAGCCCGCTCGAGTGCGTGCAGGAGGCGAAGGCGGGTGTCGTTGGCCAGCATCTTGAAGAGGCGGGTGAGCTCAGTCGCCTCGGTCTCACCTATCAGCGGACGAGCGGCGAGCGGGGGCTTGCCAGCCTCCGCTGGGCCCCTTACGGTGCGTCGTGGCGCCTCCACGCTCCAATCTTACACGATATTGTGGAATCCTGTAAGACTTCCGGTCGGTGCTGTCAGGCGTGGCCGTCTCACCGGCCCATCACCTGGGGCTCGTCGGAGGAGCTGCACGAACAGGCCGGCGGGAGCCGGTCACTGTCCTCACGAGGGCTCCGGCGACGCCCTGAGCCCTGCGATCAGCGAGTTGACCAGGAGGTCGTAGCTGGCGTCAAGGTCATCGGATGGGCCGAAGCCTCCCGCGGCCTCGAGTGAGGCGAATCCGTGGGCGGCGGCCCGGATTGCTCGCATGGCATGAAGTCCCCCCTGGCGGGTGATGCCGCACCTCTCGAGCACCATTGCGATTACGGCCATGAGCCGGCGGCCGGATGGCTCGAGCAGCGGGTCCAGAAGTGGGGCAGCCGGAAACATCGCATACCGTCCGGGCCGTTCGACGATGTACTGGCGGTACGCCCGCATCAGCTCGCGCAGCGCATCCTCACCCGCGCGTCCCATCACAGCTTCTTCGATGCGCCGCTGCAGCTCTGTCATGACCGCGAGAGCCACGAGCCGGCGCAGGTGGTTCGCGTCGTCGACGTGCTTGTACATGGACGGCTGACGTATGCCCACGCGGTCGGCGACAGCCACAAGGTTGACTGCCGACGGCCCCGCTTCATCGATGAGTTTCAGCGTGGCCTCGACGATCGTGTCGGTCGAAAGTCCGACCCTCGCCAACTTCAGCGCTCCGCGAGGAACCGGGCGATCGCCGCGGCGGTCTCGTCTGGGAACTCGGCGTGCGGGTAGTGGCCGGCCTCCGCGATGAGTGCCACTCTGCCCTCTCTCCGCAGGCCGCCGGCGATCAGCTGCGCCTCTGCTGCGGGGTCCCGAAAGTCGCCGTCCTTGCCGCCCATGATCACGAGGGCGGGGCAGCGGACCTCTGCGAGCCGGTCCCGGTTCTCCTCTCGCGGCTGTGTCAGGAGGCGCCGCATGGCGGTGAGCCGTTCCGGCTCGCGCATCTTTTGCTTGAGGTCCCTCACGTAGTCGTCGAAGTCTGCGGGCTTTCGGGTGGGGTAGAGCGAGGCGTAGTACATGGTCCACAGGGTTGCGCTGCGGCCGACGACCTCAGAGGCGAGCCTCGCGATGGGACTGGGCCGTGTGTCCCTGACGAAGGAGTCGATGAGGACCAGGGCGCTTATGTCGTCGGGGTGCTCAGCGGCCGCCCAGACGGCGGTCCGCCCAGTTCCGGAGTGACCGATGAGCACCGCGGGGCCACCCAGCTGACGGATCAGGGCCACCGCATCGGAGGCCGCCGGGATTGCGCCGTAGCGCGGCCAGCCGATGCTCGTCTCGCCGTGGCCACGAACGTCCATCGTGGCGACCCGGTACCCCGCGTTAACCAGCATGGGTGCGAGGAAGCGGTAGCTGCGCCGCGTGTCGCCCATACCGTGCATGCAGACGATCAGGCGCGCGCCGCGGGGTCCTGACAGGTCGTAGGCGATGCGGCCCCCCGCCACATCGAGGAACTGTGTTGGGGGCGTCGCATCCAGAGGATCTAGCATGTTGGGAATGTAGCATAGCTGATTAGCTAGTGTCTATGGCTAACTACGAGTGCTTTCGGACCCCCTCCCCCGGCTGCGCCGGGTACTCCCCCGACTCCCCACCCCACGAAGCAGGCTTCGCGGGGACCCCGATCGCGGGGGAGAGTCTCTGTTTCTCTTTACATACGCGGTGGGCATAGCTAGTATGCATATCGGATATGTCGCTCAGGTTCGGGATTCTCGGGCTGCTCTCTCAGGGCCCGCTCCACGGATACGAGCTCAAGCACCGGTTCGAGGAGCTCCTCGGTGGAACCTGGGAGGTGAACATCGGCCAGGTCTACACCACCTTCCAGCGCCTCGAGCGCGACCACCTGATCCAGCCGCAAGGCGGCCGTGGCGACCGCGGCAAGCTCTCCTACGTGATCACGAACGAGGGGAGGCGAGCCTTCGATCTGTGGCTGGGCCAGCCGGCGGAACACCCGCAGCAGCTGCGGGAAGACATCTACGTGAAGCTGCTTCTCGCGGGCCGGCTGGCCAACGGCCGCCTGGGTGACATCCTCAATGGGCAGCGGCGTGTCTGCTTGCAGCAGCTGCACGACCTCGGCGAGCTGGAGGCAAGGGCTCGTCGCGAGGGGCGAACGGACCTTGCCCTGATGTTGACGGGCGCGATTCTGCACACCGAGGCGGACCTCAAGTGGATCGACGCCTGCGCCGAGCAGTTGGAGTTTGAAGACGGGCAGAGGAGGTCCTGAGGTGGGAAACGTGATCGAGGTCCGCGGGGTGAGCAAGGTCTACAGGGGAGCGGCCCGGCAGGCGGCCCTGGACCAGGTCTCAGCCAACGTCGAGGAGGGCGAGTTCGTCGGCGTCATGGGTCCATCCGGCAGCGGCAAGTCGACCCTCCTGAACCTGATCGCGGGTCTCGACCGGCCCACCACGGGCACGATCAACGTTGGTGGCCTCGAGCTGGCGGGCCTGAGCGAGAGCCGCCTGGCACGGTATCGCCGCACGCAGCTTGGGTTCGTCTTCCAGTTCTTCAACCTGCTCTCCAACCTGAGAGCCCTGGAGAACGTGCTCGTCCCCGCGCAACTGGCCGGGGTGCCACGCCGCGTCGCCGCTCGCCGGGCGCACCATCTCCTCGAGCAGCTCGGCATCGCGGACCGCCGCGCCCTCTACCCGGCCCAGCTGAGTGGGGGCGAGCGGCAGCGTGTCGCCATCGCCCGAGCCCTCGTCAACGCGCCGAAGGTGCTGCTGGCTGATGAGCCGACCGGGGCCCTGGACAGTCGCAGCGGCGATCAGGTGATGGAGCTCCTGCGGGGCCTGAACGCCGATGGTCAGACGATCGTGCTGGTCACCCACGACGCCAAGCTGGCCGCCCGCTCCGCGCGGCGGGTGCTCACGCTCCGAGACGGCAGGGTGGTAGACGACTCGCGCCTCGACCACCGGCCCTGGGCCGCGGCAACCGAGCTCATGACCATCGCCGGGGGGAGGCGTGACCGATGAGAGCAGTACTGGCGAAGGTTGCCGCCGACGTCCGGCGCCGACGGCTGCAGACCGTGCTGGTAGCCCTGACCACGCTGGTGGCCAGCTGCACGGCGACCACCTCGCTGACCTTGCTGGCTCGTACGTCGGCGCCTTTCGAGCAGGTATTCGAACGCGTCTCGGGGCCCCACCTCATCCTGCACCCCGACGCCGCCAGGGTCAGCACAGAGCAGCTGCGAGCCACCGCTTCCCTGCCCGTCGTCGTTGCCGCCGGTGACCCACATCGAATCGCTCTCGTGCCCATCCAGGTGGGGGAAAGGAAGACAAGGGTCGAGCTGGTGGAGCGGGACGATCCTGGAGGGCGCGTGGACAGGCTGCAGCTGGTCGCGGGTCGCTGGGTCCAGGGCCCGGGCGAGATCGTCGTCACCCGCTTCGACGCGCCCGAAGCGGGTGAACTGAAAATCGTCGTGGGCGAGACCGTCCGCGTACTCAGCCGCGCCGACCGCCCCGCCTTCAGGGTCGTCGGCGAGGTGGTCGACGTCGGCGAGTACAGTGGCGATTTCGATGGCCGGGCCTGGATCCGCAGCGACCAGCTCACCGGGCTCATCGACCCCGCTGACGATGCCCTCGGCTACGAGATGGCCTACCGGGTGCGGGACGCCCGCACGCAGGACGGCCTCGATGCCGCGGCCGCCGCAATCAAGGCGGCGCTGCCTCCCGGAGCGGATCCCAGGCCGCCCACCCAGTGGCTCCTGCACATGCAGGGTATGAACTGGGTCCTAACGCTCCTCTCCTCGACGCTGCTCGCCTTTACGGTCTTCACGCTGGTGGCCTGTGCGCTGATCGTGGCCAACACCATCGCGGCGGCGGTGATCGCCAGCCGGCGAGAGATCGGTGTCATGAAGGCGGTCGGCTACAGTCCGGGCGAGGTCCTGCTGGTCTATGTCGGGCAGCTGGTGACGGCGGCCCTGGCCGGAAGCGCGCTCGGCGTCCTCCTCGGCATCGCCGCCAGCAGGCCGCTTCTCGAGCAGGGCGCGACGGCCAAGGGCCTGCCCCCGGGGGACCCGGTGTACCTCCCGGCCGACCTGGGCGTGTTCGCGGCCACGCTGGCGGTCGTGGGCGCCGCCGCGCTGATCCCGTCGCTGCGGGCCGCCTCCACCAACGCCGTCCAGGCCCTGGCGGTGGGCACGGCGCAACCGGGCGGTGGCCGTGACTGGCTCGGCCGCTCACTCCGGCGCCTGCGACTGCCGAGCCCTGTGAGCCTCGGGGTGGATGACGCCTTCCTGCGCCCCATGCGCGGCGTACTGACCATCACCTCCCTCCTGATCGGCGTAGCCACCCTGGCCTTCGCGGTCGGGATTCGTTCCGACGCCGAGGGCGTGTTGGGTGACAAGGTGCTGATGGGGACCAACTACGACCTCAGTGTCGACCGATTCGGAGCATATCCGGACCATATGGTGATGACGACGCTCTCCGGCCGTCCCGAGGTCTCGACGGTGGTGGCTGTGCGGCAGGCCACGGCCACCATTTCCGGCGTCAAGGATTCCACGTCCGTGACGGTCATGAGGGGCGATGCCTCGCGTCTCTCGTACAGCGCCTACGAGGGCCGCTGGTTCGACGCGCCTGGCGAGGTTGTCGTGCGGCCCGTCACCATGAGGGAGGCCCACCTGAAGCTCGGGGACACCTTCCAGGCCTCGATCGATGGGCACCCGGTGTGGCTCAGGGTGGTCGGTGGCTTCACTGATTTCGCCGTCTACGACGGCCGTGGACTGGTGCTGGGCTCGCAAACCATCGGAGCCCTCGTGCCCGACGCCCAGCCCGACACCTACCTGGTCAAGCTTCGAAGCGGGGCGGATGCAGGCTCGGTCGCCTCGGCCGTGCAGCGATCCGCGCCTGACTTCTTGAAAGCCACCGCAGTGGATGCCGCGGCCAACCGGGCCGCTCTTACGCCCATCACGGCCGTGCTGGCGGTGCCCCCGCTGCTGCTCGTCTTCCTCGCCGTGGTCAGCGTGTTCAACACGATGCTCCTCAACTCGCGCGAGCGAGGTTTCGACATCGCTGTCCTCAAGGCCGTCGGGATGAGCGGCACGCAGGTGATGGCGATGGTGCTGGCGCCGGCGGTCCTCCTCGGCCTGATCGGTGTCGTTCTCGGGCTGCCCGCCGGCATGCGGTTGCACGACGTGCTGGTGCGTTCGATGATCGAGACGATCGGCGGGGTCTTCGACTCGAGCCACTCGTTCGGGCCCGTCAACCTGATCTTGACCACGTGCGGTGGTGCCGCGACAGCGCTGCTGGGAGCGCTGCTGCCGGCGTGGTGGGCGGCCCGCGCGTCGGTGGTCACCGTGCTGCATGCAGAGTGAGGTGAATGGAGGAAACGAGATTGCCTAAAACAAACTGTGCGGAAGGCCTGGAGGCGACATGAGGGAGCTGCCGGTAAAGACGTTCTCGGTAGGGACGTGGCTGGTGCTGGTGTCCGTGCTCGTTCAGCTGCTGCTGGCCGGCCTTGGCGTCTTCGCAGACTCACGGTTCTTCGTCTGGCACGCAACCGTCAACGGCGGCGTCGTCTTCCTTCTCCCCCTGCTCCTGGTCCCGCTCGGTTGGTTGGGCCGAGTTCCTGGCCGCATCCTCTGGCTGGCGGCCGCCGTGCCCGGCCTCACGCTGCTGCAGTCGCTCCTGCTCGCGCCGTACCACATGAACGCGCAGGGAGTGCTGCGTGCGGTGTCCGGACTGCACGTGCTGAACGCGGTCCTGATCTTCTGGGTCGCGATTCAGGTGGTGGAGCAAACGCGCACCTGGTTGGCCGGGGATTCTCCAGGGACTGCGCACCAACAGGCGGCCGCGGATGACGCACCGGGCGCCGCAAGCGATCCAGCTCCGTGACTTGTTCGAGAGAGCCCGAGGCCAGATCATTTTTGCATCCGACGGGGTGGGGATAGCTACACTGCCGCACGCAGGCAGGGGTGTGAGAATTCGCTTCGACCTTCGCCGGCGCCATTGGCATGGGCGATCAGACCGACCTGGATGACGACCTGAAACGATGTGGGCTGTTGGGTGATCGCCTTTCCTTCGCTCCACCAAAGGAGGAAATGACGATGGGCCAGCCGCATGCTCCTGGCTTCACTGGACCCGGCGGGCGCCAGACGGCGCGAGGGCCCGGGCATCGGGTGAGGGCGGGCACCATCATCGGCGTCATGGCAGCCACGATCTACGCCTCGCTCGCCTTTGCTTCGCCCGCTCTTGCCGCGAGCAGCCACGTTCCGTGCGGCGACGTGGCCGGTCTGAAAGCCGCCGTCAACGCGGCCAACACCACTCCATCGAAGCCGACGATCATCCACCTCGCGCCGGCGTGCCGATATCGGCTGACGAGCGCAGACAATGGCGAGAACGGACTTCCGGTGATCGCAAGCCCGATCACTGTCATGGGCAACCGGTCGACGATTGCTCGAGACGGTGCCCTGGGCACGCCCGGCTTCCGCATCTGGGAGGTGGGAAGCAGTGGCAGCCTGACCCTGAACCACCTGAGTGTCGTCGGCGGCGCGGCCTCGAGGGGCGGCGGCATCCTCAACGACGGGGGCAGGCTGACCCTGACCGTAGGCAGCGTCATCGGCAACGTCGTCAGAACGACCGGCTCGGCCGCTGGCGGAGGGATCTACAACACGGGTACGGCCACCATCATTGCCAGCCAGGTACAGGGCAATCTGGTCGACTCCTCCGGAGACGTGGCCGAGGGCGGAGGCATTGAGAACGGCGCCGGCTCGCTGACGTTGCGGGCCAGCCAGGTGTTCGCCAACTCCGTCAGCTCATCTGGCGATGCGGCGATAGGCGGGGGAATCGACAATAGCTTCGGAGCAACTCTCACGCTGATCGCCAGCAATGTCTACGGCAACACCGCGGGCTCCCTCAACCGGCTCGGGGGAGGCGGTGGGATCAGCAACGTGGGCTCGGTGGTTCTCAACTCAAGCCAGGTGCATGACAACACCGCCCGCTCAACCAACGGCAGCGCGCGTGGAGGTGCCATCAGCGACGTGGGCCAGTTCACGCTTAACGCCAGCCAGGTGTACGAGAACACGTCGATCTCGCCCGGCGTGGTCGGCGGCGGCATCTACACAGCCGGGATGACCATCAACTCCAGCCAGATCTTCGGCAACACCGCGGACAACACTGGCACCGAGCCGGGTGAGGGGAGCATCGGCGGCGGCGTCTTCATCGCTGGTGGCTCCCTCGTTTTCACCGACACGTCGATCACCCGCAATCGGGCTGTCGGGCTGGACCCACACGGCGGCGGCGTCTTCCTTCTCGGCGCTGCAACCCTGGCGCTTGTCCACAGCATCGTGACCGCCAACGTGCCTGACAACTGCTTCCCACCCGGAAGCGTCTCCGGCTGCAGCGGCTGAGTGGGGCATCCGCCGGCCGATGCACGTGTCACCGGTCACGGACAGGATCATCCGCCGGCGGAAGCACCCCTGGGTCTCGATCGAACGGCTCCAGCAGACGTCTCAGCAGCCCCGCCAGTCTGGCTTGCTCGGTGAGCGTCAGGCTCGCCAGCAGGCTCTGCTCGCGCTGCAGGAGGTTGGCCAGCGCGCTGTCCACGGCGCGCACGCCCCTGGGCGTGAGCCGGACCCGGACCACCCGGCCGTCGTTGGGGTCGGGTTGGCGCGCCACCAGCCCTGACGCTTCCATCTGATCCACGCGATGGGTCATGGTGCCCGAGCTCACCAGCGTCTCGGCCATCAGCTCGCCGGGCGTCATCTCGTACGGCGGCCCGGAACGACGCAGAGCGGCCAGGACGTCGAAGTGCGCCTGGGGCAAGGACAGCCGGCCGAAGGCCTCCTTGCGGGCAAGCTGGAGGTGGCGCGCCAGCCGTGACACGCGACTGAGGACCTCGAGCGGCTCCACGTCGAGGTCCGGCCGCTCGCGACGCCAGGCTGCGACCAGCCGATCTACCTGGTCCGGCACGACATTATCTTGACATCGAGAGACATCTCAGAGTAATCTCTTGAAATCGAGATATCTGCCAGAAGCTGTGAAAGCGGGCGGCCCCCAGAGGCCACCGGGGTCGAGCGGCTGGCGGCCTTCGTCCACTCGGCCGGCTGGGAGCAGCTCACCATGGAGGCACGAGAGGCGCTCAAGCTCCGTGTCCTGGACTCGCTGGGGTGCGCCATCGCGGCCCTCGACTCCGGCGTTGTGCGGGCGGTGCGCCGCGAGGTCGAAGAGATGGGAGGCCGTCCACTCTGCACTCTGATCGGTGGTGGACGCACGTCCCCCGATCGCGCCGCTTTTCATAACGCCGCTGCAGTCCGCTACCTGGACTTCAACGACTCCTTCATGGCTCCTGGCGAGACCTGTCACCCCAGCGACAACCTCGGGCCGGTGCTGGCGGCCGTGGAGTTCGCTGGGGGTGACGGACGCGACCTCCTCGTCTCGCTGGCCGTCGCCTACCAGGTCCAGTGCCGCCTGTCGGAGGCTGCTCCGGTCCGGGCCAGGGGCTTCGACCACGTCACACAGGGGGCGTACGCGGTGGCGGCCGGCACCTCACGCGGCCTGGGACTCGATCCGGCTGCGACGGCCAACGCGATCGCCATCGCGGGTACCGCCTTCAATGCTCTGAGAGTGACCCGAACGGGCTCCCTCTCCAACTGGAAGGGCCTTGCTTACCCCAACGCCGCCTTCGGAGCGGTCCACGCAGCTTTCCTCGCGCGGGCCGGCATCACCGGTCCCCGTGAGGTCTTCGAGGGCAACAAGGGCTTCATGGAGTCGATCGCGGGACACTTCTCCATCGATTGGACGAGCGAGGGTCTGGACGCCGTCACGCGGACCAGCATCAAGCGCTTCAACGCCGAATTCCACTCCCAGGCGGTGCTGGAGGCGGTTCTCGAGCTCCGGCAGGAGTACGGCATCGACCCGGCCCAGATCGAGGCCGCAACCATCGAGGTCTTTCAGGTCGCCTACGACATCATCGGCGGTGGCGAGGAGGGAGAAAAGAGGCTGGTTCGCTCTAAAGAGGACGCCGATCACTCACTGCCGTACCTGGTTGCGGTCGCGCTGCTCGACGGTCAGGTCTTCCCACCCCAGTTTGCGCCCGACCGCATCCTTCGGGCGGATGTCCAGGCGCTGCTCCGTCGCGTCGTCGTCAGACCGGACCCGGAGCTCAGCGCCAGATTTCCCCAACAACATCCATGTCGGGTGCACATCAGGCTGAGGGACGGGCGCACGCTGACGAGGGAGAAATCGGCCTATCGGGGCTTCGCCACAAGACCTGCTGGCTGGAGCGACGTTGGCGAAAAGTTCCGGAGGCTGGCGACGCCGGTAGCAGGCGAGAGGGCGGCTGAACGAATCTCGCGGACGATCAGAGGTCTTGAGCACGTCCGCATTGAAGAGCTGTGCTCGCTACTCGAAATGGTCGGGCGTCCTGAGGCTGGAGGAGTGGAACATGGATGAGATGCGGCCGTTTTCGTTCCTGAGGACAAACCGGAGGGATACCAAGCCGCGATCCCGCGGCGTGACCGAGATCCGCGGACCCTACTATGCGGTAACCGGTAAGCGCTACCTGGAGGACGTCTTCGAAGGCTTCGGCAGCTACGTCGACATCCTGAAGTTCGCCGGCGGCTCGTTCACCCTCATGCCTCTTGAGGCGCTGGCAGGCATCATCGACGTCTGCCACGCACACGACGTCAAGGTCTCCACCGGTGGCTTCATCGAGTACGTGCTGGCCCAGGGCGAGGAGGCCGTCGATCACTACTTGAGGGAGTGCAAGGCCGTTGGTTTCGACATCGTCGAGATCTCGACAGGCTTCATCACCGTGCCTGTCGAAGACATTGTGCGGCTGACAGAGAGGGTACTCAGAGAAGGTCTGCTTGCCAAGCCAGAAGTGGGCATCCAGTTCGGGGCTGGCGGCGCCACCAGCGCCGAGGCGCTGGAGGTGGAAGGGACCAGCGACCCCGGTCGGGCAATCGAGATCGCCCGCCGCTGTCTTGATGCAGGCGCCTACATGATCATGATCGAGTCTGAGGGCATCACGGAGAACGTGCGGGAATGGCGAACAGACGTGGTGGCGCGGATCATCTCGGAGCTGGGGACGGAACGGGTGATGTTCGAGGCCGCCGATCCAGAGGTGTTCGCCTGGTACGTCAAGAACTACGGGCCCGAGGTGAACCTCTTTGTCGACCACAGTCAGATCGTGCAGCTGGAGTGCCTGCGCTCCGGGATCTGGGGCACCGCGAGCCTGTGGGGCCGTGTGCTCACATACCGGCCCTGACCCAGAGGCGCCGCCGGAAACCGGCCGAGGTCCGGTCGGGCTTTTCGGCTGTACCTCTGGTGGCCTGGAACTGAAGCTCCTCGTGGTTGCGCAGGGCTGTGCTCAATGAGCAACGGCAATCGCGGTCGCGCATACGAGCGATACGGCGAGCGCAGCGTTGACGAAGCGGGCTCGACCTGAGTCGCGGAGCAAGGGCGCGATCGATCTGCCTCCGACAAGCCACGCCGTGCAAATCGCGACAATCATTGCGATCAGGACGGCGACCTTGGCAGCTGCGTCCGCGGTCGCGGTGCCGGCGAGGTGGGTGCTGGCGAAGACCGTGGCGATCGCGACCCAGGCCTTCGGGTTGGCGACGCCGAGGAGTGCTCCGCCGGTGAGGGAAAAGGCTCCCGTCCTCGCGGCCGGCTCCGAGAGCGCAGGCGCGGTCGCGATGCGGTAGGCGAGCCAGACGATATACGCCAACGAGATCCAGAGCAATACGGAGCCGATCGCCGGAACCGCAAGGAGCGCGGCCGTGATCCCGGTCGCGACCGCCACCAGGACGATCGTCGAACCGACGATGACGCCGACCAGGTAGTGGAGAGAACGGCGCACGCCGTAGGCCGAACCGGCAGCGACCAGGCTGATGGTTGCGGGGCCCGGGCTGCCCATGATCGCCAGCGAAATGAGCAGGAGAGGTCCGACAGAGCCCCAGCGAATTGGTCCCAGGAGGATCCCTTCACCCATTGCCGTAGCTATACCGTTGACTCATGCCGCAGACGCTAGGAGGCATCCACGCTGAGCGTCTTGAACGTTCCTGCAAGCCTCGTGCGGACTCGATCAGGTTTGGGCCGCCCGCAGACGGCATCGAGCGCGCTGAGGTGCACCTGTACTCGAGCGCATATGACCTCCATCGCCACGACACGTACGCGATAGGGATCACGACCGCCGGCGTTCAGACCTTTCGCTACCGCGGCTCGAGCCATGTATGCCTCCCGGGCCAGCTGCACGTTCTGCATCCCGACGAGACGCACGACGGAGCCGCTGGAACCGGCGACGGGTTCGGCTATCGGATCCTTTATATCGCACCCGAGCTGATTCGCGACGCACTCGGCGGTCGCGCTCTGCCGTTCGTGGCCAACCCGGTCCACGAGCCGGCGCCTACGACTCGACCCATTGCATCGCTGCTCGCCGACCTCAACGAACCGATCAGCGGGCTCAGCCGCGCCGATATCGCAGTCACAGTCGCCGACTGCCTGCTATCGCTGAGCGGCGGCGCTGACCAGCGCCGAGCGGTGATCGACATCAAAGCGGTCGACCTTGTTCGCGACCACCTCGCGGCCCATCCGTGCGACCACACTCCAGCATCGGTCCTCGAGCAGATCGCGGGCATCGACCGTTTCACGATCGCTCGCCATTTCAGATGGGCGTACGGGACGAGTCCAGACCGATACCGAACATTGCGGCGCCTGGAGCACGCGCGGTCCGCGATCGAGAATGGACGGTCTCTAGCACAGGCTGCGGCCGAGGCTGGCTTTGCCGACCAGAGCCACATGACGCGCCAGTTCAAGAGGACGTACGGTCTGACGCCGGCTCGCTGGATGACCTTCATCGCCGCGGGTCGCTTTCGCGACGCCCTACTCGCCGAAGCGCCAGACAGCTTTCGTGTACGCGGTCCGAAAGCCGGCTCTGGCGAGGTTCCGGTGGCTCTGGCTGTCCCACGTGGCGACCACGGACGCGCGTGAGCAGCCGACCGCCGCGGCGTCCTGCAGCCGCCGCTCGATCAGCGCCGTCTGACATCCAAGGCCCCGGTAGCCGGGCATGGTGGAGGCGTTTGCCAGGTGTCCGATCCCGTCGTGGACGAACAAGGCCCCGGCGGCGGCGGGCCGGCCGTCCACGGTAGCCAGGTACAGCCTGGCGCCCTCGACCGCGGCCATCGGCGTGTTGAGCGGCATCGCGCTGGTCAGCTGGTCCTTCGACAGGCCGTGCCCGGTCAGGAGAACCGTTGAGAACTCCTCAATATCTGGCGGCGGCTGCAGGATGTCGATGGCCGGCGCATAGCTTGACGGCGTCTTGGGCAGCTCGCGCTCGAACACGCCCAGGAAGTCGACCTGACGCGCCCCGGCCTCGCGTAGCGCGGCCGCCAGGCGTTCGAAGCCCGGCGCCGGCATCAGCTCTAGCCACGGACGCACCCCGGCGGCCGCGTAAAGCTCTGCGATGCGGGGCACCTGCTCCAGGTCGTCCGGGAGCAGGCGGTGCACGGTGTTGTGGAAGTCCAGTTCGGGGCGGGCTGGCGCACAGGCACCCCAGGCCGCCCCGAACCTCTCGATCGTGACACCCGGCACGCGCTCGAGCCACCGCAGCATGAACTCGCCGGTGACCCACTCCAACGTCATCGCGGCCTCGTGCGGGGTCATCGCGCGTATGGCTCTCATCAATCTCGGTCATCGGTGACGGTCAGGACGACGTTCCCGGTTTTCTGCTCCGTTTCCACGTACCGCGCCGCCTCGACGACCGCCTCCAGGGGGTAGCACCGATCGATGACCGCCCGGTATCTCCCGGCCTCGACGAGCTCCTTGAGGAACAGGACGTCCTGTTTCGTGTATCGAGGTGGGATGGAGAAGATCACCTTCTTGTCTCCGATGCGTGAGGTCCACATCGCCAACAGGAGATTCCGGAGCCCGTCGGTTGCCAGGTAGATGCCGCCCCGCTTCAGTGATCGGCTGGACCGCTTGAATGAGTGCTTGCCGACGGCATCGAAGATGACGTCGTAGGTTTCGCCATTCTTGGTGAAGTCTTCCTGCGTGTAGTCGATGACCCTGTCCGCTCCGAGAGATCTCACGAGCTCGAGGTTCTTCGTGCTGCACACTGCGGTGACGTCAGCGCCGAAGTACCGGGCCAGCTGTACCCCCGCGGTGCCGATGGCCCCCGACGCTCCAAAGATGAGGATTTTCTTTCCCTCGCGGAGATCGGCCAGTCTCAGGCACCACAGCGCGTTGAGCCCTCCGTCGCAAATCGTGGCGGCCTCCTCGAAGCTCAATCCCGCAGGTTTGTGCGCGATCCGGCCGTTCTCCGATATGCAGATGAACTCCGCGTGCGCACCGAACCTGAACCCCGTCGTCGCGAAGACCTCGTCTCCGACCGTGAACTCGGTCACTGATGCGCCGGCTGCTTCGACCCGTCCCGCCAGCTCGCTGCCGAGGACCCGCTGCCTGGGCCGGCGGATGCCAGAGACCAGACGGCTGATGACGGTGACGAGCAGGCCGCTCCGCCGGTTGGCTTCACGGGTGGCGCAGTCCGCCCGGGTGACCGTCGTGGCGTAGACCTTGACGAGGACCTCGTCGAGTTTGGGTGTGGGCAACTCGACGTCTTCGAGTCTCAGAACGTCCGGGGGCCCATATCTGTCATAGACGATCGCCCTCATGACTTCCTATTTTCTCTCTGTGGGTGCCCTGGGCCGGGAAAGTCCCGCTGCACTCCACAGCCTGAAATCAGGCGAGGTGCCGGCGCCAAATCCTCAATACCGGGCTGCCGGAGCTACGTAGCCGACCCCTCCGCCGGCCCCCCGATCACGTCGTGGACGACGGTCCGGAGCGCAGGCTCCAGCTCGACGTCGGGCACGTCCGCAAAAGCGCTCGCCGCCAGCAGCACGGCCGCGATCACGCCGAGTGAGGCCGTTCTCCGCACCCGGCCCTCGACCGGCAGCGAGGGGTCGCTGAGCAGTCCGAGGACGTACTGGTCCACGTCGTGACGCAATGGCCCGTGCTTCTCCAGGCTGGCGCCGCGGTGCATCTCGGCGATCGCCTCCTGGTTTCGAATGTGAAGTTCGATCACTCGACGGTTCTGGAGGGCCAGCCCGATCAGCCTGTCCAGGAGCCGCTCCCAGACATCGCTCGCATCCGCCTCGGCCTGCAGCATGGGCAGGATCCCGTCGGTGAGGCCATGCACACGCATATGGAGCGCCAGAAGGATGTCCTGCTTGCTCTCAAAGTGGTAGTAGAGGGCCGCCTTCGAAAAGCCCAGCTCCGCCGCGATCTCACGCAGCGAGGTCTCCGCGTAGCCCCGGCGGATGAAGAGGTCGAGCGCGATGTCGAGGATTCGCTCCCGCGTCGTCGAGCCGCGTACCTCACCGGACTGGGCGGGCTCCGGTGCCGCCGGCCCCGCAGCCGGAGGCACATTTCGCGTACCTCGGTGTGCCATCGTCTCCCATTCTACTTGACGACCGGTAGGCACGCAGGGTAGCATGGAGGCCGACTTACTTACCGACCGGTAAGACCCAACGCAGTCAACGCGGATCAGGAGAGCACGAATGAGGGAAAACATGGTGGAGGCCGAGGGGCTCACCAAGCGGTTCGGGACGGTCCAGGCGCTGGCCGGCCTCGACCTGGCGGCGCCCGCGGGCTCGATACTCGGCGTGCTCGGCCCGAATGGGGCCGGCAAGACGACTGCGCTGCGTATTCTGACGACGCTCGCGCTGCCCGACAGCGGCCGCGCCCAGGTGGCCGGCTACGACGTGGTCCGGGATCCGGCGGCAGTCCGGCGCAACATCGGGGTCACAGCGCAGAACGCGACTCTCGACGAGCTGCTCACCGGACGTCAAAACCTGCTCATGGTCGGCGAGCTGAGCCAGATGCGGCGAGCGGACGCCCGGGTGCGCTCCGAGGAACTGCTGCGCACGTTTGAGCTCACAGACGCTGCCGGTCGCCTGCTGAAGGGCTATTCAGGCGGCATGCGGCGGCGGCTCGATCTCGCGGCGAGCATGATGACCCGCCCTCCTGTCCTGTTCCTCGATGAGCCCACCACAGGACTCGATCCGACCAGCCGCTACCGGGTCTGGTCTGTCATCCGCGGACTCGTGGACGAAGGGGTGACGGTGCTCCTGACGACGCAGTACCTGGACGAGGCGGACCAGCTCGCCGACCGGATAGCCGTCGTCGACCACGGTCGCGTCATCGCCGGCGGCACTCCCGCCGAGCTGAAGCGCCTGACCGGCGGCGCACGCCTCGAGGCGACGCTGAGCGTTGCGGACCAGGCTGCCTTCGAGGCGCTCCGGCCGCTCGTCGAGGGGCCGTTCCAGATCAGCGAGGATGGCCGGCACCTGCGCGCGCCGGTGCGCAGCACAGCCGGTCTCGTGACGCGCGTGGTGCGGGTGCTCGACGCGGCCGGAGTCGACCTGGAGGACGTTGCGGTCCACCAACCATCGCTCGATGACGTGTTCATGAGGTTGACGGGCGCAATTCCTGAGTCGTCGGTCTGGCCGCCCGACGGTCAGGCCACCATGAAGCCGGAGCTCCAGGAGGTGATCAGATGATTGACGCAGTCCCCACAGTCCGCGCCGGCGGTGCGTCATTGCCGGTCCGCGTGGCCGGAGCGCTGCGCGACGTCTACATCATGACGAGGCGCAACCTGGTCCACATCGCGCGGGAACCTATGCAGCTAGGCGATGTGACGATCCAGCCGGTGCTCTTCACGTTGCTGTTCGTCTACGTTTTCGGCTCAGGCATCCCGGTGCCGGGCGGCACCTACGCCGCCTTCGCGCTTGCAGGCCTCTTGCTCCTCAACCTCACGACATCGAGCATGGGGACCGCCGTCGGTCTCACGGTGGATCTCAACACCGGCGTCATCGACCGCTTCCGGACGCTGCCGATGTGGCCGGCCGCCGTCATGGTCGGACGTTCGATCACTGACGTGCTGACGGCCACCGTTTGCACGCTCACAATCGTCGTGAGCGGCCTCGTCGTCGGCTGGCGCCCGGAGACAGGCGCCGGCCAGATCGCCGCCGGCTTTGGGATCGCGCTGCTGTTCGCGTACGCGCTGTCCTGGCTCGCCGGCTGCGTCGGCCTCTGGGCCAAAGGCGCCGAGACGGCTCAGAGCTTCGGCTTCCTCGTCCTCTTTCCAGTCTCGTTCGTGTCCAACGCGCTCGTTCCGACACGGGGCATGCCCGACTGGCTGCGGCTGATCGTCGACTGGAACCCGGTAAGCGCCGTGACGGCGGCATGCCGGGGACTGTGGGGCAACCCGAATCCGTCGGCCATCAACTCGGCATGGTCGATGCAGCACCCGATCTGGACGGCCATCGCCTGGTCGATCGCGATCATCGCCGTCTGTCTGCCCCTGGCGTCGATGCTCTATCGGCGTCGCACGACCGACTGACCGCGGAATCGCATTAGCGGAGCCGGCGGCGACCCTGTCGCCGTCGGCTCCTGTTCCGGATCCCCTCGGGGTCGGCGGGTGCCCTGTCCACAGCCGTCGCACGACGGAGTTTGACTGTGCGACGGACGCTTGTTGCGCCGGCTCTCCGCTGAGCGTTTGCTTGGCCGATGGCGGTAGAGCAGGAGCTGGCTTTCGCCTCGGCGCTGGAGCAGGCAGAGCTGATCCGGTCACGGACGGTCTCGCCTGTGGAGCTCGTCGAGGTCTATCTCGAGCGCATCGACCGGCTGAACCCGCAGCTGAACTGCTATCTGACCGTCGCATACGAGTCGGCTCGAGCGGCCGCGGAGGGTGCGGAGGTGGGTCTGGCAAGGCGGCAGCCAGACCTGCCGCCGTTTCACGGCGTGCCGATCGCGATCAAGGACATGGCCGACACGGCCGGAATCCGAACGACGTGGGGCTCTGCGGGCTATCGCGACCGCGTTCCTGAGCGTGACGCCTACGTCGTTCGCAAGCTGAAATCGGCCGGCTTCATCGTCCTCGGGAAGACCAACACTCCGGAATTCGCCTCAGGTTCGACCGACCCGGTGGGCTATGGACCGTGCCGCAATCCCTGGAATCCCGAGCGAACGGTGTTCGGGTCCTCAGGCGGTGCCGGTTCTGCGCTGGCGGCCGGTCTCTGCCCGATCGCTCACGGCAGCGACGCCGGGGGGTCGATCCGCCTCCCGGCCGCCGCCTGCGGGGTCGTCGGTCTGAAGCCGTCGCGCGGCCGGGTCTCCAACGAGTTACCGGGCTGGGATCTGCTGCTCCAGGAAGGGCCACTGGCAAGGACCGTCGCCGACGCCGCTGCAATGCTCGACACCATCCAGGGCTACGCCCCCGGCGATCCCTTCTGGGCTCCGCAGCTGCAGCGCCCTTTTCGGGAAGAGGCCGGGGCCGACCCGGGCCGGCTGCGGATCGGCTTCATGACCGACGTCAAAGACGGCACCCCGCCCGGCGATGGCTCCGTTTACGCGCGGGCGGCGGTCCCCGCGCAAGCTGAAGTGCAGGAGGCGGTCAGGGCGGTCGCTGAGAAGCTCGAGGGCCTCGGGCACAGCGTCGCCGAGGAAGCGCCCGACTGGGGAGGCTGGGAGCTCAGCCCGGTCCTGATGTGGGGTTACACGGCGCCGTGGCTGGCGATGGAGGACGAACTCCCGCCTTTCTCGGTGCTCGACCCCATCCAGCAGAAGGCTCTGGAGATGATCCGGAAGGTATCGCTGAAGGACTACGTCAAGATGATGAACGCAGGCCAGCGCAGGGCACGCGAAGTCGTGTCGTTCTGGAACGATCATGACATCCTCGTCCTGCCGACGGTCGCCGGTCCGGCTTCCCGCATCGAGGAGCTTCGGGACGCCGAGGGCGGGCCCAGCCGTGACCTCCCGATCGGACCCTTTTGTTTCTTCTGGAATGTGACCGGCCAGCCGGCGATCAGCCTGCCGCTGGCGACATTCTCAGACGGCATGCCGCTGGGAGTCCAGCTGGTGGCCGCCCCTGGTGCCGAGGCGACACTGATACGCGTCTCAGCCCAGCTCGAGGCCGCCATGGCCGGTCCACGGCGCCGACCGGCGGTCTCCTGACCGTCCCCCCGGCCGACTTGGGTGTGCGACCTTCGAGGCGGCTACTTGCCGTCTGAGACCCAGACTTCGTTGATCCAGTACCAGTTGATGAACTCGTTGACTGGACCGAGCTTCATGTTCTGCACGCGCCTGTTGACGGGCCACAGGTTGCCGGTCGAAGCGATCGGCAGCAGTGGCAGCTGCTGCATGATGATCTCGGCGAACTCGGTGTAGAGCTGCTTGCGCTTGCTGCGGTCGAGTGTCGACACCGCCTGCTTCAGGATCTGGTCGACCTGTGGGTTCTTGTAGCTCATGCAGTTGAAGCCCCCGGGCTTGGCGCTGTCGCTGCCGAAAGCCGCGGTCTGGTCAGGATCGGAGCCGCCCCAGACGAACAGCAGAAGCAAGGCGTCGAAATCGCGCTTCGTGGTGATCTGCTGGAGCCACTCGGCGCCGGCCACGATCTTGGGCATCAGGATCACGCCGACGTCCTTCCACTGCGCGGCAACCGCCTCCACAAAGGTTGGACGTGGGGGTGTCGTGTTGGCGATGCACTCGAACTGGAACGGGACGCCGTTCTTCTCGCGCACGCCCTGCGCGTTCTTCTTCCAGCCGGCGGCATCGAGCATCTGCTCGGCCTTCGCCTTGTCGTAGCTGTACTGCGTCTTCGGCTTCTGGTAGGCCCAGCTGATGTTCGGGATTGGGGAGTCCACGATGGTCTCGGTCTTGAAGAAGACGGCATCGCCAAGCGACTGCCGGTTGATCGCATACATCAGAGCCTGGCGAACGCTCTGGTCACTGAAGAGTTGGTACGCCTTTTTGGCGGGATCGAGGTTGAACGTGACGTAGTAGTAGAGGGCCGCGTTGACGTTCTGGACGTTCACGTTGCCGCTCGACTGGGCCCTCGTGAGGTCGGATGCGGCGACGTATCCGAAGTCGACCTCCCCGGTCGAGAACGCCGACGGCAGGGCCGTGGGTGAGATTACGCGCAGCACGAACTGATCGATGTGGGGAGCGCCGCGATAGTAGGCGTCGTTGCGGCCGAGGACCACTTGCGCGCCGGTGTCCCATTTGACGAACTTGAAGGGACCGCTGGTCACGTTCGGCGCCTTGTTGAAGTCGGCCGTGTTGAGTGCCGTCGCGTCAAGGTTGCCGAGGACGTGCTTGGGCAGGATCGGCCAGTTGCCGAAGCTGATCAGGAAGGGGGCGAAGACCTGCTTGGTCTTCATGACGATGGTGTTCGAGTCCGGCGCCGTGACGCTCTCGATGTTGGCGACCGCGATGCCGCGGTTGGCGAAGTTGAAGGCCGCGTACTTCGGGTCGTAGAGGAGGGAATAGGTCCAGACGATGTCGTCGACGGTCAGCGGCTGGCCGTCCGACCACTTGATGCCTTTGCGGATGGGGAAGGTGTAGCTGAGTCCGTCGCTCGAGATCTTGGGCGCCGCCTCGGCGATCATCGGCACAGGGTTCTGGCTGTCGTCGAAGTAGACGAGCGGGTCGAACATCAGGTTGCCCATCGTCCGGGTGTTGGTGTCGACCCCGATCAGGGGGTTGAGCGTGATGATGTCGGTGCCGACCCCCCAGACGATGTGGCCGCCCTTCTTGGGCGCGACCGGAGCCGGCCCCTGGCTGCCTCCCGAACACGCCGCGAGTAGTTCGCCCCCGGACACCAGGGCCGCGCCCCAACCGACCGTCTCTATGAACTCGCGCCGCGAGATCCTCCGATACACCACTTTCGTCACCTCCTAAACCCGACTCAGAGTGAGCCAACCATGAGGGAACCTGGCGATCAATCGACAGTGGAAGGACCGGCGACTCGACGGGTGCTACACCAGTCGGACGCCGCTGGTGCAATTGAACCGGCCGACGGTTGGATGGCGGCCGCGGGCAAAGATTGACCGGGTGTCGATTGAACCAAGGCCTTGAAGGTGGTTGGCTGTCATGACCGGAGCCGCCGGTTCGAGGAGGAAACCATGGAAGCCGCCGAGCGTCGTGAGCTGGTTACGCGGGCTCGTTTCGGTCGCAAGCAGGTGGCACGCAGTCGCAAGGGGATAGCGTGCACCTCGCATCCGATCGTCAGCTGGGTCGCCGTAGACACCTTGAAGAAGGGCGGGAATGCCGCTGATGCGGCGCTGGCCGCCTCGATCACGCAGACGGTGGTCGAGCCACACATGACAACCATCACCGGCGTCCTGAGCATGCTCCACTTCGACGCCGCGACCCGCCAGACGACTTACGTGAACGGCTCGATGAATGCGCCACTCTCCGAGCTCAAGGGTTTCAACCAGAAGGACCTGGGCAGTGGCCGCGGAGCCTGCGTACCTGGTTGGTGGGCGGGCTTCGAGGCGGCGCTCGAGCGCCACGGAACGCGGACCAGGAAGGACCTGATGTCGACCGCCATCGAGCTCGCTCGGGACGGCTTCGAGATCCACCCCTTCCTTTACGGCGAGATGTTCGCCCAGTGCCACCTGCTCGGGAAGTACCCGGAGGGACGCGAGATCTTCATGCCGGAAGGCTGTCTGCTCAACGTCGGCGAGACGCTTCGACAGACAAAGATGGCGCGCACTCTCGAGCGGCTTCGCGACGAGGGCAGCGACTACTTCTACCGCGGTGACTTCGCCGAGCGCTTCGCAGAGACGGTGAAGGCGGACAGCGGAGTCATCACCAGGGAGGACTTCGAGGCATACCGGGTGCGCTGGCAGGAGCCCGCCTGGGGCACTTATCGCGGCTACCGAATCGCCGGCTCGCCGCCCCCGGACAACGGTGGAACCCACGTCATCGAGGCTTTGAACATGATCGAGCTGCTCGACCTGCAGCGCTGGGGGCCCCCCACCGACTCGGCCGAGACGCTCTACCAGATGATGCGGATCAGCGAGCTGGTGAAGGTCGAGGGTGGCAGGCAGAACGACCCCGACACTCACCCGCTTCCGCTCGAGACGATCCTGTCCAAGGAGTACGCACGCATCCGCTTCGAGCTCATGCAGATGTCGTCGCCGAGCCTGGAGCTGGCGGCCGCGGTCCCGCCAGGGAGCAACCACGTGACAGTGGTTGACAGCGCGGGCAACGTGGCGACCATCCTCCATTCGTGCATGTCGCTGCCGTGGTCGAGCGGCCTCTTTGTCGAGGGCGTCAGCATCTGCTCCGGAGGCGCCCACTTCCTTCGGACGATGCCACGTCCAGGCCACCGCGCCTCCTGCTACGTCGCCCCTAACATCGTGTTCAAGGACGACCAGCCGATCCTGGCGTCGGGTTCGCCGAGCGTCGGCCTGATTCCGAACATCCTCCAGAACACCACCAACATCCTCGACTTCGGGATGGACATCGAGGAATCCGTCCACCGGCCCCGCTTCGGCGCCACCATGCTGAACGGCCAGATGATCGAAGCCGACATCGACGAGAAGCTGCGCAAGGGCGTGACGGATCGAGGCATCGAGCTCGACGTCGTCAATCCATGGAACTGGCACCACGGAAGCTTCGAGGGCGTGCACATCGATCGCTCGACGGGTGTGATGAGCGCCTGCGGCGACCCCCGGCGAGCCGGCCAGGCAATGGGCCTCTGAGGTGATGAACATGTTGTTGAAGGGCGCGACACTGATCGACGGAACCGGCGCCGAGCCGGTTCGCAACGTCACGGTCGAGATCCAGGGCAACCAGATCACGCGGGTAGGCGCTGGGCCGGGCCCCGGCGACGATGCCGGCGAGACCGCCACCGTGGATCTCGACGGCCTCACACTCATGCCCGGCCTCATAGACGCCCACACACACCTGGGCGCCGTGGTAGGCCTCGGCACGCCGGAGGGTACCTACTCCATCGCCGAGCTGGCGGGCCGGCTATTCCGCAACTGTGAGCTGGCGCTCGACGCCGGCTTCACGTCCTGCCGGGAGACGGGCGGGGTCGACAGCGGGATCGTCCGGGCCATCGAGCAGGATCTGGTGCGGGGGCCCAGGATATTTCCTTCCGGAGCCGCCATTGCTCAGGACGGCGGCCACGGCACCATGATGCCTGCCTTCACCGACTGTTTCTGTCCGCTCGCCATCCCGGGCCTGTTCCAGATCAGTGCGGTCTGCAACAGCCCCGACGAGGTGCGGTTGGCGGTGCGCCGGAACTTCCGCCGGGGGGCCACACAGATCAAGGTGCTGGTGACCGGGGGTGTGGTCTCGCTGACCGACCAGCTGGACGAGACCCAGCTGACGGTGGAGGAGATCCGGGCCGCTGTCGTGGAGGCCGAGGCCCGCAACACATATGTGACGGTCCACTCGCATAACTGCCGCGGAATCCGCAACGGACTTGCCGCGGGCGTCCTCTGCGTCGAGCACGGCACCAACCTCGACGAAGAGACGGCCAAGTTGATGGCGCAGTCGGGCTGCGCCCTCGTGCCGACGCTGGCCGTGGCCAACCTGATGAGCACCGAGTTTGCAAAGTGGGGACTGCCCGAGCTGGTCGTACCGCGCGTCCAGGGCGTGGAAAAGGGCATGGCCGACGCGACCCTGCTGGCGCGCCGGCACGGCATCCTGGTCGGTTCGGGCTCCGACCTGCTGGGCTCCGAGCAGAACCGCCGCGGTCTGGAGCTGGTGCTCCGTTCGCGGCTGGAGGACCCACTCACTGCGATCCGGTCCGCCACGCTGGACGATGCCCGGATCATGCGTCGGGCCGACCGCCTTGGAAGCATCGAGACAGGCAAGCTCGCCGACTTGATCGCGGTCTCCGGCGACCCCATCGCAGAGCCCGAGCTGTTCGACGACCCCAGCCGCGTCGTGCTCGTCATAAAGGATGGCCGCGTGTTCAAGGACACCGAGGGGCGGGTCGCGCGGACAGGGGCCCTCGTCGCGGCGCGGTGAGGGTCACTGGCACGTGAGCTTCACGCTGCGGGGTGCGACCCTGATCGACGGGACCGGCAGCGATCCGCTGCGCGGGCACGCCGTCACCGTCGAAGGCGATCGGATCGCCCGGGTCGGAACGGTCGAACGCGGCGGCAGTGAGGTCGACCTCGACGGCCTCACACTGCTTCCCGGGCTCATCGATGCCCACACCCACCTCGGCAGCGTCCCGGCGACCCGGGCTGCTGCCGGCGCGACGCCGGCAGCAGAGATCGCCGCGCAGATCTTTCGGAACTGCGAGCTCGGGCTGGATGCGGGGTTCACGACCTGCCGGGAGACCGGCGGGGTCGACTGGGGCATCGTGCGCGCCATCGACCAGGGCCTCGTCCGCGGACCCCGAATCCTGTCCTCAGGACCGGCGATCGCGCAGGACGGAGGCCATGGGACCCTCATGGCGCCGTTCTCGGACTGCGTCTGCCCGCTCGACATGCCGGGCCTGGTCAACGGGAAGGCGGTCTGCGACAGCCCAGACGCCGTCCGCCTGGCGGCGCGGCGTGCGTTCCGTCGCGGCGCGACCCAGCTCAAGCTCATGGCGACCGGCGGAGTCGTCTCGCTGACCGATGAGCTGACCGACACCCAGCTCACAGTTGATGAAATGCGCGCTGCGGTCGCCGAGGCCGATGCCCGAAACACATACGTCACCATCCACGCACACAACTGCGGCGGGATCCGCAATGGCATCCTGGCAGGGGTCCGCTGCGTGGAGCACGGAACCTACCTCGACGAGGAGACGGCGGTCCTGATGGCGTCGCACGGCGTGGCCCTCGTCCCCACGTTCACGGTCGTCGACCTGATGCCCGGCCGCTGGCGCGATTGGGGCCTGCCGGAGCTGGTGGTGTCGCGGCTCGAGGGGGTCGAAGACGCGATGGCCAGTGCGTTGATGCTGGCGAGGGCGCTCGGCGTCGACGTCGGTTCGGGCAGCGACCTGCTCGGGCTCGAACAGGGTCGGCGTGGGCGAGAACTGGTGATCCGAGCGCGGCTGGAGGACCCGATGCGCGCGATCGTATCGGCGACGTCGGCGAACGCCCGGATCCTCGGCCAGGGTCACGCGATCGGCACCTTGGAGCCGGGCAAGCTCGCCGATCTGATCGCCATCGAGGGGGACCCGCTCGCCGACCCAGAGCTGTTCGACCTGCCCGACCGAGTCGTACTCGTCATCAAGGCCGGGCGGGTCGTCAAGGACACCGGGCGACTCGTCGCCACCTGACGGCCTTCCCGAACGCGAAAGGCTCTGAGGCCGGCAGACGCTCGCGCGTCAGCCCAGGATCCTGGCCCGGCCGAAGCCGGCGGCAAGCTCGTGGTGCTCGGCGAATCGCCTCGGATGGAACTGGACCAACCCCGGGTCGGGGTTCCCGCAGACCAGGTCGGCAATGTACTTGCCGAGGGCCGGCGCCAGCTTGAAGCCGTGTCCGCTGGTGCCGGCCGTGACATAGACGCCGTCCTCTATCTCGCCGATAACCGGCTGCCAGTCCGGGCTCAAGTCGTACAGGGCTGCCCAGCCGGCCCTCGCGTCCGCCTGGTCGAGCGGCGGCACCCGCCGCTGCAGGTTCGCCGCGAAGTCCAGCTGCTCGTCAAAGCCGAGGGTGTGGTCGAAGTTGTCGGGATCAACCACCTCTCCCGGGAGCAGCGAGCCGACGATGAAGAGCTCGGTGCCGTCCGGCTTGACGTAGAAGCCATTAACCATGTCGGCGTACGAGAAGCTGATCGGCCTGGCTCCGCCCCAGGCGAATGTCGCGATCAGGTGTCGCTCAGCGGTGAGCGGAAGATCGACGCCAAGCTTGCCGGCCATATGCCGTGTCCACGGTCCTACGCAGAGCACGACCTTGCGGGCATGGACGGTCCCGCCGTCCGACGTGGTCAGCAGCGCGCCGCCGCCTGCCCCGGGAGCCAGATCAACGATCCGGGTGTAGAGACGGGTCTCCGCGCCAAGCTCGACGGCGTGTTCGAGGAGCCCCTGCGAGGCGTTGACGGGGTCCGCGTAGCCGGCATCGATCTCCCAGGCACCAGCCGCAATACCGTCGAGGTCGAAGCCCTCGGCCAGCCGTGCCAGGTCCTCACCCTCGAGTATCTCGACTCGGGTCCCGATCGAGGTGAGCATTGCCGCGACCTGATTCAGCTGGACCAGATCCTCCGTAGGGTGGAGGTAGAGGATGCCGTTCTGCCGGTAGCCGCAGTCACGGCCGTTGGTGTGGCCGGCGAAGTTCCGGAAGACTTCGAGGCTGTCGTAGGCGACCCGAGCGAGAAACTCGTTCGTGTAATAGGCACGGCACACCGCGCTCGAACGCGCGGTAGGCCCCGCGGCCACCGACCCCTGGTCGTAGACACGCACACCGGCACCGCGTAGGGCCAGGCTCCTGGCAACCGAAGCGCCGTTGATGCCGGCGCCGATCACCGCAACCTCGATCACCTCCATGTACTGCTCCACCGCCGCGAACTGCGCGGAGTCAACACTTGCCTAGCCACGCACTCGGCGATCACGACACGGGGACGGCCGGGGCGGGCGCCACCCCAACCTGCAACCGTGCGTCCAGGAAGCGCTTCGCACGCCGGAAAAAGTCCCGCTCCACCTCGGGTTTGATCCAGTCGTGCGGCTCACCGGGGTAGCTGATGTACTCGAAGTCGCAGTCGTGCTTCATCAGCTCGCCCACCAGCTTCTCGGAGCACGTGGGTGGTGCGTTGTAATCCGCCGATCCATGCGCCACCAGGACCGCCCCCTGGAGCCGGTCGACGTGCCGGCCAGGGCTTCGTTCGTCGATCAGCACGGGCCTCGGGTCCGGCAGGCCGAAGCGGACGCGGACGTACGTCCCGTAGCCGCGGCTCATATCGCGCCAGTCGAAAACGCCGGCCATGAGGATGCCCGCGGCGAAACGACCGGGCTGGCTGATCATGGTCTGGAGAGCGAGGTAGGCGCCATAGCTATGGCCGAAAATTGCGATCGCGGCCGGCTCTACGTAGGGCAGCGAGCTGAGGAACCGCGCCCCGGCGGCGAGGTCCTCGGCCTGCTTACCGCCGCCCTCGAGATGAAGCCGCTTGGAAAGGCCTTCCCCGTAGCCCTCGCTCCCTCCGCAGTCGGTGACCAGCACCACGTAGCCCTGGCTCGCCAGGTAGTTGAAGAACGCCGCCTTGCGCCCGGTGCTCCAGCCCAGAGCCGCCTGCTGGCCCCAGCCGCCGTAGTGGTAGGCCAGCGCCGGGTGGCGAACGCTTCTGTCGAGGGTGGGTGACGTGATGAGCAGGCCGGGAATTGCGGT
>Ga0126383_10000264_pt1 | contig 27528 bp, 18 predicted proteins | sample PanSoiMetPlot_35_FD_96882 | JGI IMG/M metagenome (GOLD analysis project Ga0126383, IMG submission 96882) | Tropical forest soil microbial communities from Panama - MetaG Plot_35 | ecosystem: Environmental > Terrestrial > Soil > Tropical forest > Bulk soil | place: Panama | collected 2016-02-17 | reverse complement strand
TTCGTTCCCGGGAAAACAGATGATTACAAGTTCTATTCATCCGCGGATGATGGCGTCCGCCTTTACATTGATGACAACAACGTAATCGATGACTGGCAGCGTCATGCCGAGACTCTCGACACCTACAGCATGCACATGGAGGCCGGGCGCCCCTACAAGATCCGGTTCGAATATTTTGAGGCGACGGGTTCGGCAAGCGTGAGCCTTGGCGTGGCAAGCGCATCGGAGTCCGTTGGACGCGAGACCAAAGCGCTGGCAGCGAAGGCGGATGTGACCATTATCTGTGTTGGTTTTGACCCCACTTCTGAGGGCGAAGGCTCGGACCGAACGTTTCGTCTGCCCGGCGGGCAGGACGAACTGATACGCCAGGTCGCCAGCGTAAGCAGGAACACGATTGTTGTCATTACGGCCGGTGGCAATGTGGACATGACGCAGTGGTTCGACAGCGTGCCGGCTCTGATCCACGCGTGGTATCCCGGACAGGAGGGGGGGACTGCACTGGCGCAACTTCTGTTCGGAGATTACAGCCCGTCGGGCAAATTGCCCGTTTCGTTTGAGCGGCGCTGGGAAGACAATCCCACTTTCAACAGCTACTACCCGAAGGAGGGCGAAAAGAGTGTCAAGTATTCCGAAGGTATCTTTTTTGGCTACCGCCATTACGATCGCGCTGCCGTGAAGCCGCTTTTTGCCTTTGGATTTGGTCTTTCTTATACATCGTTTCAATACAGCAATCTGACCGTTACGCCTGGCAGTGGAAATCTGGATGCGCCGGTGACCGTGTCTCTCGACGTAAAGAACACCGGGCACCGCGCAGGTGCGGAAATCGTCGAATTTTATGTGGGAGACCAGCATGCCAGTGTCCCGCGTCCAGTAAAAGAGTTGAAGGGTTTTACCCGGGTGAACCTGAACACAGGCGAGACCCGTCGTGTCTCCATCACGCTCGACCGTAGAGCCTTCGCATTCTATGACACAGGCAGGAAGGACTGGGTGGCGGAGCCGGGTGAGTTTGGGATTCTCGCGGGGAGTTCCTCGGATGATATCCGCTTGCAGGGGACTTTCCGGTTGACGCAATAGAGGAGAGGCATGATTCAGTGCCGGAGTCAATTTACACGACTGAGGTTACGGGGAGTCAAGGTCGGATTTCTGCTGGCCTTCGCGTTCTTTTCAAAGATTTGCCTGGCCGACCCTTCTATGCCGTATCCGGCGCCGGTGGCGGTTCGATATGCGTGGGGTGTTAGCCCGGAGTGCAACCTGTATAACTAAAGATGGACTGCCGGCTTCGCCCTTCCGGTCCGACGATTGCCGTGCATCACCATCAGGAAACCATAAGGCACGCGGACCTCGCGGAACTGTTTGAGGATCGTTGCGGCAATCTCCTCGATGAACACTCGCCAGCGATGGTGGCGGTCGCTGCAATTCCATGACTCCCGCGCGCCCGCCCAGGTGGCGCCGATCGAGAGTGATAGAAGTACGCCTCCCAGCACGATCAGCAGACGGGAGGGGCCGGAGCGTTTCTCGGCGGGCGCCGGGGCGTCGACAACGACGACGCCGGGAACCTCTCGGGCTTCCTGCAAACGCGTCACTTCGTACTCCTGTGTCAGCACTTCGTAGACGGTTTCGTTGATCTTGAGATTGCGATACAGGTCGGCATAAGGGGACCCCAATCGTGGTAACCGACGCAGCGATGGATATAGCGATCTGGAAAAGGGTGGGGAATCATCGTTTCGCAGGCCACCATTCAGTTGAGTCAGCTGGCGATGAAGTTCAGCCAGCCGGGCCTGGGTCGCGCGAACGCGGACATTGTTGGGAGTGTAGGTTTGTTCCAGCGCGCGCAGTTCAGACTCTGCAGCGATCGCTCGAGCTTGTACAGCTGTGGTTGCAGCTATAAGCGCCTGCTCTTGGGCTTCGATGTCGATGGCAGTGTTCTCGCTGGCAAACCTGCTCAACGCCCGGGCGGATTCATCCAGATCCTTTTTCGCCGTCTTAAGGCGATCTTCCAGAAATAAACGTTCCCGATGGTCACCCGAGGTGCTCAGGTCCTCCAGCAGGCGATTCAGGTTCTCAACGTAGGAGGCAGCGATGGCGCTGGCCCGCCGTGGATCGCGATCCGACACGGTAATGTCCACCGTGCCGGTCCTCCAATCGTCGACAAACCGTGTGTTCCTCTCCAGCCTTTTGCGTGCCGAACGATAGGTATAGTTCCCGTAGACGCGCCTCAGGTCGTAACGGTCGATCAGTGCATCTCTTATCACATCGCTTTTCATGAGCCTGACGAACATCGCAGCGGAGCCGAACCTAAACGGGTCGGCGCCGATGTTTACCGGTACGCCGCCGATGATCATGCGCGTTCGCAATCCCGGCGAAGGCATCAAGCGGGCCTTCGATTCGAAGGTATCAGGGATAAAAAAGGCGATGAGTAAGGACAGGGTTATGCCGCAAGAGACGATCCTTGCGATCAGTCTTCTCTCGTCCCATAACAGCCTGCTCGCCGTGCGGCCGCGCGCGGTCGACGCCGGACTACGGGGCTCGGTCTCCACCAGGGCCAATAAACCCGCTTCGGTCGCGGCGTCGATCAGGGGGGGTGCATCTTGTGTGGCGCTCATTGTCTTGTTGCCGCTGTTTGTAATTCGTTTGAAGGATCATGCTTGGGTGGTTCCGCGAAAGTTGAGATGCCCATCCAGTCGCGATGGCGCGATCGAGGACTGGCCACCACCCCGCTCGCAGGATGAAGAGAAGTGCGAGGAGACGAGAGCGAGAACTCGACTGCCGCTGCCAACCAAGAAACCCCTTAAACGCCGGGACTGAGTCTTCGTGTCGTCAATAGCCCTCAACCTGCTGTTGCTCCAAAAAACGATTCACAAGCTGCCAACGGATGAGAAAGGCTTGCCGCTCCCCGAGCGACCGCCAGGGCCGCAAGACCATGATTGAGCCTCCGCTTGCGCGGAGGCTCAGGGGAAACGCTTGACTTACTGGAACACGATAACCCCGAACAGTCCTTGGGAATATCCGGCAGGTCCGGCGGTGAAGAACAGCTGATTCTTCTGGCCATTCATGCGGTTGCCCGCGCCGAAGGCCAGGCCCCACAGACCGTTGACGCTGATCACCTTCCTGGTTGTGTCCTTCAGTTGTCCCACGAACGTGCCGGTGGTGAGATTGAAGCCGTTGATGCGGCCGTCGCCGAGATTCCCGACGAGCAGGTCATTACTGAACCTACCGAAGTTTGACGGAGCCAGGGCCAGCCCCCAGGGGATCTTGAGAGTTCCGCCTTTGGCCAGAGTCTTGATCTTGTTGCCCGACAGGTCGAAGATATCTACCGCGCCGGAACCCGCGCTGTTGCTGAACGTCACAAACAGTTGGTTGTTGATGTTCTGAATTCCGTAGACGGAAAATCCGGTCAGAGTCGCGTCCGTGAAGGAAGTGACAAAAGCGAAAGTTCCATCGTACATGTCCACTTTGTTGTTGGCGCTATCAACGGCGTAGAGAAAGTTGGCGCCATTGTTTACTCCGATGGCTAGCCCGGTGTACGACGATCCTGGACTATTGACCGCGATGACAGCATTGGTGGCGTTTACCGACGGGCTCCAGCCGCTGATGGTTCCATCCGCTGTGTCAAAAATGAAGGCGGCTGCGCCTGATTTGCCATTCTGGGTAACCACGAACGAGGATGTGCTGTTAAACACCATTCCGGTGGGTGAACCGGTGCCGACGCCGGAGGCGGAAGGAATCGTCACCACCAGCGATTGCTTTATGCCAGCACCGGTGTAAAGGGTGGAAAGGCCGGTCACGTTGTCGCTGACCCAAAAAGGACCGGTAGGTGAAAACGCGATACCCCACGCGTTGACAAGGTCTGGATCAACAAACTTGCCTCCGCCGGAAACGTTCGATACCAGGTTGGTAACCTTGTATTGAGCGAAAACGGCGGCGGGCACGAGAGCGACCACAAGCAGGAGCAAAGCAAGAGTGCGCAGCAAGCGCGCGGACTGCGGTTGAACCAGCATGGTATTTCTCCTCCAGAGAAACAATGTGTATGGCTGAATGTGCCTGGGTTTGCGAGCGCGAGACGGAACCGAAGGGCATGTCAACCAATCTTCGGTGGGCACATTCTCTGACGGACAAAAACCGCATGTGTCACGTGGGTGTCTCGCCCTTGTAAAAAATGTGTCAGATTTTTGTCGGGACGCGGCCTGCGAGGGAGCGCTAACTCCCACGCTACGTGAGCATTCCTTCGGAGCGACAACGTTCGGCCACCTCGAGACGGTCGCTGGCACCAAGCCGGCGCAGCATGCGATGAACGTGATTTCGCACAGTCTGCTCGGCCAGGTGCAATTCGCTGGCGATTTCCTTGTTGGTCAGCCCCCGGCCAATGAGTTGCACCAGCTGCTGCTGGCGGCTGGTGAGCCCGAGTTGCTGCTTGATGTGGAAACTGGGCGCCGAGCACAGTTGTCGGGCGACCTGTTCGAACAGGATGGCGCACAGCTTGGGAGGGCAGACCGCCTCGTCATTTGATACGGAGCGAATGGCTGACACGATTTCCAGAGCTGAGGCATTCTCCAATACATACCCGGCCGCGCCGCTGCGAACGCTGTGCAGAAACGTTTCGCGCTGCGCCGGCATTCCAATCATCAGGACCTTGACCGCTGGCATCACCTTGCGAATCTCCGTCATGAACCCGTCTCCGGATAGATTCAGCGACACAGAATCGAAAACCAGGATTTCGGGATGAGATCGAAGAATGCTCTCCAGAACGTTGTCTTCGAAGGCTGATGAACCAACAACCTGAATACCACTCTTCTTGATGAGGAGCCGGCTCAGGGCCTCCCGCAGAAGCCGGTTCTGCGCCAGCAGGAAAACGTCGACGGTGTGTGACACATTCATGGTTCCAGACCGAGGCGGGCTGGAGACCGGCGCGACATGGGCACGCGATCCTCCCCCAGAAAAATGCGAAACAAGATGGCAGCAGCCAGGGCCAGACCGGCCAATGCGGCGAGTACGGAGGGATAGCCAAACCGGGCGAACGACCACCCTGCAGCGCCGGCCGCGACTGCATTGGCAAGCGAAATGACAAGAAAATTCAAGGCCGATGCCCCGCTGCGCTCTGCCGGCATCACTTTGCTCATCAGCAGGGTGAACATGCCGGGCTCGCTCATCCATTGAAACGCCATGAAGGTTACATACACCACCGCCGCGCCCGGCGCGGTCGTGGTTCGCGCCAGGCATACCAGGGCGAGGGCCGTGGCGATCTGGGTGTAAACAATTCCCGAGACCAGGCCAAACTTGCGAAAGATCATCGGCGCCAGGAGAATCGCCGCTACCTGTGACAATTGCGACGCGGAGTAAAGCATTCCAATATCCCTGACGCCAAGGCGCAGATGTTGAGCGGCATAGACGTTGAAAAAGGGACTGAACGCTCCGGTGACCAGACTCCAAACTGCTATGGCAGGTAAGAAACGCCGCAGGAATTGAGTTCGAGGGAAGACCCGCTTCTCTGGCAACGAGCTTTGCCCGAAGCGCAAACGCGAGATGGGCCACAGTCCCAGCAACACAATAGCAGACGCAATCAGCAGCGAACCCTGCTTGAGCTGAAAGCCTGCAGCCGAGGGCTGAAGACGCGCCAGCCAAGCCGGCAGGTTCCCGCCGATGAGGCCTCCAAGCACACCTTCGCCGATGGCAAACGAAAAAAACAGGCTGAATCCCAGAGGCCGGCTCTGTTCGGTAGTTAACTGTGCAACGGCAGGAGGAAGACAAACAGCCCAAGTCGTAAGGGCAGCGCCGGCAAGGCATGCCAATGCCACCTGGGGTGCCGGTGAGACAAACAATACGCGCAGGGCCGCCGTCAGGGACACCATAACGAAGCAGGTGAGCAGCGTTTTTCGCAGCCCCCAGCGTTGTGCCGCAATTCCTGCCGGTATGGTACCCAACATGCTGCCGACAGCCATTGCGCTCGTGACCCATCCGATAAACTTCTCTGTCATCCCGCGGTCGAGCAGATAGAGATTGAACAGGAAGAAGAAAATGAACATCCCCAGATCAAAGCAAAATGAAGCGCCGTAGAAAGTCCAGAATTGCTTGTTGAGCCGGTTCTTTGTTCCCCACCAGCGCAACCCCTCGAACAATGTGCCCGGTATGGATGCCACATGGTGAGTCACTCGCGAGACCGCGTAATGCAGGAACCTGGGGAAAACCGATGGTGACCAATCCGCAACCGCCTTGAGCGGAGGCACGCGCACTGGCATCAACGTGGCACAGAAGACCGCCTGTTTGTCCCGAGATGACTCGATCAGATTCAGATGCAGCCAAAGCGCATTCTTGTTCGGTCGCACGAGGGCGCGCAGAGGAGAATCGCTGTAGCATCCGAACCACTGCTGAACGGCGGAAGAGAGAGCTCCAACTTCCTCGTCAACGGCACGCGGGAGGCGGCAGGAAAACCATTCTGAGGCCAGGCGGAAGCTGACCGCCTCCATACGCCGCAGGGAATCATCGTGAGTAGACTTCCAGTTTTGCCAGAATGCCTCATTGTCGGCGTGTGTGTGAACGAGCATCGCCAATTCATACACGTGATAAGGGATGAGCCCTCCGACCAGAAGGTGGTGAAGCACATGCAACGCCGAGTAGCTCAAATTGTCGACCGGACCCAGGCCGGGAAACGAAAATCCATTGGCTTCGCGCTTTACTCTGCGCGTCCAGAATTCATCTGTGCCCAGCGGACGCAGGCGAGTGTTGACGTCATTCCAGAAGCGGAAGTGCAATTCCAGGCTAACGGGCAGCGCGGGGTCGTAATAATTCCCACGCCACGTCCAGCTCATTTTCTTCATCATCGGAGGCAGGTGGTCGGTGGGCATGTGCTCAAGACCCTGTATGGCTTCGTATCCCGCCGCCACCAGCGCATCGCGAGCCCGCATCATGTCGCCCGGCGGCAAGTACAGGTCGATGTCGGATTGCGTGCGGTAGTGCGCAGACTCACCCGGATCAGGCCACTGCGCGAAACCCTTAAGCACCAGGTGGTCGGCCTGCACGCTTTCAAGTACCCGTGCGATCTCCGCGTACTCGCGCGTAACTGCGGAGAAGCGCTGCAAGTTGTCACCGAGGTTCTCGTTGATACGCTCTCCCACCCACTGCGGCAGTGCCTGGTGGCAGCGCTGAGCGAGAACGAGGGTCAGGCGCATACGGTCGCAAAGCAGAAGTAAGTCCCGCCAGTCTGAATCCGGGATGTGCCGGAGCGCATCGAGCCGTGGATCCCCGAGGTTCAAGGCCGCCAGAACTGTCTCAAGATGTGGTGGCAAGTGCGGCATGTTCTTCTTCACAAGAGTGCGGGCGTTGGCCTGGGTTCGGCGTATTGCTCCACCATGGCCTCGAGCTGGTCCACCGCCCCGTCGAGATCGCTATAGTGCAATTGATGGATTTCGGCGGTTGTGAGTAGTTGATGAAGGGAGGATCGTTGTGCTTCCCGAACTTCCTCCTCGCCATAACAGAGCTCCGACTCAAACCACTTGCGGGCTTCGCTTCCTGGAATAGTCTTCAGCGCCGGTCGAGTACTTCCGATCCGGTGGAGAAAGACCACATGCTGAATCGCGGTTTGCCAGGCTGTGCGCATATCGGGCAGGTCTTCGGTGGGTATCTCGATGGAAGGCTTGCCGCTGCCACGAGCGGTAACCGGCCAGCCGGTGAACTCGGGAAACAGGTCCATCGCCGACTCGCGCAAACGCATCTGTCGCGGGTTGCCGATAACCCGGTTTCCGGGCTGCTTGCGCACAATCGACGTCGCGTCGTCGGAGATAAACGTCCACCCCCGCTGCGCGCATGCGAACGCCAAAGAGGACTTTCCCGCACCCGAGTTCCCGCATAGCAGCACGCCTTGCCCATTGAACTCGACACAGGCCGCGTGCAGGGGCGTGGTGTACAGGTACCTCACCAGCGTGAACCCCATCGCCTCCAGGAAGTGATCACGAAAGTAGGCCGTGTTCTCAACCGCAACGCGGGTCATCCAGCAGAAGGCGTAGCCGGCTCGCAGGTCGCAGGTGGCGAAATTTTCGGGATCGGCGGCGCTGGTGATCAGGTGAGAACGCCCTCGGACGACGGGCGGTGGTGGGCACTCGGTCGATCGGCCTTCAAGAACGCCGACTAAAATCCGGGCAGCCGGCTCGTCGAAATGCTGAGGAACCTTTCCCCAGCTTGCTTCCGCCGCAGCCAGCACCCCGTGAGAATTGGTCAGGATCTCGAGCGGAAACCCAACCGGATAGTACACGGCAGACAGTGGCAACTCAAAATTCCAGAGAATCGGGTCGTACCCCAATGACGTAGTCTCCATATGTGGAATTACCCTTCGACAGCCGCCGGCTCACCCAGGAACTCGGTGGTCGGTGCTGCAGGTCTTTCTGCATTTGAAGCGAAACACGCAATCGCTTGGTTGATGGCGCAGTCGCACAGCAGTCGCCCTCGCTCAAACACCATGCCGCGCGTCGAAAACCTGCGCATCGATTCGAGGTCGTGGCTGACCAACAACACCACCTGCCCGCCCTTTGCCGCTCTGGTCATCTCCTCCAGACACTTGGCCTGAAAAACTGGATCGGCCTGTGCCAGCACTTCGTCCACCGCCAGGACGCTCGACGGCTGGAAAACGGCAACGCTGAACGCCAGCCGCAGGCACATGCCGGTGGAGAAATACTTCAACGGCTGGTCGATGGATTGTCCAAGTTCAGAAAACTCAACAATCCGGTCGAAAAGATCGCGGATCTTCCGCCTGGACATACCGTGGATCGCGCCATTCAGAAAGATGTTCTCCCGCCCCGTCAACTCCGCATGGAGTCCGGCGCCTACATCCAGGAGAGTCGCAACCCGACCGCGAATCTCTGCCCAGCCCTCGGTTGGCACAATGATGCCCGACAACATTTTCAGCAGCGTGGTCTTTCCGCTTCCGTTTGTTCCCATGATCCCGACAACTTCGCCACGGCGAATGGTGAAACTGATGTCTCTGACAGCCCACGCATTCCTGTCGGGCTCAAGCCGAGTGAGCCCCCTGGGCCGGAGGGGTGCGCGAATAGCCTGACTGAAGCGTTCGCGCAGATCGACCAGCCCTCGGCGGTTTCCGAACTCGTACGCCTTGCCGACTTGCTTTGCCCGAATCACAAACTCGTTCATCGTCTACACCACGTCCGCAAAAGTGCGCTCCGACCGCTGGAAATAGCTGAAACTCATTGCGAACAACGTGCACACCAGAACACCGGCAAGCGTTAGAACCTTCCATTCTGGAACGGCCCCGCGCAAGAGTACGTAGCGAAAGACTTCAACAACGGCGCTCATGGGATTCAGGTTGTAAAGCAGCCTCCATGGTTGCGGAACCAGGCTGAGCGGATATGCCACCGGGGTCAGGAAGAACATAAGTTGAGTGAAGAACGGGATGATGTATCCCACATCGCGATAGCGCACGTTGACCGCCGCCAGGAACAAACCCATGCTGAGGGCGGTTAGGGCGATGACCACGGTTAGCGGCACCACCAGCAATCCGCTTACGGAGGGCCAGATTCGATAAGACGCCATTATTGCGAAGAGCAGGCCGAGCGAGACAACAAAGTCGGGCGCTCCCGTGAGGGTGGCGGAAACAGGTAAGGCCAGGCGTGGCACCGGAACCCTGGTGAGCAGATAACGGTTTTCAACCAGGCTGTTGCTCGAGCGCATCAGGCCGCAGGCAAAAAACTGCCAGGGAAGAAGTCCGGAGAGTACGAACACCGGATAAGGGTCGCGCCCGGACGAGACTTTCGCCACGCGGCTGAACACGAACGTGAAAACCAGCATCGTGAACAAGGGCTGCAAGGCCGCCCAGGCTGCTCCGAGGAAAGTCTGTTTGTAACGAGCCTTGATGTCGCGCCAGGTGAACATCCATACCAGATAGCGGTGTTTCCACACGTCCGACAGCCGTGAAACCGGGGGTGAAGACGAATCGATCCGGGTGACTGGTTCTGCGTTCGGCAGTGCCAAGCTGATTGGTGCCATGAAAATAGCTGCCTTCCTCAGAAGTTGAGCTTAAGCGCGAACTGAATGATCCGGGGGTTCGCCACCGTGGAAGCAATCTTTCCGAATACCGACGGTCCGGCCGCGTAATCACTATTGGGCAAACCAAACTTCGGCGTATTCGTGAAGTTGAAGAACTCGGCCCGAAACTGGAGGCCGACCGCCTCGCGGATAGGGAAATTGCGTTGAATTCCCAGATCGAGATTGAGCTGGCTCGGGCCACGCAGAATCCCGACTCCGCAACTGCCAAAAGCCGTTCCATCGCCGATCGCTGGGGGTGATGCAAAAGCTGCGGGGTTGAAGTAACCGTTCAGCCGGCTGATGACCGACCCGGAAGAGGCCGGGTTAGCGCCGGTGCACTCCGCTCGCAGAAAGCCAGTCAGGTTTCCATACACGGAGCCGGCTGCGGAATCCATCGGGGTGATCGGCAAGCCCGACTGTAGAACCGACTGACCAGAGAACTGCCAGTGCGACAAGGCCCGTTGTACGACCCCGGGGCCGGATTTGAGAGTCGGCGGCGCATAGAAAAAACTCAGTACGAAGCGGTGCGTGCGGTCAAAATTATTGAGGCCCCGCGACTGGCGCGGGTCGGTCTGGTCGTTGCCGAGGAAGTTGAGGTCCAGCGAAGAGAGTCCGCCCGTGCCACTGGTGTAGTCCAGATTCTTGGAAAACGTGTAGCTCGCCAGAAAATCCAGGCCATGGGTGAAGCGCTTGTTCAAGCTGGTCTGGAGAGAATTGTAGTTGGAGTCGAATCCCGTCTTGCAGAGATAGGAACCACCGGCAATTCCGGCGAAGGGAACTCGTTGTGCGAGGTTTTCCACCGTGGTAGTGGTCTGGCCATTCACCGGATGCTCGGGCGTGGCGATCAGGGCCTGATTAAACTCGACGCACCCGGCGATGTGCGTGGACTTGGAGCCGACGTAACCCACCTGCCACAACAGGTCGCGGGTGATTTCGTATTGCACATTCAGGTCGTACTGCTGGGTGTAGGGGCTGGCCAAATGTCTTCCGATAGCAGACAGGAACAAAGCGCTTTCCGGCGTGCGTGGAGTGTAGATCGGGTAAGCCGAGGTGGGCGGTAGGGGAGGGGTAAAGGGTTGCTGGAACGTGGCGGCCGAATTTCCAGCTCCCTGCAACGATTGCTCGACCGCGAACGGTTGCTGTCCAATATTCTCGAAAGCAAGTTGGCCCGTCAGCCTCTGGTAATAAATTCCGTATCCTCCCCGCAAAACCACTGCGGGAGTGTTGTGCAAGCGCAAGGCGAAGCCAAGGCGTGGACTCCAATCCGAATGGTCTCCGTTCCACATACCGGAGCTGGAGGTCTGTGTGACTCCCGGGGCAACCGGCCCGTGGAAGTTCGAAGGCAGTATGAATCCCGTGAGGCTGCCGGTTGCGGGCACCTGCGGGGGCGCGAGGCTGGGATCGAAATTCGACAAGTGTCCATGCACGTCGCTCGGCGGACCGAAGAATTCATAGCGCAGGCCTGCGTTGACCGTCAGTCGCGGGGATACTTTGATGTCGTCCTGCACGAATCCCGCATAGTCGAGGTAACGTTCGTCTTTGCGGAAGATTCCCGATGCCGCGACACTGTTGAAGATGTTGCTCTGGCCGGTGCCGTTCTGGACGCCGTCTTGGCCCAGCAGGAAGTCCGCAAAGGTAAACAAGAACAGGAAACCGTCAGTGACAAACGGCGCATTGATATCGACCTGGTGCCGTTTGACTTCCGCTCCCATACGCAGGTTGTGCCGCCCGCGGGTTAGGGAAACGGTGTCCTGCCAGACAAAAGTGTTTGTGTTCTGGTAGTAGAAAGGTTCTCCCGCCGGGCCGATGGTGAACAGTCCAGCGATCGAAATCCCTGGTATCTCAGGCAATCCCAGGCCGGTGGTCATTCCCACGTCGGCGGCATTGATCGACTTCTGTCCCGACGAGAACCCGTTGAAGCGCATGAAGCCAAAGCGGGCAACATTGATCAGGTGCGGGTTGAACGCGTGGGTATCCGACAACACGAACATGTCGTTGGTTTGCGTCTCGTCCGTCCCCCAGCCCGGCACATTCGAGCCGAAAGGTGCGAACGGCGCATTCGTGGTGGCACGGGAAAAGAAGAATCGGCCCGCGAGCTGGTTGCGCTCGGAAAGCCTGTGGTCGAGATTGACGCTGAACTGGTCTTCCCGGTACTGGGCGGGCGTGGAGAATGTGGACTTCCCCACGCCCATGCCGACATCAATCTGAGGATCGGGAATTGCATAGGTGTGATCTGGAAGCTTGAAGTTCAAAAGAGCCAGGGCTACCGGGTTGACATTCGAGCCGTCGCATGCCACCTGCACACCACCGTTCGCCGTCGGGAAAAAGGGATTGTTCGCGGGGCAAAACGCGGCTCCCAGCGAAGCCGCCGAACGATCCTTCGGTAACACGGGAAGAAAGCTGAAGGCCAGCGAACCGGGAGCGTCTCCGTCGCGCTGCGTAGTGGCCTGGTAAGAACCGAAGAAGAACGTCTTGTCGCGGCGAACCGGCCCGCCGATCTCTCCTCCGAATTGATTCTGCTTCAGAACCGGGCGGTCCTGGCCGCTCTCTTTCAGGAAGAAGTCGTTGGCATTGAGAACGTCGTTGCGAAAAAACTCCCACAGGGTTCCGTGAAAGCGGTTGGTGCCGGTGCGACTGATAAAGTCGACGTTGGCGCCGGCGCTTCTGCCGTATCCCGCGTCGTACATCCCGGTCTGGACTTTGAATTCTGCGATGGTGTCCGGAGCGGGAATGGCGATTCCGGGTTCAGGGTCGAATCCGCTAAACGATCCTTGCGAAAGATTGTTGGCGTCAATGCCGTTAAATTGAAAATTGTTGGCGGTGGTTTTCGCTCCATTGGAAGAGACGTTTTGGGTATTCTTTCCCAGAGCCGCCGCGTCGGGAAGCTCCACCACCACACCGGGGTTGAGCGCGAGGATTTGCGAGAAGTTACGATTCGCCAGTGGCAAAGCCGTGATGGTACGCGCGTCAGTGACACGGCCCAGTGCGGAACTTTCCGTCTGGGCGAACTCTGGGGCTGCGACCACTGCCGTTTCACTCGCAACCGTTCCCACTGCCAACCGGACGTTAAAGACCGTCGTCTCTCCGGCCACCACATGGACGGAATCGACACTCTTCGTCTGGAAACCGGACGCGCTTACCACCACGGAATATTCCCCTGGCGGAAGTAACGGCGCCCGAAACAGCCCGTCCGCACCGGTCACGGTTGTACGGGACCAGCCTGTTCCCTGGCTCACGACGTGCACCGCCGCATTGGGAAGCACTGCACCCGTGGGATCGACGACCGCTCCCGCAATTCCCCCCGTTCCCGGAGTCTGTGCATGGAGGAAACAGGGAGCCAGGAGGACGATTGCTCCCAGCAAACTTGGCAACCGCAAACGATGATGTAGAAAGATCCTCATGGGATTAGCCTCTCGTCGCCATCGGGCTAGGACCCCGCTCTAAAGACAAAATCCAGGGCTTTCGATTCTCCCGCTCCCACCGTGACCGACTGACTCTTTGTCCCCAGCTTCTCCTGCCAGACGGTGATGGTGTAAGTGCCCGGGGGGAGATCTTTCAGGTCAAAGCCGCCGCTTTTGTCGGTCACCGCGAAGAACGGATTCTTGAAAACCGCGATGTATCCCCGCATCCAGGGATGCACGTTGCACTTCACCGTGATAGGAATTTCTTCGCGGGCGAATGCTTCTTCGATAGGCACGCCGTGTGGCTGGGTCTTGTTCCACTCACGGTTATTCTTGGGGAGCGGATGAATATTATGAGTGGTGTCATCGTTGTTGACGACGTCCAGTTTCTGATTAGCCTCGAGCGCCAGCACGTGCGGTTTATACATGCAGCCCTTCTGCTCCAGAACCGCGGGCTGTGCCGGCGGGGTAAAGGCTCGATCACCGAGTCCGCTGGCAACGTAAACCAGCGCGTTGGCCAATCCGCCGTCGGGCCCGGCGACGATCTCTTCGCTGCTTACCGGCGAAGGATGCGCCTTCAGACAGTAGGGATCTGCCGACATGTCGATCGGCTTGCCCTTGGGCACGGTGCCTTCAAACTTGACTACGCCCTTCACGGACGCGGTCGCCTGTCCCTGCGCGGGTGCGGGCAAACCGCTGGTTAGAAGAAGCAGACCAAAAAGAAGTGCGTACTGTTTAGTCACGGATCACCATCCTTGTGGTTACGAGCGCTGGCGTTCTCATCGTTGTCGAACTCACCGTCTTCCTAGGGATTGGCCTTGGGCGCAACTTTCGCTTCGCTCCGCGCAACGCTCCGTTTCTCGCTGAGCGAATGGATGTAGTGCACAACGTCCCACATCTGATCGGGTTTCATGGCGTCGGAGAACGAAGGCATCGGTGTGCCATCCAGCCCCGTGAGCAGGTCGCGGAATATGGCTTCATCCGAATCTCCGCACTTGAAGCGCCTGCCGCTGGTAAAATCAAAGGGCGTGATGGGATAGCCTTCGCTGTCGGTCAGGCTGGCCGCGGACGGCCCGTTGCCTCGCCCCTCCTTTCCGTGGCAGGACCAACAGTTCATGCTCTGAAACAACGCCGCACCACGCTGGATGCTCTCCGCCGAGGTGGGCGGCCCGGGAGGAATGGGCAAAGCCGCGGCTGGCTTCTCCTCCCGGAAGGTGGGGGAAAAGGTCTTGATATAAGCAATCAGATCTACCCGGTCCTGCCGCAGCAACGGTCTCCACGAAGGCATTCCGCTGGCATGGACCCCGCGGCTGATGGTGTCGTAGAGATCCTGATCGAGAGGCAGGCTTCCGCTGGGTGTCGACCGGCACTTGAACTTTGCCTGGGTGAAGTCGCGCGGCCGCGGGCTGAGATAGGCGGCACTTTCTCCCCTTCCGTCTCCATACCGTCCGTGACAGAACATGCAATAACGCTCATAGAGCGCCTTGCCATGGCGGGGATTCCCGACGAACTTGCCCACGCGCGTCTCCTGTGCGAACAGTGTCGAAGCAAGAGAACTGGCGAAAAGAGCAATGCCAACCGCAGCGGTAGTCGTTTTGTGCATCGCACGCTCTCTTAAAAGTCGAAGTCGAATCCCATGAGGATGCTGTTGGAACTGACGGTGCTCGAACTGAGTGGCGCGGTCCCCGGACGCAGGATGCGGGAATATTCCTGGATCCAGGCAAGTCCGGCGCGGGGGTTCATAATGGGATACCAGCGGTAGCCCACGGTCCATACGTCCAGATTTCCGACCTCCCCGCGAATTCCGGGATTGGCCTGGCGCGCCATCCGCACCAGTTCGTATTTGCCGATAAAGATGAAACGTGGATTGTAGGTGTAATGCCCCTCGATGAAACCGCCGTTCCACGACGGTCCGACCGCGCCCGGCGGCAACAGCGAAGGTTGATTCGCGGGTACGCCGTTGCCGAGAAACACGTTGTCCTGGCCATGGATGTAGAACGTACTGAAGTCGAACTTGCCGAAATACCAGAGACCATACGCGCCCGCGCGATAAAAGCTGCGATTCCCGGTGCCTGTGCCGGGAATCGGATGTCCATTAAGGGTTTGGAAGTAAGTGGGTGATTGCCCGAAGTAACCATAAGCCCCGAATCTCTGCAGTCCGAGCCCGGGAATTTCGAATCCCTGGGTGAAATTGGCGTAAAGGTCGTAACTCTGATTTGAAGGCAGCCCGGTTTGCCCGTTATTACTACTGAGCACCGAAAGCGAATAGCGTGTGTAGTCGTTAGGGGAGTGTCCCATCACTTCCACGCCAAGCTTCGATCCGCCGATTCCGGTAAAGAAGTTGTGGTCGCCCGGTGGAGTAAAAAAGTAGTTGTAATAAGCGCCGCCTGTGTCGTTGAGCAACAGTGATCGCTCCTGGGAAATGGGTTGGTCGAGTTCGAATTTCCCCATCTTTACGTTCAGCCAGTTCGTGCCCAGCAGGTTGTCCAGCCGTACCCAACTCTGAGAGAGGAACGTTCCTCCAGTTCCGATAAACGGTTGCACAAGAAATGAGATATTTTTGGAGAGCGTGCCGGCGGAGATGATGTCAATCTCAGAAGTATCGAAACCGGACGAAGTTACCGTGGTTTCGATCTGGCCGGCGCCCGGGTTTCCGGGGATCCTGTCGACTTCGCGCTTGTCGTTGCTCTCGCGGTGCCATTGTGGAGTCACGCGAAACATGATCGGGAAATAGGCGGGATCGTGGTAGACGGGAGCATCGCGGTCGTTGCCCAGTTGATAGCCGGAGTCCTTGAAGTTTTGTCCGAAGTTGTTAAGCATCGGCCATGCCTGATGACAGGCAGAGCAGGGAAGGCCATATTTCCGGGCAAAGGCGGGGATCGCGTGAAGCGGCAGAGAAGCCGATAACAGTGCTCCAGCAACCAAAAGCCGGGCAATCGTGCGTATGCTGTTCATGTCCTCCTCGTTCCTCCTTGCTCCCCCTGCGGTTCTCATTTGCGGGAAGTAATGCGCTCCCGCAAATCCTCAAGGGAGAGCATCAACGACCGCTCGCGCGTCCGGAATCGTAGGTAAAACCGTTTAACGATGAGCAAGATAGAAAACGGGAGAAGGGCGTTTGTCATGCGAATGTCAATTCGCCGTCATTTTTGTCTGACGACGACCGGGCTTGCCCTTGCTGCGCTCTTGTACCTTGGGTTGTGGGAGTTGCGGCAATGGCCCATCCGTTTTTTTACAAGCGCGTGACATTTCGCGAGACAACCCGAAGCTGCGGCCCAGTGGAACACGCCGCTCAATGGTGAGCGCCCAGTGCCCGCACGCGTGAGCGGCGGATCGCGGCATGCAGACGCGCGATCAGCTCCAGGCTGTCGAACGGCTCTTCGATGTAATCGTCGACGCCAAGGTCGAGTAACTTGACCTTTGCCGCCACATGATTCCGGGGACCAAGGACAATCAGGGGAACATTAAACGACGCTCGCCGGATTGCGCTGCATGCGGCTTGCGGGAGGGCTTTTCCCTGATTCCAGGCGACGACAACGGCAGTGGGTTCATCCTGATATGTGAAATCAGGACGGAGCGTGGCTTGCATCGAGCGAAAGATGACCTGGTACCCAACCGCGGTTAACAGATCTTTCAGATACTTCCGGTTGGCGCGGGAATCAATGACCAGGATTGTTTCCATTGCCAAGGCTTTGGCCTCGCGCGATGCAGGACTGCCACCATGCGCCCGCGGCCGCTGTTGAGTGTCAACACGTTGTCAATTCCCGGTAACATTTCTCCCGGAGTGGAGCCATGTCGCGGGAACTGGTATAAGGCTGGTGTCGGTTTCTGATCTACATCTCGCTGTGATCGTGCGAACTTTTTCTCTGGGCGGTGAAGCCGTTTTCGAGACTCAGAGGGAGCAGGAGTACTCCGATCGATTGGTTGTCCGACCTTGAGGAAACGGGCGAGAGTGAGAGAGCCTTCTCTACAGTAAACACCCTAGAGCGAAGGGACTTCTTTCGTGGTAAACGTCGTGGGGAAGGGCAGTATTGTATAGTTTCCTGGCCTATCAGACTTAGGCTTAACCTCTGAAAATAAAGGCACAGAGGCAAGACTCGTGATGCGGGGCGATCCCTACGCCCCGGTCCGGGGTCTTTGGCGTTTTACCAGTTCCTTCGCCCGACCGGCAGAACCGTTCTCCGGCAGTTCCATGGGGCAGACGACGAGCGGTGAACCGAACTGAACGAAGGCGCACGGGAGCGGTTGTTCATGAAAAGAACTCAACCACGCACCAACGCAGTGAGTCTGCCTGCTGACTTGACCGGACGGACCGAGAACAACGGCAATTCGAGCCCGGTCACGTGCCTCACCGGCGAAGAACTGTGCGCCGTTCTTGCGAGCCTGCAGTCGATGCGCGACGGCGACTTTTCTGTGCGCCTTCCGGGCTCATGGACCGGCCTTCCGGGAAAGATTGCCGACACCTTCAACGACATTATTACCGCCAACCAGCAAATTGCCTCGGAATTGAAGCGTGTGGGACAGGTCGTGGGAAAGGAGGGCAAGACTCGGGAGCGAACGCGATTTCACCAGTCTCTGGGCTCCTGGGGGGAGATGGAGGTCTCGGTCAACACGCTCGTCGATGACTTGCTTCGTCCCACAACCGAGGTCACGCGCGCCATCGCTGCTGTGGCCCAGGGAAATCTGACCCGCACGGTGCGCCTGGATGTCGACGGCCGTCCCCTTGAAGGTGAGTTTCTACGCTCCGCCAGCATCGTCAACACCATGATCCAGCAGCTGGGCATCTTTACTGCCGAGGTAACCCGCGTGGCCCGAGAGGTCGGAACCGATGGCAAACTCGGCGGCCAGGCCCACGTACCCGGGGTCGCCGGGACCTGGAAGGACCTCACCGATTCGGTGAATCTGATGGCCAGCAATCTGACGGGGCAGGTGCGCAACATTGCCGAGGTCGCCACCGCGGTGGCCAGCGGAGATCTCTCGCGCAAAATCACAGTGGACGTGCGAGGCGAAATCCTGCAGTTGAAAGAAGCCATCAACACGATGGTGGACCAGTTGCGATCCTTCGCGTCGGAAGTGACGCGCGTGGCCCGCGAGGTTGGCACCGACGGCAAACTGGGCGGACAGGCGGTCGTTCCCGGCGTGGCCGGAACCTGGAAGGATCTCACCGATTCGGTCAACGCCATGGCCGGCAATCTTACCGCGCAGGTCCGCAACATAGCCGAGGTCACTACTGCGGTCGCGCGCGGCGACCTGTCGCGCAAGATCACGGTGGATGTCAAGGGCGAGATTCTCGCGCTCAAAGACACCATCAACACCATGGTTGACCAACTCAACGGCTTCGCTGGAGAGGTGACGCGCGTGGCCCGCGAAGTGGGCACGGAAGGAAAACTTGGTGGTCAGGCAGAAGTGCCGGGCGTGGGCGGGACGTGGAAGGATCTTACCGACAACGTCAACTTCATGGCGAGCAACTTGACGGGGCAGGTCCGCAACATCGCAGAAGTGGCAACCGCGATCGCAAACGGCGACCTTTCCCGCAAAATCACGGTGGATGTCCGCGGGGAGATTCTGCAGCTGAAGGAAACCCTCAATACCATGGTGGACCAGTTGAACCGCTTTGCCGGCGAAGTCACCCGTGTGGCTCGCGAGGTTGGAAGCGAAGGCCGGTTGGGCGGGCAAGCGAACGTGCCGGGCGTGGCCGGAACCTGGAAAGACTTGACAGATTCTGTCAACTCGATGGCCGGAAACCTGACCGCCCAAGTCCGCAACATCGCCGAAGTCACGACGGCGGTGGCGCGCGGCGATTTGTCGCGCAAGATCACGGTGGATGTGAAGGGTGAAATTCTGGAGCTCAAGAACACCATCAACACCATGGTCGATCAGCTCAATGCTTTCGCGGGCGAGGTCACCCGCGTGGCACGCGAAGTAGGCACGGAAGGCAAACTCGGCGGCCAGGCGCAAGTGCCCGGCGTGGCGGGCACGTGGAAGGATCTCACCGACAACGTTAACTCGATGGCCAGCAACCTGACCGGCCAGGTGCGCAACATCGCCGAGGTCGCCACCGCGGTGGCGCGCGGCGACTTGTCACGCAAGATCACCGTCGACGTGAGGGGAGAGATTCTCGAACTGAAGGACACCATCAATACCATGGTGGACCAACTGCGTTCCTTTGCCTCCGAGGTAACGCGGGTGGCGCGCGAAGTGGGGACCGACGGCAAGCTGGGAGGCCAGGCCCAGGTGCCTGGTGTCGGCGGTACCTGGAAGGATCTCACTGACTCGGTGAATTCGATGGCCAGCAATCTGACCGGGCAGGTTCGTAACATTGCAGGCGTCGCTACCGCCATTGCCAGCGGCGACTTGTCGAAGAAAATTACGGTCAACGTGAGCGGCGAGATTCTCTTGCTCAAAGAGACCATCAACACGATGGTCGACCAGTTGAACGCCTTCGCCGGTGAAGTGACCCGTGTCGCTCGTGAGGTCGGCAGCGAAGGGCGCCTTGGCGGTCAGGCGAACGTGCCGGGCGTTGCGGGCACGTGGAAAGATCTTACCGACTCGGTCAACTCCATGGCCGGTAATCTCACCGGTCAGGTCCGCAACATTGCCGAGGTTACGACTGCGGTGGCGCGCGGCGATCTGTCGCGGAAAATCACGGTCGATGTGAAAGGGGAGATTCTGGAGCTGAAAAATACCATCAACACCATGGTGGATCAGCTGAACGCCTTCGCTGCTGAAGTAACCCGAGTGGCTCGCGAAGTGGGAACCGAGGGGAAGCTCGGCGGTCAGGCGAAAGTGCCGGGCGTTGCCGGTACTTGGAAAGATCTGACCGACAACGTTAACGTGATGGCGGCGAACCTGACGGAGCAAGTACGGGTCATCGTGAAGGTCGTGACTGCGGTAGCGGATGGAGATCTGAGTCAGAAGCTCACGGTGAACGCCAAGGGTGAAGTTGCGGCTTTGGCGGAAACCATCAACAACATGACCGATACACTGGCCACCTTCGCCGACCAGGTGACCACGGTGGCCCGCGAAGTCGGCGTGGAAGGTCGCCTCGGCGGTCAGGCCAATGTCCCTGGCGCCGCCGGCACCTGGAAAGACTTGACGGGGAACGTCAACCTTCTCGCCGATAACCTGACCAACCAGGTCCGCGCCATTGCCGAAGTCGCCACCGCGGTGACCAAGGGTGACCTGACCCGCTCCATTCAGGTGGAAGCCCGCGGCGAGGTTGCCGAATTGAAAGACAACATCAATACCATGATTAACAACCTGCGCCTCACCACTGAGCGCAATACGGAACAGGACTGGCTCAAGACCAATCTGGCTCGCGTGACTGGCATGCTGCAGGGCCAGCGCGACCTGGCCACGGTGGGACGCATTTTGCTCTCGGAACTGGCGCTGCTGGTGAATGCACAGCAGGGCGTGATCTATCAAATGGATACCGAAGCCGAAACCGGCATGGTACTGCTGTCGGCGTTTGCCGCCGACGGCGACGGAGGGCACCTCAGGCGTCTGCGAATCGGGGAGGGCTTGGTCGGGCAATGTGCTGCCGAGAAGCAGCGGATGTTGATTTCAGACGTGCCCCCGGCCACTATCATGGTTCGCTCCGGGCTTTTTGAAGCCGTTCCCCGGAACGTTATCGTTTTACCGGTGCTCTTTGAGGATCAGGTGAAAGCGGTCATTGAATTGGCCTCACTCAGCCTGTTCAGCGCGTCGCATCTCGCCTTTCTTGAGCAACTGACGGCAAGCATCGGCATCGTGCTCAACAGCATTGAGGCGACGATGCAGACCGAAGGCCTTCTGAAACAGTCACAGCAGCTGGCCGCGGAACTTCAGGCTCAGCAGACAGAGTTGCAGCAGACCAACGAGCAACTTGCGCAAAAGGCTCAGCAGCTTGCCGAACAGAACGTCGAAGTCGAGCGTAAGAACCAGGAAATCGAGCAGGCGCGCCGCGCACTCGAGGAAAAGGCCAAGGAACTTGCTCTAACCTCGAAGTACAAGTCCGAGTTTCTGGCGAACATGTCACACGAGCTGCGCACTCCCTTGAACAGCATCCTGGTGCTCGGGCAGCAACTGGCAGACAATCCGGACGGGAACCTTACTCCGCGGCAGGTCGAGTTTGCCCGTACGATACATGGGGCGGGAACGGACCTGTTGAACCTGATCAGCGACATCCTCGACTTGTCCAAGATCGAATCGGGCACGGTCTCGGTCGAGGCGGAGGAAATCGCCTTTGCCAGCTTGCTGGATACGGTGGCACGTCCCTTCCGCCATGAAGCCGAGAACCGGCAACTAAACTTCGAAGTGCACTCTGACCCGAGGCTTGACCGAAGTCTCGTCACGGACTCCAAGCGCTTGCAGCAGGTGCTGAAAAATCTTTTGTCCAATGCATTCAAGTTTACCGAGGAGGGTGGAGTTTCCCTGTCCGTATCCCCTGCCACCACCGGTTGGAGCAGCGATCATCCGATCCTCGGCAACGCCGCCATGGTGGTGGCCTTCGAAGTAGCCGATACCGGCATCGGAATCCCGTTCGACAAACAGCGCATCATCTTCGAAGCCTTTCAGCAAGCAGATGCTGGAACCAGCCGTAAATACGGTGGAACCGGGCTGGGACTTGCCATCAGCCGTGAATTGGCGAGCTTGCTGGGCGGAGAAATCCAGTTGACCAGCTCTCCGGGAAAAGGCAGCACATTCACCCTCTACCTGCCTCAGGCGTATGTTGGTCCTTCCATCTCACCGGGGCCGAATCTTGACGGGGTGACTACCTCACTGCCCTCCCTCCAGCTTTCCGGACTGAGGGTTAACGAATCCCACGCTGAACCAATCATCGATGACCGCGGCGACCTGCAGCCTGGGGATCCGGTTCTTCTGATCGTGGAGGATGATCTTCATTTCGCCCGCGTCCTTTGCGATCTTTCGCGCGAAATGGGTTTCAAGGTTCTTCTCAGCTTGCGGGGAGTCGACGCTCTCGCTCTCGCGCGTGAGTTCAATCCCACGGCAATATCCCTCGACGTGTCTTTACCTGACTTGCTGGGCTGGACCGTATTGCATCATTTGAAGCAGGATCCGAGGACCAGACACATTCCGGTACAGATGCTGACCATCGAAGAGGACCGGAAACGCGGTCTGTCCCTGGGAGCATTCGCGTTTGTCACGAAACCCACCAACCCCGAAGCACTTTCGACTGCCCTGGCACGCATTAAAGAGTATGCGTGCGGGCGTCGCAAGCAACTCCTGGTGGTGGAAGACAACGCGGTCGAAGGATCGAGTATCAGGGAATTGCTGGGTCACGACGACATCGACGTGCAGTTGGTCAGCAGCGGCAACGAAGCGCTCGAAGCCTTGCGTCAACAGCAGGTTGACTGCGTTGTCCTCGACCTCCGCCTGCCCGACATGTCCGGCTTCGAAGTCCTGGAGCGAATCCGCGACACGCCGTCGCTTGGCGATCTCCCGGTGATTGCTTTTACCGGAAAAGAGCTTTCTTCGGATGAAGATGCGCGTTTGCACGCGCTGGCCCGCAGTGTCGTAATCAAGGGAGTCGAGTCACCGGAACGGTTGCTTGACGAAACTTCCCTGTTCCTGCATCGTGTGGTGGCGGACCTGCCGCCGTCAAAGCAGAAGATGCTCGACAAATTGCACAGGTCCGATGATGCGCTGGTCGGTAAAAAAGTGTTGGTCGTGGATGACGACGTGCGGAACATTTTTGCGCTTAGCAGCGTGCTCGAACGTCGTGGCATGAGCGCCCTGACTGCGGGCACAGGGCGGCAGGCAATTACTATGCTTGAGTCCACGCCGGATCTTGCCATCGTGCTCATGGACATCATGATGCCGGAAATGGACGGGTATCAGACCATGCAAGTCATTCGCCAGAACGCTCGATTGCGGCGTCTGCCCATCATCGCACTGACCGCGAAGGCAATGAAGGGAGATCGGGAAAAGTGCCTGGAAGCGGGAGCTTCTGACTACCTGGCGAAACCGGTGGATACGGAGCAGTTGCTGTCGGCGTTGCGCATGTGGCTTCACCGTTGACCTCAATCGGAAAGCATCGTCCTCGAAGGGGTTAGCAGATGGAAAACAGACTGCCCGTCAATATTCTGATGGTCGATGATCAGCCCAGCAAGCTCCTCACTTACGAAGCGATTCTTGCTGAGCTGGGCGAAAACCTGATCAAAGTGAATTCCGGCAAGAAGGCGCTCGAAACGCTCCTCCGGAACGATGTGGCTGTCGTTCTGATGGATGTGAGCATGCCGGAACTGGACGGCTTCGAACTGGCCACCATGATTCGCCAGCATCCGCGGTTTCAAAATGTACCTATCATCTTTGTCTCCGCCGTCCATTTGACTGAACTTGATCAGTTGAAGGGATATGAGCGGGGGGGAGTCGATTATGTCTCGGTTCCCGTTGTCCCGGAATTGCTGCGCGCCAAAGTCAGGTTATTTGCAGAACTGCATCGCAAGTCACGTCAACTCGAAACCCTGAACCGACAGCTGGAACAGCGTGTCGAAGAACGCACCCGGGAACTGGGTGGCAAGGCGGTGGCTTTGGAAGAATTGAATCACCACCTGGCCCGCCGGAACCAGGAGCTCGACGCCATCGTTCGCACTGCGCCCGACATTATCTTCAGCCGCCAGGCAGATGGTGCGAGGGACTACATCAGCGACCGCTTCTACGAATACACAGGAGCGGCTCCCGGCTCTGCCGATGGCTTCGCGTGGCTCAACTATGTGCATCCGGAAGACAGGGACCGGACCCTGTCGGAGTGGCAGCAGTCTGCCGAAACCGGCGATAACTATGAGTCCGAATACCGCATGCTGCGGAAGGATGGGGCGTACCGCTGGTTTCGTGCCCGTGCGCAGCCCATCCGTGATCAGTCGGGGGCAATTCTGAAGTGGTATGGAACCTGCTCTGACATCCATGATAGTAAAGTGCTGGAGCAGTCGATGCGCAACAATACCCTCGAACTCGAGAAGATCATCGCCACTCGAACTGAGGCCCTACGGCGTCTGTCGGGTCGCCTGCTGACTCTGCAGGATGAAGAACGCCGCCGGGTGGCACGGGCTCTGCACGACGGGTTGGGTCAAGAGTTGGTGGCGGCAAAGCTAGCCGTTGATGCGATGCTCCAGCATCGATCGGACCGCGCTCTCGAAGCGGCGGTTGCCGATGCCGACGGTATCATCGATCGCGCCATTCAGCAGGTGCGCAGCATTTCCCATCTCCTGCATCCGCCCTTGCTAGATGAAGTTGGGCTGCTCTCCGCGATTCAGTGGTATCTCGACGGGCTCACCAAACGCAGCGGGATTGAAACCTCCCTCGAAGTAACACCTCGGGAATTCATCCGGCTTCCGAGTGAACTGGAAACCGCGATCTTCCGCATTGTCCAGGAAGCTCTCACCAACGTATTTCGTCATTCCGGAGCACACCGCGCATCCATCAAGTTGACGCTCGTTCCCGGCCAGGTCATGGTAGCCGTGCGGGATGACGGTAAGGGCATTGGAGAACAAGCAGCCGAGTCTGTGGCCGGTAACGTAGGGGTCGGCATTGGAGGTATGCGGCACCGCGCCCGCGAGTTCGGGGGCGAATTCCGTGTAACGGATGCGAATCCCGGCACCCTGGTCGAAGTGATCATCCCCTGGCGCCATCCCAGTGCGCAGGAGGAAAAGCTGGAAGTGATGAGTGCGACACCGCAGTCGCCGCGGCGCCCCGGAATGCGGTTCGCATCCGCAAAATAGTCCACGCCAGCAGCCGATCTTGCCGGGATTCCGCTGTACTACCTGCGAGGTACGCTGGCGGGCTTCACTCGATCCGTGGCCTCTTGTATTCCGTCAACCGCACTCGCGTCCAACTGATAGAGAGTCGAATCAGCCTCGCGCCTGGCGACATAGTTGTCGCCCGATTTCGCGATCGCCACTTTTTCTACCCGCTTGCCGTCATCGGACGTGACTGTCAGAGTGATGACAGGATTGGAAAACCCGGTCTCCACAAATTTATTCGCGGAAAGATCACGAAGTTGTGAAAGCAATGACTGCACGGTCTCGGCGTCCATCTTCTTCCCGTTCGACATCCAATCCGGGCCGCTCTTCGTCAGCAGATAATCCTTGGCGCCGTTGTGCATCTCGACTTTCGCCGGCTCGTTAAACCCAAAGTCAAAAAGCCTCTTGCTGCGAAAGTCGTCGAGTCCTCTGTCAAAGGCATGACCGAGACTTGCGTCGACTTTGTAGACTCCGTCAACCGCACTCGACTTTGCGTAGAAAGTGTCCTTATCCTTGCGCACTTGAAGCGACTGGGTTTCAGACTGATCTGTTACCCTGACCGTGGCGACAGGTGCAGCATGGGCGAAGACAGATGCGGCTTTGTTCAACCCGTTGTCAGAGCCACTGAGATCCATGCGGGCGTCGGTCAACGTGCGCGCAAGTTCGGCAACCTGAACGCTGTCGGCACGCAGAGGTTCCGGCTTCAGGATCTGCCACCCGTCGCTGGTGCGGCCAAACTCCATGGTGTGACTTTTTGTGGCGAGTTCCATCCGGCTGATTTGGTCTGCGTTCATCGTGAACAGCCGCTTGTCGCGCAGATCGTCCAGACCCTTGTCGATGCTGTTCTTGCTGTAGCTCGCGATGGTGAAGAGGCGCGGATCCTTCGCCAGCATGGCATAGACGGCGTTTCCTGTTGGCGTGTCATCGCCCAGCAGGAGCTTCTGCGATTTGTTGTCTTTCTCGCTGACATCTATTTCCAGCCCGGGTCGGTCGAGACCGAAGGCTTTCACATCGGAGGCCTTCTCATCGAGGAGCCGTTCCGATTTCAGGGATGAGAGCGACGAAACTACGCCGGCAACAGCCTCCGGATCAGCCCTGAGCGGCTTGGGCTCCCTAATCTGCCAGCCGGAATTGGTCTTCTCCAGAACAATTGGTTCAGCGTCTTTCTTCCTGAATTCGATCCTGGTGATAGCGGTTTCATCCAGCTTCAGGATCGCAGGCGGAGCATCGGCAGAAGCTTGGACGGTTTCAGCGGCCGGCTTGCGGTGTTCCGACCAGTAGAGCGTACCGGCCAGCGCGGCGAGAACAAGTGCGGCGACAATCAGGCTGCGAATTTTCATGGCCTTCCGGGAAGTTCCTTACCTCCTCTTCCACCAAACCCCAACGCCCACGACAAGAACGAGCAGTGGCAGAAGGAACTGACTGGTCAAGCGTACCCAGTTCAATTGCGAGCGAGTCATGGTCAGACGACGGTCTTCCTCGGCTTTCGGCCGGATCGAGATCAGGTCCTCGTCCGACGAAAGCCAGTTGATCGTGTTCAGAGCCAGATCACTATTGCCGTTGAACCGGATAAAGCCATTGGTAGCCCATGCGGAGCTGCCGACCACTGCGAAGCGTCCCTGGGAATTTTCCTTGCCGGTGCTGTAGGTGCCCGCGGCTGCGAGCGTCAGCGGTCCTTTCCTGTTCTTGGGATCGTTGACGTTGATTGCGGCAGAGCTCAGATTGGCGGTCGCCAGGCTGCTGTTCGACGAATCGAAGAGCTTCTCCACGCTGGTCTTGGCAGTGCCCTTAACGTCGATCGAGCGCGAAAGCGGGAAACCGGTAGCGGTTCCCCTCATCTCGCGAACGATCGGGTGAGAGGTATAGCTGGTTACCAGCGCCACCTGCGGCCCGAGCCCCACGACCTGTCCGATGGGATTCAGATCGAGAATCAAATCCCGGTTCAGGGTTACACCCCAGCTCCCGAGGACGCTCCCCAGAGTCTCATTGTCGGCAATTTCCGAATGCCCCAACCTGAGTGGAGCACCCATCAGGAAAAGCGCGCGCCCGCCGTTTTCCACATACTTCCTGATTGCCTCCACTTCCGGCCGTTCGTAGTCGCGCGTCGGCCCGGCGAGGACGAGACTGGTACAGTCGCCCGGAACCTCAGCCTTCTCGAGCAGATCGATGCCTTTGCTTTCGTACCCATCCTTCGCCAGAAGATCCTTGAATCGTGACAGGCCGTCGCGATCACCGCTGTCCAACTGATGCTCTCCACTACCCGCTGTAAAGCACACTGTCCGGGTCGTGTTTTTCAGATTGCGGATGAAGGCGCCGGTGATGCCCTCCTCGGACATCGCTTTGGCCTCCTCTTTTCTTGCCCC
>Ga0126383_10000263_pt1 | contig 27574 bp, 22 predicted proteins | sample PanSoiMetPlot_35_FD_96882 | JGI IMG/M metagenome (GOLD analysis project Ga0126383, IMG submission 96882) | Tropical forest soil microbial communities from Panama - MetaG Plot_35 | ecosystem: Environmental > Terrestrial > Soil > Tropical forest > Bulk soil | place: Panama | collected 2016-02-17 | reverse complement strand
GCGGCGGCGGGGCGAACGGAGCAGCATTGGAAAAGGTCGTGCCGGCATTGCTCGGCACGGCCCCGGGTAGCGTTGTCGGCCCGTACGGTTGCTCAGCAACCGGGGGTGCAGGCGGATAAGGCGGGATTGTCGCAGTCGGCGGCAAATAGACGGGCGGCGGCTGCGGCGGCAGCACCGTAGGAGCGGGGGGTGGGGCACCGGCGACTGTAACCGGCGGGGGCGGATAGCAAGCCGACAAACCTAACGCCGTAAATGCGGCCGCGGCGATCCCGCCCAAGCGCTGGAAATGCTGCATATCGTCCTCCAGACGTGTACAGCGTCGGGCAACCCGATCGCTGCTTGCGCTGGTAAGAACACGAACTCTCCGCGATTTGCTCCCACAAATCCCCGTTAGCACGCGATTGACGATATAAAGATATGTGTATATCTTTCTGGATCTGTCGCGTCGAGCTGTGATTGAGGAGAGCCAGGTATGCCCGCATTTTCCGATTATTCCGATTATAAGGTTGCCGACATCTCGCTCGCCGAATGGGGACGGCGCGAGATCGCCATTGCCGAGACTGAGATGCCGGGGCTGATGGCATTGCGCGATGAGTTTGGCGCGGCGAAACCGCTTACAGGTGCACGCATCGTTGGCTGCCTCCACATGACGATCCAGACCGCGGTCTTAATCGAGACACTTGTCGAACTCGGCGCCACTGTTCGCTGGAGTTCATGCAATATCTTCTCGACCCAGGATCATGCTGCAGCTGCGATGGCCGCCAGAGGCATTCCGGTCTTTGCCTGGAAGGGCGAGAGCGAAGAGGAATATGAGTGGTGCATCGAGCAGACCTTGCGCGGCCCGCAGGGATGGACGCCCAATATGGTGCTCGATGACGGCGGCGACGCGACAAAGGTCCTGCACGACAGATATCCCGATCTGCTGAAACACGTCCGGGGAATCTCGGAGGAGACCACCACCGGCGTGAACCGGCTTTACGAGATGGTGCGGGAAGGTTCCCTCAAGGCTCCGGCGATCAACGTAAACGACAGCGTCACAAAATCGAAATTCGACAACCTATACGGCTGCCGCGAAAGCCTGGTCGATGGGATCAAGCGCGCGACGGACGTGATGGTCGCCGGTAAGGTCGCTATGGTGTGCGGCTTCGGCAATGTCGGGAAGGGCTCGGCGGCGAGCCTGCGCAGCCAGGGCGCACGGGTCATGGTAGCCGAGATCGATCCGATCTGTGCATTGCAGGCCGCAATGGAGGGATATCAGGTCACGACAATGGACGAGATGGCGTCGCAAGCGGACATCTTCGTGACCGCGACCGGCAATATCGACGTCATTACGATCGATCACATGCGGCAAATGAAAGATCGCGCGATCGTCTGCAATATCGGCCATTTCGACAGCGAGATTCAGATAGATGCATTACGCAATTACCCTTGGGAGGAGGTGAAACCGCAGGTCGACGAGGTAATCTTTCCGGACGGCAAGCGCCTGATCGTCCTGGCCAAGGGACGGCTGGTGAATCTCGGCTGTGCGACCGGCCATCCGAGCTTTGTGATGAGCGCGTCGTTTACCAACCAGGTGCTGGCGCAAATCGAGCTGTGGACCAATCACGGCGAATACGAGAACAAGGTCTACGTGCTGCCGAAGCATCTCGACGAGAAGGTCGCCGCGCTGCATCTCGAAAAGCTCGGGGCCAAGCTGACCGCGCTCAGCCCCGCCCAGGCCGGCTATATCGGGGTTGAGCGCGCAGGTCCCTTCAAGCCGGACCACTATCGCTACTAACCGTTACACAACCTTAACTATATATATTGCGTTATATGCTCTTGAAATGCAGTAAAGGACGCGTTATTGTGCGGGCGCCGCGAGATCGGGCGATCTGTGGTAAGCGTTCCTTGCTTTTAAGAGCGAGTCCTGGTGATCGAATCCGCCGCTGCGCTGTCTTTCATTGTCGCATTGGTGTTGGGAGGGCTGCTGTTGCGCGCCCACAAACAGCTATGCGATGCGCGCGCTACGTGCGCAGCATTCGAGACAGCTCCCCTCGAATGGTTTCGCTGGCGTGACGATGGGGCGGACGCTGAGAATGTCGACGGCGTACCCGGTTATCGCGAATTCCTGAGCAAGTTGCCTGCTGCCGAGGCGGCGCGGTTGGAGAAGGCGCGGCAGACGCTGCACTCCCATGGGACCGCGTTTTCGGCGGCTTTTGCCAGCCGTGACGCGACAGCTTACGCCGTGCACGGACGGCGCACCGCGAGCGGAGACGACATTTTATGGCTGCTGGATGCGACGGCTCCACTGGCTCTGCAACGGGCGCGCCAGGAGGCTGCCGGCTTGCGCGAGATGCTCGACGCGATCCCTGTGCCGGTCTGGCGGAGAGGCTCTGACTGCAGGCTCGTCGACTGCAACCGCGCCTATGCGCGCGCCGTCGATGCGACTATCGATCTGGTTCTAGCGGAGGGCCGCGAGTTGGCTGCCGGTGTACGTCCCGGCGAATCCCGCCATGTCGTCATAGACGGCTCGCGTCGGCTCCTGGAAATCGGCGAAGCGCCGTGGCCGGCGGGAGGTACGATCGGTTTCGCCGTCGATCGCACCGACCAAGAAGCGGCCGAGACAGAGTTGTCACGGCACGTGGACGCGCATGCCGAGGTCCTCGAGACCATTCGCGCTGCTGTAGCGATCTATGGCCCCGACAAGCGACTCAAATTCTTCAACGCCGCGTTCGCGTCGATGTGGGGCATCGCAGAGGACTGGCTCGCTGCCGGTCCTTCCTTCGAGGAGATTCTGGAACGCCTCCGCGAGGCACGTCTTCTTCCCGAGACCGCCGATTTCCGGGCCTTCAAATCCGAGCAGCGACACCTCTTCACCTCAGTCATGCGGCCCCAACAAGAGCTGGTGCATCTCCCCGATGGCCGCACCCTGCTGCTGTCCATCGCCCCGCACCCATTCGGCGGGCTCACTTTTGTTTACGAAGACGTCAGCGACCGCTTGGCGCTCGAGCGTTCGTGCAAAACCTTGACGAAGGTACGCCGGGCCACTCTCGACCACCTTTTCGAGGCCATAGCGGTCTACGGCAGCGACGGACGCCTGAAGCTCCACAACCCCGCCTACCTAGCTCTATGGGGGTTATCGGAGGCCGAGCTCGCGGGTGAACCGCATATCGCCGAGGTCCTGGAGAAAAAGCGCGGTCTGCTCGACGACGGCGGCGACTGGACTGCGAGGAAGGGGAGGTTCATCGCCAAGATCACCGCTCACGCGCCAGCGAGCGCACCGGTTTACCGAAAGGACGGGTCGATGCTGCAGGAGGCAACGGTTCCGCTTCCGGACGGCAATGTGCTGGTCACTTATCTCGACATTACCGATACCAGAAGGTATGAGCGCGTATTACGGGAGCGTAACGAAGCACTAGAAACTTCGGCCCGGCTGAAGGGCGAGTTTATCGCCGACATATCACACGAATTGCGGACTCCGCTGAACGCTGTGATCGGCTTCGCAGATATTCTGACCAACCAATATTTTGGCGATCTGAACCCGCGGCAGCTCGATTACAGCCGCGGCATCCTCGAGAGTTCGCAGCAGCTGCTGCGGTTGATCGACGATATTCGCGACCTCGCCACGATCGAAGCGGGCGACATGGTGCTCGAGACCGGTCACGTCGGGGTTTTCAAAATGCTGCAAGCAGTACTCGCGCTAAGCCGGGAACGCGCCAGGAGCCGAGAGCTCGACATCCAACTTCTTTGTCCGTCGGACATCGGCGCAGTTGTAATGGACGAACGCCGGCTCAAGCAGGCGCTCTTGAACCTGATTTCCAACGCGATCAAGTTCACCCCCCCGGGTGGCGCAGTACGTATAGAAGCCGTGCGCCGCGAGAGCGAATTGCTGCTGACAGTTGCCGATACGGGGATCGGCCGCGCACTATCCAATCAGACTCCAATACCGGAAAAATTGGAGCACAGCACACCGCGATCAGGTGCCTGCCCTGGTCTGTCCCTCGTCAGAAAACTCATCGAGCTGCATGGTGGAACCATTGCCGTCGACTCGCCAACCGGTCGTGGCACCACTGTCACCTGCCGGCTGCCTACGACGCTGCCGGCGCTCGCCGGCCTGCTGGCGCCATCCACTCAGCTCGAGGACCGGGCAGCCGCATAGACGAACTCCTGACCCGATTCGTGGGATTGGCGGTGGGATCGAGTTTCGACGACCTGCGTTAGATCGCGTCGGGCAGTTCAGTGCGCCGCAAATCTTGCGTCCAATCCACGTCGAGCTATACAACGTCTAGGCGATGTTTTTGGTCGATCTGCCGAACGAAACTGCCACGGCGACGTTAGCCACACGCATCGCCGCGGTGGCTCAGCCAACCGACATCATTGCGCTGAAAGGCGAACTCGGCACCGGGAAAACCGCATTTGCGCGCGCCTTCATCCGCGCGCGCGGAAACCAGGAGGACGTGCCGAGCCCGACTTTTACTCTGGTGCAAGTTTACGATGTTGGCTCGACGGCAATTTGGCATTTCGATCTGTACCGAATTCGGTCTCCCGAGGATGCCTGGGAGCTGGGCATCGAGGATGCGTTTGCCTCGGACATCTCGCTAATAGAATGGCCGGAGCGGCTGGGCCTGCTGTTGCCCGGCCGACGGCTCGAAGTCACGCTCTCATACGGCGAAAATCCTGGCGCGCGCCACGTTTCGCTGGATCCGGGGAAAGAGTGGCAGGCGCGGCTGGCGCTGATTGCAGCCGATGCATGAGTCGAGCGAGTTCCAGTTGCTGAGCTCTGTTCTTCCGTCAGCCGGCCCTGCAACCTCTTCGAGCGATCCGGAGAGGCAGTGGGCGATCGGCGCCTTTCTCGCCGGTTGCGGCTGGGGAGGTTGCAAGTCGGTTGCTCTCGCAGGCGATGCGTCGTTCCGGCTCTATTATCGGCTCAAAAACAATGAGCGAAGCGCAGTGCTGATGGATGCGGCGCCGCCGCAAGAGGATGTGGTCCCTTACATTGCCGTCTCGAAGCTGCTGCGAGGGCTCGGGTTCAGCGCCCCCGAGGTGTTCGCCGAAGATCGCGCGCGCGGTTTCCTGCTGATCGAGGATTTTGGCGATGACACTTACACCTGCCTTCTCGAACGCGGCGCCGACGAGCCGGCCCTTTATACCCTGGCGGTAGATACCCTGATCGAGCTGCAAAGAGCCGTCGAAATTCGCGGCAGGCCGGATTTACCCCCTTATGACGCAGGGCGGCTTCTCGCCGAGGCGGCGCTCTTGGTCGACTGGTACATCCCGGCAGCTCTGGGAGGATCGCTCGCCGAAACCGCGCGCGACGAATATCTGAGTTTATGGCGCACTCTTCTGCCGCAGGCGACCGTCGACCAAGGCACACTGGTGTTGCGTGACTATCACGTCGACAACCTGATGCTGCTGCCGGATCGCGGTGGGGTGCGTGGTTGCGGGCTACTGGATTTTCAGGACGCCGTACACGGCCCAAGAAGCTATGACCTCGTATCGCTCCTCGAAGACGCCCGGCGGGACGTCCCGGCCGAGCTGTGCCGGCGGATGATCGAACGTTATCTTGCCGCCTTTCCGACGCTCGACCGGACGGCGTTCCTCAAATCGGCGGCGATCCTTGCGGCTCAGCGCAATTGCAAGATCCTCGGCATCTTCACACGCTTGTGGAAGCGCGACGGCAAGCCGCGCTACCTCGTGCATCTCCCGCGCGTCTGGCGCCTGCTCGAACGCAACCTGGGCCACCCCGCCCTTGACCCGCTCGCTGGCTGGCTCGACCGCCACCTGCCCCGCTCGGTTCGGCGGATACTCGCATGATTGACCCGCCGCGGACGGCGATGGTGCTCGCCGCCGGGCTCGGTACTCGGCTGCGGCCGATGACCGAGACGGTTCCGAAACCTCTGATCGAGATAAACGGCCGTACCCTACTCGACCACGCTATCGACCGGCTTGTGCTCGTCGGCGTCGAGACCGTTGTCGTTAATGTGCATTACAAAGCCGCCATGCTCCTCGGGCAGCTCGCCCGCCGTCACCACCCACGCATCGAGATTTCCCACGAAGCCGAACTTCTCGATACAGGGGGTGCTGTGGTGCGGGCGCTGCCGTTGCTCGACGACGTCTTTTTTGTCGTAAACAGCGACGTGTTCTGGCTTGACGGGAACGATCCCGCGCTGCACCGGCTCGCCGCGGCCTTCGATCCCGAGCGGATGGACGCAGTCATCTTGCTGCAACGAACGGCGACGGCGGTCGGCTACGAGGGCAACGGCGATTACCGGGTCGACGCGTCTGGATCTCCGCACCGCCGCCGCGACGGCGAGGTCGCACCCCTGCTTTTCGCAGGCCTTCAGCTGCTGCATCGGCGCGCCTTCGCCGGCATCCACGACCGCGTTTTCTCCCTGGTCGGAGTTTTCGACCGAGCCGAGCAGACCGGGCGTCTGCATGCCATAACCCATGATCGCGAGTGGTATCATATCGGCACGCCCCAGGGCCTTGCCGCCACCCGCGAACGGCTGTCGTCGAACCGTGCCAGCGGCAGCAAAGGATGCTGAAATCAACGAGTTGCTGAGGTCCAGTGCAGCGTAAGGTCTACACGATCGCCGCGCACCGGCCGTTTCTGGCGACATTGGCGGCCGGCCTGCTCGACATGGCTGGGGCTGACCCACTTCTGCTGGCGCGCATTACCGTTCTGCTGCCGACCCGCCGAGCGGTCCGCTCGCTGCGCGATACGTTCCTGCGCGTCGGGCCAAGCGGTAAAGAAGGGGGGACCCCGCTGCTGCTGCCGCGGATGCGGGCGGTCGGCGATCTCGATGCCGACGAGGAGACGTTTTCCGACGACGGCGAGAATAGCATGGCCATACCCGAGCTGCGCCGGCGTCTGCTGCTGACCCGGCTGGTTCTACGCTGGGGCGAGCGGCGCGGCGAAGAGCCGCTTCTGCCGGGACAAGCCGCCGCCCTTGCCGCGAGCCTCGCCCGGCTGCTCGACAGGGTCGCGAGCGAGGGCGCGAGTTTCACCAGAATTGCCGACCTGGTTCCGGAGGGACTGGCCGAGCATTGGCGCGTGGTCCATCGCCTACTCGAGATCCTGCCGCAACATTGGCCTCGGATTCTCGCCGAGGAGGGCGCCCTCGACCCGGCGTCGCGGCGTAATCACTTGCTGGAACGCCAAACCGCGCGTTGGCGCCGCGCTCCGCCACGCGATCCGGTGATCGCCGCCGGATTGACCGGAGGGATTCCCGCAGTGACCCAGCTCCTTCTGGTCGTCGCCGGGCTCGACCAAGGTGCGGTGATCCTTCCCGGACTTGACCGTGACCGCGATGATTTCGAGTGGTCGGCGATCGAAGACGACGAGGCCCATCCGCAACATTTGATGGCGGGGTTGTTGCGCGCGCTCGACTTGAGCCCGGCCGAGGTTCGCGATTGGCCACCGATTTCCCCGAACCCCGTCTCCGCCCACGTCCTCGAGGACCTCTCCGATCTCCCGTTATTCGCTTCGCTTGGCCGAACTGCCGGCAGCGGCGAAGGGGCACGCGCGAGCCGGGTACGGCTGATCGCCGAAGCGCTGCGGCCGGCCATCACTAGCGATGCATGGCGGCGGCTCCCCGCACAGCCAGTGCGTATCCTCGATGGGCTGAGCCGGTACGATTGCGCCAGCGCGCAAGAGGAGGCCGTGACCATCGCGCTCCTGCTGCGCCGTAAGCTCCAGATGCCTGGTGCGACGGCCGCTCTCGTCACCCCTGATCGCGCGCTCGCCCGCCGGGTGGCTGCGGAGCTCCGCCGCTGGAGTATTGAAATCGACGACTCGGCCGGTCTGCCACTGAACCGGACACCGCCGGGCGTTTTTCTGCGCCTTGTCCTCGATCTGGCTATCAGCCAGCTCGCCCCGGTGCCCTTGCTGGCCGCGCTGAAGCATCCGCTCGCCGCTGGCGGGCTCGCTCCCGCCTCATTCCGCGATTTCACCCGTCGCCTCGAACGAGCAATCCTGGGGCCTCGCCCCGCCCCGGGCTTCGCTGGTCTCAGGGCTGCCCTCGCTGCCGAGCAATCCGATCTGCGCAGGTTCGCCGATCGACTCGAAGCCTGCCTTGGCTCGCTACCGGGGCTGCTCGTCGCCGATGCCGTACCGCTTTCACGCCTCGCGACCGCGCATATAGAAGCCGCCGAGCGACTTGCCGAAAGCGCTACGGAAACCGGGGCCGAGCGTCTCTGGCGTGAAGCGGCGGGGGAAGCGGCGGGGCGCTTTTGCCACGAGCTGATCGATGCCGCCCGCGATTTTCCGCCTCTCCCCGGCCGGCACTTTCCGGCCCTGTTCGAATCCTTGGCCGCCGGGACTGTTGTGCGTCCGGTCTTCGGTCGGCATCCTCGGTTGACGATCTGGGGTCTCCTCGAGGCCCGGCTGCAGCAGGCCGATCTCGTCGTTCTTGGCGGGCTGAACGAGGGGAGCTGGCCCGCTTCCGCAGAACACGACCCGTGGATGTCGCGGCAGATGCGTCGCGAGTTCGGCATCGCGCTCCCGGAGCGGGCTGTTGGCATAGCCGCGCATGATTTTGCCCAGGCGTTGGGGGCGCCGGAGGTGGTGCTGACGCGTGCTGCGCGGAGCGAAGGTGTCCCGACCGTGCCCTCCCGCTGGCTGCTCCGCCTCGATACGGTGTTGCAGGCTGTGGGCCTGGATGGCGCGCTCGAGCCCGACGATACGGTGCGGCACGTTGCGGAGCTGATCGATCGGGCGGATGACTACCGGCCGCTGCCCCCACCCGAGCCGCGCCCGCCTCTCTCGGCGCGGCCGAGACGTCTCTCGGTGACCCAGATCGAGACCTGGCTGCGCGATCCTTATGCGATCTACGCCCGCCACATCCTCGGGCTGAAGGCGCTGAAGGAACTCGACGCCGATCCCGGTCGCGCCGACCTCGGCACGATCATCCACCGAGCGCTCGATGCATTCTTCCGAAACTTCCCGCACAGCCTGCCGGATAACGCCGAGGAGGAGTTGCTGCGCATAGGCCGAGAGCAATTCGGACCCATGCTCTCGCGGCCCGGCGCCTGGGCTTTCTGGTGGCCTCGCTTCGCAAGCATCGCCGGCTGGCTGATCGCTCAGGAACGCGTCAGGCGTTCCGACATCATCGAGAGCCTCAGCGAGTGCGAGGGAAGCTGGACATTAAGCCGGCAAGGCGGACCATTCACGATCACGGCAAAGGCGGATCGCATCGACCGCCTCACCGAAGGCGGCTTTCTGCTGGTCGACTACAAGACAGGCCGTGTACCCCTGCCAAAGCAAGTTCAGAGGGGGTTTACGCCGCAATTACCGCTCGAGGGCGCAATCCTTCGCGCCGGCGGCTTCGAGGGTGTAGGCGGCCTGCCGACGGCGCTCGAGTATTGGCGCCTGAGCGGCGGCGAACCCGCCGGCGAACGCTGCCTGATCGATGCGGGTGATCCCGAAACGCTGATTGACCGGGTGGTCGCCCGCGTCGAGGCGCTGATCGACCGGTTCGACGATCCACGTACACCCTACCTTGCGGTTCCGTCGCCGCGCTCGGCCCCGCGCTATTCCGATTACCGGCACCTCGAGCGGCTCGACGAGAGCGAGCCCGACGGATGAACTTCTTCGCCGACCCAGATACGGCGCAGCAGAAGGCAGCTGGCCCACGCGCCTCTGTCTGGGTTTCCGCCTCCGCCGGAACCGGCAAGACCCGGGTGCTTATCGATCGCTTGCTTTGGCTGATGCTCGACGGGACCGACCCCGCCCGCATCCTGTGCCTGACCTTTACACGCGCGGCAGCCGCCGAGATGGCGAACCGGCTTAACGAGGAACTGGCCAATTGGGCGACATTGCGGTCTGGGCCGCTCGCCGAGAACCTGCAGAAGCTCACCGGCCGTATGCCCAGCGATGCGATGATTGCCCGGGCGCGGCAGCTTTTCGCACGGGTTCTCGAAACGCCCGGCGGGATAAAGATCGCGACGATCCATGCTTTTTGCCAAACATTGTTGCGGCGCTTTCCGCTGGAGGCGGGAATCCCAACCGAATTTTCGGTGCTCGACGAGCGCAGCTCTCGCGAGACGCTCATCGAGGCCGGCGAGCATGTCGTAATTGCCGCGCGCGACGGAGACGAGCCCCGACTTGCCGACGCGTTAGCAGTGGTGGCCCGCCATGCTCCGGAAGAGCGCTTCGGCGCGCTGATGGCTGCCCTTGCGGCCGAGCGCGGCAAGCTCTCTCAAGTACTCGGGAAGGGGCATACAGAGCTGCACAACGAACTCTGCCGCGCCCTCGACCTGCCTGCCGGAACGACCGAAGAGGCGGTTGTTGCTGCTTTTTGCGCGGCCGATGCTGCAGATCAGATAGGATTGCGCTCGGCGGCCGCGGCGCTTTGCGACGGATCCGATGCCGATCGGCAGCGTGGGGCTGTGATTGCCGCATGGTGCGAGAGCCCGGAGCAGCGTCCTCCGATGCTTCCGGCTTATGTTGCCTCATTTCTAACCAATGAAGGCGAGGTCCGCAAAAACCTGATCACTCGGGACACCGCTCGCAGCGCCAGTTGCCATGCCCGGGCGGTGCTCAGCGCCGAGGCCGAACGGGTCAAAGGGTTCCGCAAGGCGCGGACCGCAGCAGCGCTAATCGAGGCGAGTTGCGCGCTCGTCCGCCTCGGCGGGGCTCTGATGGACGCCTATGCCGAGTTGAAGCGCGCCCGAGGGGTCCTCGACTACGACGACTTGATCTCCGCCGCGCTCGGTTTGCTGCGCCGTCCCGGCACCGCCCCTTGGGTGCTTTTCAAGCTCGATGGGGGTATCGACCACATCCTGATTGACGAGGCCCAAGACACCAATCCCGAGCAATGGGAGATCGTGGCGGCGCTTGCCGAAGAGTTTTATGCTGGCGAGTCCGCCCGCGATCGCCGGCGTACAATCTTTGCAGTCGGCGACGCCAAACAATCGATCTACAGCTTTCAGCGTGCCGATCCGCGAGCCTTTCTGCGAATGCGGGAACATTTCGAAAGGCGCATCAGCGAGGCCCGGCAGGAATGGCACGTCGTGCCGCTGGAAGTCTCGTTCCGCTCGACCGAGCCGGTGCTGCGCGTGGTTGATGCTGTCTTTCGTCATGAGGCGGCACGCGACGGGGTCTCTCTCGATGGCAGCGCGATCCGTCACATCCCTTCTCGCACCGGACACGCAGGAGTAGTCGAATTATGGCCGCCAGTGATCGGCCAGCCCGAGGAACCGCCCGACCCGATGGCGCTGCCGATCATTCGTCAGCGAGTCACGGAGCCGCGTACCCGCCTTGCAAACGCGATCGCCGCGACCATTGCGGATTGGCGCGACAAGGGCGAGATGCTCGAGGCGTTCGGCCGTCCGATCCGGCCTGGAGACGTCATGGTGCTGGTGCGGCGGCGTAACGAGTTTGTCGGCGAGTTGCTGCGCTCGCTCAAGCAACGCAACATTCCGGTCGCCGGGGCCGACCGCCTCATTTTAACCGAGCAGCTGGCCGTGCAGGACTTGGCGGCACTCGGCCGGTTTTTGCTGTTGCCCGAGGATGACCTGACGCTCGCCACGGTGCTGAAAGGCCCCCTCTTCGGCCTTGATGAGGAGACGCTCTACGAACTTGCCTATGACCGCGGCAGCGAAAAGCTATGGCAGCGGCTGCGTACCAAAGCCGGCAAATCTGAGCAGCTCCGGTGTGCGGCTGAGCGCCTCTCGGATCTCTTGGCCCGCGCCGATTTCGTGCCACCTTACGAACTCTACGCCGAAATCCTCGGCGCCCAGGGTGGGCGGCGCATGTTGCTCGAACGGCTGGGGATTGAGGCCGAGGACCCGGTAGAAGAGTTTCTCGCACTGGCGCTCGCCTATGAGCGGGAGCATGTTCCGTCGTTACAGGGCTTTCTGCGCTGGCTCGTGGCGGGCGACACTGAGGTCAAACGCGATTTCGGCGCAAGGGACCGCGACGAGTTGCGCATACTGACGGTCCATGGCGCAAAGGGGCTCGAGGCTCCCGTCGTCTTCCTACCCGATACGATGCAGTTGCCGAACCCGCGACACGCTGCTGTGGACCGAGCGCGATGGGCTCCCCGTGTGGTGTCCGCGGCGCGATCTTGCCGCACCTTTTTACACGTCTGAAAGACGGGCACTGCAGGCTCGCCAGCTGCAAGAGTATCGGCGCCTGCTGTATGTCGCGCTGACCCGGGCCCAGGACAGGCTCTATATTTGCGGCTGGCAATCACGGGATTATTCCAAGGAGGCGTCATGGTACGCGCTCTGCCGCGCCGGCCTCGCGGAGATTGCAACCCCATTCTCTTTTGATACGACCGCGCTGATCGGCGCCGACGGATGGCGCGGCGAAGCCTTGCGGATCGCTGCTCCGCAGACCATTCCGCCGGTTCGGGACAGCCGGGCAGCGACGACATCGGCCATTGGATCGCTGCCGAGCTGGGTGAAAGAACCCCCACCCGCCGAGCCCAATCCACCTCGCCCGCTCGCCCCGTCGCGGCCGACCGAAGTGGAGCCGCCCATATTTTCGCCGCTCGCGGCCCGAGGGCGTACCCGGTTTAAACGCGGGCTCCTTATTCACCAGCTGCTGCAGAGTCTTCCCGAGCTGCCGATCGGAGAACGCGAGATTGCCGCACGGCGGTTTCTGGCGTTGCCGACACACGGCCTCGCCGTCGAAGAGCAGGAGGATATCCGGTCCGACACCCTTGCCGTCTTGAACCACCCCGATTTCGCCGCGCTGTTCGGTCCGGGTTCGTGGGCCGAGGTGCCGCTTGTCGGGCTGATCGGTGGGAACGCCGTATCGGGGCAGATCGATCGCCTGGTCGTTACGGAGAACTGCGTGCACATCGTCGACTACAAGACCTTGCGCCCGCCGCCCGCCACGGCGACCGAGGTGGCGCCGGTTTATCTGCGGCAGCTGGCGGCCTACTATGCCGCGGTGGCTCGTATTTATCCGGATCGAGAAATCCATTGCGCCCTTTTGTGGACCGAGGGTCCGCAGTTGATGCCGATCAGCCCCGAAATCCTTGCGGGGTACCTGCCTTGACGATGCAAATTCGGCTCCCCTAATCTTCTCGGCGGTTAATCGAAGGAGCGCCATATGAAACCGATCGCCGTCACCGACAGCAGCTTCGACGCCGAGGTGCTTCGCGCGAGTGGGCCGGTGCTTGTCGATTTCTGGGCAGAGTGGTGCGGGCCATGCCGTATGATTGGTCCGTTCCTCGAAGAACTAGCGACCGACATGGCCGGCAAAGTGACTGTCGCCAAGGTCAATATCGACGAGAACCCGCAGACTCCGATGAAGTACGGTGTTCGCGGCATTCCCACCGTGATCCTTTTCAAAGGCGGCCAGGTCGCCGCCACCAAGATCGGCGCCCTACCCAAGAGCAAACTCTACGAGTGGGTCGAATCCGTGCTCTGACGTCCCAGTGGGTCCCAGGGCTGCGTAAATCCTGAAGCGGTGAAGCCAAACCCAGCCAAGTAGGATTTCTTGGCTCATTAATCGAGCTACATCATCGAACATCGAAAAGCGAGCTGGGCTCGTCGCACGCCTTCTGAACGAGCTCGCGGCGAATTCCAGCTAATGGATATTCGCCGCCGAGCACCATGCTCAGAATGGCATTTGCATCGCTCCAGGCGGTCGCCCGGCGCGCCTTCCCGCGCGATGGCGCAGTGCTTCGGACGGCGCCGGCCGGGCGCGCGTCCGGATTGCGCTTCCACCGACTTCATGCGCCGGGGCAAACGCCTGTGAGGTGAAAACCCTCAGCGCCGGCGGATTTCTGCTTCGGTGACGACAATGTCCATCGGAATGTCGAAAGACTGCGGATAGATCGTTTCCATCTGCGACAGCTCGAAGCCGACGCCGATCGCCTGCGGCCTCGGCGAGAGTACCGCCAAGGTGCGGTCGAAGTAACCACCGCCATAGCCGAGCCGGTAGCATTGCCAGTCAAAGCCGACGAGCGGTGCGAGAACGGCCTGGGGGGTCACGATGTTGCGCTCCTGCGGGACCGGGATGTTCCACACCCCATCTACGAGCGCCTCACCGGGCCGCCACACCCGGTATTCTAGCGGGCCCTTCTTGTCGACGACAGCGGGCAACGCGATCGCCGATCCTCGCGCGATGAGCCAGTCGATCAGTGGGCGAGGATCGAATTCCGCCTGAAACGGCCAATAGACGCCTACCACGATCGCAGGCTGCTCTTCCAGCAGACCGCGCAGCCGAGCCTCGATGGCCTGCCCCCATTGCCGGCGCTCGGCCGGCAGCGCGGCGGTACGCAGCGCCAGCAGCCGCTGCCGCTCCGCCCTCCGCCAGCTCTTGACTTCACAGCCCTCCACGAGGCGTCCTTCGCCCTCTCCGCCCGCTCGCGGGGGGAGAGGATGGGGACTCGTCGCGCGAGCGGCGGGGAGGGTGAGGCGGATCGCGCCGAGATGCAGAGGAGGCGATCCATCGCGTCGCGCCTACTCTCGCCGCCCCGGAGGGCTGAGAGAGACACGTTGTGATGACGAAACCCAGTGTCATGCCCGAACCTAGAACAACCCGGTGATGCGCCCCTCGGCGTCGACCTCGATATTGTTCGCAGCCGGAACCCGCGGTAGGCCGGGCATTGTCATGATGTCCCCGCAGATCGCCACGACGAACTCCGCGCCGGCCGACAGCCGCACCTCGCGCACCGTCACGATGTGGTCGCTCGGCGCGCCCTTGGCATTGGGATCCGTCGTGAAGCTGAACTGGGTCTTCGCGATACAGACCGGAAACTGGCCGTAGCCCTGATCCTCCAATTGCTTGAACTGGTCGCGCATCGACTGGTTGGCCTCGATATCACCGGCACCATAAATGTCCTGCGCAATCGTGCGGACCTTTTCCAGAAGCGGCATCTGGTCCGGATAAAGGAAACGGAAGTCTGCCGCACCGTTTTCGGCCAGATCGACAACCGTGCGGGCCAGTTCGACCGCCCCTTCTCCACCTAGCGCCCAATGATCGGCGATGATCGCCTCGACCCCTTCCGCCGCGCAGAGCTGCTGCAGCCGGCCGAGTTCGGCCACGGTGTCGGCGCTGAAGCGGTTGACGGACACCACCGCCGGCACGCCAAACCGGCGAATATTGGCGAGATGGCGGGCGAGGTTGGCGAACCCCCGCTCGAGAGCGGCGACGTTCTCTTGGCGCAGCGCGTCGCGTTCCACCCCGCCATGCATTTTGAGCGCTCGCACCGTCGTCACGACCACCACCGCATCAGGCGAGATCCCGACTTTACGGCATTTGATATCGAAAAATTTCTCGGCGCCGAGATCGGCGCCGAACCCGGCCTCGGTGACGACGTAATCGGCTAGCTTCAAAGCCGAGGTCGTCGCGATCACTGAATTGCAGCCATGTGCAATATTGGCGAACGGCCCCCCGTGGATGAAGACCGGGTTGTGCTCGAGCGTCTGCACCAAATTGGGTTCGATCGCGTCCCTCAAGAGAGCGGTCATCGATCCTGCTGCCTTGACCTCCGCCGCGCGCACCGCTTTGCGTTCTCGCGTCTGACCGACGGTGATGTTGCCGAGACGGCGCTGCAGGTCCTGCAGATCGCTCGCCATGCAGAATGTGGCCATCACCTGCGAGGCGGCGGTTATGTCGAACCCATCCTCGCGCGGATAGCCGTTGGCCACCCCCCCCAGCGACGAAACGATCGAACGCAGCGCCCGGTCGTTCATGTCGATCGCGCGGCGCCAGCTGACCCGGCGCGGATCGATGCGGGGTTCGAGGCCATAGTAAATGTGGTTGTCGACCATCGCCGCGAGCAGATTGTTGGCGGCGCCGATGGCATGCAGATCGCCGGTGAAATGGAGGTTGATGTCCTCCATCGGCACGACTTGGGCATACCCCCCGCCCGCGGCACCGCCTTTCACGCCGAAGCACGGCCCCATGCTTGCCTCGCGCAGGCAGAGCATCGCCTTTTTGCCGATCAGGTTGAGCCCGTCGGTGAGCCCGACGGAAGTCGTCGTCTTGCCCTCACCGGCCGGCGTCGGAGTGATCGCGGTGACGAGGACCAGCTTGGCGTCCCTATCGGGAAGCGAGCGGACGTAGTCGAGGGAGATTTTCGCCTTGTATCTCCCATAAAGTGAGACCGCCTCATCCGGAATGCCGAGCTTATTCTCCGCGACCTCGCCAATCGGGAGCATCGCCGCAGCTTGCGCGATCTCGATATTGGATTTGGGGTTTCTGTGCTGGTCACTTCCGCGCACCACCGGCGTTTCTCCTTTCTAAATGACGGCGGGTCTTAGCCCCTCCGGGTCTGTCTGCGCAACCTTCCTCGACCGATGCCGCATCGATGTGACCGGATTGAGATCTAAAGATCGCCCCAGTCCGGACCCCTGCTCAGCCGCAACGGTTTAGCCGACACATATTGATAGGCGCGGGTCCACCGCCGGGGCGCCAATCCGTGCGCCCGGTTCTTTTGCGCGAGGAACTAATACACCGAGAGCCAGCCCCGATCGAAGGCATACGCCATAGCCGGCATGTACATCCGCTGCATCCGCCAGATGCGATGGCCTGCGCTCCAGCCGCCATCACGGCCTTGTCGCGCTGCGTCTCGAGACGACGCGCCCAATGAAGCAAGGTCGGCGGGTAATGTGGGCGCAGATCCTCTATGTCGAGGAGTTCCAGGCCGGTGCCGGCGATCTCGTAAAGCACCCGCGAGACGTGCGGCACCTCGCTGCCGGGAAAGACGAGCCGGTCGATGAATTCGCCGTCTGGCGGGCCCTGCGCGTGTCCGTCGCGGTCGGTGGTCGTGATCCCGTGATTGAGCGCGATCCCGCCCGGCCGAAGCAGGCGCGCGATCGCACCGAAATATGCCGGCAGGTTCGCTAGGCTGACATGCTCGTACATGCCCATGGAAACGATCTTGTCATAGTGTACCTGATCCGGCACTTCACGGTAGTCCCGACGGTGGATCTCGACCTTCCGCTCAAGTCCCATCGCAGCGACCCGCTCGCGCGCATACGCGAATTGCTGATCGCTCAACGTAATGCCGATCCCCTCGATGCCGTAGCGCGAAGCCGCCCAGCACAGCAGACCACCCCAGCCGCAGCCAATGTCCAACAACCGCTCGCCCGGCTGGAGCCGCAGCTTGCGGCAGATATGCTCGAGCTTCTGCTCCTGCGCGGTATCCAGATCCTCCTCGCCGGTTTTCGAAATAAGCGCAGAAATAGACCATGTTGCGGTCCAGCCAGAGCCGGTAAAACTCGTTGGAAACGTCATAGTGATAGCGCACTGCCGCCGCGTCACCGGCCAAGGTATGCCGGTGGCGACCGACCAGCCGGCCGAGGAGGCGGAGGGGCGGCGATTTACCGAGCCGCTCGGCAAGCGCGATACCAACCTGCAGTACATCCGGCAGGCGGCCCTGGACGTCGATTTCGCCTTCGGCATAGGCCTGGCCCAACCGCGCAATGTCGCCGGTCAGAAGGAAACGGGACAGATGTGGCGAGCGGAGCACGATCGCGACGGTAGGATCCTCAGCGAAGTCGAAGACTCTCCGTCCCAGGAGATGATCCGCAGGCTCAGGCAATCATCGGCAACACACTCGCGCAGTCTGGCAAGAAATCTTCTACGGAGAGACATCGAAGGCTGCCCGCGCCAAGTTGCGCCGCGGTGCCGGTTTCGGACTGCGGCGCCAGCTTCGCCGCGACGGCTTCGCCAAGTTCCGCTGCGGATCGTGTGTCCGTCGGTTTCGGTATCGTCACCGGCTGGTACGGTCTTCGCGGGACCGTTCGGTGTTTTTGAATTAGGTTGCGTGGTCGACAGGCACCCGGATCTGCACGGACAGCGGAAGTCCCCCATGAACTTCGCCGAATGTCGCGAGCTGCTCGGCGAGCTGGGCGAAAGTCACCCCGCGCGCCAAATCGAAGGACAATCTCCCTTCTTGAAATACCGCCGTAACTCGGCTGGGTTTCCGGGCCGTCTGGTCCACTGCGCAATCCCCTGAGCTGGGTAGCTGCCAGATAAACTGCCCAGCAGCTCATTTATCCGGTAAAGATTTGTATCAATTCGCATCGCTCTCCGAGTACATGCCGCTATTCAAGTTTGTCGTTACCAAAGTTTACTAGGTTGCTCGAGCCGGCGACCACACATACCGCCCCAGGAGGACGGCAATTCGATCGTGTGAGGTGGTCGATGAAGCGGGTGGATGGCCCTACGCCCAGACCGAAGACGGGAAAGGCTCTAGGCTGTCTCATAGCGGCGGCTCTGTTGTTCGCCGGCAGTATTGCGCTGCCGGACGCAGCTAATGCCGAACATGGAGGCGGTGGAGGAGCTCACGCAGGCGGAGGTGGATTTCACGGAGGCGGCGGGGGGTTCCATCGAGGGGGCTCCCATGCAGGGGGCTCCCATACAGGGGGCTTCCGCAGCGGGTTCCATGGTGGCGGCTTCCGCGGTGGCGGGTTCCATAGTCGCGGATTCCATGATGGGTTTGGCGGCCTTCATCGCGGCTTAGCGGTCGGGCTCGGCGGCATCTACGCCCCCTTTGCGTGGGATTATTATTATCCTTACGCCGGCTATCCCGACTATGGCTACGAACAACCATATCCGGCGCAGTATTGGTATTACTGCTCTGATCCCGCCGGCTATTATCCATATGTGACCCAGTGCAATACCGGCTGGCAGACGGTTCCGGCGAGCTGAGTTATCGGCCGCGCGGCTTGGCCCTGCGGGCCACGGCGATCGTGCGGGCGAACTCGTCGATGTAATGACGCCACTCGAGCCCGATCTGAGCGGTTAGCATCGCCGTGGTGTAGCCCGCCGGCAGCGGACGGTCCGTCCATCGAAGCCGCCAATCCAGGCGGGATGGCCCGATGCCGAACGGCGCCAGGAGTGCCGCGAGAATTAACACACCCAGCACATTCCGGATTCCGGCGCTTTTCGGAGGCTACGCGGGGAAGGCACTCGCTCCGTTCGGTGCTATCGTACACGGGAAATCTCGTTAGCATCGCCACCCGAACCTCGGGCGAGAGCGCGTCGCGCTCCGGCTGGCGGCGCTCATGCGTGATGGCGTCGCGCAACGACGGCGTCCGCAGCGAGCGCCGCATCGACAACAATCTCGGCGACATCATCGATCATCGCCGGCCCCAGCTGACCAATCCGCTCCCGAAGCGCCGAAAAGTGGCTTTCTACAGGACAATCTCGTGGTCCCGGGCGTAGGCTTCCAGTTTGGGTCGCAGCGAGTGATCCGGACGGCGGCCCACCTCGTTGAGGTAATCGGCAACGGCGCGTGCATCGAGAGTGCGGATCATCGTCTTGACGGGGCCGATGGCCGTCGCTGCCATCGACAGTGTCCTGAAGCCGAGGGCTATCAGCACCATCGCCTCGAGCGGACTGCCGGCCATGTCGCCGCACATGCTGAGCGCGGTGCCGGCTGCGCGGCTGCGCGCAACGATCTCGCGGAACAGCGCCAGCATCGGCGCTGAGAGGGGATCATAGCGATCGGCCAGCCGCGGATTGCCGCGATCGCAGGCAAACAGAAACTGCAGCAGATCGTTGGTGCCGACGGACAAAAAATCGATGCGCTCGCACAACGCCGGTAATTGCCACAGCAATGCCGGCACTTCGAGCATGACGCCGATCTTGACCGATTCCGGGAGCTTACGTCCCTCGCGGGCTGCCCTCGCCAGCTCCATGCCGACCAGCGCGCGGGCGCGTTCGAGCTCTGCAACCTCCGCGACCATCGGAAACTTGACGTACAGTGTCTGCCCGCGCGCGGCGCGGATCAGAGCGCGCAATTGCTGCCGGAGCATCGCCGGGCGATCGAGCCCGATGCGGATTGCCCGCCAGCCCATTGCCGGGTTGTCCTCGGTCGCATGCGGCAGGTAGGGCAGCACTTTGTCGCCCCCGATGTCGAGCGTTCGGAACAGAACCGGACGCGCCTCCGCCTGATCGAGCACCCGCTGGTAATATTCGGTGAGATCCTCCACGTCCGGGAAGGTATCCCGCACCATCAGCGGGAACTCGGTGCGAAACAGCCCAATACCCTCGGCCCCTGTCGTCACCAGCTGAGCAAGGTCGAGCAGCAACCCGGCGTTTAGCATCAGCTTGATTGCAATCCCGTCTCGGGTGACCGGAGGGGTCGAGCGCAAGGTTTCGTAGTAGGCGCGGCGACGGCTTCGCGCCTCCACCGCAGCCGTCACGGATTGCTGGATGTCGGCGCTGGGCCGGATCAGCACATTGGCGTGGTCGCCGTCGACGACGACGATGTCGCCCGCTTCGATCCGCCGCGTCGCATCGTCGACCCGCCCGACGACCGGAATATCGAAGGCGCGCGCTACGATCGCGACATGGGCAGTCGGAGAGCCTTCCTCGAGCACGAGGCCCATGATCCGCCGCCGCGCGTAGTCCAACAGCTCGGCCGGTCCCATCGCCCGGGCGACCAGGATGAACTCGGGAGGCAATTCGGCCCAGGCTGCGCTCAACGGCCTCCCGGCCAAGTGCTGCTGCAGCCGGTTGGCCAGATCCTCGAGGTCGAACAGGCGCTCGCGCAGATAGGGATCGCTGATCTGCATCATGCGGGTGCGCGTGTCGTCCGCGACCTTCTGCACGGCCGCCTCGGCGGTCAGGCCGCTGCGGATCGCGTCGGCAATGCGCGTCACCCATCCCCGGTCGGCGGCAAACATGCGATATGTTTCGATCACATCGTGATGCTCGCCGTCGCCGAATTCGCGACTTGCCGCAACCAGCTCGTCGATTGCCTCGCGCATGGCCGCAACGGCACCGCGCAGCCGCGCCAGCTCCGCGTTGGCGTCCTCGGCCACGACCTGGCGGATCATGACCCTGGGCTCGTGCAGCACCGCCGGTCCGATCGCCAGGCCAGCATTGAGCCGCGCACCGACAATCCTGGCCGGCAGCATCCCGCCGCCCTGACTCTGGGCCATTTCGAGCGGGTTGACCAGACTGCCGCTCGCTACGAGCTCGGCGACAATCATCGCGATCGTCTGAAGGACCTCGACCTCGTCTTCGGTGTAATGGCGCAAGGTGCGGTTCTGCACAACTAGGACACCGAGGACCCGGTTCCCGCGCAAGATCGGCGCACCCATCAACGAGTGGTAGACTTCCTCGCCCGTTTCGGGACGATAGGCAAAATCAGGGTGAGATTGCGCGTCCGCGAGGGCGAGGGGCCGTGCAGTCGCGGCGATCAACCCCACCAGACCTTCGCCGACGCGCAATCGGGTCCGGTGCACGGCTTCTGGCCGCAGCCCCTCGGTAGCGAACAGCTCGAGCACCTCGCCTGCCCGCAGGATGTACGCCGAACAGACCTCGGCGACCATCTCGGAGGCGACGACGCGCACAATTCGCTCGAGCCGCTCCTGCGCGGTGCCCGAGCCCGCCATGATGTCGCGAAGGCGGCGCAGGAGGCGGCGGGTCGCGCTGACGCTGCCTCCGGCCTCAATCATCCGCGGAAGCCCGGCTCCCCAATGCCTCGCCGAACATGAGCTGCCGCTGTCGCGTGCCCTCGCTGCGGGCCGCAAGAACGGCAAGGGCTTGGCTTATCAGCTCATCGATAATTTCGGCAGTATTCTGCTCCTGCGTCACAAAGCCGACGCTTTGGCCGGCCATCAAGGAACCCCCTTCGATGTCGCCGTCGATCACCGCTCGTCGCAATGCGCCGGCCCAAAAATGTTCGATCTCGAGTTGGGCTTGCCGTTGCGACAGTTCACCCCGCGCCCACCGATCTATCACCCGGCGCTGCATGGCGACAAACCGCCCGGTCGCCGCGTTGGCTAGCGCGCGAACGGGTATCACCGGAAAGCGCGGATCGAGCTGGACCGAGACGACCGCATCGCGCGCCGCGGCGCGGATGAAGGCCTGCTTAAAGCGCACGTGCGCGACGGACTCATGCGCGCAAACGAAGCGGGTGCCGAGCTGGACTCCGGAGGCGCCCATCTCGAGATAGGCCAGCACTGCTTCCCCGCGGCCGATGCCTCCTGCAACGAATACGGGAATATCTGAGACGTGCGGTAGGATCTCCTGCGCCAGCACCCCGGTAGAGACCGGCCCGATATGCCCGCCAGCTTCGCTACCCTCGATGATGATCGCATCGACCCCCATGCGCACAAGCTTGCGCGCAAAGCCGAGAGCGGGCGCAAAACAAAACACGCGCGCGCCGCTCCGCTTTATTGCACGCACAGTTACACTACTCGGCAGACCACCGGCCAGCACGACGTGGCCTACCCGATGCTCCGCGCATATTTCGATTAATTGAAGCAGTTGCGGATGTAACGTGATCAGATTGACGCCGAACGGCCGCCGGGTCAGCGACTTGGTCGCGTCAATCTCTTCCGAAAGCAGTTCCGGCGACATTGATCCGGAAGCGATGACCCCGAACCCGCCAGCATTCGAGATGGCGGCGACCAGGTTGCGCTCGGAAACCCAGGTCATCGCGCCGCCCATGATGGCTAGATCGCAGCCTAGAATGTCTCGGCCGCGCGCCCAGAGTCGCCGAAGTTCGCCGACCGCCCGCTGGCGTTCGGTTTCCCGTTCGCTGACTGAGCGATCTTCGCCGACTAGAGATACCGCTGCACCGCTCCGCTCGGTCATCCGGCGGCGTCAAGCCCGTAGGCCGTGTGCAGCGTCCGCAGAGCGAGTTCGGTGTACTCCGCCGCAATCAACACACTGACCTTGATCTCCGAAGTCGAAATCACCTGGATATTGATGCCCTTGTCTGCCAAGGCTTGGAACATCTGCTTGGCAATCCCGGCATGGCTGCGCATACCGACGCCGATGACCGAGACCTTGACGACATTCGGATCGGGTTTGAGTAGGGCAAAACCGATCGACTTTTTCCCATTCTCCAGTACCGCCACCGCCCTGTCGAGGTCGGCGCGCGCCACGGTGAAGGTGAGATCCGCAGTGCGCCCGTCCTCCGAAGCACTTTGCACTATCATGTCCACGTTGATCGCATGATCGGCGAGCGGGCCAAAGATGGCCGCGGCAACACCCGGCCGGTCCGCTACCTTCTGCACAGTGATCTTGGCTTCGTCGCGGCTATAGGCAATGCCGCTCACAACTTGCTTTTCCACTATCTCGTCTTCGTCGACCACGAGGGTTCCGGGGCTATCGATAAAGCTCGACAAGACCTGCACCCGCACCCGGTGGTTCATTGCCATCTCGACCGAGCGCGTCTGCAGCACCTTGGCGCCCTGAGACGCCATTTCCAGCATTTCTTCGTAGGTAATTCTACTGAGCTTGCGAGCTTTCGCAACGATGCGCGGATCGGTCGTGTAGACACCGTCGACATCGGTGAAGATGTCGCAGCGGTCGGCTTGGAGCGCCGCCGCCAACGCCACGGCGGACGTATCGGACCCGCCGCGCCCCAACGTCGTTATCCTCCCGCGCGGCCCGACCCCTTGAAAACCCGCGACGACAGGCACCTGACCCTGGCCGAGGCGGCGACGAATCTCGGAGATATCGATCCCCTCAATGCGAGCCTTGCCGTGCATTCCATCGGTGCGAATCGGGATCTGCCAGCCGAGCCAGGAGCGCGCGTCGATCCCTAGATCCTGCAGCGCAAGCGACAGCAGACCTGCGCTCACCTGCTCGCCTGACGAGACGACGACATCGTACTCGCGCGCATCGTGCAGACGGCTCGTGTCACGCGTCCAATCGATCAGCTGGTTGGTGGTTCCCCCCATCGCCGAGACGACGACGGCGACTTCACTGCCGCTGTCGACCTCGCGCTTGACGCGCCGCGCGACATTTTTGATCCGCGCGACATCGGCGACCGAGGTGCCGCCGAATTTCTGAACAATGCGCGCCATGCTGCTCTCGAAACTATCCGCAAAATTACCGGTGAGGACATCCGCGCTCTGTCACCGAGGTCTGCCGGCACCACATACTCTCTTCGGGTCCGTCGGGCCATAGAGCGAACCATTCAACCGAAAAAGGATCGAGAGTGCGCGCCATTGGCGCTACGGTCGACCCGCAGGAGATCGAACGCTTTACCGCCCAGGCTGAGGCTTGGTGGGATCCGGAGGGCAGCTTCCGCCCCCTACACCGGCTCAACCCCACTCGGCTCGCCTTCATCTGTGAACATCTGACGGCGCATTTCTGTCGCAGCGCTTCCTCATTGCGCCCGTTCGAGGGCCTCACCTTGCTGGATGTCGGTTGCGGCGGAGGCTTGATTGCCGAACCGATGTCACGCCTCGGTTTTGCGGTAACCGGCGTCGACGCGGACCCGAAGGCGGTCGCCGTTGCCCGCGCCCACGCCGAAGCAACCGGCCTGTCGATCGACTACCGTGTCGCCACCGCCGAATCGACGGCTGGCACCGGGCAACGGTTCGACGCCGTCCTGGCGCTCGAAATCCTCGAGCACCTTGCCGACCCCAACCTGTTTCTCGGCTGCGTCGGAGGGCTGGTGCGGCAGGGCGGCGGCTTTATCGGCGCCACCCTAAACCGAACGTCCCGATCCTTTGTCGCGGCGATCATCGGCGCCGAATACCTGCTCGGCTGGCTGCCTCGCGGCACGCACGACTGGCGCAAGTTCATGCGACCTTCGGAGCTCGTCCTCGGGCTGCGCCGCAACGGCCTAAACCCGACGGCCCTGGCAGGTCTCAGCTATGATTGGATGCGCGGGGGATGGTCGGTTTCGCGGGACCTGGGAGTCAATTACATGGTTATGGCGGCGAAGTTGTGAGCCCGGCCAGGCTCAGCTATCAGTCTGCGGGATCCATGGGATGCGGCCAAAACTGATCCCCTCGTCCGTGAGTTCTCGCGACTCTTCTTCGCTGGCCTCGCCATAGATACCGTGTGGATCGATTTCGCCATAGTGGATGCGGCGGGCCTCTTCGGCAAAGCGGCCGCCGACATAATCACAGTGCGTTTCGATTTGCCGCCGCATCTCGATCAACGCGGCTCGAAACTGCGCCGGAGAAATCGGAGGCGAACTCTCCCGAGATCGGCCGACGCGCGGCGCCATCACCGCTTTCTCGACTGCGGTGTCGCCGCATTCGGGGCAGGCGATCTCGCCGGCCTTCTGCTGAGCCTCAAATCCCTCGCCATCACGAAACCACCCCTCGAACTGGTGGTCATGGGTGCAACGCAACGTGAATAGGATCATCGAGGCAACCTCCTAGCCCGGAGTTGTACACTGGCCCGTGTGTCCAAGTGAATGCCGATATTGTCGATAAACGCTGAATTACGAGTGCCCTCCGCTCCAGCCTCTACCTGGGTGCGTCGGTTCATGACGATGATAAATCCCGGCGGGCGGGTGCTCGACCTCGCTGCCGGTGACGGTCGGCATTCCCGGCTTTTGCTCGAGAGCGGCTTTCCGGTTTGTGCGGTCGACCGCGATGTCTCGGCGCTGCTGGCGCTCGGCGGGCATGGCTGCGAAGTGCGGCAGGTCGATCTCGAAACCGGCGCGGCGTGGCCGCTCGGCACCGGCTACGACGGGATTGTCGTGACCAATTACCTGCACCGTCCGCTGCTGCCGGCAATCGGCACCGCGTTAGCGCCCGGCGGGGTGCTGATCTACGAAACCTTCGCGCGCGGCAACGAGCGGTTCGGGCGCCCCCGTAACCCCGATTTCCTGCTCTGCCCCGGCGAGTTGCTCGACGCCTTCGCGATGCTGACGGTGATCGCCTTCGAGCAGGGCCAAGTTTCGGCGCCCCGGCCCGCCGTCATCCAGCGCATCGCCGCCGTCAGCGGCCCGCCCGGCTGTTTGCCCGATCCGGTGGGTGAGACAGGGACAGCCGAAAAACGCAAATTTAGCCGGGATGTCAAATGCCGCTGAAGAGCTGATGCCGCTTGATGAGTTCCTTGTGCGGGAGGGAGAGCAGAGCGCGCTGAACATGCCGGCGGCATGGTGACGATGATGGCGGGCGGCTCGGCGCGCATGTCACGATTGCGCTGAGATTCGTCATTTCCCCGAGGCAAGTGCTTCGCGGTGCGGTCCCTTTAGTCAATCGGGATCGAGATGAGCCTCAATACAATTTGCGAAGACACCGAGCTCGATGCTACTCGGCGGCGATAGGGCGAGCGGTAAGCTCTGGCGCAGTAAACGGCCGGTCGTGCCGTAAGGACGGGACCATGCGGCGCGCCTTGCCGATCGCGCCCACCTCGATGCGGGCGCTGATGATGCCGACGCCTTCGCCGGCGTCGGCGAGCACCTCGCCCCACGGATCGACGATCAGCGAGTGGCCATAAGTCCGTCTTCCTTCAGCATGCTCGCCCCATTGCGCCGGGGCAAATACGAAGCACCCGTTCTCGATCGCCCGCGCCCGCAGCAGCACGTGCCAATGAGCCTTCCCGGTCGGCACTGTGAAGGCGGAGGGGATTGCCAGGAAATCGGCGCCGGCCTGGGCGAGCGTCCGATAAAGGTGCGGGAACCGCAGATCGTAGCAGACGGTCATCCCGAGGGCGCCCCACGGCGTTTCGGCCAGCACCGTGCGCTCGCCGGGGCGGAAGGCGTTGCTCTCGCGGTAGCTCTCGCCGCCTGCTAAATCGACGTCGAACATGTGAATTTTGTCGTAGCGGGCCCCCACCGCGCCGCGAGGGTCCACGAGATACGACCGGTTGGCGAGGCGGCTTTCGCCTTCCCTCCCCGGTTCGCGTGACAGGTCGACGGCCAGCGAGCCGATCAGGAGCCAAACCCCCGTCTCTTGCGCCACATCGCGCAAGGCGGCCAGCACCGGATGGTTCGCCTCGTCGCGCGCCTTTTCACGCCGAAATTTACCGACTGGCTCGGTGAGGCCGGTATTCTCGGGTGTCATGACCAAGTCGGCACCGCCGTCGCGGGCCCGCCGCACAAGGTCCGAGACCACACGGATGTTGGGATCGTAATCGCGTGCCGACGTGAACTGAATGCACGAGGCGGTAAAGTAGTCGCTCATTTCGCACTCCCGAGCTTAGCATCGAGGTCGCCGGCGCGATCAAGCGCAACCAACTCGTCTGAGCCGCCGATGTGCTCGCCGTTTATAAAGATCTGGGGCACCGACGTTCGCCCGCCGGCTCGCCGGATCATCTCATCGCGTCGCCAGGATTCCTCGATGATATCGATCTCGGTGTAAGAGACGCCTTTGCGCTCCAGCAACAGGCGGGCGCGCGCGCAATAGGGGCAGAACATTGTCGTGTAAAGTTCAACTTCAGCCATTCCGGCGAGGACTCCGAGTTGGGACTGCGCGGATGCGCTAGGCGTTCAATTAGGACGACGCGGCCGGGCTGCCAAGCCTCGCCACACGCGCGTGGCGCCTATGCTCCGACCCGCAACGCGCGAGCCAATGTCAAAACCCCGACCGAGGCGGCGCCCGCGCGCTTCAGAACGCGCGCACACTCTTCGACGGTTGCCCCGGTCGTCATGACGTCGTCGACGATTACTACCCGCTTCCCGGCAAAGCTGCGGCCGGCCCGGACCGCAAAGGCGCCGCGGACATTGCGTTCGCGCGCTGTCGGTCCAAGATGGCCTTGCGACGGGGTACGGCGGCGGCGAACCAGCCAGTCCGCCGCGACTTCGGGACCGCCGGCCGAGCGGATCGCGTGGGCCAGCAACGCCGCCTGGTTATAGCGCCGCTGAAAGAGGCGGGTCCAATGCAGCGGCACCGGAACGAGCAGATCAGCGCCAACCAGCACCTCGGCGCCGGCGCGGTGCATCCAGCGCCCGAAAGCCCCGGCCGC
>Ga0126383_10000261_pt1 | contig 27698 bp, 24 predicted proteins | sample PanSoiMetPlot_35_FD_96882 | JGI IMG/M metagenome (GOLD analysis project Ga0126383, IMG submission 96882) | Tropical forest soil microbial communities from Panama - MetaG Plot_35 | ecosystem: Environmental > Terrestrial > Soil > Tropical forest > Bulk soil | place: Panama | collected 2016-02-17 | reverse complement strand
TAGCGAGGGGCCAAACACCCGATCCCATCCCGAACTCGGCCGTGAAAACCCTCTGCGCCCATGGTACTGCCGCTCAAGCGGCGGAAGAGTAGGTCGCCGCCAGGCCCGCAACCCTCCTCTCTCCTTTGACCAGAAAATCTACGGACGCGGGGTGGAGCAGCCCGGTAGCTCGTCAGGCTCATAACCTGAAGGTCGTAGGTTCAAATCCTACCCCCGCAACCATCGCAGCGCTTTTCCATCCTGGCACACCGCCAGGCGGACTGCCTCACGGCCCATCGACGGCCAACTTCTTGGTCCACTAAAAGGACGCGTCCATGGACTTTGCGGACAGTCCCGAGCATGCGGCATTCCGCGCCGAATTCAGAGACTGGCTCGAAGCGAACTTGCCGGCCGAGATCTGCGTCGACGATGCCGCCGACCAGCGCGTCGCGCCGGACCGTGAGACGCTCGAAAAACGCATCGCCTGGCAAAAGAAGATGCACGCCGCCGGCTGGGTCGGCATCTCCTGGCCCGCGGAGTATGGCGGCCGTGGTGCCAGCTTTATGCAGCAGGTCATTTTCGACGAGGAGTATTTCCGCGCACGCGCACCCGTGCTGCCGACGGCGAGTGCATTGAACCTATTGGGCCCGACCCTCATTCATTGGGGAACCGAGAAGCAGAAAAAACGCCACCTGCCGCGGATCCTCAGCGCCGATGAGCTGTGGTGCCAAGGATATTCGGAGCCCGACGCCGGGGGCGATCTCGCCAGTCTGCGCACCCGCGCTGTCGACCGGGGCGACCATTTCCTCGTAAATGGGCAAAAGGTCTGGACTTCTGGCGCGCATTTCGCCGACTGTTGCTTTCTATTGGTGCGCACCGACCCCGATGCGCCCAAGCACCATGGCATCAGCTATCTGTTGGTCGACATGAAGACGCCCGGGATTACGGTCCGGCCGCTCGTGCTGCTCAACGGCCACCGCCATTTCAACGAGGTGTTTTTCGAAGATGTGCCGGTCCCCAAGGAGAATTTGGTCGGACCGCTGAACCAAGGCTGGAAGGTGGCGATCACCACCTTGATGTTCGAACGCAGTGGCGCCGGCGGACGCGACCACGCGGCGCAGATCGCGCGCCTCACTGAGCTCGCCAAGCAATTTCCGACCCGCCAGGAGCCGGCCTGGCACGACAGCCACATCCGCCAGCAGTTGGCGCAGCTGGCGATCGACGTCAAGGCATTGCAGGTGACGCGGTTGCGCGGGTTGACCCGCCGATTGCGCGGCGAGCCACCGGGTCCGGAAGGCTCGATCCTCAAATTGTTCGGCTCGGAACTCGCGCTGCGCATCGCCGATTTCTCGTCGACCCTGCTCGGTCCCTACGCGACCGTCGATGCCCCGACCGAGGCCGTCCCCGATGCCGCACGGTGGCACCACCGGGTGCTCGGAGCCCGCCAATACACGATCGCCGGCGGCACCAGCGAGATTCAGCGCAACATCATCGGCGAGCGCGTGCTCGGACTGCCGAAGGGCTGAGCGGGATCCCGAGGACGGGCTCAGAACGATGTGCTGATCGCGGGCTTACGGAGCGGAACCGTACTCGAAGAGGTCGGTCTGCTCCGCAAGCCGCGGCAGGGCGCGATCACGCTCTGAAACAACCGCTGTTTCGGTGGTGACGGGCCAAGTAATCATCAATACCGGGTCGAACCAGGCGATGCCGCGGTCGTGCGCCGGACTGTAAAACTCCGTCGTCTTGTATTGCACCTCGGTATCGGGCTCGAGAGTGCAGTAGCCATGGGCAAATCCCGGGGGTATCCACAATTGGTACCAATTGTCGCCGGTCAACACCGCGGCTGCGTGGCGCCCGAAACTGGGAGACCCCCGCCGGATGTCGACGGCAACATCAAAAATCGCGCCGCGGGTCACGCGCACCAGCTTGCCTTGTGCCGCCGGGGGCACCTGAAAATGGAGCCCGCGCAAGGTCCCCTTTTGCGGATTGCGGACGTGATTATCCTGGACGAAAGGCGCATCAATCCCGACCGAGGCAAAGTCGCGTGCGTTCCACACCTCGGAGAAAAAGCCTCGCACATCGCCAATGCGGCGAGGCATGACCACTTTGATTTCCGGCAGCGCCGTATCCATGATGTCCATCGAAATCCGATAGCATGGCTTCTCGCCGGCGCCAAGCAAGCGTCGCCCGACTCATCTAAAGTCGAACTTTCTTGCGAGGAGGAGATTGGGAAAAGCCGCAGCCTCCATTATTCTTGGATGAAGGCGCCGCGGGCCGGAGCGAGAATCCGGCGCGGGGCTACAATCAGCGGCGGCTCAGGCATGGATATTGGCTTTACCGAACAGCAGGAACTGCTGCGTGAGACCACACGGAGGTTTCTGGAGAGCGAATGCGACACCCGGTTCGTACGCGCGAGAATGGCAGAACACGCCGCGATCACGGACGAATTCTGGCAGAAGCTCGCGCAGCAAGGCTGGCTGGGGATCATCTTTCCCGAGGATGAAGGCGGCAGCGGGCTCGGCCTCGTCGATCTCGTCGTGCTGATGGAACAAATGGGGCAGGCGGTCATGCCCGGCCCGTTCCTGTCGACCGTGCTGCTCGGTGGCGCGGCGATCGCCGAGGCGGGCTCTGCGGTGCAGCGCCGGCAGTGGCTGCCGCGGATCGCCGAAGGCAAGGCAAAGGCCGCGCTCGCCTGGACCGAGCCTGATCTGCGCTGGGATGCCGCCGGAGTCACGTTGACGGCGCGCGAGGCGGCCGGTGGATTTGTTCTCTCCGGCACCAAGCTGTTTGTCGCAGACGCGCATCTGGCGGAGGTCGTTGTCGTCGCCGGACGCACGCGGGACGGCAGTACGATGGAGGATGGCGTCAGCCTGTTCCTGGTGCCCAAGGATGCCCGCGGGCTCACGATCACCGTGTTGCCGACGATCGACGAGACCCGCAAATTATGCGAGGTCAGGCTCGACAATGTCACTGTGCCGGCCGGCGAACTGCTTGGCGAGCTACACCAGGCCTGGCCTCCCTTGTGGCGGGTCATTGCGCGGGCGACCGTGGCGCTTTCGGCCGAGATGTGCGGCGGCGCGCAGCAGGTGCTCGATATGACGGTGGCCTATGCCAAGATCCGCATTGCCTTTGGCAAGCCGATCGGCAGCTATCAGGGCGTCAAGCACCAAGCCGCCGACATGCTGGTCGCGCTCGAGAACGCCAGGTCGCTGACCTATTACGCCGCCTGGGCATTCGATCAGGGGCTCGACGAGGCGCCGCTTGCGGTATCGATGGCCAAAGCCGCCGCTTCCGACATGTACCGCAAGGTCGCCGGCACCGGCATCCAGCTGCATGGCGGGGTCGGCATGACCTGGGAGCACGATCTGCAGCTCTACTTCAAGCGCGCCAAGGCCTCCGAGGTCGCCTTTGGCGACGCCACGTGGCATCGCGAGCGTGTCGCCCGACTGATGAGCTTCTGACACGCTGTGACGCCGCGGCAGAACAATTTCGATGCGCTGCGGCTGGTCGCCGCAATTTCCGTCATCTTCTCGCATTCTTTTCTAATCGCTGAAGGCACGCAGAACAACGAGTGGCTGGTCCGGCTGTCCGGCAACCAAACGATCCTCGGGTTGGCCGGTGTCTTTGTGTTCTTCGCAGTCAGCGGCTTTTTGGTGACACAAAGCTTCGAGCAAACTCCCGATCCGTGGCGTTTCCTCGCTAAGCGGTCATTGCGCATCTTCCCTGGTCTATTTGTCGCCACGCTGTTGTCGGCGTTCGTGTTAGGGCCTCTCGTGACGACGCTCCCCCTCGGCGCCTACCTGAAGCGGCCTGAGCCCTACGAATACGTCTTGGGCAACACGCTGCTTCACCAGACCGTGCACGAATTGCCCGGCGTTTCGTTCGTCGCAAATCCCGTGGGGCTTGAGATAAATGGCTCGCTGTGGACTTTGCGGTTAGAATTCTTGATGTATCTGATGGTCCTGGCACTGGGCCTGTTGCGGATGCTGACAGCGCGAGTGGCGCTTCTGCTATTGGTTTTCGGAATCGCCTGCCTGCGCTTCGAGATACTCTATCCGCTCGAAAAGTGGGGCTGGTTTTTCGAGCTGCTCAGCGGATGGGGCTGGCTCGTCGGCTTTTTTGCCGCAGGCGTTGTATTGTACAAATTGCGCCATACCCCCGTTTTCGGCGGGCGTGTCGCGCTGCTTGCCCTCGCCGGCCTCGCCCTCAGCGTCCCGCTGCGGCAGTTCATCCCGCTGTTCCCCGTATTCGGCTGCTATCTGGCGCTGTGGCTGGCGCTCACGCCGCGGTTGCCGGTCATCCCGGCGGCGCGGTTCGGCGATCTTTCCTACGGTCTTTATATTTACGGCTGGCCGGTCGAAGAGACCATCGTGTGGCTCTCCGGCGGGCGTGCCGCCTGGTGGCAGGTATTCTGGCTCGCCCTGCCTGCAGCCGCCGGGCTCGCCTTGTTGTCGTGGCATCTTGTCGAGCGTCCAATGTTGCGGATGAAGCCGGGGGGCGACGCACAGCGGCGGGCTACGTGCCGGCTCAGCAACGGGCATAGTGGAGAGGACTGGCGCCCCGCTTCGCTCCCCCGCTAGTATGCCGACCCGAAGCCAACTTCGAGGGAGATACGCCGATGCGGATACACAACCTCTATACCGATCCGACCGGGCAGTCGCATTTCCGCGACATTGAAGTCGAATGGGTCGAAGAAACGCGCGGGGGCAAGCTGTCGAAACGCCTGCCGGCCACCGGCATCATCTTCCGCGAGGTGCCGCCGACCTACGACCTCGATTGGCATCCGGCGCCGCGACGGCAGTACATCATCAATCTCAATGCCGGCGTACAGATCACGGCGAGCGACGGCGAGAGCCGCCAGATCGGCGCCGGCGAGGTGATCCTCGTCGAGGACACTACCGGAAAAGGGCACCTCTCCAAGGCGGTCGAAGGCGAGGTCCGCCACTGCATCTTCATACCCATCGACTAACGGAGCTCCGAAATGAAGCTGCTTTACTTCGACGATCACAAGCTCGGCGTGCTGAAGGGTGACCGCGTCTTCGACGTGTCGTCGGTTGTGCGCGATATCCCGCATACCGGCCCCGGCGATCTGATCAACGGGCTGATTGCACGGTTTGAGCAATATCGCGCAAAGCTGAATGACGCTGCGGCGAGCGGCCAGGGCGTGCCGTTGTCGTCAGTCAGGATACGCCCGCCATTGCCCAAGCCGGACAATATCGACTGCATGGCGGTCAATTACATGGAAGACGGCACGCGCAGCGCGCCGGCGCCGATCAACGCTTTCCAAAAGACAGCGAACGCCATCTGCGGACCAGGCGACACGATGGTGTTGCCCGATGCGCCGGGGACGATCTTTGAGGGCGAGGCCGAATTGGCGGTCGTGATCGGCAAAAAGGCGAGCAACGTCAAAGCCGCCGACGCGATGGACTACATCTTCGGCTATACCTGCTTTATCGACGGCTCAGCCCGCGGTCTGCCGGCCCCCGGCTTTTTTGCCATGAAGTCGCGCGATACTTTCGCGCCGATCGGGCCGTACATCGTGACCAAAGACGAAATCCCGGACCCGCAGAAATTGCAGATCCGGCTCTACAACAACGGCACCTTGATGCAGAACTTCAACACCAGCGACATGGCGCATAAGATCCCGCGCTGTATCGAGTGGCTGAGTTCGGTCCACGCCTTGGAGCCTGGCGACATCATCGCGACCGGCACCAATCACCGCGGCCTCAACCCGTTTATGGACGGTGACAAGATCGAGCTCGATATCGAAGGCATCGGCAAGCTCGCTTTCAATGTCAGGGACGAGCTGAAGCGCAGCTGGGATCGGGTGACGCGCCTGCAGATGCATGAAAAGGCAGCTCAGAAGACGCCAGGCGCCTATCCGGACATCACGCCGCAATTGACCGGCAAGTACGCGGCTCGTTGATGCCGCGTCCCTGACCATAGCCCCCACCCCACCCCTCCCCGTTTACGCCGTTTACGGGGGAGGGGTGGGGTGGGGGCATCGCAAAAGGATCGATGACCATGACCGCCGGCTTTGCCTACAGCAACATTTTCAACAAGAACCTTCCGCCGCCGGCGCCGCCCTGGACCGGTTTTCCGAGATACAATTTCATCGGGGGGCATAACGACCCGGAGCGGATCCCGGCGGCGGCCCTGGCCGATGCCGCAGCCTCGGTCCTGCAGCGCCGCGGGGCCGATCTCGCCCTCTACAATTTTGACGGTCCGCAGGGGTACCGCGGGCTGCGCGAATTCGTCGTCGACAAGGTCTCGCGCCGCCCGGCAATCAAATGCTCGGCGGACGACGTGCTGATCACGTCGGGCTCCGGGCAGGGCATCGATCTGGTCAACCAGCTGCTGCTCTATCGCGGCGACACAGTGATCCTAGAGGAATTCAGCTACGGCGGCGCGCTGACCAAGCTGAAGCGTCTCGGTGTCAACGCCATCGGCGCGCCATTGGACGATGACGGGCTGCGGATCGATGCGCTCGCCCAAATCCTCGAGGATCTCGGGGGGAAAGGCACTGTCCCGAAATATATCTATACGATTCCGACGATCCAGAACCCGACCGGCTCTATTCTGCCGCGCGAGCGGCGGGAGGCGCTGCTCGCGCTGACCCACAAGCACGGTGTGCCGGTGTTCGAGGACGAGTGCTACGCCGACCTGACCTGGGACGGCTCCGGCCCGCCCTCGCTTTATGCAATGGACCCGCGGCAAGTCGTTCATATCGGCTCGTTCTCGAAGACCTTGGCCCCTTCGTTGCGCCTCGGCTATGTCGTCGCCGTCCCGGAGGTCATGAGCCGGCTGGTCGCCTTAAAGCGGGAGGCCGACAGCGGCACGGGCGCGCTCGATCAGATGGTCGTCGCCGAATACTTCTCGCGGAATTTCGGCGAGCACGTCGGCGGCCTGACCCAAACCCTGCACGACAAGCTCGACGCGATGGTCGAGGCGGTGGAGCGCGAGTTCGGCACGACGGTCGAAAAGATCTGGAGGCCGCAGGGCGGCATTTTCCTGTGGCTGAAACTGCCTGACCGGGTTGATGTCACGAAGCTCGTCGCACCGGCCGCGAAGGCCGGGGTCGTCTTCAACCCCGGCCCCGAATGGTCGTGCAACTCCGTGACCAGCAAGTCGCATTTGCGGCTCTGTTTCGCGCTGCCGTCGAAAGAAATGATCCGCGAAGGAGTCGCCGCGTTTGCGCGCGTCTGCTACGAGGAGACCGGCATCCCCCAGCAAAGCGCCAACATCCGGCGGGCCGCCGCTTCGGACTGACCGGTCTGCCGCGATGACGGGCGAGCCCGACCGGCGCGCCTTCCTCGCCGGTCTGGGAGCAGCCGGGGCCGCCAGCATCACACGGTGGCCGAGCCTCGCCGCAACCGAGGCGAAGTTTGCGAGCGGCTCGGGTGGATTGGAGTATCGCGCAGCGAGCGAGCTGATCGGCATGCTCGCCGACAAACGGGTGTCCGTGGTCGAACTCGTCGAATTCGCGATCGCCCGCATCGAGGCGCTGGACCCGAAGATCAATGCCGTCGTCGTGCGCGATTTCGACCGCGCTCGGGCGGCCGCGAAGGAGACGGACGCCGCTTTGGCGCGCGGCGAGCGTCGGCCGCTGCTCGGATTGCCGGTGACGGTGAAGGAGCAGTTCAATGTCGCCGGTCTGCCGACCACCTGGGGCAACCCGAAATTCCGTGACTGGCGACCAGAGGCCGATGCATTGGCGGTGCAGCGGCTGAAAGCCGCCGGCGCCATCGTCATCGGCAAGACCAACGCACCGCTCAACCTCACCGATTGGCAGAGCTACAACGAGGTCTACGGCACGACCAACAATCCCTGGGATTTCGGCCGCACACCCGGCGGCTCGTCGGGCGGTGCAGCGGCAGCGCTCGCTGCCGGCTTCGTACCACTCGAATTCGGCTCGGACATTGGCGGCTCATTGCGCTGCCCGGCGCATTTTTGCGGGGTTTTTTCGCACAAGCCGAGCCTCGACCTGGTGCCGCAGCGCGGCTCCGGGCCGCCGCAAACGCCCGCGGTTCCGGTGCGCGGCGACCTTTCGGTCATCGGCCCGATGGCCCGCAGCGCCACCGATCTCGCTCTGGAGTTGAAGGTCGTTGCCGGACCGGACGAGTTGACCGAAGGCATCGGCTACAAGCTCGCATTGCCGCCGCCGCGTCACGACAAATTGGCCGATTTTCGGGTGTTGATTATCAACGCGCATCCACTCTGCCCGACGGCAAACAGCATCAGTGTCGCACTGCAAGGGCTTGCCGAGCGTCTTGGCAAGCTCGGCTGCCGTGTTGTGAACGAGAGCGCCAAGCTGCCCGACCTCGCCCAAACGAGCCGCATTTACCGGCAGCTGCTATCGGCGTTTTTCGCTGCCGATCTGTCGCCCGAAGGTCGAGAGCGCGTTGAGGCTGCCGCCAAGGCATTGGGGCCCGACGACCAGAGCCTCGCGGCCTTCGGGTTGCGCGGCCCAACGATGAGCCACGCGGAATGGGTCCGTGCGAGCCGCGTCCGCGGCGGATTGCGGGGCCGCTGGCTGGCGCTGTTCGACGATGTCGACGTCGTGCTCTGTCCGCCGATGCCCAGCGCAGCCTTCCCGCACGACCACTCGCCACAATTCGCTCGTCGGCTCGACATCGACGGCGCCGAGGTGCCCTACAATGACCAGAGCGTGTGGGCCGGCATTGCCACGCTGAACGGCCTGCCGGCAACTACCGCGCCGATCGGCCGAACTGAGAGCGGCTTACCGATTGGCATGCAGATCATCGGCCGCTATCTGGAGGACCGCACGACGATCGCTTTCGCGGGCCTAGTCGAGCGTGAATTCGGCGGCTTCACCCCGCCGTCGATTTAGCCGGTCGATCGAATACGGTTGAATCCTTCCTCGGCTTCGTATTTGGGCAAGGTATAATCTACGCGGGTATTTTGTCTTGTCGGCGACCTTTTCTTTGGTCGCGGGCCTTCGCCGCTCGGAGGCGGCGCCATGCGCTTGTCAATCGGATTGAAAATCTTCGGCATAGCCGTGGCACTGCTGATCCTGATGGCGGCTGTCGCGCTCCTGAGCATGCGGATGTCCCGCACCGTCGACGGTCAGCTCGTCACCATCGACCAGAACTATTTTCCTGCATATGTGGCGCTGGCCCAAGCCAATATTCACTCGGTCGAAGAATCTGCCTACATCCGGCGGCTGCTTCTCGCGACCGCGGAGCGACCGGGCGATGCGGCTAAAGTCGACGAGCTGCGTCAGCGGGTCGCGACCGCCGGCAAGGCCAGCGACGAAGAAATTGCCAGAGCACGTCGGCGTATCAACGAACAGATCGCTGATCCGCTCGATTTTGACGACAATATTGCGCTGGCTCGGCTCGACGACAAAGTCGAAGTCCTGCAGGACGAGCGGCGCCGCTATGAGTCGGTCCTCGCCAGACTGCTCGCCGCCGCCCAGGCCGACCACAAGGAACAGGCTGCCCAACTCCTAGCCGAGCTGGACGACCTTCGGGACAATTTCGATCGAAAGATCGATGCAGCACGCAGCGAAATGCGGCGGCTCGCCGGCGCTGCCATCGTCGGCACGCGCGCTTATCAGCAGCACGTCGTCGAAATCAGCCTGGCTTTGTTGGTAATTGCGGCGCTGCTGGGCATCACGGTGGCCGCAGCCGTCACTCTCGGTCTGGTGCGACCGGTTCACCGCTTGCTCGCCGGCACTGCGGCGGTCGAGCGCGGGGCGCTCGATACCGTGATCCCGATCACCTCCAGAGACGAGATCGCGCAATTGACCCGGTCGTTCAACAGCATGGTGACCGAGCTGCGCCTGAAAGCGCAGATCCGCGAGACGTTCGGCAAATATGTCGATCCGCGCATCGTCGCCGGTCTGCTCGACCGGCCGGAATTGACGGACGCCAAAGGCTCGCGCCGGGTGATGACGATCCTCTTCTGCGACATGAAGGGCTTCACGGAATTCAGCGAGGGTATGACCCCGGCCGGGCTCGTCAACGTGTTGAACCGGTACATGACGGTGATGTCCGAGCCGGTGCGAAACAACAATGGCATTATCGATAAATATATCGGCGATGGGATCATGGCCTTTTGGGGCCCGCCCTTCACCGACAGCGAGGAGCACGGCCCCCTCGCCTGTCTGGCCGCGCTCGATCAGCTTGCCGGCCTGGCCGCGTTCCGGTCCGAGCTGCCCGATCTCACCGGCTTGAAGCGTGGTCTTCCAGAGATCGACCTTCGCATCGGCATCGCCACCGGCGAGGTGGTAGCGGGCAGCATCGGCTCCGAGCAGACGCGAAACTACACGGTCATCGGCGATGCCGTGAATGTGGCGGCGCGCCTCGAAGGGGCGAATAAGATCTACGGGACCCGCGCGCTGGTCAGTGAAGCGACCAATCGGCTCGCGGTCGCTGCCGTAGAGACGCGTGAGATTGACTCGGTGCTGGTCGCCGGCAAAACCGAGCCGCAGCGGATCTTCGAACTGCTCGGGCGTAAGAGTGAAGTCGCTCGCGAGCGGCTCGATCTGCGCGATGCGTTCGCCGAGGCTCTGGAGGCCTATCGCCGCAAGGACTGGACAGCGGCGCGGGGTGCTTTCGAAGGTTGCCTCGGGATCGTTCCCTGTGATGGACCAAGCAAGGTCTTTCTCGCTCGCATCAACCAGTTCTGCGCCACCCCTCCCAGCGACGACTGGAACGGCGTGTGGTCGCTCACCGAAAAATAGCCCGCCTGATGCGATCTCCGGATTGAGGCGTCGGCTGCTGCGGCTGGTGCCCGCGGGGTGGTGCGCCGCTCGGGAGATCAGCCGAGGGTCAGACCCGGCATGCTGTAGGGCGGGTCGAGCCCGACGCCGACGAGATGTCCGAACAGCTTCGTCAGTGTCTGCCGATCAGCCAGCGGCAAGGGTGGTGCCGATATTGCGGCGATGTTTGCCCGCAGATGATCCGGGTCGCCGGTGCCGAACAGCACGACGTCGACACCAGGCTCGTGCCGCACGAAGCGGTAGGCGGCTTCGGTTATCGTGCGCGCACCTCCCTCGTGGATGAGGAAGCCGAGCGGGTTGGGCGTGTCGGCGACCCAGCGCGGCAATTGCCGGCTCGCCGTCAGTTCGCGCAAAGCCGTCGCAAGCCGTTCGGGTTTCGAGAAGATGTTGCGCACCGCGAACATCAGCAATGTTCCGACGCGATGGGCCATCGTCAGCGGGAACACCCTGGCGCGCGCGTTTTGGTGCATCATGTGGAACGCGACCATGACGGTATCCCACACGCCGGCCTCGACGGCGCGCCGCACCATCTCGTGCTCGGCGTCCGAGGAACCCGTTTCGGTGACGCCAAGATATCTGATCTTGCCTTTCTCGCGCTCCTTCAGGAGTGCGGGCGCAATGATGTCGCGCGCCTGGTCGTAGGCGCGCGACGAGACGCCGTGCAACTGGAAGATGTCGATGTAATCGGTACTGAGCTGCTTCAGCGAGTTGTCGAGGCTCGCCACGGCTCGCTCGGCCGCGGAACGGCCCTCACGGCGCGGGATCCAGGCCTTGGTGGCGATCACGACACTGTCGCGAGGGACGCCCTTGACTGCCTGGCCGACGACGCCCTCGGTACCGTAAACCGCGGCGGTGTCGAAGAGATTGACCCCGAGATCCAGCGCCTGGCGGACCAGGGCGACGGCTTCTGCTTCGCTCTTGCCGGTCCCGAGGCCGAGCCGGCTGAAGCCGCCGCAGCCGAGCCCGGCAACGCTGACCCTGAGCCCGGTGCGGCCGAGCGTGACGTATTCCATCCGATAGAGCCCCCCTTTGCTCGAGTGGCGTTTGGTAGCAAAGAACGCGAAATTGGGACAGACTGGGCGACAAGTCGCAAACGATCCGGAGGGACGAAGCATGATCACCAAGTTCACGACGGTGTATGCCGGCCACGTCGATCTCCCCGACCGCGGCCAGGACACCACCCCGGCCAACGAGCGGCGCTACTCGAACGAGCACTTGGCGAGCGTCTTCGAAAAAACCGAGGCGATCGCCAAGAAGATGGACGCGCTCGGCTATGACACGCTCTGGCTCGCCGAGCATCATTTCCAACACGAAGGCTACGAGTGCATCCCCAACGATCTGATGCTGGCGGTACACCTCGCGCATGTCACGAAGCAAATAAAGATCGGCTGCGCCTTCAACATCGCGCCGATGTGGCACCCGCTGCGTCTGGCCGAGGATTTCGCGACCGCCGACATTCTGACCGCCGGCCGGACGATCTTCGGGGTGGGCCGCGGCTACCACACACGCGAGGTCGAGACTTTCGGCGCGCCGATGCTCGATCAGGAGGCCAACCGCGAGCTGTTCGAAGAGCAGGTCGAGATCATCTTCAAAGCATTCAATAACGAGTCGTTCTCGCACCGGGGCAAGCACTACACGCTGCCGCCCGAGGTCCCTTACCGCGGCTATACTCTCAAGGAACTGACCCTCGTTCCGCGTCCGATCCATCGGCCCGTCGAATGCTGGCAGCCGATCGTCAGCGCCAACCCGCGCGGCCTCGACTTCATGGTCAAACATGGCATCAGGGGTGCCGTCGGCGGCGGTGCGGCGACGATGCAATCGGGGCCGATCACCGGCTATCGCGACGCGGCGGCGCGGGTCGGCAAGCACCTACAGTTCGGGGAGAACCTCCAGCTCGGCCTGCACATTCATCTTGCGAAGACCCGCGAGCAGGCGATCCGCGAGATCACACCGATCTACGAAGAGCACGTGAAAATGTTTGCGCCCCTGGGCTTTGTGCCCGGGCTGACGCCCGACCAGGTGGGCGCGGTGGCGCGGCGCGGGGGCTGGGCTGCTGCCGGCGTGCCGACTGTCGAGCATTACATGGATCTGGGTTCCTGGTTTGCCGGCACTCCCGGCCAGCTTGTCGAACTCTTGAAGGGCTTCGAGGAGCGCTATCCCGGGATGGAGCACATCAGTCTGTCTAGCCCGATCGGCACGCCGGAGACGACGATGCTCGAACAGTTCCAATGGATCGCCGAGGAGGTGATGCCCGCCTTCAAACCCGCCCGGCGTTAGCCCTGCAGGAGCGAGCCTCGGTCTGGGCGCTGAAATTCTTTCCGTTCCTGTGCCGTTCGGGCTAGCGCGAGCCCACATGTAGAGGGCGCATCCTGGCGGGGGACCGCGGGAGGCGGAGGAACACGCGATGCAGAGTCAGAACCGGTTTTTTGATGACCTCGCCCGGGTAGCCGCCGGCGCGATCGGTACGCTGTCGGGCATGCGGAGCGAGGTCGAAACGCGCATCCGGGAGCAGTTCGAAAGGCTGCTCGCGGGGATGGACATCGTCAGCCGCGACGAGTTCGAGGCGGTCAAGGCGATGGCGGCGAAGGCGCGGTCCGAGCAGGAAGATTTGCAGAAGCGGATCGGCGAACTCGAATCGCAGCTCGCAGCCCTTGCCGCGCGGGATACGGTGTCGAGCGCAGTCAGCCCCGAGCCGCCGCCAATCTCTTCTGATTGTGGGAACGGCTAAAAGGCGGTGAAATGTTGACTTGCGTCATCCTTTTTACATCGGCAGCTTGATTGTGTAAGGCTCCCGTCGAGCCGCCCGAGGAGGGCTTGATGACATCCGTGTCAATTGTCGAACCGACGCCGTTTTCCGGTAACCCCATCGACCTTGTCGAGGAGATCGTCATCGCCAACGACTGGGCCCATGATCGCGCCAGCGAGGAGGAGCTGGTCGTCGAGATCTCAGGCCGCTGGTGCGATTACCGCTTGTATTTCGTCTGGCAGGAGGAGCTCTGCGCCCTGCACTTCTCCTGCGGCTTCGACATGAAGGTGTCAAAGGGACGCCGCAGTGCCCTCTACGAGCTTCTTGCCCTTGCCAACGAAAAGCTATGGCTCGGGCATTTCGATCTCTCCGCCGAAGAAAACTCGCCCGCGTTCCGCCATGCCGTTCTGTTGCGCGGCATTTCGGCGGCGAGCGCCGAGCAGGTGGAGGATCTCGTCGATATCGCCTTGTCGGAGTGCGAGCGGTTTTACCCGGCATTTCAGTTCGTCGTCTGGGGTGGCAAGTCGCCGGCGCAGGCGATCGCGTCTGCGATGATCGACCCGGTCGGAGAAGCGTGAGCGAAAGGCCTGCCGACGGAGGGAACGGGGGCGGCCGGGCTCGCTGTCTCGTCCTGGTCGGTTGCGGAAAAATGGGGACTGCGATGTTGCGCGGCTGGATCGCTGCCGGGGTGGCGTCGCGTTGCGAGGTGGTCGAGCCGGCCGGGAGGCCGGCCGCGTTCGGCGTGGCGGCCGACATCGTCTGGCATTCCTCTCCTGAGGAGCTGCCGGCCGAGCTTAGACCGGATGCCGTGGTGTTTGCGGTTAAGCCGCAAATAGCCGACGACGTGGTCCCGAACTACCGGCGCTGGGCCGAGTCGGGAACTTTGTTTGTCTCGATCGTCGCCGGCAAGACTTTGGCCGGACTCGCCCGTCATCTCGGGCGCGCCGCAATCGTGCGGACCATGCCCAATACTCCGGCGGCAATCGGCCGGGGCATCACGGTGGCTTGCCCCAATCCTCTCGTGACGGTCGCTCAGCGGCAGCTCTGCGAGCGCCTCCTCGCCGCCATCGGCGAAAGCGAGTGGGTCGAAGACGAAGGCTTGATGGACGCGGTCACGGCGGTCTCCGGCAGCGGCCCGGCTTACGTCTTTCTGCTGGTCGAGGCGCTCGCCCGCGCCGGACGGTCCGAAGGTTTGCCTGCTGATCTGGCCTTGCAGCTGGCGCGCGACACCGTTGCCGGATCGGGCGAACTGGCGCGCATCTCCGAGGAGAGCCCTGCCGAGCTCCGCGAGAACGTCACGAGCCCTGGCGGTACGACCCGTGCCGCGCTCGATGTGCTCATGGCTGCGGACGGTCTCGAACCGCTAATCGGGCGCGCTGTCGCCGCGGCCGCGGCCCGGTCGCGCGAACTCGCGAACTGAGATGGCGAAGACGGCTAGGGCGAGCGGGCGCGGCCGCAACTCCGGCGCTTCGCGGAGCGAGGCCGACCGGATCATCGATGCGACCCTTGCCCTCATACCGACCGAGGGGTGGCGGCTGTTGTCGCTGCGTGCGATCGCCGCCGCGGCGGAGCTTCCTATCCTCCAGGTGTACCGCATCTTTAAATCGAAACAGGCGGTCCTGTGCGCGCTCTACGTCCGCTTGGACCGGATCGTGCTGGCCGATCCGCCGGCAGCCGAGTCGGATGAGCGCCCGCGCGACCGGCTGTTCGAGTTGATGATGCGGCGATTCGACGCACTTCAGCCGTACAAACCCGCGCTCGACGTCCTCAGCCGCGAATTGCCCCGCGATCCGGTCGCTGCGCTGTGCTCCGGTGTATCGTTGCTGCGATCTATGCGCTGGATGCTCGAAGCAGCCGAGATTCCGACCGTGGGCGTCCGCGGTGCTATCGCGGTCAGGCTCGCCGCGGCGGCCTATCTTTCGGCAATACGCATCTGGCTGCGCGACGATTCGCCCGATCTTGCCCGCACGATGGCGACGCTCGACGCCCGTCTGCGCCGGATCGAAGGCTGGCTCGGATCGGCATCAAGACGCCGCCGCGACGGGGCCCCCATTCCGGCCTGAATTGCTGCGGCGCAAAAAAGCGCTTGACGCTCCCGGATCAAGGGCCGATATACGGCTCGTTGTGCGGCGCACAATAAATCGTAACCTCCCCCAGACCGGAACCGTATTCATGTCCGAAGCGCGTCCCACGTTTTTCGACTTCGACGTCACGAAGATGATGGCCGATTTCCGCTTCCGTCCGTTTGACATCGAGGCCCTGATGGCGTGTCAGCGCCGCAATATCGAGGCCCTGAGCCAAGCCAACCAGCTCGCTGTCGAAGGCATGCAGGCAGTTGCCAAGCGCCAGATCGAGATCACCCGTCAAGCCATCGAGGATGTCTCGGCTTTGCTTCGCGATCTTGCGCAGCCAGCTTCGGCTGAAGACCGCATCGCGAAGAACACCGAATACGCCAAACAGATGCTCGAAAAGAGCGTCAGTCACGGCCGCGAAATCACAATGCTGGCAACCAAGGCTGGTAGCGAAGCTGCCGACGTGCTGCGCAAGCGCGCCACCGAGGGGCTCGACGAGTTTCGCGATCTCGCAAAGCAGCAGGCGGCCCGCTAGTCCATTTTGTGCCGTTGTTAGGCCGTGCCCCACCATGGGTGCGGCCTTTCATTCAGCCGGCGCATGAACGAGGTGCAAGAGGCGACCACTTCGGGGGTGATTTTGGCGCGGAACGGCGGTAATCCCTAAACTCTCGCCGACAGAGCGAAGCGGTTAAGGGGTTGTCAGCCAAATCCGAGACCATCGCCGCAATACGGCGAACATGCAGCTGGCGGGCCAATTTGGCCCTCGCCTTGGTGAGCCTGGGAATCTCGTTGCTGCTGGCCGAGGCCTTGCTGCGATGGGTCGGCCACCCCCATCCCCAATGGAACAAGCTCGATCCACTCGTCGGCTGGCGGCCCCGCCCGGGCATCACAGGTTGGTACTCCGGCTCAGTCGACAGTTCTGTCGCGATCAACCACCAAGGTTACCGCGATATCGATCATGCGCTGATTAAGCCTCCAGGAACGTTTCGCATTTTGCTGCTCGGCGATTCGATGAGCGAAGGAATGGAGGTTGCGCTCCAAGATCTGTACTGGAAACGGCTGGAAACGACATTGCCGCAATGCCCGGCCCTTGGCGGCCGGAGGGTCGAGGTGATCAGCCTTGCGGTGAACGGCTATGGCACGGCGCAGGAATATCTGACTTTGCGTGAGCGCGGTTTGACGTACCGCCCCGACCTGGTGCTGCTCGCAGTTTTCACGGGAAACGACTTCACCGACAACGTTGGAGCACTGGGACGGCATCGCGACCGCCCGTATTTTGTTCTGCGGGACGGCAATCTGGTACTCCAGCACACTGCAGGGATGGCTCCCGATTTCGCCTCCCGCCAACGCTTCGAGGAGCTGAAACTGCGGCTGTTGGACCCGATCAGGATCGTTCAGCTGTTTCGGGCAGCGCAGCGTCGATTGCAGGCGCTACTGCGTTACGGAAACGTCGATCCCAACCGCATCGAACAGCCCGGGCTCGACAGCCGGGTGTTCGCGCCGCCTTCGACCGCGGACTGGGAGCAGGCCTGGGCCGTGACCGAAGCTTTGATCAATGCCATCGCCGAGAGTGCCCGCAGCGACGGAGCGGCATTTGCGATGACGACCCTGACCAACCCGTTCCAGGTTCTCCCGGATGTTGCCGCCCGCGAGCGCTTCGCCGCAGAACTGGGTGAGCCGGACCTCACCTACCCCGATCGGCGCCTGGCGAACTTTGCGGCCGCCAACAGTTTTCCCGACGCCATGTTGGTGCAGGTCATGGGAGCCTATGCGGCCGAGCATCACGTGGCTTTACACGGGTCCGACCGGGGACAGCCGATAGGGCATTGGAACGCACTCGGGCATCGGGTCGCCGCGGAAGCGCTGAGCCGTCGTCTCTGCGACTTCATGGCCGCAGGTCAACTCCCACCACCTTCCATGCCGGTTCAAGGGCGTGTCCAGGGCGGGGTTGGCTAAAGCCACGATGATCGCACCATTAGCAGTCCCATCAGGGCATCGGCGATCTCCGCCTCGCCGCTAGAAAAGAAGGTGTGATCACTCCATCGGCAGTCCCGGATGCACCGCTCTGCCATCGCCGAGCGGCGTGAATTGCGGGGCGAGCGCCGGGATGGCGACCTCGGCAAGCGTCTCCGGCGTCCAGCCGCCCTGACGGTGGACCATGCGGACCGGCCGCATATGGCCGTAGAGCGACAGCTCGCCAGCGCGCTGGTGGAAAACTTGGCCATTAACGTGGCTCGCCTGCTCGGAGCCGAGAAAGACGCAGAGCGGGGCAATTGCATCGGCGCGGCTGCGGCGTAACCGTTCCTCGCGCAGCGCCGCCGCTGCTGGATCCTTTGGCGCCGGCACCGAGCGGGTCATTCGCGTGTCGGCGGACGGGCAGATCACATTGACGGTGATCCCTCGGGAGGCGTTCTCCATCGCGACGATCCTGGCCAGCGCGACGATCCCGAGCTTCGCCGCACCGTAATTGCACTGCCCGATATTGCCGAGCAGTCCCGAGGTCGACGAAACCATGATGATCCGCCCGTAATTCTGCTCACGAAACAGGTTTATCGCCGCTCGGTTGATGTTGAAATGCCCAGTCAGGTGCACGTCGATGACGGCCTGCCAATCCTCCGGGAACATGTTGTGAAACATCTTGTCGCGGAGAATGCCGGCGGCGTCGAAGACGATGTGCAGCCCGCCGAAATTGTCGCGCGCCTGCTGCACCATCGCCAGGCAGTCTTCGAATTTGGCGACCGAACCGTAATTGGCGGCCGCCTCGCCGCCCGCGGCTTTGATCTGGTCGACGATTTCCTGAGCCGGCGTCTGGTCCGAACCCTCGCCGCTGCCGCTGGTGCCAGGATCGTTGATGATGATCTTGGCGCCGTGAGCAGCCATCAGCTTGGCGACTTCGGCCCCGACCCCGCGACCGGCACCGGCACAAATCGCAACCCGCCCTTCCAGCATGCCCATCCGTCACATTCCCTTGCTTCGGTCCTCGCGCGGTTGTCGCGAGCCGCACGGTTTTTGTCAATCAAACGAGCCGCTGTTGCGGCATAATCAGCAGCTGGGCTGACCGGTCAGCTGAGCACGGGGGAAGCAATGGCCAACGTCACGGTGTATTTTGCCACCAACCGGGTGGCGCAGGGCCCGACGACCGATTGGCAGAGCTACGGGGCCGACATCGTAACGCCGACGGATCCGAGCAAAATCACCTATGCCACGGCCTTTGTTCAGGGGACCGACCTCGCCGTCGAGGGTAGCGGCACGATCGCGGCGATAACGCACCCCCAGGCCGGGGGGTTTCAAACCGCGGTGACTCAGGACATAATCGGCTCGGGAAAAAACATCCTCCTGTTCATCCACGGCTTCGCCAATTCTTTTGTAAATTCGATTACTCGCGCGGCCTACAATCGCGAATGGTTCGCTGCCTCGGGCGTGAACGCCGCGGATACCACCGTCATTGCCTTCAGCTGGCCGTCTCTCGGTCAGTTCATCGCAGCCCCGCCATATCTTCTGCCCGATGACTATCTTCGCGACCAGAGCCAGGCCAGCCGCTCGGCCTTTCACATCGCGAGCTTTTTTGCCGGCCTCCAACCGATAATGGCGCAGGTTCGAAGCCAAGGTCGGCGGATCTTTCTGCTCGCTCACAGCATGGGCAATTTTGCAACGGCGGTAGCGGTGGAAAGCTGGTTCACCCATAACAACCCCGCCGTCACATTGTTCGACGAAGTCTTCCTGGCAGCGGCAGACGAGCGGTGGGACAGCTTCGCGCTGCCCATGGAAGCGAGACTGAGCCAGTTGCCCCGCCTTACCCCAAGAATTTCGATCTATTACAGCATCCGGGACATCGCTCTTTATCTCAGCGTCGCAGTCAATCTGATCCCCCGGCTGGGGCACGACGGCCCGAGCCACAAGGCTGACGCCACACTGTATCCACCGGCGCGGTTTCGCATTCTCGATTGCGCGGAGGTCAGCGACTACGATCTCTGGAACCCGCCCGATGCAAGCCACCAATATTACCGGCGCTCGCCAAAAGTGCGCGCCGACATTGCGCGTGTCATGCGCAACGACCCGACCCTCTCCGGTGGTCTGATCCAGCTATGACGAGCTGCGAGCTCCCATCTCAGCGCCGTCCGAACAGCCGCTCGATGTCGGCGAGGTCGAGCGCGATATAGGTCGGACGGCCGTGGTTGCATTGGCCGCTGTTGGGGGTAGCCTCCATCTGGCGCAGCAGCGCATCCATTTCGTTGGGTGAGAGGCGGTGTCCGGCACGCACGCTGCTATGGCAGGCAAGGGTCCCGCACACGGTTTCGAACCGCTCCTTTAATGCGAACACATCGCCCCAATCGGCGATTTCGTCCGCCAGATCGCGCACCAGCCCGCCGACATCAAGGCCCGGCAGCAACGCCGGGACTTCGCGGACAATAACGGCACCTTGCCCGAACGGCTCGAGCACGAGCCCGAATTCGGCGAGTTCCGTGGCGCGGACAGCGAGACGCGCCGCGCAGGCTTCGTCAAGCTCGACGATTTCGGGCAATAACAGCGCTTGGCGCGCGACGCCGTGCGCCGCCAGTGCCTCCTTCATGCGCTCGTAGACCAGCCGCTCATGCGCCGCATGCTGGTCGACGAGCACGATCCCGGTCGGGGTCTCCGCCAGGATGTAGGTGCCGTGCAGCTGCGCCCGCGCAGTGCCGAGCGGGGCCGCCGGAGGCGGTGTCGGCGCGTCGTCCGACGGACGCAGGAAGTCGTTGGCGACCTCCGCGAAGGCCAATGACGACGACGGCGGGAAAGCAAAGCGCGGCGCGCTCGATGCGGTGACAGGAGCGGGGCGGAACGCGGCGACGGCCGCGGCCGCGACTGTCGACGAAGCGCGGTGCCCGGCGGCGGCGAGCGCGTTGCGCAGCGCGCCGACGATCAGCCCGCGCACCAATGCAGCGTCGCGGAACCGCACCTCGGCCTTTGCCGGATGGACATTGACGTCGATCTCCTCGGGCGGGCCGTCGAGAAACAACGCGACCATCGGATGGCGATCGCGAGCAAGCACGTCCTGATAGGCGCCGCGCACCGCTCCGACGAGCAGTTTGTCGCGAACCGGCCGGCCGTTGACGACGAGATACTGATCGCGCGGCGCGGCGCGGTTGAGGGTCGGCAATCCGATCAGCCCGGTCAGCCGAAACCCGCCTCGCTCGGCATCGATCTCGACCGAATTCTCGGCGAAGTCGCGGCCCAACAGCGCCGCGAGCCTGATGCGGCGCGCCATTGCCGCCGCGGGCTCGCTGGCTGCGACGAGCCGCAACAGCACGCGGTCGTCGTCGCCGATCACCGCGAATGAAATCTCCGGATAGGCCATCGCGAGGCGGCGCACCGCGTCGAGGGCAAGGTCGCGCTCGGTGCGCGGCGTCTTCAGGAATTTGAGCCGCGCCGGAGTAGCAAAGAACAGGTCGCGGACCTCGACCCGCGTGCCCGGCGGATGCGCCGACGGCGCCCGCGCGGATTTTCTGCCCGCCTCGACTCTTATCTCCCAGGCGTTTTCGGCGGCGGGCCGACGCGAGACGATCCGCATGCGGCTGACCGCGCCGATCGACGGCAAGGCCTCGCCGCGAAACCCGAGCGCCGCGATGCGCAACAAATCGTCATCGGGCAGTTTCGACGTGCAGTGGCGCTCGACCGCGAGCGCCAGCTCGTCGGGCGTCATGCCGACGCCATTGTCGGCGACTGCGATCAGCGCCTGGCCGCCTTCCCGCAAGGTGACGTCGATGCGCGAGGCGCCGGCGTCGATCGCGTTCTCGACCAATTCCTTGACCGCCGCCGCCGGGCGCTCGATGACCTCGCCGGCGGCGATGCGGTTGACGAGGACCGGCGGCAGAAGACGGATCGCCATCGGCCGAGTTTATGCTAACGGAGAGGACGACGATAGCAACAGGAGCGAGGGATGCCGTCCACGACAACCGAGGATCACGGCTCCGAATATCTTGAGCGGGCGCGCGCCTTCGTTCCCGAGCTGGCCGCTGCCGCTCCAGAGATCGAACGGCAGCGCCAATTGCCGGAGTCGGTCGTCGCGGCGATGGTCGAGCACGGCTTCTTTCGCATGCTGTTGCCGCGCTCGATTGGCGGCGCCGAGCTTCTTCCGGCCCCCTATGTCCGAGTCGTCGAGGAAATTGCCAAGGGCGATGCCAGCGCCGCATGGAGCCTCAACCAGGGTGCCGGCTGCTCGATGACTGCGGCTTATCTCGATCCTGCCGTGGCGAAGGAGATCTTTGGTGGGCCGCGCGGCATCCTCGCCTGGGGGCCGGGGCCCGGCAAGGCGCGAATCGTCGAGGGTGGGTACCGCGTGACCGCAAGTTGGAGCTTTGCCAGTGGCAGCCACAATGCGAGTTGGTTCGGCTGTCACGTGCCGATCTACGACGAGAACGGCAGGCAGCTGCTTCACCCCGACGGCAGCCCGGTCATCCGCACCCCGATTTTCCCGAAATCCTGCGCCGAGATGACCGACATCTGGCACGTCATCGGGCTGCGCGGTACCGGTAGCGACAAGTATTCGGTCACCGACCTCTTTGTGCCGGAAGCCTATGTCGCGGCCCGCGACGGTGACGGCACGCGCCGCGAAGAGGGGTTGCTCTACCGCTTCAGCAGCTTGCAGCTCTACGCCTCGGGGTTTGCCGGGGTCGCGCTGGGGATCGCCCGCAGCGCGCTCGACGCGTTTATCACGCTGGCGCGCGACAAGGTACCGTTCCGCGGCAAATCCACCCTGCGCGACAATAATGTCGTCCAGTCGCAGGTCGCGCAGTCCGAGGCGCGACTGCGCTCGGCCGATGCCTTTCTTTACGAGTCGCTCGAAGAGATCACCGACGAGGTCGCGCGAGCGGGCCAAATCACGCTCGAGCAGCGGATGACGATCCGGCTGGCCTCGACGTTCGCGATTCATCAGTCGATGAGCGTCGTCGACATGGCCTATCATGCCGCCGGCTCGACGGCGATTTTCGAAGAAAACCCGTTCGAGCGCCGTTTCCGCGACATCCACACCGTCTCGCAGCAATTGCAGGGCCGACAGGAGCATTTCGAGACCGTCGGCCAATACCTCCTCGGCCTCGACCCCGACACGCTCGCTTGGCTGTGAGAGAGTTGGGCCACTCCGGCGGGGGCGCCGACATTAAAGACAAGGACCCCTTTCCGCTGTCCCGGCGAAAGCCGGGACCCATTTCACCCATGGGCACCGGCCTTCGCCGGTGAAGCGCGACGAGTTGGCGGAGTTCCGTTATTCAAGATACGAGACCGCTGAGAAAGCTCCGTGTCCTCCACGCCTTCGTGGTAAAGTGCCCGCGTGAAGCCCGCGAAATTTGAATACTATTGCCCGGCCACGATCGACGAAGCCATCGCGTTGCTAGGGCGCTACCAGGGCGAGGCGCGCGTGCTCGCCGGCGGCCAGAGCCTGGTGCCGATGATGAACTTTCGGCTCGCGACTCCCACGGCCATAGTCGACCTCAATCGCATTCCGAGCCTCGATAAGATCGAAGCCGCCAACGGGAATGTCAGCATCGGCGCGATGGCGCGCCAGCGGCAGCTCGAGTTTACGCCGCTTATCGGCGAGCGGCTGCCGCTGCTGGGCGAGGCATTGCGCTGGGTCGGGCACTTGCCGACCCGCACGCGCGGGACGATTGGCGGGTCGATCGCGCACGCCGACCCGGCAGCCGAGATCCCGATGGTATTGCAGGCTCTGGCGGGCGACGTCGTCGTTCGCGGGTCGCAAGGGGAGCGGCGTGTCGCCGCGCCCGATCTCTTTGTCGCACCATTGACGACTGCGCTGGGTCCTGACGAGATCCTGACCGAAGTGCGCTTTCCTGCCATGCCAGCAGGTGCGGGCCACGCAATCGAGGAATTTGCCCGGCGCAAGGGGGATTTCGCGATCGCCGCGATCGCCGTCATGCTGGTGCGGGATGGCGAGCGCTGCACGACCGCACGCCTCGCGACCGCCGGCATCGGGCCGGTTCCGGTGCGCTTGCGCGATGCCGAGGCAATCCTTGAGGAGAGGGGGCTCGGCGAGGTGGCCGTTGCCGCCGCGGCGCAGCGCGCAGCGGAATTGGTCGAGCCAATGACGGACCACAACGCCTCGGCGGATTTCCGCCGCCATCTGACCGGCGTGCTGACCCGCCGCGCCGTGCTGAAGGCAAGGGATCGAGGTGATGTCCGCACCGGTTGACATCCGGCTGACTGTCAATGGTCAGCTGCACGAAGGGCGCTGCGAGCCGCGCAAGCTCCTCGTCGACTTCATCCGGGAGGATCTCGGGCTGACCGGCACGCATGTCGGTTGTGAGCACGGGATCTGCGGCGCGTGCACGATCCTTTGCAACGGCGAAGCGGCCCGCTCCTGCATCATGTTTGCGGTGCAGGCCGACGGCGCCGAACTCGTCACCGTCGAGGGCCTCGCCAATAAGGACGGCACGCTGCACCCGCTGCAGCAGGCCTTTCATGAGCACCATGCCCTGCAGTGCGGGTTCTGCACGCCCGGCATGCTGATCGCCGCGCTCGATTACCTGAAGATCAATCCGTCGCCGACCGAGGATGAGATCCGCGAGGCGATCTCGGCGGTACTCTGCCGTTGCACCGGCTACGTCAACATCATCAAGGCGGTCAAGGCCGGGGCGGAGGCAATGCGCGCTGGTCAGCCATGAGCGAAGCCGGCGGGTTTGTCGGCCGCTCGCTGCTGCGCCGCGAAGACCGCCGGCTGTTGACCGGCGAGGGCCAATTCGTCGCCGACCTCGAATTGCCGCGCATGCTGCATGTAGCCTTCGTCAGGAGCCAGCTCGCGCATGCGCGCATCCGGTCGGTCGACCTGTCGCAAGCCGCCGCAGCGCCCGGCGTGGCATTGGCGCTGAGCGGCGCCGACTTGCGGCGGCTGCTGCCTCCGGTGCCGGACACGCAGCTCTCTTTACCCAGCAAATGGACGACCCTCGTTCAGCACGAATTCCACAACCCGCAGCAGCCGTTGCTGGTGCGCGACAAGGTGCGGCATGTCGGCGAAGCGATTGCGGTGATCGTGGCGGACAGCCGCTACGCGGCGGAGGACGCAGCCGCACTCGCCATCGTGGAATTGGATCCGCTGCCTGCAGTCGTCGACGCCGAAGCAGCGCTCGCCCCCGACGCGCCGATCATCCATGACCATCTGAAGACGAACCTTCTTGGCGCGTTCTCGATTGCAAAGGGCGATGCCGGCTCGGCGCTGGCCGGGGCGCCGCGCAGACTGCGGCGCCGCTTTTATCATCACCGCTACGCGGCGATGCCGATCGAGTGCCGCGGCGTCGCCGCCCTCTACGATCCGCGCACCGATACAGTGACAATTTGGTCGGCGACCCAGGTCGTGCATTGGGTGCGCCGCGAGGCCGCCGCGATCCTTGGATTGCCCGAAGCAAGGGTGCGGTGCCTAGCGCTCGATGTCGGTGGCGGTTTCGGGGTCAAGGGCCACGTCTACCCCGAGGATCTGCTGATCCCGTTTTTGGCACGGCGGCTCGGCCGGCCGGTGCGCTGGCTCGAGGACCGGCACGAGCACCTGTTGTGCTCGGCGCATTCGCGCGACCAGCTGCACGAGGTCGAAATCGGCTTTGACGATGATGGCCGCATTCTCGCCCTGCGCGACGATTTCATCGTCGATTGCGGCGCCTGGAACCCGATCGGGGCAGGTGTGCCGTACAACACGGCGGCGCATCTGGCCGGTCCCTACAAGATCGAGCATCTTGCCGTGTCGGGGCGCACGGCCACGACCAATAAGGTGCCGAACTCCGCCTATCGCGGCGCCGGCAGACCGGAAGCGGTGTTTGCGATGGAGCGGATCATCGATCTCGTGGCGACGACCCTGGGGTTGGAGCCGGCCGAAGTGCGCCTGCGCAACATGATCCGCGCCGACCAGATGCCCTATTGCGCCGGCATTCCGTACCGCGATGGCGAGCCGATTGTCTATGACAGCGGCGATTATCCGCGCGCGCTGCAACAGGCGCTGGATGCCGTCGGCGGCGTCGACGCGTTCCGCCGTCGGCAGCGGGAGGGGCGACAACAGGGGGAGTATCTCGGCCTAGGTATCGGGTTTTATGTCGAGGGCACGGGGGTCGGGCCGTTCGAGGGGGCCACAGTCCGGATCGATCCTTCCGGCAAGGTATACGTCTCGTCCGGCGCGTGCCCACAAGGCCAGGGAATGGAGACGATCTTCGCGCAGATCGTCGCCGATGCCTGGAAGGTCGCTCCCGAGGATGTCGTCGTTTCGCTCGCCGATACCGCCGCGATCCCGATGGGGTTCGGCACGGTCGCCAGCCGCAGCACGGTCACGGCCTCAGCGGCGATCCACCATGCAAGCGAGCGGGTGCGCGAAAAGGCCTTTGCGGTCGCAGCCAATCTCTTGGAATGTGCGCCCGCCGATCTCGAACTGTGTGACGGCGGAGTCGGGGTTGTCGGGGTTCCTGGCGCCGCGGTCAGCCTGGCGCGGCTGGCGCAGGCGGCGCGGCCCGGCTGGGATCACGGCCGGCCGCCAGGGGTCGAGGCGGGTCTCGAGGAGACCCATTACTGGGAGCCGCCGACCGTCACTTGGAGCTATGCCGCGCATGTCGCGATCGTCGAAGTCGATCCGGAAACCGGACATGTCGCGACAGACAAATACGTGATCGCCCATGATTGCGGCACCGTTGTCAACCCGCTTTTGGTCGAAGGCCAGATCGCCGGGGGCACCGCTCAAGGGATCGGCGGAGCCCTGCTCGAAGAAATCGGCTATGACGCGGATGGCCAGCTGCTCACCGGGTCCCTGACGGATTACCTGGTGCCGACGGCGGGCGACATCCCGGCGATGCAGATGTTGCACCAGCATTCGCCGTCGCCGCTCAACCCGCTCGGCGTCAAAGGTGTCGGCGAAGGTGGCGCCGTCGCACCGCCGGCAGCCATCGCCAACGCGATCTGCGACGCGCTCGCGGCGTTCGGCGTCGAATTCAACCGGACGCCGATCACGCCGGAGCGGATCATGCAGCGCCTAAGGCAACAGAGGCTGGGCGTGTCCTAATTTGGATTAGAACCCTTCATCGTCACCCCCGCGTTCCCGGGGGTGACGATGAGCAGCTGACGGCGGAGCGTCAGGCGGCGTGGAGGAGTTCGAGATACTCCTCGTAGACGGTCATGTTCTTGCCGAAGGAGATCGCCGCGGCCTGGGCGCCGCAGACGAGGTGCATCCACCGCCACGGCTCGCGCGTCGCGTGGTATTCCTCGACGATCGACTGGTGGTGCTTGAAGGCGTGCATCTCGGTGAAATTGTCGTGGCACACGATCTCGGCGAGACGCGCGATGAAGGCCTGCGGGTCGTAGCCGGCCTTCATATATTGCGTCGCCAGGTTGACCACCTCCTTGACCTCTGGCACCGCCCGCATCACCCCCAGATTGGTGACCTTCGACCAGTCGGTCGGCGGCTGCGTGTAAACGCTGTGCTTGATCGCGTCGAGCAGTTCCTCCTGGCTCCGCTGGGGCAGTGCGGCGACCGCTTTCATGTCGGGCTGCGGGTAGGGCTCCATGCGACCCGCGGTCGAGCGGATCTCCGGGCCCGACTGCCACGTCAGCAACAGCAGCAATTTGTTCTTGAGGCTGATGCCGTCGAGCTTCAGCAGGTAGCGCCGCAGGTTGATGCTGGTGTGCAGATGCACATCCATCGGGTTGCCGCCGAGCGAGCGCAGGAAGAGACCAGCGGCGCCAATCGACAGTGCCTCGCCGGCACCCTCCAGCGAGATCCCACTCGCCAAAGCCTTTGCCATCAGCACCGGGATATCGGAGAAGACGTCGACGGCCGAGATCGCTTCGCCGAGCTCGCCGACGACCGCTGTCTCATCATCGCCGCTGCGCTGGCGGTAGATGCGCTTCAAGAGTTGGTGTTCCTCGATCAACCCCTCGATCTGCGGCAGTGGTGAGGGCATCGGATTGTTCGGGGCAACCGGCGAGCGGGTCACAAACCGCACCACTGGCCGCATCACCGTTTTGAAGAACTCCTTGTCGAGCACCCCGGTCTCGAACGCGCGCCACACCGTGCCGGGGAACATGAAGTAGTGGTCGTCGTGGAAATTCTTCGGTATCGCCACGCTCAGCAAGAGATCGAAGGCCTCGATGCGCGGCGCATGATCCCACAGCCACTGGTAAAGGTGGTCCGCTTTGT
>Ga0126383_10000260_pt1 | contig 27777 bp, 24 predicted proteins | sample PanSoiMetPlot_35_FD_96882 | JGI IMG/M metagenome (GOLD analysis project Ga0126383, IMG submission 96882) | Tropical forest soil microbial communities from Panama - MetaG Plot_35 | ecosystem: Environmental > Terrestrial > Soil > Tropical forest > Bulk soil | place: Panama | collected 2016-02-17 | reverse complement strand
CGCCGCCGTCGCCCTTCTTGCAGAAGCCGTAATCCTCGAGCTGCAGCATCGTCGTAAAGGTGAAGGCGTCGTAGGAGCCGGTGATGTCGATGTCCTCTGGCCCGACCCCGGCATTGGGCCACAGGATTTGCCGCGCGTAGTAGCCGGCCACGGTCGAGATCGGCCCGTGCTGGTAATGCATGTCGAGGCGCGGCTTGTTGCAGCGGCCGACAACGCCGCGGATCAGCACGAGCGGCTGCTTGCAGTCGCGGGCCCGCTCGGCTGAAGTCACGATGATCGCGGTCGCATTGTCGGTCTCGACGCAGCAATCCAATAAATGCAGCGGCTTGCAGATGAAGCGGCTCGAGAGCACATCCTCGACCGTGAAGCGCTTTTTGTAATAGGCCTTCGGGTTATTGGAGGCGTGGTGGCTGTGCGCCACCTTGACCATGGCGACCTGCTCGGGCTTGGTGCCGTAGTCGTACATGTGGCGCATAAAGGTCGGCGCAAAGCTCTGCCCCGCGCTCTGCCAGCCATAGGCGCGGTTGTGCAGTATGTCGCCGACGATCGGCGCCGCCGAGCGCGCACCGGTGCCGCCGATGCGCACCTGGGAATAGCCGTTCATCGACCGGAAGATCGCGACGACCTTGCAGCAACCGGCCTCGATGAGCCCGATCGCGATGCCGATCAGGGCTTCGGTCGACGAACCTCCGCCCATCACGTCCATATAGAAGTTGAGGCGCATCCCGAGGTCGCCGGAGATGAACGTTCCCGAGGTCGAGTCGCCGCCCTGGTAGGACAGCATGCCGTCGATGTCGGAGGGCTTCAGCCCGGCGTCGAGCATCGCATTGCGGACCGCCCAGGTCCCCAGAGCCCGGGTCGTCCTCCCCGAGCCGCGGGTGTAGGTGGTCTCCCCCACGCCGACGATCGCGTATTTGTCCCGCAAGTATTTGGGGGTAGTGGCATCGACCTCTTGTCGTGGCAACGGCATGCGCTTCTCCCTTGGGGCTAGGCGATAAGTTGCTGGGCTGAGTTACTCCGCCGCCCGGGCGCTGCGGGCGCATAGTGAACCGCGTCGCGACAAAAGCACGCCACGATTGCTTTGGCGTCGGCATTGTTGCATGCCTGGATATAAGTTCTCATAACCTGCTCGATCTTCTGCGCAGGCGTGGGCTCTGCCATGTTTGCGCGTCTCCTGAGTTCACCAATAACCGTTAGAATCGCAACGCAGTGCCCCTCACCCTACCCTCTCCCCGCAAGCGGGGCGAGGGAGGGGCCCGCGCAGCGGGAGGGTGAGGGGCAGCCAGCCTCTACACCTCCAGCCGATACGCTTTTTTCGCGGCGCCGCTGAACAGCGCCGTCTTCTCGTCGGCGGAGCAACCGGCGGCGACCCGCTTGAAGGCGTTCCACATCACCGGGTAGCTGCACATGCCCTTGTCGACCGGGAAATTACTCTCGAACATCGAGCGCTGTGGGCCGAAGGCGTTAATGCAGTTCTCGACATAAGGCCGCCAAGCCTGTTCGAGATCCTGCGAGGAGGGCGGCATATCGTTCTCGAAGAAGGTGAAGCCGGTGAGCTTCATGCCCAACCCCCCGACCTTGACATAAACATTGGGGCACGAAGCGACCTCGCGGACCGCGGTGCGCCACTCGGCGAACGCCTCCTCGCCCTTGCCGGCGTAGGGACCGATCGCCAATGCTCCGCCGACGTGGTTGAGCACGATCGTCGCCTGCGGAAAGGCGCGGGCAAGGTCGACGACGTCGCCGAGCTGGGTGTGGAAGAGCCAAGCATCGAAACTGAGGCCGAGGGCAGCGAGCGCGGCAAACCCCTCGCGAAAATTGCGGTCGCGGTAGAGGCCTTCGGGCGCCCCCGAGCAATAGATCGCCAGGCTCGGATCGGCGTGCCATGTCGCGCCGTTGCGGATGCCCTTGAACCGCCCGCCGGAGATCGTGACGTGCTGCTCGAGGATGCCTTTGGCGCGGCTGCCGGTCCGCAGATCGACATTGCCGATGATCCCGGCGACGCACCGCGTCGGCCCGTATTTGCCAGACGCGCTCATCGCCGCCACGCCGGTGACGAACTCGGTCTCGCCGAGCGATTTCAGTTCCTGTGGCCCGTCCGCGCGGTACATCTCGCGGCATTCCTCGAAGCAGGTCGCGACGATGTTGTGACCGCTGCCGACATCCGCCAGCAGGTCCGGCAGCAGGTAGCGGTTGCCCGGCCGGTCCCACATGTGATGGTGCGGGTCGACGATCGGCAGATCGGGCTCGATGATCTCTTCGCGGCGCTTGTCGAGCCAGTCCTGGCGGATCGGGGCATGTCGGCCCGGCGGGATGGCGGATTGCGGCATTCTCGGCTCCTCCCGAAGTTTGCGTGTCGGTTCCGCCAAGTCTGCCCCGGCGCGGCACGCAATTCCATGGTTTTGGTGAGCTGGGCTCTTGGTGAAACCGAAAGAACGGTACGGTCTACAGGGTCAACCGATACGCCTTCACGGCGCTGCCGCTGAGGAGGGCGGTTTTCTCGCCGGCTGAATATTTCGCGGCGATGCGTTTGAAGGTGTTCCATAGCACCTGATAGCTGCAGGTGCCCTTGTCGACCGGGAAATTGCTCTCGAACATCGCGCGCTGCGGGCCGAAGGCTTCGATGCAGGTCTCGATATAAGGGCGCCAGGCCTTCTCGAGGTCTTGCGAGGAGGGGGGCTCGGGGTTCGTAGAAGGTGAAGCCAATCATCTTCATGCCGAGCCCGCCCAGCTTGACATAAGTGTTGGGAAGGGCGGCGATCTTACGGATCCCATTGCGCCACTCGGTGAAGGCCTCCTCGCGCTTCCCGGCATAGGGGCCGATGGCGAGCGGTCCGCCGCAATGATTGAGAACGATTGTCGTCTGCGGGAATGCGCCCGCCAGATCGGCAAGATCGTCGAGCTGCGTCTGGAACATCCATCCGTCGAAGGCAAGTCCCAGCGGAGCGAGGGCGGCACATCCCTCGCGAAAGCTCTTGTCCAAAAGCAATTCTCGTGGCCCGCCCGCGGTGAAGGTCTTGAGTGTCGGGTCGTCGCTCCAGGTCGACCCGTTGCGGATGCCGCGCAACCGGCCGTCGGAAACCGCGATGTGCCGCTCGAGCACGCCCTTGACGCGCGAGCCCAGCCGCAAATCTGCAAAGCCGATGATGCCGGCGATGCACCGCGTCGGCCCATATTTTCCCGACGCGCTCATTGCCGAGACGCCGCTGACAAACTCGGCCTCCCCCAGGGACTTGAGTTCCTCCGGTCCGTCAGCGCGGTACATCTCGCGGGCTTGCCCGTAGCACGTCGCGCGGATGTTATGACCGCTGCCGATATCGGCGAGGAGGTCCGGAAACAGATAGCGATAGTTCGGGCGGTCCCACAGATGATGATGGGGATCGACGATCGGCAGCTCGGGCTCGATGATTGCCTCGTGGCGCTTGTCGAGCCAGTCTTGCCGAACCGGGGCCTGCACCGCCGGCATTGCTGGCGGGACCGGCGCTGCCGCTTGTTGAGCGAAAGCGCCGCCTGAAACGGCGGCTGCGGCGCCCACCAAACCAGCGCTCCCCGCCAACAGCGATCGCCGCGAAATGGGATCCGTGATCTGCCGACGATCGGTCTCACCAAAAATGGCTGTCTCGGACATAGGACGTTCCTCCCGGGCTTGCTCTTCGATAGTGCCGAATCTGCCCCGGAGAGGCCCAGGAAACCATGTTTTAGTCCGGGATCTGCACCGCGTGGTGCGCATGCCTGATGAAATCATTTCATCAGCGGCCGGCCGGGGGCCTACGAATTCGGCCGACCCGATGCTCCGCTTCGCGAAAAGCGAACTCGGCTTCCGCGCTCCTTCCCGCCACGTCGAGAGCCCGACCGAGCTCCAGCCACAAATCCGAAGCGTCGGGATTGGACGAGAGCGCATCGAGATAAAAGCGCGCTGCCCTTTCCCACTTGCCCGCGTCTCGCGCGCGATCAGCCCGTTCGATCGCCGCCCTGGTTCTTGCGGAAAAGCCGGCGCGAAACGACTGTGCCAGTTTTCACCATCGACGTCCGCGAGGGGGTAGCGGTGTCTCGAAGATCAGCTCCGCAGGGGCCAAAATCGCCGCGTCGAACCACCTCGCGCTCTGACGGACGGCGCTGTTGGGCGCGGCGGTCAGGCGCGAACCCTCGTCCCGGACGGCCTCGGCTTCGGCATCGCCGACGTTCGGAGGTCCAGCTAGATCCCAATCGGGTTTCTTTATTTTCTGGATGACGAGCTCGATCTCGTAAGCGCCTCCCGCATGCGCCTCCGGTCCTATGTCGTACGTGTAACCTTCATCATTATCGCGCAGGTGCCGAAGCCGGAACGTGTTCGGCTGCAGCGATTCCTCGAACTCGCGGAGTAACGACGCCGGTGTGTAGAACCGCTTATGGTCGGCATTCCACAGCGACGGCAAGGCGCTCTTCTTTTCATAAAGAAGCTGGTGCGGCACTGTGCATACCATGAATCCGCCGAGCCTGAGCACCCGGAACCAGTCGCGAATTGTCGCCCGGTAATCCGAGACATGCTCCAGCATATGACTCGAGTGAACAGTGTCGACGCTAGCATCAGGGAAGGGGAGCCTCGTTCCCTCGTATCCCGGGAAGTCGAGATCTACTCCGATCGCATGGGGAAGGATCGGCACCGGATCGACGTATTCGCTGCGGTACCCCACATCGATGATGGTCTCGCCCGCCATGTAAGTGGCAAAGAACCCGTTCCGCAATTTTTCGTTGAAGGTGCGGGCGGCCTCACCTTTGACCGGCCAGTCCTCGGGCACCTCAAATCTTCCTACCTTCACGCTCGTTCGCTTGCAGTCAAACTATCGCGGACTTTCTCGGGGTGGGACGATTGACCTCCCGATGCGCCGGATAACATCGCGACGGCTTGGTTCGCGATAGTTTCCGGCGCGATCCGCTTCATGCACAAATGGTCGTTCGGGCATTCCTCAAGCTTGTCGTACCCGCAAGGCGAACACGGCACCAATGCCATCACCGCGCGAACGTTATTGCCACGCGGGCCCCATTCCTGCGGCTGATGGCTGCCGGAGTAGATCGCCAGGGTCGGCGTGCCGCAGGCCGCGGCGAGATGGGCAACACCGGAGTTGTTGGCGATCACGAGATCGGCCGCGCGGACGATTCCGGAAGTGTGAAACCAGTCGGTATCACCGGCAATATTGACAATGCGCCGGTTGCCGCCGTTCGCTTCGACGATAAACTCGACCTGCCCCCGTTGCACCTTCGAGCCGACGAGCACCACGTCGCATTCGGTTCGTTCGAGCAGCAGCGCCACAAGCCGCGCATAATTGGCCAACCCCCAGTCGCGCAGTTCCGAATTGCTGAGCGGGGAAACGACGATCCGTCTCGCGGGTGGCGCCCCCGTGGTTTCGGCGAAGTCGCAGACTGGCGCCCCGGCGAACAGATCCTCGGCGTAGAGCTTGCGGGTACGCTGCTCGATCAGTTCCACGAGCAAGGAGAGCTGTTCGCCGACATGGAGTTCGGCGCGCTTGAAGCGTGCGTCGGAGCCGCCGATCAGCTCGAGCCGGACACCGAAGAACTGCAGGCGGGTGCCCATTGGCCGGCCCCGGGCATGGATGCGGAATTCGAACCTGGTCCCCGGTTTGTCATTGGTGAAGCTCAGATCGGCATTGCGCGGGTCGCCGTTGCGTCTCCATCCGACGTGCGCGGAGGCGATGGTGTCGAAACCCTCCGTCCGGGTCACGTCGACGACAATCTCGACCCTCGAAAAACGCGGAAACGGCGCCAGCAAGCGCAGGCAAAACTGCGCGCGAAACCGACCCTCGGGCAATACCAGGTAGGGTCCGTATATAAGATGCGCATTGGTCAGCGAGAAGTTGGTTTCGTGAAAAAACGGCGTCCGCAATGGCATCTGCGACTCGAACTGGTCCGGTTGGATCGAGATCCAGCGACCCTCGCTGCCCCTCTCACGGTGCTCGAATGCCGCGGGCAGCACGATGTCCAAAAACGGGTGGCGAACGCGCACGCCGATCCCGCACCTCATTACGGCTTCGATGTGGCGCAATAGAGGACGCGTGTCCTCATCGACCCGCAGATCGATCGCGATGTCGAAATTTCCCCGGCAGATCTCGCGGAAGCGGTCCAAACCTTCGAACGGCTGCCCGTTCCACAACGCGCCGTTCTGCGGAAAGAAATCGTAGGCTCGGACCTCGTCCGCGACGCGCAGCTGCTCTGCCAGCTCGACATTCCACGATCCGCAAACCAGTGTGATGTGGTCCGACGAGAAAACCTCACGTAACCTTTTGAGCGCCGGCAATCCGATCAGGAAGTCGCCGTAATGGTCGAGCTTCAAGACGAGCAGCCGCCGGCCGCGCCGCCCCTCGAATGCGAAATGATAGAGTGCGATGGGTCCCGCCGGACCTGTGACGACCTCTGCCGAGTAATGCCCAGCCTGCCGAGGCGGGATGGGCAAATAGGGCGAGCTTGCGGCTTGTGACATCATGGCGATCGGCGGACGGAGTTATGGCGCAACTCCACGGAGCGGGCAAATCTCCGCCGATAATTCCTGAATGCGCATGTTGTCCCACTGTGGCTAAATACCGAACCATCGTCGGCCCGAGGGTGCCTCCATGCCGAAAATCGAACCATATCGTCTTGCAGCCACCAGCTTGGTTCGCCTCCTCGAAGGCGGCGAGCTGACGGCCGAGGCTGTCGTTCAGAGCTGCCTCGAGCGGATCGCCGAACGCGAGCCGGTGGTACGTGCGTGGAGCCACCTCGCCGCGGCATCGGCGTTGGCAAAAGCGCGTGAGGTTGGTAAGGCACGGCAAAACACTTTGCTCAAGGGCGTGCCGTTTGCCGTCAAGGACATTTTCGACACGGCCGACATGCCGACGACCTACGGCTCGCCGATTTATGTCGGCTGCCGGCCCGCGAGCGACGCCAGCGCCGCGGCATTGCCGCGCGCCGCCGGCGGCATCCTACTCGGCAAGACGGTCACGACCGAATTTGCCAATCGTCATCCCGGCCCGACGACGAACCCGCACAATCCCGATTTCACCCCCGGCGGCTCGTCGAGCGGCTCGGCGGCCGCCGTCGCCGACTTCATGGTGCCGCTCGCGATCGGCACGCAGACCGGCGGCTCGGTCATCCGTCCGGCGGCCTATTGCGGGGTCGTCGGGTTCAAGCCGAGCTTCGGCCTTTTCCCGCCGGCCGGAATGCGCATCAACACCGAGGCCCTGGACACGGTCGGCATCATGGCGCGCTCGGTCGGCGACATCGCGCTGCTCCGTGCAGCGATGTTGGCGATCCCCTATTCGGCACCGGCGGCTCCGCAGACGGCGCCACGCCTCGGCCTCTGTCGCGGTCCGCACTGGAGCGATGCGCAGCCGGAAGGGAGGGCTGCGCTGGAGGCGGCGGCCGAACGGCTCGCCGCTGCGGGCGCCACCGTCGCCGAGACCGAACTCCCGCCGGAATGCGCCGAAGCTGACAAATGGCAGCGAATCCTCGGATCATTCGAGGGCTTGCGCAACCACATGCCCGAACTCTACCGGCACGAGGCCCTGCTGAGCCCGCGGCTGCGCGACGAGAAGGTCGCATTCGGCCGCGAGCTGACGCTAGAGGCCTTCCGTGCCGCCTGTCGAGGCGCCGAGAAGGCGAGGAGGGCAGCGCAAGACTGGTCGTCCGGCTTCGATGCGGTCCTCACTTTGCCTGCTCCCGGCCAGGCGCCGCGTGGATTGGCCGATACCGGCTCCGCCATGTTCAATGGGCTCTGGACACAACTCTACATGCCCTGCCTGACCTTGCCCTTCGGAAGCGGTCCGGACGGCTTGCCGGTCGGCGTTCAGCTGGTCGCTCGCCGACATTCCGACGAGCCGCTTCTGCGGGTCGCCCTTTGGGTCGAACAGCGGCTCGGTGAGGGAGCACGGCAATGAGCGGCCCCAAGCGTCTTACTGCTTCCGGATTGGTCTCCCAGTTGACGGCCGGCTCGCTGACGGCCGAGGCGCTGACCCGCAGCTGTCTCGAACAGGCTCGCGTCGGCGCCGATATCAAAGCCTGGGCATGGCTAGACCCGGAACAGGCCGTCGCCCAGGCGCGCGCGATCGACCGCGCCGGGCGCAAGGGCCGGCTGGCCGGGATCCCGGTCGGGATCAAGGACATCATCGATACCGCAGGTATGCCGACCGAGCATGGCTCGCCGATCTACCGCGGCAACCGACCCTTTGCCGACGCGGCCTGCGTTGCGCTGATCCGCGCCGCGTCGGGGGTCATACTCGGCAAGACCGTGACGACGGAATTCGCCAACCGTCACCCGGGACCGACAGTCCATCCGCACAACGCCGCCCACACTCCGGGGGGCTCCTCGAGCGGCTCCGCCGCGGCAGTGGCCGATTTTCAGGTCCCGCTGGCGCTCGGCACCCAAACCGGCGGCTCCGTAATCCGTCCGGCGGCATTCTGCGGCGTTATCGGCTACAAGCCGAGCTTTGGCGAGTTCAGCCGGGTCGGTGTCAAGATGCAGTGCCACAACCTCGATACCCTGGGTATCATCTGCCGCAGCCTCGATGACGTCGCATTGCTGCGCGGCGTCCTGCTGGCTCAGGCGCCGCATCGCGTCGACCGTGCCTCCGCCGCCCCGCGGATCGGCTTTTGCCGCACTCCCGCCTGGGAGCATGCCGACAGGGACACCCATGCCTTGCTCGAGCACACGGCCGCGGTGTTGAGCAGCGGTGGAGCCGTGATGCAAGAGGTGACCTTGGCCCCTGCGGACATTCTCGACCATCACCGCCGCATCTTCGAGTTCGAAGCGGCGCGCAACTACGCCTACGAATACGAGACACATCGCGAGAAATTGAGCCCCGCCTTGCGCGACGGGCTACTCGCACCCGGGCGAGCGTTGCCTCTCGCCGCTTACATCGAGGCGATCGAGACCGCCGAAGCCTTCCGCGCCAATCTCGACGGGATCTTTGCCGATTTCGACGTGCTGCTCGCGCCGAGCGCACCAGGCGAGGCGCCGAAGGGGCTCGGCTCGACCGGCGACGCGCGCTTCAACGCGATCTGGACCCTCGCCTGGACGCCGTGCCTCACCCTGCCCGCCGGCAATGGCCGCAGCGGCTTGCCGCTTGGCATCCAGCTGGTCGGTCAACGCTTTCGCGACGAGGCGCTGCTCGACGCGGCCGCCTGGGTCGAGGCGCGGCTGACCTGATATTTTCCGTGAGCTAGCCTACAAAGGAGCAGACCGAATGATCTATGAGCTGCGCGTCTATCATTGCGTTCCGGGGCGCCTGCCTGATCTGATAAAGCGCTTCGACACCCTGACCCTGCCGCTGTGGAAAAAGCACGGCATCCAGCAGGCCGGGTTCTGGACGACCCTTATCGGGCCATCGAACCAGGATCTGACTTACATGCTCAAATGGGAGTCGCTCGATGACCGGGCGAAGCGCTTTGCCGGCTTCCAGGCTGATCCGGAATGGGTCGCCGGTCGCGCCGAGACGGAAAAGAACGGTCAGATCGTCGCGTCGATCACCAATACGATCCTGCAGCCGACAACCTTCTCGTCGGTAAAGTAAGGGGAAATCCCATGCTCTACGAACTGCGCATCTATCACGCCGTGCCCGGCCGTTTGCCCGACCTGTTGAAGCGGTTCGATACGATCACCCTCGGCATTTGGCAACGACACGGTATCGAGCAGGCCGGCTTCTGGACTACCGGCATCGGCGATTCGAACCAGGCCCTCTACTACCTCCTCAAGTGGGAATCGCTCGCCGACCGCGAGAAAAAATGGAACGCGTTCCAGGCCGACCCCGAATGGCACACGAAGCGGGCCGAGACCGAGAAGAACGGCGCCATCGTGGCGAGAGTTGAAAACAGCATCCTGCAGCCGACCAGCTTTTCGGCAGTGAATTAACGGGTACCCGTCGCACGCTGCCCCTCACCCTCCCACCGCTTCGCGGCGGGTCCCTCCCTCTCCCCGCTCGCGGGGAGAGGACCGGGGCGAGGGGCTTTTGCTTTGTTAACCGGTAAACAGCTTCTGAAATCCGGCCCAGCAGGCGTCGTAATTGCGCTGCAGGGCGTCGGTTTCGAGCGCGAAGCGGGTGGGTCGGATCACGAGGCGCGTCTCGAACATGAAGGCGAGAGTATCCTCGATCTTCTGCGGCGCGAGGTCGGCCGCGGTCGCCTTCTCGAAGGTGGCGCGGTCGGGGCCGTGGGCGGCCATGCAATTGTGCAATGAGGCGCCGCCCGGCGCAAAGCCCTCGGCTTTGGCGTCATAGACGCCGTGCACGAGGCCCATGAACTCGTTCATGTAATTGCGGTGAAACCACGGCGGACGAAATGTGTGCTCCGCGACGAGCCAGCGCGGCGGAAAGATCACGAAATCGCAATTGGCAGTGCCGGGCACCTCGCTCGGCGAGGTCAGGACGGTGAAGATCGACGGGTCAGGGTGATCGAAGCTGACCGTCCCGATCGTGTTGAAGCGGGCAAGATCGTAGACATACGGAGCGTAATTGCCGTGCCAGGCAACGACGTCGAGCGGCGAATGGTCGAGTTCGGCCGCCCACAGATTGCCCTCGAATTTGGCGACGACCTCGGTAGGCTCGTCGCGGTCTTCGAACGCGGCCACCGGCGCACGGAAGTCGCGCGAGTTGGCCAGACCGTTGGCGCCGATCGGCCCCAATTCGGGCAACCGGAAGAGACTGCCGTAATTCTCGCAGATATAGCCTCGGGCGCGGCCGTCCGGCAGGTCGATAGCGAATTTGATGCCGCGTGGAACCACTGCGATCTCGCCCGGGCTTGCCTCAACCACACCGAGTTCGGTAGCGAGAAGCAGCCGCCCCGTCTGGGGCACGATCAGCAATTCGCCGTCGGCGTCATAGAAGACGCGGTGCTCCATCGGCTTGGTCGCGCGATAGATGTGGACCGCAACGCCGGATCGCGCGCCCACGTCGCCATTGCCGCCCAGCGTGACGAGCCCGTCGAGGAAATCGGCCGGTTTGTCTGCGAAAGGCAGCGGGTTCCACCTGAGCCGATTCGGCGGCGGCGCATCGTCGATTGGCGCGCTGCGGACGAGCCCGTTGTCGATCCGGCGAAACGGCGGATGCATCGCCGAAGGCCGGATGCGATAGAGCCACGTTCGCCGGTTCTCGGCGCGCAGCGCGGTGAACGGGGTGCCCGAGATCTGCTCGGTGTAGAGCCCGCGCGGCGGCCGCTGTGGCGCGTTCTGACCGGCAGGCAGCGTGCCTGGCACCGCCTCGGTGGCGTGCTCGTTGCCAAAGCCGGTGAGGTACCGCAATTGTTTCGTCTCCACGATCACCGCCCTCCTAGGCAATTCGCCGTTGACTCGTCATTCCCGCAAAAAGCGGGAATCCAGGGCGGGAAGCTCGGTGCCTAGCGCCTGGACCCCCGCCTTCGCGGGGGTGACGCTGCAGTTCTTATTCCCGCGGGATGATCACCTTCTCCTCGGTGATGAAGCTTTTGATCCGGCCGATGAACAGCGCGCCGTCGGCGTGCAGCGCCTTGGCCTCGGGAGAGGCATTGGCGCGATCCATCGCGGCGCGGTCGTCGTACCAGGTTTCGGCAATGCCATCGACTTCGACATCCGTCGTCGGAATGTCGGGCCGCGTTCGCTCGCCGACAATATGCGACTGCACATAGCGGCGCAGTCCCGGCACCGCATGCGCGAGCGGCGCGTGCACCTCGACCCAATGCCTGACGAATTCCTCGTGCGACAGCCCTGTCTTGCGCGTCAGCAGTGAGACGCTCTTGATCATCGGCTAGTCCCTTCCGTTGCTTGATAAAGTCACGCATGCTGCGCCGGACAAGCCTGAGGAGGAAGCATGAAGATCGACATTACCGGCAGGCGCGCCATTGTCGCCGGAGGCAGCCGCGGCATCGGGCGCGCGATCGCATTGGCCTTCGCCGAGGCGGGAGCCGGCGTATCGATTTGCGCCCGCGGCGCCGAGGCGCTCGCGGCCACCCGCGACGACATCGCCCGCCATGGCGGGATTGCGCATGCCGGCGTTTGCGACCTTTCCGACGCTGCCGCCGTTCCCTGCTACATCGAGGAGGCGGCCGGCGCGCTCGGGGGCATCGACATTCTTGTCAACAACGCCTCGGGTTTCGGGACCAGTGATGACGAGGCTGGCTGGGCCGTCAGCATTTCGGTGGATTTGCTGGCGACGGTCAGGGCGAGCCGGGCGGCGCTTCCCTTCCTCGAAAAATCCGGTTCTGGCGCCATCCTTAACATCTCGTCGATTTCCGGGCTCCGCGCCACGCCCCGCACCCCGCCTTATGCGGCGGTCAAAGCGGCGGTCATCGAATACACCCTGACCCAAGCGGCGGCGCTGGCGCGCAAGGGCATCAGGGTAAACGGCATCGCGCCCGGATCGATCGAATTTCCCGGCGGGACCTGGGCCCGAGCGAAATCGACCAATCCGGACCTCTACGGCCGCATCCTCCGGAGCATTCCTTTCGGCCGGCTCGGCAGGCCGGAGGAGGTGGCGCAAGTCGCGCTGTTCCTGTGTTCGCCGCTTGCCGGGTGGGTCACGGGCCAGAACATCGCGGTCGATGGCGGCCAGATGCTGTAAAGCCGATGCGATCGTCGTCCTCGGCTGCCGCAATTCGGCGGCGCTGACGCGGCGGCTGGAGATCGGCGTCCGGCTGTTTGAGGCAGGGGCGGCGCCGCTGCTGGTTCTTTCGGGGGGCGGCAGGGGACCCTTGCCGGAGGCCGAAGTCATGCGGCTGGCCGCGATTGCTCGTGGAGTACCCGAGGCTGCGGTGCTGATCGACCTGTTGTCCCGCAATACGTTCGAGAACGCCCGCGAGACGGCGCGGTTGCTGAGCGCGCGGGGGCGGCGCTCCGTATTGCTGGTCAGCGACCGCGCCCATCTGCGGCGTGCGGCGGTGCTGTTCCGGCTCGCCGGCCTGCGGGTCGTCGGCCGGGCGGGAGCGCCGGCGTCTTCGCTCGGACGGAGCGTCGGCGCTGCAATCCGCGAAATCGCCGCACTACCCTGGAACTTGCTGCGTGCGCTGATCACATAGCGAGCCTGGTCCGCATCCGCCGAGACCATAGGGCGACGGCGAGCGTCGCCGTGCCGATCAACAGGAACAGCCCCGGGATGCTGACGCCGACCGCAATCAGCGCCATCGTCACCGCCGCCGAGATCACCATGGCAGCGGCATTAAAAATGTTGTTCGCCGCGATCGCCCGGGCGCGGTGCTCGCGTTCCGTCATTGCCTGCAGCAGCGCATAGAGCGGCACGACAAACACGCCGCCCGAGGCGGCAATGCCGAAGAGGTCGGCGAGAATTCGCCAATGCAGCGGGTCGCCCAGAAATGCCGCTATGCTTGCGAGCTCACCGGCTCCGGCCGGTGGCGGGCTGGCGAGCCACAGATCGATCGAGAACAACCCGATCCCGAGGGCCCCCCAAGGGACGCAGCTCGCGCTGACCCTGCCGGCGAGCAGGCGACTGCACAACAGCGAGCCGAACGCGATGCCGACCGAAAACAATGTCAGGAACAAGGTCACGACCGCCTCCTGCCCTCCCAGGATGAAGCGGACGTAGGCGGGGAACTGCGACAGGTAAGTCGCGCCGGCCAGCCAGAACCACGAGATGCCTAGCATCGCACGGAATGGTCCTGGTTCCCGCGCGGCCTGCCGGATGACCCGAGCCGTCGCGGCGAACAGGTTCCACCACCGCTCGCCGGGACGCGCGGCGGGTGCCGTGTGCGGTATCTTCCAGCTCGTCACCCACGCCGCGAGCGCTATGACGACGATCAGCGCGGCAACGGCAGCTGAGCCATGCCTGGTGGCAATCAGCATACCGGCGATCGTGCCGAGAAGGATCGCGATGAAGGTCCCCGCTTCGACCAGCGCATTGCCGAGCAGCAACTCTTCCGGGGCGAGGAGATCCGGCAGGATCGCATATTTGAGCGGGCCGAAGAACGCAGCCGCGATGCCCATTGCGAAGAGCAGCGCAAGGAGCACGGTCGCGTTGCCGGCGAGGACCCCGCCCGCAGCCGCCAGCATCACTGGAATCTCGAACAATTTGATGAGCCGGATCAACCACGCTTTGTCGGACGCATCGGCGATCTGGCCAGCGGTCGCCGAGCACAGGAAGAACGGTAGCATGAACAGCCCGGCTGCGAGCGGGATCATGATCTGCGCCGAGAATTGTCCCGCCGCATCGGCTCGATAGGCGATCATCAGCACCAGCGCGTTGCGCACGGCATTGTCGTTGAACGCCGACAAGAACTGCGTCGCAAACAACGGACCAAAGCGCCGCGAGCCGAGGAGCCCCAGAGCATCTTGGGATTTGCTCCCGGTATCCGAGGCGGCCGACATCACGCCGTGTCTCTCATGTTTCCGGCCAAGTGCGATTTTTACCGCCGCGGCGCGAGGCGGAATAGGGGAGGGTGATCCGGCTGGGTGGTGACGATTGCGATCGGCATCACCGGTTCTGCATCGGCGCGCTCGATACGGAATGCCCGGATCATTGCTGCCAGGACCAAGGTCGCCTCGGTCAGCGCGAACTGGGCACCGATGCAGACGCGCGGGCCCATCCCGAAGGGCAGGTACGCGCAGCGCTCGGGAGGCGGCGCGCCGGGCAGAAACCGTGCCGGGTCGAACCTCTCCGGCCGGTCCCACAGCCGCCGGTGCCGGTGCAGGACCCAAGGGGAGATCATCACGACCGCGCTCGCCGGGATCGCAATGCCGCCGGCGATGTCGGCTCGGCGCGCCTGGCGCACTAGCGTGAAGGCCGGCGGGTAGAGCCGCAGAGCCTCCTGGATGACCGCCCGCGTGTAGATCAGCCTCGGCAGCGCCGCGCAAATCCCGACCGGGCCGAGGTCGAGCGGAGCGGCTTCCGCGGCGATGCGCTCCTCGACCTCGGTCGCCGCCGCCACGAGGTAAAGCGCCCAGAACAAGGCGACGCCCGTCGTTTCGTGCCCGGCGGTAATCAACGTCGCAACCTGGTCGGCCAGCCGGTCCGGATCCCGTTCATCCGTCGACAACAGGTCGAACAGATCGCCCGAAGCGCCTTCGGCTGACTTGCCGCGCCGTTCGGCAATCAGCCGCTCGATCAGAGCGATCCAGCGCCGGCGAAATCGCCAGCGCCCAAAATCACGCGGGCTGGGGATCGGCAAGGGTAGCAGAAAATCGAGGAGGCTCGGCCGGCCGAGATGTTGGGCATAGCTCGTGACGAGTTCACGTAACTCCGCCCCGTGCCGATCCATCGCGATCGAAAACATCGCGCGGCCGGCGATCTCGAGGGCGAGAAATTGCATCTCGGCAAGAAGATCGACCGGGTGGTCGCCACAATCGGCGAGCCCGCCGACGAGCGTGCCGGTCGCTTGCGCAATGTGTGGCGCCAGTACCGGGATCATCCGCGGGCCGAATGCTGGCGCCAGGGTCCGCCGCTGCTGCCGCCAATCCTCGCCTTCGCTGAGCAACACGCCCTTGCCGAGCAATGGGCGCAACATGCGGATCGTCGCTCCGGTACGGCGGTAATTCGCCGGATTGTCGACGAGGATGTGATGGATGCTGACCGGCCGGTTGAGAATGATTTGCCGCCGGCCAAAAAAGCTGCGGATCACGACCTCTTCCTCGAAGGCCTCCGGCGGGAACGCCAAAAGAGCATTCTCGCCCAGCGCCCTCGCTATGCCGCGGCCCGAGGCTGCATCGGCCGGGGCGCGAGTTGGCGGCTGCAAAATGGCTCGCGCCTCGCTGATCCCTCGCATACTGTACCTCACGAACCCAACCCCCCAGAGATCGGTGCCGCCGCGCGTGATCCAAGGCTGTTGCCTTTTTGGGCGGCCCTGCCAGTCTGTCGAGCCCTAACCGGGCCACCCGAGCCGTTTGAGAAACGTCGATGCGTCTGCCGACCAAGCTGCATTACGCCTGGGTAATCGCGGCGGTCACCTTTGTCGTGCTGCTGCTGACTGCCGGCGTGCGTGCCGCGCCGGGTGTCCTCATCGTGCCTTTCGAAAATGAATTTCACTGGCCGCGCTCGACGATCTCTTTGGCCGTCGGGGTCAACCTGTTGCTCTACGGCCTGATCGGCCCTTTCGCCGCGGCGCTGATCGACCGGTTTGGCGTCAGGCGCACGATGGCCGCGGCCCTCGCGGCGACCGCGGCCGCCGTCGCGCTGACGCCGGCGATGCGGCAATCGTGGCAGCTCGTTCTGCTTTGGGGCGTTGTCGTCGGCGCGAGTTGCGGGGTCATCGGGAATTTTTTGGCAGCGTTCATTGCGGCACGCTGGTTCCGAGTGCGGCAGGGGCTCGTCGTCGGCGTTCTGACCGCCGCCAATGCGGCGGGCCAGTTGATCTTTCTTCCGACCATGGCGAGCCTGGCAACGAGTGCGGGCTGGCGGGTCATGTCGTTGCTGCTCGCAGCTTCCGTCGCTGTGTTTGTCCCGCCGATCGCACTGTTGATGCGCGATCGTCCCGAAGATATCGGCATTACGCCCTATGGCGACGTTCGCGGCTTCCGGCCCACGCCGCGGGTCGAGGGCAATCCGCTCACGCTCGCCTTCCGCGCGTTTGGCGAGGGAGCCCGCACGCGTGATTTCTGGTTGATCGCTGGAAGCTATTTTGTGTGCGGCGCCTCGACCAACGGTCTGATCGGCACGCATTTAATCCCGGCCTGCGTCGACCACGGCTTGGCCGAGGTCACCGGAGCCGGCCTTCTTGCGGCGACCGGCGTCTTCAGTTTTCTGGGCGGAACGCTTTCCGGCTGGCTCAGCGACCGGGTGGACAATCGGCTGCTCCTTGCTTGGTATTATGGCTTGCGTGGCCTCTCCTTGCTGTATCTGCCGTTCGCCTTCGACATGTCGTTCTACGGGCTTTCTCTGTTTTCGGTGTTTTATGGGCTCGACTGGATTGCCGGGGTGCCGCCGACCGTTCGGCTGTTGAGCCGGGTCGTCGGGACCGAGAGGACCGGCATCATGCTTGCGTGGATCACCGTGATCCATCAGGTCGGGGGTGCGGCGGCTGCCTATCTGGCAGGGGTGCTGCGGATCTCTTTCGGCACTTATCTCGAGGCGTTCCTGTTCGCTGGCCTATTGTGCTTCGCGGCAGCGGCAATGGCGCTGTCGATCGGCGCCGGTGGGCGTCGTAGCGAAGCTGCTCAGGACGCCGTTCCGGCAGAATGATGCGGGATGCGCCTTTGGCTGCCAACGCTCTTAGTGATCGTCCTGACCGCGCTGGCGCTGACCGCGGCAGGATCGCCCCCCGCGGCGACTCCGAACGGCCGACGATTGTGGATGGCCGGCATTTTCGTCTGCGGGTGTCTCGCGATCGCCTCTACGATCTGGCTTACGCGGCGGGAAGGGGGGGAAATCTTCGCGTTGGCGGGGACCAGCACCGCGCCGTCGGGCTTACCCACAGCGCTCGACGGGTCGAGCGCCTCCAGCCTGACTTTTCGATTAAAGGTCCTGGAGGATCATGTCAAAGAGCTCGAAGCGGGACGACAAGCCCGTTCGATCCCGCAAAAATCTGCCGATGATCTGGCCTTGTATCTGAAGAAGTTCGGCAGCCGGCGGGTGATCGTTTCCTGCATCCCCGACGACCTCGAGGCCTATTACTACGCCAACCAGCTGGTGAATATTTTCAAGGCGGCCGATTGGGAGGCGCAGGGTCCTCAGATAACCAAGATATTCGGCGATGTCCGGTCGCCGAGGATAAACGTCTACGTCAATGGGGACGACAGCTCCGATACCGACAAGATACTGTTGGACGGATTTGCAAAGTTCAATATTCCCTACCAGAGCCGGGTTACACCGAGTGGGGCGATCCCCGATACCGAAAGCGTCGAGCTCTTCATCGGAACAAAACAGTCGCAGCGGAGCAACGCAGGCGCCGACTGATCCTCGAGAGATCTCAAAGACCGGTCCGCGTCAAGCGACGCGAATCCCGGCCCAGGAAGAAAGGCGGCGCGTGCTACGTTGTGGATTCATCAACAGGTCGCGAAATAGCTGCAAGCATGTCAGAGGCGGTTCTGGTCACGGGCGGAGCCGGATATATCGGCAGCCACGCCTGCAAGGCGTTGGCGCGGGCCGGATACCGGCCGGTGGTCTTTGACAATCTTTCGCGCGGTCACCGTGCGGCGGTGCGCTGGGGGCCGCTCGTCGAGGGAGACCTGACTGAACGCGCCAAGCTATCGGAGGCCTTCCACCAGCATCGCGTCTCGGCTGTCATGCATTTTGCGGCCTACGCCTATGTCGGCGAGTCTGTCACCGATCCGGCAATGTACTACGCCAATAATCTCGGCGGGTCCCTGTCATTGCTCGATGCCATGCGCGAAGCCGGGGTGGACAAAATCGTCTTTTCATCGACCTGCGCGACTTACGGCACTCCCGCCGGGGTGCCCATCCGCGAGACCATGCCCCAATTACCGGTAAACCCGTACGGCGAGACAAAGTTGGCGATCGAGCGCGCACTGCACTGGTACGGTGAGGCTTACGGCCTGCGGTGGGCATCTTTGCGTTACTTCAATGCCGCCGGTGCCGACCCCGAGGGCGAGATTGGCGAACGGCACGAGCCCGAGACGCACCTCGTGCCGCTCGTTCTGCAGGCAGCGCTCGGAGAGCGACCGCAAATCGACATTTATGGAACCGATTACCCGACGCCGGATGGCACGGCGATCCGCGACTACATTCATGTCCAGGACCTGGCCGACGCACATCTGAGCGCGCTCGAACATCTCGGCGCCGAGGGCCGCAGCGTCGCCCTCAACTTGGGCACCGGTCGCGGCCATTCGGTGCGCGAGGTCATCCGAGCGGCCGAGGCGATTACCGGCAAATCCATCCCCTACCGCGAGACAGCGAGGCGGCCGGGCGACCCGCCTGCGTTGATCGCCGAACCCGGTCTCGCTTCCGAGGTGCTCGGCTGGCGCGCCTGCCTCTCGGATCTCGGCACAATCGTCCGTACCGCGCTGGCTTGGCATGAGGGCCCTTCCGCGCGATCTCGACGCGCGGAATGAAGTTAACTCTCACCCGTTATGCGAGCGCCGCCCGGTCGGCTGTTGCTGCGAGCACCCTGGAATTCCCATTATGACGATCCTCGATACCGAACGGGTTGTGGCGCCGCCTCTCCTGGCTCTTTCGGCAAAGCCGGGCCCTTCCGACCCCGTCCGGGTCCAGGGCAAGTTTTTCTTTGTCGGCGACAAGAAGCACTTCGTTAGAGGCGTCACCTACGGCCCGTTTCCACAGGCTGCTCACGGATCGCAATTTCCCGAATATGAGGTGGTCGATGCGGATTTCGCGTTGATGGCGGAGGCGGGCATCAACACGGTCCGGGTCTTCACGGCGCCGCCGCTGTGGCTGCTCGATGCGGCCCATCAGGCAGGATTGAAGGTCCTGGTTGGACTTCCGTGGTCGCAGCACGTCGCCTTTCTCGACAGCCCGACAATTCAGCGGCAGATCCGGGAAGCAGTCGCTGCCGGTGTCCGGGCTTGCAGCCGTCACCCGGCGATTTTCGCCTATCTGATCGGCAACGAGATCCCGCCCGATATGGTGCGCTGGCACGGCGCTGAAGCGGTGCGCACATTTCTCAGAACCCTGGTTGACTGCGCTAAAGCCGAGCATCCGGAGGCGCTGGTCAGTTATGCTAATTATCCGTCGACCGAGTATTTGACCGTCGATTTCACCGATTTCGTCTGCTTCAACGTCTACCTGCACAACCAGCCAGCATTCCGCCGATATATCGCCAGACTGCACAATGTTGCCCTCGACCAGCCGCTGGTCCTGACCGAGTTCGGTGTGGATTCGTTCGGCGAGGGAGAGGAGGGGCAGCGGCAAGTCCTATCCTGGCAGGTGCATACCGCCTTCGAGGCCGGTGTCGCCGGCACTTTCATTTTCGCCTGGACCGACGAATGGTTCACGGGTGGTCATTTGATCGAGAATTGGGCCTTCGGCTTGGTCGACCAGCACCGCCAGCCGAAGCCGTCCTTCGACGAGATAGCGAACCAATATACCGGCACGCTACCGCCCCCCTTGCGGCGCTATCCGCGGGTCTCGGTCGTTGTCTGCGCCTACAATGCGGAACGGACGATCGACCAGTGCTTGGCTTCTTTGGCGGTGCTTAACTACCCGGACTACGAAGTCATCGTTGTCAATGACGGTTCGCACGACCGCACGCTCGAGATTTCCGAGAGTTACGAATATTGCCGCATCATCAGTCAGCCCAATAAAGGATTGAGCGCCGCCCGCAATGTCGGGGCCGAGGCGGCAACGGGCGAGATCGTGGCGTACACCGACAGCGATTGTGTGGCCGATCCCGACTGGCTGACTTACCTCGTGGCCAAGATGGAGGCGGGTGATCTCGCAGCCTGCGGCGGGCCGAATTTCCCACCGCCTGAGAACGATCTGGTACCGGCCGCCGTTGCCGTCGCGCCTGGCGGTCCCACCCACGTGCTGATCAGCGACGAAGTCGCCGAGCATATCGCCGGTTGCAACATGGCGTTCCGGCGAGACGTGCTGCAACAACTTGGCGGGTTTGATCCGGTCTATCGCGCCGCCGGCGACGATGTCGACATCTGCTGGCGTTTCCAGGACGCGGGCTACACGATCGGGTTCAGCCCCGCTGCCGTCGTTTGGCATTTTCGTCGCAATACGGTTGCCGCGTATTGCGCCCAGCAGCGCGGCTACGGCAAAGCTGAGGCGCTCGTCTATTCGAAGCATCCGTTCCGCTTCAATTTGTTCGGACAAGCCAAGTGGCTTGGCCGGATCTACGGCGACCTCTCCACCTCGCTGCTGGTGTCCCGCCGTCCTGTCATCTATTCCGGCGTGTTCGGACGCGGTCTGTTTCAGACGCTGTACGAACCTCCGTCGTCGCTGACTGCATTTCTGCCGCTGAGCTTCGAATGGAGCGCTGCGTCACTGCCGCTCGCCCTGGCCGGGATCATCGGCGGCGGGTGGTGGTGGCTGTTGACCGTTCCTCTCCTCGTCACCTGGGTCATGTGCGTGAACGGCGCCTGCAAGGCGCCGATCGACAAACGGTTTACCGGTCTGAAGGCCCGCGCCCTCGTTGCCCTACTGATTTACCTCGGCCCTCTGTTGCGCGGCTGGGAACGCATCAAATGGCGGCTCAAGGAGTTGCGGATACAGGACCATATAGGCCCGGTCGCGACGGAGCAGCGCGCCCGCATCCGCTGGGCAATCCGCGCATTCCATCTCTCCTATTGGAGCGAGGCCGGTACCGAGAAGGAGACGCTGATCGGCGGACTGACAGAGTTTCTCGTGCCCCAGAAGTACTTCGTCGTGCCGGATACCGGTTGGAGCAATTGGGACCTCAAGATCGCGCGCGGCCTCTGTAGCCGGGCCCTCGTCCTCGTCTGCACCGAGAACCACGGCGGCTCTAAACGGCTGTTGCGGGTTCGTTGCGCGATACGCTTTTCCTCCTTCGCCTCGGTTCTGCTGCGCAGCTGCGCCGCATCAACAGCCTTTGCGCTGATCCTCGACTGGCCGCTGACGGCGGCGGCGATCGGCGCCGCTGGACTGATCAGTTCGACGGTAATGGTCTGCCAACTTGTCCGGTTTGGACGCTTGATGCATCGAATAATCGAGGCCGTCGCCAGGCAAGTGCCTCTCATTCCGGTGGAGCCGCTGGCAAGATCTCCGTTGCCGATCCACGCTCCTCGCACGGTCTGATCTTGCTGGCGAGACTTCAGCCTTATCTGCGCCCCTATGGATGGCGGGTCGCCTGGGCGCTGTTGCAGGTCTTCCTGATCGCCGGTTTCGAGCTCTTAAAACCGTGGCCGCTACAGGTCGTGATCGACAATGTGCTCGGCGGCAAGCCCTTCCCGATTGCCGCAGTTGAGTCGGCGCCGCCAAGCATACTGCTGCTCCTTGCGTGTCTCGGCATTGTCGTCGTGCACCTCGGCGCCGGGGTGCTGACCTTGCTCCATAACTACACGACAATCGGCGTCGGGCAGCGGATGGTCAACGATCTGCGCGGCGCCCTTTATGCTCATTTGCAGCGGCTGTCGCTCGCTTTTCACAGCCGGCAGCGGGTCGGTGATCTGCTGTACCGGATCACTGCCGACAGCTTTGCCGTTCAGACAATGATCATGAACGGCGCATTGCCGATCATGTCAGCCGCCGTGCTCCTCGTCGGCATGTTGGTCATCCTGCTGCCGCTCGACGCGATGCTGACCTTGGTGTCGCTGACTGTCGTCCCGCTCCTTTTTGCTCTGATCTTGGGGTTCAATCGCAAGATCGTCGACATCGCAACCGAGGTGCGCGACACCGAGAGTCGCGTCTATTCCGTCGTGCAATGGGCGATGTCGTCGATCAAGCTGGTCCAGGCCTTCACCAAGGAGGACGAGGAGCATCGGCGGTTCATGGGGGCGAGCCGGGAAAGCTTGCGGGCGACATTGCGGCTCTACAGTTGGCAGACGCTCTATTCAGGGGCGGTGAACCTGGTCATCGCCGGCGGCACGGCGCTGGTTGTCTATGCCGGCGCCCGCGCGGTGATTTCGGGAAGGCTGTCGGTCGGCCAGCTGATCGTTTTCGTCTCCTACCTCGCCCAGCTCTACGCGCCGATCAACCAGATCACCCAGAGCTGGGGGCTGATCGCCGGCGCTCGAGTCGGGGCGCGTCGGGTTTTCGACATACTCGACACCGAGGCCGATCTCAAGGACGGGACCCGCAGCTTCCCGCCGGAAGGCGCCCGCGGCGACATCGCCTGGCGCAATGTATCATTTCGATATCGGCCGGAGACGCCGGTGCTGAACGGGGTCGAGCTGCACATCGCGGCCGGCGCTAAAATCGCCGTGGTCGGCCCGACCGGCGCCGGCAAGTCCACGCTTCTCGGGCTGCTCCCGCGGTTCTTCGATCCGTCTGCCGGAGTGGTGGAAATCGACGGCATCGACCTCCGAGAGTACAGGCTCAAATCGCTGCGCAGCCAGATCTCGATGGTCCTGCAGCCGCCTTTGATCTTTCCGCTCTCGGTGCGCGACAACATTGCCTATGGACGGCCCGGAGCGACCGATGCGGAGATCGAAAGAGCGGCCCGGCCGGCTCGGATTCACGATTTCGTTGCCTCGCTTCCGGACGGGTACGACACGGTGATCGGCGAATCCGGGATGATGTTTTCCGAAGGAGAAAAGCAGCGCGTCACGATTGCTCGGGCACTTCTGCGGGACGCTCCGATCTTGATTTTGGACGAGCCGACCTCGGCGCTCGACGTTGCTACGGAAGCGCTGGTCATGGCCGGGATCGAGCGGCTCGTGGCAGCGCGGACGACGTTTATCATCGCCCACCGGCTGTCGACTGTGCGGCGTTGCGACCGCATCATTGTGCTTCGCGACGGCATCATCGTCGAAGAGGGTACATTATCTGAACTGCTGCGCCGGGACGGCGTTTTCGCGGAATATTACCATACCCAATTGGTCCCCGACGACGAGCAGGAAGCGGAGGTTCGCCTCGGCGCCTGATCGGCGAACCGAAGGCGCAGGCGCGCGTTCGGTCCCTGGATAGGAAGGGCGTCGGGTGCCTTTGTCCTATGCGGCGAGCGCCGCTTTCGCGGTCACCGAGGATGTCCTCGACGTAAATCATCCGAACCAGGACGAACCCGGCAGCAACCAGAGGCGTCGCGAACAGCAGGCCGAGAAATCCGGCGAGCACGCCGAGGATGACCTGTGCCGACAATGCCAGCGCCGGCGGCAGGTGCACGGCCCGGCGCTGCACCAATGGCACCGGAATGTAGCCCTCGACAAGATGAACCCCGAGATAGAGCCCAATTACATAGGCGGCGAGCATCAAGTCGATCGAAGCAGCGATGATGACGCTGGGTATCGCCGAAGCGATGCTGCCGAGATACGGGACAAAGGTCATGATGCCGGCAAGAAGGCCGAGTGCTATGGGCCAGCAACGTACTCCGTACGAACTGGCGAAACGTCGAGGGCGAGCTCGAGCTCATCGACGGTCGGGATCGCTCATTCCTGCGCGACAATCCTGGTCAGACGCCTTGTCGTCCTCTGTCAATATATTAGATCATCCACCTCGCAGACCTCGTCGTTTTGAGCGGACTGACGCTGCGGAATGCGGCGAAACAGGAAATCAACGGGATGCTAAACCTTACCTACGGCAGTTAGGCCGAGTGGCGCCCGCTCGCGCGAGAACCGGATCACGCTGAGCTCCGTGCCGCATCTATACCACGCATAGTTAAGCTAGCCGGCCGGGGTAGGCTGATCGTCGACCAGACGCCACGGCGAAGCTGATCGAAGCAGGCAATGACGGAGCCGCCGTCAGTAAAGCTCACCCGGCATGCGACGGGCGTAATCGGCGTCGTAGGCGGAGCTGTCGGTGCCAGGCGTGCGCGCCGCGGCGAAATCCCCCAACGTCGGGACGCCCTTGGGCCGCTCGCGGCTACCTGCTTTCCATAGGTCAGAGCGTACCAGCGCCTTGGGGCAATGTTGGAAAGCCTGTTGGACCGCAACCACAAGCACCGTCGTGGGCTCTTTGCCGTCCACGGCAAAACGCCGCTTCAGGTCTGGATCGACGCTGACCCGCGCCCGACCGTTGACCCGATATGTCTCGTTGGCCCCGGGGACCAGGAAGATCAGCGCGACGCGAGGGTCCTCCACCAGGTTCTTGATGCTGTCGATCCGATTGTTGCCGCGACGGTCGGGGATCAGCAATGTACGGCCGTCGTCCTCGACCTGGACGAAGCCGGGCTTGTCGCCCTTGGGCGAGCAGTCGAGCCCGTCTTTGCTCCCCGACGCCAGGACGAGAAATGGCGAGGCGGCGATGAACGCACGTCCCAACGCATCGACGTGGTCGATCTCTTTCCTGAGGACGCGCTCTGACGGTCGCGCGTAGAGTGTCGCCAGTTGATCGACGGCTGTGATCCTTGCGTTTTCCATCTCTGCGTCCCTTTGGTGGTCGGCCGATTGAAGGCGTTGCGGATTATAAGGATAGCGCTATTCCTCGTACAATTCGATGCTGGAGCACTGTAGGAGCCGTTAAGAATCGAAACTGCCGCCAAACCCGCCGAGCGCATATCGGTCGTTGCACGGGGGCTATCGTGGTGGGCTCTGAGGGTTGGAGAGGAGGAACCGCTAATGATCAGCAGGACGCGGCCTCGACCTGGATCGAGCAGATGCTTCACCCGCGGCGTGGGTTCGGGCATCGCGATGATAGCTCTTGCGCTGTGTTGTGTGGCCTGCGGGCAGTCGCGTGTCGTCTTATCGGCGTTCCGGACCGAACAGCAGGCGCAGGAGCATTGCCCAAGCGATGCCGTCGTCTGGGTGGACGCCCAAAGTGGCACGTACCAACTCAAGGGGCACGGATCATATGGACTTTCCGATGCGGGCCGTTATGCCTGCCGTGGTGAGGCAGAGCGGGCCGGAATGCGTGCGATGCCAAACTGATGTGGCTCGAAAGGAGCCGAGAACCCGGTCACCTGACCGCGCCGTGATAAGGAGGGACCTCGATGAACCAGCGGATCTGGGACAAATTTCTCACCGAGCGCGACAAGGCCGTATTCGCCGCGGGCGGGTTCGGAGCGCGGGCGGGCTTCGGCAAGCGGCCCGCGCTGCTTGTCATCGATGTTAATTGGGCATTCTGCGGCGAGCGGCCGGAACCCATCCTGGAGTCGATCGAGCGCTGGCGTACCTCGTGCGGGGAGGCGAGTTGGGTGGCTCTTCGATACATCGAGCAACTGATCGAAGCGGCGCGCGCCAAGGGGCTCCCGGTCATCTACACCACCGGGGAGCGGCGCTCGGACAATTGGGATGCCGGCAGCTGGCGATGGAAAAGCACGCGTTGCGACGAGGCAAGCGGCACCGCCCACGACAATATCGACGGTAACGAGATCGTCACCATGATCGCGCCCGGTCCCAGAGACATCGTAATCAAAAAGCAAAAACCGTCGGGTTTCTTCGGAACGAACCTCGCCTCCTACCTCACGCTGCTCGGCTGCGACAGCGTGATCGTCGTCGGGACGACCACCTCGGGTTGCGTGCGCGCCACCGTGGTCGACGCGTTCAGCCTCAATTATCGCGTGAGCTTGGCAGAAGAGGGCTGCTTCGACCGCAGTGAGGCCAGCCACGCCGTCAGTCTGTGCGATATGCACGCCAAATACGCCGACGTCGTGCCAACCGCCGAAATCCTCTCTTACTTCGATCAGCTGCCGCGCCACCTGTTCAGTCTACCCTCGGGCAATCGCAACGCCGCGCCGCCGGCCAAGCAGGCGGCCGAATAGAGATCTCGCTGACACGATTGCTCTGCGGCCGCGGCTGCGTTTTGCCGCTCGGGACTGATGTCCCGCAGCCGCGGCATGACCTCCTTCGCAAAGAGCGTGATGTTCGCTACGGTATCTTTATGCGCGAGATAACGCCTTTTCAGATCTCGCACGGATGTTGCTCACAACGCGCCGCAGCGTGATTTCGGATAGCGAGAAATTCGAGTTGGTGACGTCCGGACTCGCCTCGCCGCCCATATTGCATTGAGGGAACGCTTGGGTGACAGCTCGGCCGATGAGCGATGTCGCTTCAGTCGGGAACGGAGCATGGGACGAAACTTTCTGCTTGTCGTCACGTTGGGTCTAGTGGCGGCCTGTACGCCGCCTTCGCTCGCAATCCGCGATCTGGCAGACCAAGGCGATGAGCGGGTGCTGATCCGCAATGCTTTCGAGGTCCCACCCGGGAGGCTGCTGCGAGTCGATGACATGTCGGTCGACTGCGTGATCGCCAGCGAGGTTTTTGATGAGCAAGCGTTCAATAAGACGGGGGTAGCAGCGACAGCTTACCTCCGAATTGTGTACCCAGTCGATGCCTGTCCGGAACCCCTCGATTCGGAAGGCGATTGTCCGTCACAGGACTACGTGGTCGGCACCGCGACCGGACATGGGTTGAGAGCCTTGTTTGTCCAGCCCGGCCAGCCGAACAGGTTCGTCTTGAGAGTCGGAGCCGGGCGCGAAATGCGCGTGTTTGCAGGCGGAGGCGCAAGGCTCTTCGGTATCTGTCAAGGCGTGTTGGTCAATATCATCAATTCGTTTATCACAGCCGGCAGCGGCCGGTTTATCGCTCCGACGCCTCCCTAAGACGAGGCCGGCGATCACGGCCCGATACGAATGATCCGGAACCGACATCGGTCAAGCCCAACAGCCATCCCGGCCATATTCAGAAGCTCGGGATCGGCGCGAAGCGAGGCTGAGCCTGCCTGCAGTGTGACCGCGCCCGCCGTTGTAGGAGCGTGGAGAGTGGAGTAACGTGGCGCGTTTATCGTGCCAAAAAAACGTACGCAAAAGGCGGGCTCAGAACGGCCGAACGCGACGGGAGGAGTTCATCGTGCCGATCAGCCACATCCGACGCCAACTCCGGGCCCATCGCCGGCGACGAGGCCGATTTCGCCGTGGCACCTCGCCGAGGGTACCGATTGGCGTTTCTTGAACGAGATCAAACGCGAGCTGAAGGCATGAGCCATAAGAAAGGGAGGCTTCAAATGCAGATGGAACAAACGCGACGGCGTTTCATGACCGGCGCGGCTTTGGCCGGCGCCGCTGGTCTCCTTTCGTCACGGCGCGGGCGGGCGGACGAGCCGGCGCTGGAGACCACCACTGTCCGGTTCGGCAAAGCGCCGGTCATCTGTTTCGCCCCGCAATATGTCTGTGAGGCGTTGCTGCGCGCCGAGGGGTTTACTGATGTACGCTACGTAAACATGACCGTCCCAACAATGGATGAAGACATCGGCAGCGGCAAGTTGGATTTTCAATCGCACTTGACGCTCGACCACGCCATGGCGATCGATCGCGGGCTCCCGATCACCATCGTCACCGGCGTCCACGCCGGCTGCTATGAGCTGTTCG
>Ga0126383_10000259_pt1 | contig 27813 bp, 37 predicted proteins | sample PanSoiMetPlot_35_FD_96882 | JGI IMG/M metagenome (GOLD analysis project Ga0126383, IMG submission 96882) | Tropical forest soil microbial communities from Panama - MetaG Plot_35 | ecosystem: Environmental > Terrestrial > Soil > Tropical forest > Bulk soil | place: Panama | collected 2016-02-17 | reverse complement strand
CTGCATCTATCTCGATGTTGAATTCTTGGTACATTATAGTTCCTACTATGTCAATATGATCCACCTCACCCCCAATATAGACGTGAACGGTTATTTTGAGCTTCCCTGCCGTCGCACTCACCTGAATCGGGAGCCAGGCCGGGATGATCTTGCCGTTGAGATCGCGCCCCGTGCTGATAATGCCGTCTTCCTGGAGCGTCTGGAGGGCGTGAATGACGCTCATTTTCACCGTCGCGAGGTATTCGTTCATGGCCCAGTGCGGAATCAGCGGGTTGACGTAGGCCCGGATGCGCTGGTCGATCACGTCGCGGGCCATCGACTCACTGAGCATGCGGTCGATACGGTCCGATGACAGCGACGTGGTAATGGCGAGGGCGATACGCACGCCGACCCCGCGCACCTCCTCTAAGACACAGACGCCGTTATTCAAGAGATCCTCGCGCTGGAACAGGGCATACTTGGCGCGTGCTGGCAGGGCCCGGCAACGCATCGTCATGCGCGTCAGCGACTGGGTTGGCAGCGCCCCAGCGGCCCCACCGCAGTACATCGCCACCGGGTAGAGCGGAGACTGCTCAGTGACACCGCTGGAGCTGACCACCGCCTGAAACATCATCTCGGCATACGTCGAGTTAAAGCCCGTGGCCATGGCCTTGGCGTCTTCGGTCGAGGTGTAATCGGGCGCGGCGAGGAAGGGGCGGAAGGGTTTCCCGGCGTTGGTGTGTTGCTCGATGGCCCAGGCCAGGACGGCATCCTGAAAGACAGGATTCGTCGTCACCGGGAGCATCATGGCCCCGGACAAATCCTGCTGGTCGATGACCGCCAGCGCGTTCAGCCAGTCCGCCGTGGTCGGCACCGGGTTGGTCCCCCCCGCCAGGAAGGTCTGGGCGATGTTCGCGGGTACCGTGGTCGCCCCGGTGATCCGCGCCGCACTGACCCGTGGCACGAGCGTATTAATGGCGAAGACGATGCTCCCCAGTCCCGCTGGCACGACGTAGTCCATCTGGCCGGGCTGTGCCAGCAGCGAGTAGGCCGCCGTGCGAATATCCTGGCCCGCCACGTTGGTGAGGAGACTCGGCGCAAAGGCATCCCGATCCGCGTTGGGACCGAGCTGACAGGTGTAGATGCCGGTGAACGAGTTGATATAGCTCACCACCTCGCCCAGGGTATCGGTGGTGAGGGCGGTGAGATCGATGTTCAGGTTCTGCCCGGTGGCACCCGACACAAGCGTAGTGAGGGCGGTATTCGTCGTCGTCATCGTACAGCCGGTACCCGCACCTACGTAGTGCACCACCAGCGCCACCGGCGTGCGGATGGTGGCACTGGCAACGGCGTCGAGTTGGGCACTGGGCAGCAGGGCATTGCCGTAGGGATCGATCGAGGCGCGGTAGCCATTCTGGCCGTTGAGGTACTGGACGAGTTGCTGGATGGTACTGAAGGCGTCTTGTGTCAGGTCGAGGTCCATCGCAATCGAGCCATCACTCGCCCCGCTAAGCGTCGTCTGGAGGCGCGTCGCGACATCGCCCGTGCGCGTAATCGTGAGGGCGCCGGTCGCGGCATTCCCCGTGTAGGCCAGATGGAAAGCATTTTGCAAGTTGTTGAGGATGACCGTCTCCTGGCGAAACCGAAACGTCAGGCGCTTGCCCACCACCGTGCCACTGGCGACCTCGACGCTGTTTTTATTGGCATAGGTGCCCGCGTCCTTACTGGTAAGCTGGAGCACTTGCAGGGCGGCGCCGTCGAGGAGCGTGAGGGAGGCGCCGCTCGGCTGCCCCAGGCGGATGACATAGACGCGATATGCCCCTCGTACATTGAGGTCGAATGATGGAGTCTTTAAATAACTCGCCAAATCAGAACCAAGAATGCCGAGATTTTCTGGATCGTAAGTGCTTTGTAAACTATGCAAATCAAGATAGGGAACCAGTGCATTGGCTGGTCCACCTTCCATATAACTCATAAGAATACAATCATTTATTGTAACATATCTCGTAGCAGTAGAGATATCGAAGCGCCATAATGAGCTGACTGATGGCTCCGTGCGGGGCTGGTTGTTTATATCTGTAAAGACTAGGGGCGATAATGTAGCCATAACTCGTGTATACTCCTAGAAGAAAGGAGGCGTTCCATGTCCGTACCCGACACGATTCAGACCGTCGTAGACCGCCTCAATCGTGGGGAATCGGTGACGATTCCGCCCCAGGTGTCCTGCACCACGCCTGGAGGCCTCACCTACCCACACACCCCCCCAGGCTGGCACTGGACACCTCAAGCGCTCCCGGATGGCCGGTGGCTGTTCAGACTCGTGGCCGACGACTCCGCCTAGCCGCGCCAGCAACACAAAAAAAGGGACGCCGAGCGAGATATCTCGACGTCCCTCAAAGACGTTGCGCATCGCACCGCTAGCTAGGCGGGGCTAGGCGCGGCTCTGCAGTTGTGTCGACGTGTCTCCCTAGTCCCCCGTATACACCATCATCTGTGCCTCCGCGTCCTGCCACTGCGCCAGCGTGTAGTGCCCGTTAAAATCCCGGCGCTTGAGGCGCAGCCAGCGCTTCAGGGCCGCTGCCGCCGGCGTGCCCAACCCGGCGACACTGACATACTCGCCCAGGCCCAGCAGGGGCTCGACAAAGATGGCCTCCGGTTGCGGCTCTCCATAGGCCACAGGGGCCGGCGCCTGTAGCTCTACGATCGGATGGGCGGGATGCTCCTCCTCTTCCTCCCCGTTGTCGTCCTCCTGACCTGGAGGAGCCCCGTGCGGATGCTCAGGGTGCTCCGGATCGCCGGGCGGTCTGCCGGGATGCTCGGGATCCTCATGGGGTGGTCCTTGCGGTTCGCCTTCAGCGTGGACACGACGGCGCTCGGCCATAGGGCCTCCTTCTTACATGGCAGCAATGGTATCGCTCCATGTTTGATAATTGGTGAGCAGTTTCAGACACCAGCTCTCGATCCACACGACGGGCTGGCGGGTGTTCACGGCCCGCTCCGTGCGGGTGGCGGTGAGGAGCAGATGGCGGTTATAGGTGCGCTCGGCGAGGTACTGGAGCGCCGGGTCGAGATCGCTACCCGAGACCGCAATATCGTAGAGCCCCCAGCTATTGAACTGCTGGATACTGCGCCCAATGTAGTGGAGAAGCCACGCATAAAGCCATAAAGCTGCCTCGCGATTGATTGCCCAGACGGAGAAGAGATAGGACCCCGTCACCGCGGTCGTATTGATGTCCACCTCCACGCCATCCACGACATACTGCTGGCGACTTTCGCCCACATAGGTGTCGGCCTGGGCATCTTTTTCGAGCCGTATGGTCAGCGCTGGCATCTCCGTAGGCACCTGATTAAAAGCCGACGAGACGCTCATTTTCTGGGTCTGGAGGAGCTGCGTGAGCCCCTGCGCTTCTTTCGGCACGATCTGGTAGTACGGATTATCAGTTGGGGGCAGCACCGAGGGATCACCCTCCAGCGTGAGCTGCTGGGCCGTATTGCTCACAATGGGAAACTGGCCGCCGGCCCAACGCAGGATACCCCCGCTATATTCGTTCACGGTCCAGAACTTTTCTGAGTCAAAGAGCAGCGTCGGAGCCAGATTCGTCGGCTGCCCCATCTGGCCCTGATCCCAAAAGACGGACTCCACCAGCAACGGATTACTTTGGTACTCCGCGAAGCCGGCGGTTAACCAAGCGGTAAATTTGATTTCGGGCACCACGCCGCTATTCCTCCCCCAGCACGAGCTGCTGCCGGTCATCGCGCAATTGCCACAGCGACGGCCCGTAAAGCCTCGCATAGTAGTGCGGGTTGAGTTGCGCACAGACCCGATGCACAATTTGCTGCACGCGGTTCCTGGTCAGCCCATACTCCTCGGCGACGACCCGGCAGGATTCACCCGCCAGCACGCGCCGGGTCATGCTGAGGTTGCGCTCGCATTCGCACGCCCGTGCCACGGCCTAGCCCCCAAGCTTGTCGGTCATCAGCTGCGCCATATCCTCACGCATCGCCGCCGCCAGCATCTGCTCCACGGCCGCTGCTGTATCCTGCTCCGCCTGCCGCGCCAGATGCAATCCGGCCTGGGGCGGCACCCACCAGCCAGTACTGGATTGGGTCATGGTGCGGAAGGTAAGATATTGTGAGCCCTTCCCCCGCCCTGGTTGCCGTATCATGCGCTCCTGGCGCAGTGTGTGGGTATAGCCTGGACGGATATTGCGGTGATAGCGCGGCACGTAGGGTGTCATGCCGGGCGTCACAATGGAATGCCGGCCGGCAATCCGACGACTACTGACGAGGTTCTCGCCGGGCTGGAGCAATCGTGCCCGCCGATAGACCGCGGGCGGCATGGCCCGTGCCTGCGTCCGCATCGGTCCCTTGTGTCCGCGATAGGCGCCGTGCTGAAAGGGGATGAACATGTAGTAGCGCCCGAACTTATTCTTCATGGCCCCGAGCGTGGAGGCCCAGTGGATGCGACTGGGCAGATGATAGGCGCCGTGTCCCTCGTCGATACTGTTGGCGAGCGGCGAGACATTGACGATGGTAGCCGTGAGCGGATCGCCGCCGACCGGATGGATAATGCTGCGGCTGTCCTGCAGGCCCTCGACGTAGCGGACCTGCTGCGCCGGGCTCATAGAGGAGCCTTCGGCCAGTTGCACCCACGCCCACCTGACCAGTTCAGCGGCTGCACGGATAGCGTCGACGGTTGCAGGCATACTCTCTGCGGCACGTGGCATCGCTAAAAGTCCTCACTGAGCCGGTCGAGGCGGTGCAGGGTCACCACCTGGGCCTGGGGGAGGCGGTGTTCGGCGCGGGCGCGTGGGCTATCGGGCGAACAGAGATATTCGGGATACGCCAGATACTTGAGGGCATATTGCTCGCCAAAGGCCGGCTGCATCCCGGTGGCCGTCCACGTCACCATCCCGTCTGCGCTCACGGTGTAGTCGCGTCCAGCGACGTACACCTGCTGGCGGTCGGCGAGCAGGGTCACATCCACACCGGAGGTAAAGCGGACCTGCTCATCCAGGCCTCTGGTCAGGACTTCATCCGTAAACGTTTCCTTGATGTCCAGGCGGCGCACTTTATCGCGCTCGGCCAGGCGTATCCCTGGCAGCATGGTGGCCTGGATGGTGCCGGCCGTCCAGGTGCCCGGATCGTTATAGTCGCGCTGCGAGGTTTCGTGCACAAGGAGCAGCATGGTGCCGTAGGCGGTGTCCGGTGGATAGAAGCGCCCGGTGCCGTGACACGTCGTGCAGACGGGCGAAAATTGCCGGTCATCCAGCAAGCACGGACACTGCAGGACCGGCCACACCAGGACCTGTTCGCCGTGGCTCTGGATAAAGAGACGCTGCTTGAGCAGACTCAAATGGTGCAAGCCAATGCCGCCGTACGTGAGCATACATCCTCGCGTTTAGGCTGGTGGGATGTCGGTTTTGAGCACGGGCGCATCAGCCCCCATGCCCAGATTCGACGCCATCGGATCCGTGACATGAATGAGCGATGTATCCATGAGCGTGACGACGCCGGCGCCCATATCGGCATCGGCTTTCACCGTCAGCACCGTATCGCCCACGCCGGTCGCCGGCGAAATCAGCCAGATACTCTGATTATCAATGGGTTGGACGGTACAGGGAATGCCTTCGACCGTCCACTGCGCCGCCCCATCAATGGGCGCAACCGAGCCGCCGGGCGTGAGCGGCTCGATAAAAAACCGCATGCCCTGTTCACGGGTCAGCGTATATTCGTTCGGCATGGCGGACACTCCTTGTTTCTGGATGACGGGACCCACATGCCACCGCAGCGATCCCTGCGCGGCTGGGGCCGGCACCTCCGTAATGGTGACCTGGATGGGCGCGATCTGGATCAGTCTCGTGCTCATCGCACTTGCTCCCACTCTTGGAGCACGCGTTCCAGAGCGCGGCGGCACTGCTCGACCGGGATGGTGGTGTCGGTCGCCTCCAGTTCCCACGTGCCCCGGTAGCGCACAAACGCACAGCGCACCTGATGCGAGATTTCGACCGTGATGTGCATGGCCTCACTGCCACATCCTCCCAGCACCAGCAGGCACAGGCACAGGAGCCGCAGACGCATGGCAGGTCCTTGGTTGCGGGCGCAGGCAGCACAGGCAGAGAGTGCGGAGAAAGTCGGCAGGCCGGCACAAAAAAAGCGCGTCCTGGGCCACCTGCAGGCTTCCCAAAACACGCGCTGTACACTGTACACCCAAGGGAAAAGAAAAGTCAATTGCCTGGGGGTTTTGCGCCATCCTTGAGCTTGTCGATCTCGCTCTTCAACTCGGCATTCTGGACCTGGGCCTGGCGCAGTTGCTCGAGGAGTTGCGCCACGTTCTGCTCGGCGAGATCGGCCTGTTGGCGCTTGATATCCATGCGGGTCGTCGTGATCCGCAGTTGCTCATCACAGGGCGGCGGGGAGGGCGGCGGGGTGGGCGCGGGTTGTTGCGCCAGCACGATCGCCCCCGCCAGTAGCACCCCAATGCCCCCAACGATCACCTCCGACAGGCGCATACATCACTCCGTGAACGCGGTGAGCTGTACGGTCGTACTCGCTCCGCGACTGATCAGGTTCAGCGTATGCGTCACCGTCGGATTGGGGACGGCCAGCGCCAGGACCTCGCCAGGAATCAGGATGGCGCCCGGCATAAAGGCCGCGGCTGGGATTTGCGGCGTGGCCGGCGGTGTCGCGGGAATCGGCCCAGGCGTCGTATCGAACGCCACATAGATGATATCCGTGGCATTCCACAGCCGCACCAGGGTCGTGCCCGTCGGCAGCGTGACGACGGTATCGAGGTTCGGTGCCGGGGTCCCGGTGAGCGTCACTGGCGTACTGAACGGGGTGAGGGCGGTCAGAGAGTCCAGGGTATTGTCCGCCAGTGGGCTGACTGCCAGACCTTGCCAGGCCGTTTGCATCCGCACAACTCCTAGAGGGGCGGGATTCGTGGCAGACACGGCGTCTGCTCATACGGTTGACGGGGGCGCACGGCATCCGCCGGAATGGCCGTGCCATCGCCCAGGGTATTTTGATACCGAAAGCGCAGTTTGGCAAGCTCAATATCGTCGCGCTGGTTCATCAGCATTTTGATGGGGCCAGCGTAGAGGCCGCCCCCCATCCACTGGCTCTGGCCGAGGTAGTTGGTGCGCTCTTCGGTGCCGTCCATGCGGAAGGAGCCGCCGGCAATGCCGCTGCTCACATCGGCCGCGGCGCCGCCCATGCCGAGCACCTGGATGGCGGCGCCAATGGAAGCCCACTGGATCACCTCAGGCGGCAGCACGCCCAGGCCGAAGAGATAATCGACGGCCCAGCCCTGCCCGAGGGTGGGATTGACGGGGAGGGTCACGGGCACATACAGGGTTTCGTGGTAGCTGGAAAAGGCGAGGAGCGCCTGCGCCATCGTTTCGAACACGGGGGCGGGTGGAACGGCCGTATTGTAGCCCTCGAACAGGCGCACGCGCGTCACTGCCTGCACATCGTGCCAGTGCAGTGTCAGCGCATAAAACTCCTGGTCGGGCTCCGGCGCTATGTAGGGCACGAGCAGCCCGAGCTGGTCGTAGTCCTGGCCCTGGATGAGGCCAGCGGCCGGCAGGGTGAGGACGCGCCAGCGCCGGAAATGGATGCCCATCAAGGCTTCCGCCCGACTCACTTCGAGGTTGAGGAGCGAGTTGATCGCGGCATCGCCCCCGGCCCCGGTCCAGGAGGCGCCCAAGTTGATGCCGCGCAAATAGATGTCACGGACGGCAGCCGGCGTCAGGGTGCCGATGGGGATCACGGCTCACGCTCCTCCTCTTCCCATCCTCTCCACGGCCGTGGCGTATGCAGGTCGGTGGTGGCAAAGGGCTTGACCGTACTCATATCGGCCTTTTCTGCTTGCTTCTCCGCCACGTCCACGCCGCCCGAGTAGATCACGGTGCTGGCAATGGAGGCCTTCAGGCGCAAGGACTGCGCCAGCATGCGGTAGGCCTGGGCGCCATCGCCGTAGTCGGTGATGCGGTCGCCGCGCCGCACCCTGGTCGGGCGCATGACGAACTGCGCCGCCTTGGTTTCGGCAATGGAGGCCGCCGCGAGGAGCGGATTCATGCCGTAGTTACACAGCTCGAAGGCACACTCTTCGTCCGTGCTGACCGGGTTTCCAGGGTCTGTATCTCCGAGGAAATAATGGACTGCATCTACCCTAGAAGCATTTGGATTACCGCTGTAAGTCCATGACATTTAGATATATTCCTATAATTACATCATTCTCATAGACTTTTTCGTTCTACCGTGCTATCCTTTTAGGGCTCAGGTAGCGGAGGCCTCCGCTCGACAAGTCTCTCTCGCCTCAACCGAGAGAGAGCCTGGGTACCCCATACTCGTCTGTTGAGGAGACATCACGTGGTACGCATATCCCTTATCTGTCTTGAATGTGGTACGACCTTTCTTGTCCATCCCTATCGTGCGGAGACAGCAAAGTTTTGCTCGCACCCATGCAAAAGCCGCTTTGAAGGACGAGCGCGGCAAGGGAAATCCTGTCCAAGAAAACTCAGCCTGTGGGATCGCTTTTGGGTCAAAGTGCTCAAAACGACTGCGGACGGCTGCTGGATCTGGCAAGGTGCGAAAGGGAAAGATGGGTATGGCCAGTTTGCGATCACCCACCATAAGAACATACCGGCGCACCGAGCCGCCTATGTCCTGACCCATGGTGTTATTCCCGACGACATGCTTATCTGTCATAACTGCCCCGAAGGGGATAACCCTGCTTGCGTGAATCCGGCCCATCTCTGGCCTGGCACGCAACAGCAAAATGTCCAGGACTCTATCACCAAAGGACGCCGGCGCTTACCCAGTAATACCAAGCTCACAGAGGCTGACCTGCCAGAGATCATCCGTCTCTATGATCCCTATCGGTATGGACAGGTACGCTTAGCCAAACACTTTGGCGTCAGCCAATGCACCATGCAACGCTTTCTCCACAAGCATGGTATGGCCCCTGGCCGTGGACCAAGGCTGCCACTGTACGTATAACTAATGGCATGCTCCTTCGCCCCGTTCACTCAGGATCGGCACTCACCGAGCTTGGATCGTCAAGTTTGGTCAATCGCACCTGTGCCCGCACAAAGCAATCTTTCGCTTCCAACAGTTTGCGTAAGCCTGTCGTGACTTCCGCGCCTGCCGTCGCATCATTACTATCGAGGATCTGCGCGAGTTGTCCGGCGAGGAGACAGAACGGTTGGCTCACATCGCGCAGATGAGGTGGCAGATGGTCATAGTCAAAATGGACAAGCATGCGCTCGCTCGCCGGGTTCATGCGCTGCCCTCGCTACTGGAGCGGCTGCGGGCGCTTGCTTGCGGGGGCGGCGGGGCGGCAGCGGCCGGCGGCGTCTCGGGCGGAGGCGGTGGGGGCGCCACGCGGCTCTCCGGGGGCCTGGTCGCCGCCGTGTTCGGTTTCTGCAACCGGACATCGCCGTGCGAGGAGCGTGGCACGGCGTAGAGCGCCAGTTCCGCAGCCCTGGCTTCGGCCACACCCTGGGACGTGGCCGCGACATTGGCCGCCTCAGAGGCCGTGGCGTCATGCGTGTAGGAGTCGGTCATCCAGGCGTGAAAGGCGCTGTACGCCTCTGCCACCATGCTGGGATCCCCACCGGGATCAATCTGATGCGTCGTGAGGTAGCCCAGAAAGGCGGCTTCCTCTTCGCTGTTGGAGCCGTGCGTATCCAGAAAGGTGCCCCAGAAAGGGGAGGTTTGCGGATTGCCGGGCATGATGTATCCTTTCTACACAGAAGAGGAGATGCTATGCCTATGCTACCCAACTGTCCGAGCGGTGCAGTCAAACCGCCGAGTGCCACGACCTACATGGCGGGGTCGCCTTCGGGCGCCGCTACGCATACCACGGCCCGCTTTCAGCCACGCTGCCCGACCGCCATCCGGGGCGTCACGGGCGGGGCGTTCGTCGTCGAGTGCCCGTCGGGCGCGGTTACACATATCGCGACGGCCTTTCAACCAGCCTGCCCCACCGGCGTCAGGCCCTAGGGGGCCAGCACCGCAAAGGCTCCCGGCTCCGTATCGTAGGCCAGGAGAAAGCGGAAGGCGCCGGTGCCAGCCGCAGCGGTGCAGTTAAAGTCGATGGTGCCCGGCCCAATAAGGAAATCCTGCGTCGTATCCTGAATGCCCCAGCCCGCCGCCATGGCCGTGGCCGGCGGAAAGACGACGCCGATCAGTTGCCCCACGACGAGCGGCACCGTGCCAATATCGGCCACGGCGCAGAGGTCGATGGCGGTCTGGCCCGTGGGGTGAAATTGAAACTTGGCGTTGTTGGCGCCGCCGGCAATGAGTGTCGTGACGACGCCGTAGAGTTGGCGAATGCGCACGACGCCGCTGATGGTATAGAGCGACCGCACCCCCGCCTGCGGGATCACCGTCGCCGTGCGGGGCAGCTTCAGCCCCTCCGAGACAACATTGACGCGCTGTAACATTGGCCCACCTCCTCCTCACCCACCTACGTAGGCGGGCTAGCCTCTGTTAAGGTTTCCTCGTGTCCATCCACCGACAAGAGCACCGTATGGATGGGACAAAACATGAGCAGTCCCAACTCCAACCAGCCACGCGGCACGCTCGGCAGGCGCAGCGGGATGCCACCGCCGTAGGTCTGGTCTTCGTAGTGCTCGCTTTTCGTCACCCCGCAGCCGGCCGCACTACAGTGATAGGTGTACGTCACGTCAACACGCATCGCCTCTAGCCCTCCAGGGTCGCCTTGGTGCGGTCTAAGTGCAGCGGGTACTGCGCCTGCATACGTCTTTCATCGGCATCGCCCGTAATATCGCGGAAGCCGGTACCGCCCTGTGGTCCCTCCATGCCGCCGCCAATCTCCAGATCGTCCGCGAAACGCCCGCGGTGGCGCAGTCGCCCGTGCTGATCGCGAAAGGCCTCGGTGAGAAACCAGGCCTGGCAGACGCCGCACTGGGCCTGGAGGTACGTCTCTTCCCTAGGCGCCCGGTAGACATAGCCGAGGCGCTCCAGTTGTTCATCGCGCGGGCCGCCGCTCAAGGTGAGGAGCTGGCCGCGGTCGTAGTTGGTGCCCTTGTAGGTAAAGTACCCCATGCCGGGCACGGTGAACCTACACCACCATTGCTGCTGCACGCGGGCCGGACGGATGGCCAGCGGGCGAGGAGGTGCAGGTGGTGGGGGCACCGGAGGCTCCAGAGGTTCCTCAACCGGCAGCACCACCGGTACGTGATCAGCGGGCGCAACGTCCTGGGGCACCTCACCTTGCCCCGCATCTGCGGGCTCTGGCTCGCCCTCTTCATCCTCCCACTGTGCCGACCACCTCTCATAGGCGTCCTGCACTGCTGCCGGGATGTCGTACCAGACATGCCCACAACCGTGCTCGCACAGGCGTGTGTCGTTGGTCAGGGGGTCGACCACCGTGGTACACAGCAGGCGCATGGCGAGGGACTGCACATACTGCTGGTTCAAGTTACAGGCCATGCCGCGCTGGAGGAGCAGCCGCTCAAAGGTCGAGGACTGCTGGTCCGAGAGGCGCTGGAGGACTTCCAGAAACTCGCTGGCCGTGTCGTCAGGCATAACAATTACCTTGTACAAAATGACGTAATATGGTATAATCTATAGTGTTCAGGTGACGCCTGATCAGCGTCCGAGCAAGTCCTGGCTTCCCTGTAGAGGCTGGGAGCCTGAACACCCCATCTTTCACCGTACAGGAGGTGTCATGGAAGCCCCAGAACTGACTAAAGTATGTTCCAAGTGTGGTGATCCCAAGCCCTTGAGCGCGTTTCATAAGGCCAAAGGTGGTCGTCTTGGTGTCATGGCTGAGTGCAAGGAGTGCTTTAAAAAGCGCGATAGTGCCAGGACGCAAGCGCCCAAGATTGCTGTTGAGACAAAAGCATGTTCGAGGTGTCAAGAAGTCAAGCCTGGCTCGGAGTTTCATAAGTGGTCGCGCAGCCCTGATGGCTTGCAAGCTGAATGTAAGGACTGTCATAACGGGCGGAGCCAGCCGATCCATCCCCGTGATGAGCGCATTGTTGAGAAAGCGTGTTCGCAGTGTGGACAGACGAAGGTAGCGAGCGAGTTTTACGATAATCCCTACAGCAAGACGGGGATGGATACATTCTGCACCACGTGCCGTAAAGCGAGCAATGCCGCGTGGAATAGAGAAAACCCTGAGAAGCGCAGACCTATCGCGAATCGGCATGCCAAGAAAGTGCGGCAGGACCCTGAGAGGCGTGCGGTGATTTATGCCAAGACGCGCCGGTGGCAACTGGCCCATCCCGAAGCAGTCAAAATCTATGGTGCCCGCGACCGGGAGAAAGCGCGAAGCAATCCGGTACGCATGGAGAAAATGCGGCAAAAAAGCATCCGGTGGTTTCTGGAACATCCGAGCTATCGCCGGGCGGCATCGCAGCGCCGACGCGCCTTGCTCAGAGGGGCACAGATCACGGATCGCTTTATTGATATTGCCCTGGTGTACGAACGGGATCATGGCATGTGCACTCTCTGTGGCTACCCCGTCGATGCCGGTCTGAAATGGCCCGATAAGCGTATCCCCACCATAGACCACCGCATTCCAGTGACACGTGGCGGGGACCATAGCTATCGTAACACGAAACTGGCCCATCATTACTGTAACACCTTGAAGAACAATCGCCTGGAAAGCCCAGAACTGCTGGCTTCCATCCGAGTGCGCTTTGAGTTGCGCTACGGGACCCCGGTTAATATGTTACCTTTTAATGAGCAATTAGGTATCTTTTAGCCTATGCCACAATGTTCGCTAGAAACTCTCCAGACCGCGAGGATGTTACATGAAAATCATGATACGAGTTCGCTTCAAGCACGTCAAGCTCCCTAGGCTCTTCGCGAAAGCGTCTCATATAAGTATTACTAAGAGGTACACGCTGCCAAACAAAATTATAGACTGCCGCAGGAGTAATTAAACTAGGAGCGGGTGGGTTGTACAGAAACAGGCAGTTCTTCGCCCAGATGCGCTGATACACCACACTCGCTTCCGCCGTGCCTTCCGGGCTGGCCGTGTAAATGCCGCGCCCCACCAGGATTTTATCCACCCCAAAGAGCGACTGCATGATGTCTTCGGTAATGATGGCGCGCTGTGTGTACTTGATGGTATCCAGGAGATCCGGATGCCACCTTAGTACAGTGAAAACTTGTTTACCTAGAACTACCATATTGCCTTCACGCCCGACGCGGCCCTCGATATTATCAAGCGACTGCGCCACGAGGAGTAGCGGCACACTCGCCCCGTAGTCGGACCACTGCACGTAGCCCGTGGCATCGGTCCAGACGCCGGTCGTAAAGAGGTTCGTGGAGAAGTCCATCTCCTGGGTCATTAAGACCCGGTCGGTCGCGAACAGGGTGCCGTCTCTGTCCATGTTGTACGGTTCCATCGTCGCGTCTCTCACTTCATCCGCCAACTCAAACCCAAAGGAATCGCGCTTCGACGAATACGTGTCGGTGGTCAGGTTAAACGAGCCGCGCCGGCTCATGGTGCCCGTCGCCCGGCGGTTCGCGGTGTTGCGGAACCAGTCGGACTGCATGTAGCCCGGAATAAAGCCCGTGGGCCAGCGGCAGGGCACCACCGAGGCAATCTGCGGGAAGATATAGTCCGGGTTGGAATATCCTATACTGATCTCGGTTAACAAGATATCGACATAAGGGTCGTGTAGCGCTGTCTCAGCCATGCGGCGTTACCTTTCTGGATCTACGGCTATTCCTATATCGTTGTATAATATAGGCTGTGCCAAATTATAATCATCTATGAGGGAACAAATACTCTCCCCCATAAACGCCACATGGTTATGCCTCATGGCGTTAGAAATATGTTGACATTCTCTGTCATTCTTGGTACAATTAAGCATCTTCGACATTGAAACAGAGAGGAGAGAACACCGATGGCCCGACCGAGAATTGTTGATCGCGACCGCGTCCTGGCCGTCTATGCGGAAACGGGAGAACTCCGTAAAACGGCACGCATTATGGGAATTCATGACAACACAGTCCGCACCATTCTGCGCAGCGTGCGGGGCCAGTGCAGATCCTGCGGCAGACCGACAGCGAATGGCAAAGTAACGTGTGACGACTGTCTGGAAAAGCGCCAAGCCATGGCGCAGGCGAGGGCAGAAGACCATCTGAGTCGTGGGCTGTGTGTGCATTGCGATGAGCGTTTGGCCCCCAGCTCGCGACGCCATTGTGTCACACACATGCTTGCGGCTGTGGAGGGCACCCGGAAGCACCGGCGCAAGCGTATGGTCAATACGATGGGCACGACGCTGGAAGCCGAAAAAGAGTTTCGCATCCGTCAGACCTATGGCGAAGGCGGTGTTATCGCGTGGAGGCGCGACAAGGGGTGTTGTGTGCTGTGCGGCGTGTCGTATGCCGACCGGGCGGTCTATCTGCATCATATTGACCGCAACAGGAAGAACAACGTGGTAGAGAACTTTGTCTGCCTGTGTTATGGCTGTCATCGCCTTGTGCATGGTCTGCTGGAGCATGTCAATCTACCCAGGTTTCTGGTATGGTTTCAGACAACCTATGCCCATGAACAGAGTGCCCAACTGATGCGCCGGGGCCAGCGCTCTGCCAAGCGCCAGTCCCCGGAAGATGCCACCCTCACCTTTGACTTTGCGGGCTCCTAGAGGAGCCCCTTCCCCCACCGCCTGAGGCACGATACGAGCAGGGTCGTCCGACTCCAGGCCCAGTCCCGCAGGCGTCCCCAGCCAGTCAGAGGGCGAAACCAGTCCGCCTGGGTGCCCCGCGGGATGCGGCCAGAGAGGGGCGGATACCCCTCCACGCCACCCCACGTGTGGGCCAGGCGCTGCGGGCGCTCAAGCTCGGGCCGGTACGTGATGGAGAGGTGCCGGAGCAACTCATCCAGATACGGATCATCTGGCATGCGCCCCCCCCTACGCCGCCGGGCGAAAGCGCGCGCCCATGCCGGCAAACAAATCGACGTCGATTTTGCCGCCGCTAATGGTGCAGACATCCAAGGCGCGCGCACAGATGGCGTTATCCGCCGTGGTCTTTTTGACCAGCATGGTGCCGGTGGCGTTGGGACCCAAGGGATCGCCGATAGCAATGGCGGTGCCCGAGCCGTCGACTAAGGCCGTCCAGCGCCCGACAATGGCAATGCGCCCGACTTCATTCACATTGGGTTTCCCCTGCTGAATGCCGTAGACATCATCCGTCGCAGCGGCACACTCGGTAATAAAATCCTTGGTGGCGGCCAATTTCACGGGCGCGAATTGCTTCAGGCGCATGTCCGTGGTGGAGCGAAAACTGTCGTCATAGACCGCAATATGTGGCATAGCGTACGGCTCCTTTCCGCCCCTGGCCCCGTCCGGAACAGGCTGTGGCGGACGAAAGGTGATAGCCCTGGGAGGCGTCCCTAGGTGTTGACCCGATTCTTGGCGCGCTTTTCTCTTTGATTCTGCTCCCACAACTCGGGCTGACTGCGGGCGATGTGCTCGATCGCTTTTGAGAGCGTTTCGCCCTTCTCCTCGGCCCGCGCTTTGGCCAGCGCCAGGATCTGGCCTTCGGCATCGCCGGTGGCGGAGGCAGAGAGGCCGGCGCCGTGGCCATCGGAGCCGCGGGCGCCCCAGGCGGCCGACGTTTTCATGAGTTCATTGGCCGAGGTGATGAGGCGCAGCAGTTCGGTGCGGTCCGCCTCATCCGGGATTAAGTCGATCGCTTTGAGCACGCGCCAGCTATCGGGCGTCAGGCCAAAATGCCTGAGACCGGCCGTCTTCTGGATATAGGCCAGGCGCTGGTTGCCCTCCTGCAGGTCGCGGTTACTCTTTTCCAGGAGTTCCAACCGGGCTTCCTGATCCAGGTAGTTCTTGCGCACGAGGTCGGGCATGCTCTCCAGCATCTTGACGCGCTGTTCCTCGGGACTCATTTTGGCGACGGCCATCTCCTCGCGCAGGGTGGCGAGGTCGCTCTGGGACTTGACGAGGTCGGCAGAGAGCGCGGTCACCTGGGCTTCGGCTTTCTCGGCGCGCTTCGTCAGCGCCTCAAGTTGCCCCTGCATGGTCTTCTGCATGCGCTCGTGGGCTGGGTGCTCGCAATCCTCGTCCTCACAGTTGTCGCAGTGTTCCTTATCACTCTCGGCATTCTTGCGGACTAGAGCCATGGCGGCCTCTCCTTTCATGATCCCAGGCATGGACAGCACATCGGCTGCGGAGACGCCAGGGCGGTCAATAGTTTCGGGGGTACACTCATCCAGAATCTGTTGCAGCGTGGTAATGGCATGCTTCAGGCGCGTCAGGCGGTGTCCGGCCATGGCCGCGCCAGCCTTACACACCTCGGTCATCTGCGCCAGGACCGGGGCCGTTTTCTCGACGATGCCCAGTTCCGAGAGCAGCTCCTGCACGTCTTCTTCAAACTGCCCAATAGAGCGCGTCAGCACCGGGAGACAGGCGACGTTATCGGCGTCCATATCGCCGACACAGTCATAGAACGTCGTCGAGAAGCGCTGCCACTTATCAAGCAGGCACGACCACAGTTCCTGCTGCTGGCTGCGCGTGGCGTAGTCCAAGGGCTCGGTAGCCGCGTCGGCATCGGGTTCACTGTGCCAGCCGGTGAGGGGCGAGTAGTCCAGGGCCTGCTTCTCGGTGTCCGCGCTCAGCTCCATGCCCAGCGCGCGGGCCGCCGCCCGGAGTTTGCGTCCGGCGCTGGCTTTCGCAGCGGCGGGGATGTCGGTCTGGTTCAGGCGTGCCAGGGCATTCTGCACATGATCCCGATCGGGCTTACCCCCCTTATCCTTATAGGGCAGATGGCGCAGGCTTCTGGGTGTCGTTTTCCCGCTCGCATCCTTCGAGCCACCTGGACTAATATAGGCGAAACTTGCGTCAGGAAAATCGTTGACCGCAGCGGTCGACCACGCCTTGCCGACGCTGCCCTCGGCCTCGTCCTCGTCCTCGTCCTCCTCCTCGTCCTCGTCCTCCAGATCCCGCGCATCCGGTTGCGGCGTCGCTCCCACCCCACTGCGCCGCTTCTCCTCCTCGTCCTGGGCCTTGAACAGGAGAATATGCGCCCCCTCGCCCGTCTCCGGGTCGAAGTTGGCGCCCTGCCGACACACTGCGACCCGTGTGATTTTGAGTTTGCGCAGCTTGGTCGGCATTAGAAGGGCTCTCTGAGGGCCTCGCCCTCGATGGAGAACATAAAAAAGCCGAGATCTTTGAGCACGTGGTAATCCTCTGGCGTGTCGACCTCGTACCCGACCCAGGCCGCCAGCGGCAGGGCATCGGGCTCCAGGCCCCACAGCGCCAGCTTTTCCGGCGTAAACACGACCGCCTCAATCAAGCGCCCGCGCACCGGACCCTGATGTTGGAAATTGAGCGCGCCCGATTCTTTGACGTAGTCGTACCACCCGGCGGCGAGGTCCTCGATGTCGATGGCATCGCCCTGGAGATCAATCAGTTGCACGCCATTTTTCATCACGGCAATCGAGGCATAGCCCCAGATACGGCGCTGCTCATCGTCGGATTTGGCGATGCGGGCTTCGAGCACGAGGGCCAGGGCCTCACTGTCGACACTCTTGCCCACGACCGAGTTGGCAATGCGTATGGCCCGTCCGTCACAGTCCCCCTGCCCGGACTCCTGGCAGCGCTTGAGGGCCTCATTGGCCACTGTGGCCCACGTTTTGGACTGTTTCGGCGTGAGACCTTGCTTATGCTTTTTGGCGTCCGCAGCGCTCCAGGGCATGGCAGCGAGACTTTCACAGCAGGAACGTCAGGCGAGGAAAGGGGCAGGCAGGCACACAAAAAACGCGTTCAGGGGCAGCCACGCCTGGCCTTTTCCCAAAACACGCTGCGTACAAGGTAAAGACAGTTGCAGTGAAATGTCAATACACACTACCAAAATAACATACATGCCCTCCTGTCACTTCTACGTATCTGTAGCGCATTTATCTGTTGTAAAGGGAACAAATAAACTGCTAGACTTATATGTGGTCTGCGGAGTAGATGGTGTCCATTGCCACGGACCATTTTTGTTCCCGTTCCAGGTTCTTCGACAACACAGCGTAGGTGGTTGCTGACCGGAGGTGTCAGCGTAAAACGTTGTACGCATAGCACGAACCTCTCGCAAGTCCTAGAGCTTCTTGAGGTTGCTCTAGGGGCGCCCAATGACGGGGCGCTGCACAGGGTACGGGGTCCAGCCGACTGGAGCACACCCCAAGAACCTGAACCGTAAACTTCTGGGTAAGACCTCCCAGGAATCCGCTTCCGTCAGGGAGCGGAGGACGTCAAACACCCTTAACTTTTCGTGGCGGCGTCCACCTCCAGCCCCAGAAAGGCGGCGAGCACCTGCCCTTCTGCCGCCGTCAGCATGACGGGGCTTTCGCGCAGGCCGACGTAGACATACCAGCCACCACGGTCAGACACGATGCGGGTGATGAGGTCGACGTTCACCCAGTGGCCGGCACTCAGTTGCAGGGGCTTCATCACGGTCAGGTCTCCGACGCCAGATCGGCGGCGTCGGCGTCGCGCAGCAGCGCATAGGTCTGCGGCACTGGGCCAGCCGCAGGCAGGTCGCCCCACCAGTCGGCGGGGACGCGCAGGGCCACGGCGTCGAGAAACTCCTCCACGGGAAACTCGGGGAAGGCAGAGGCCACATCGGGATCGGGCATACGGGCTCCTTTCAGGGGACGGCCTCGCGCACGCGCGCGACATCCTCCATAAAGTATACGGCATGCTGGCGCAGCAGCACCAGGGAGACCGTGGCAATGTCGGCCATGAGATCATCGTAGAGTGGCTGATTGCGGCTGCGCGCCTGCCACCCCACAATTTGCCGCACGCGCTCGGGCGAGATGCCGTAGGCCCGCGCCACGTGGCGCAAGGACTCCCCCGCCAGGATACGGGTGAGGATCGACTCATTGCGGGCCATCGGCGCACGGCGTGCCATAGTAAATATATTCCTTTAGTAGGGTGCCTTGGAGGCGCGCCGCCGCCCCTTCCGCACGGGTGTCGGTGCTGGCGCTGGATCCACACTGAGGGAAAGACTCTGCGACTCCAGGCTGCGGTCGAGATCGGGAATGCCGACGTTGCCGGTCCCCAGGCCGGCGCCGCCCATCTGAAAGGCCTCGGTCGAGGTGCCGGAGCCACCCCCGTGGCTGGCCGCGCCCATGCCGCCCCCGCGCGGCGTTGGCTGAATCGCCGGCGGCAAGGGATGCTTCTCCGCCCCCGGCCGCTCCGGGAGTCCGGCGGCGGTACGGAAGTAATTCTCCAGGTCCTGCATATTGTAAATCCGCCCAAACGAGAGCATGAAGCGCGCCAGCTCGGTGAGGTCGAGCGATTCCACGTCGCCGTGCTCTAAGTGCGGGCGGCGCTGCTCGGGAAAGGCGTTCAAGCGCCACAGCAGCGGCAGGCAGCGCCGGTTGAACTCGTCCTGGATCACTTCCAGGTAGCCGCCCAGGCTCATCGCCTCGGTCGTCGACTTGGACGAGGCCAGGGCAAAGCTGCCCACATCCTCATGCCCCATAAAGAGCAGGTCACACAGCAGGCTCTGGGTAATCCGCAGTTCGTAGCGCTGGATAATCGTATCGGTGTTGATCGCCTTGGCGCCGCCCGTGCCGGCCAGTTCAAATTTAAACAGCTGGTTGCCAGCCTGGTCGTAAATGAGCGGGTAGACCAAGCACATCTGCTCATCGACCCGGATATTGCGCCCAATGCGCCGCACCAGCTCCAACTGCGCCACTTCTTCCGGCGAGGCCGACGAGAGCCACCACTGCGGCGGCGTGCCAAAGGTCGGCAGCCCCGCGAGGTCACGCTCAATGCCGATTCCTTCCGTGTTCTCAATGTGCGTGAGCATGTACCACGGACGGTAGGCGGTGCGTAGGACGGAGCGACCTTCGGGGTTATTCTTATATAAAGTAGGTCTAAACAGAAGGGCTTTCTCATAGGGTATATAGGCCTGGCGACCGGCGAAGGGGTCAATCTGGTGCATCCCCATAAGGCCGCCGGTCTGGTCGAACTCCCAACGCAGGACAGTGTCGGGCGGCCTCAGCGCAATCTTCCCCAAGCCGATCAGCCCGTCATTGAAGCGACTCGGGAGTCCCGGCATGCCGTCCGGCTGCGGAGGCGGGTCAAGCCCTAAACGACGCTTGAATACCATCTCGAAATAGGAGAAGCCAAAAGGCAGAAACGAGAGGATTTCACTTTGCAAGAGCGACCAGGGTAACTCCAGGTCCTCAAACAGCATACCCGTCGCCAGCTCGGCGTAGCGGTCGGCCTCGGCACTATCATCAGCGGGTACAAACTTCCATTTGACATTGCGTAGACGCATTTCCAGGGCATAGAGGCATGCCCCTATTACGGGCGAATTGTCCCGCATCTCTTTGAACTTACGTATTCCTTGTTGACCTGATAGCTCTGTTAATAGTTCTTCTCGTACGTAGCCACCGGCACGCCGCAAGCCGCTGGTTCCACGCTCAAGTAAAAGATCTCTGAGGTTGAGATGCTCCACGACCTGCGTGAGTTGTGGCGTCTGCTGCGAAGGATTGACCGGAAAATGCGTGCCGTTGGTCACCTGTTCTGCCATACTCTCGTCACTTCTTTATTGCACTAAGTCATTGAATTTGTTATAATTATGCTGCCATCAGGTCGCACCGACGGGTGCGTGCAAGTTTCTGTTGTCCATGCGACGGAGAGCCTGATGGTCCCACACTGCCACATGGAGGGCATCATGACCAAACAATGTACGGGTTGTCAACGTGACCTCCCTCTTGACGCCTTTAGTCAGGACGCCAAGAAACGCGATGGCCTTCGGTCGCATTGCAAAGCGTGTGCCGCGGCATCGTGGACGGCGTATTATGGGACGCATCGGACATCGATTCTGGCACCGAAACCTGTCAGTGAGCCCCTTCCCGCCACCAAACCCTGTAGCCTCTGTCGGCGCGACCTTGTGTTAAGCGCCTTTGGTACATCCAAAAGAGGCCAATATGGCTTACAGTCCCAGTGTCGGGAGTGCCGCAAGCACCAGAAGTCGCTGGCACGACAGGCGCGCAAAGCGCAGAACCTTGCCACCCCGCCGCCCGTCGATCTTGATACGCTCAAATGGTGCAGCGGCTGTGAGCAGGATCTCCCTTATCGGGCCTTCTCTGCCGATCTGGCGCGTCGCGATGGCTTCAAAACCCAGTGTCGTGCCTGTTGTGCACGACACCAGCGCGGCTATAATCAACGGCATGCTGAGCGCCTCCGGGCTCCCAAGCCTGTCGAGCATCTTGACCCGCATACCACCGTCAAAATCTGTCCCCGCTGCCTCATGGAGAAGCCGCTCGAGGAATATGCCATCTGTCGGTCCAAGCCAGACGGGCGTCAAGCACACTGCAAAGACTGTCGCGCCAAGGCATTTCAGGTGTATATCGCGGCAAGCGACCATCGTGAGCGGCTCAATCAACGCGCGGCCGAGCGACGCCGCGAGCATCCTGAGATGGGGCGCAGGCATCAGGAGACCCGCCGTGCTCGCAAACGCGGCGGTACGCAGATTGACGTGATCGATATGCCGACCCTCTATGCCCGCGACAAGGGTATCTGTAGCCTGTGCCATAAGCGCGTGTCGCTCAAACGCACATGGCCTGATCCGTTATGTGCCACGACCGATCACATTATTCCCCTGAGTAAAGGCGGCACCCATACCTGGCCAAATGTCGCTCTCGCCCATTACGGGTGTAACAGGAAAAAGAATCGGACCGTGAAAACCCAACAGATGCGGTTGTTCTAAGGGGGAAAGCCAGCGGCAGGCATGCACAAAGCGCGTCCCAGCAAGCCGCCCGGCTTCCCAAAACACGCTGGCGCACAGTGTAGGCGGAGAGGGGGCGGGTGTCAAGCGCGGGGAGACGTGACGTGCCGACCCCTTTTGTCTATACTCCTAGGGCACTGCTACGAAAAGAAAACGACAACGGGCTCACGAGAGCGGTCACTCCAGTGAGCCCCACCTCCACAAGGAGTCATCCATGTCACACCATCAAGGTACCATGCAGTATGGCGTCCTGACAACACAGGACGCACAGCGCATGCTTCTTGACCAAGCGTTTAGTGGACAGCGCGCCATTAACCGTGAGACAAAAATCAAATATGGACTCTTGATGTGGCGGCGGACGTTTCCGAGCAATACGATCATTACGCGCACGGTACGCCGGCTGCCCGAGGGGCTCCTCAAATATACCATCATGAATGGCCATCACCGTCTCAACGCGCTTGCGTCCATTCATGATCCAGCCTTCAGCTATGGCTTTTGGTTTCACGATATTCCCATTGACCTCGAAGACGACAATAAGCCCGAATATGCCCTCCATGATCGGAACCGTCCGCGCTCGCTCGGCAATATGTTTGATGCGGTCGATCTGGCAGCAGCGACGGGCCTCAATAAAGCGCAGACGGTGCAGTTGAGTGCCTGCTTGCCCTTGTTAGCCTCCGGCTTTGAAGCCACAAATCGTGGGGCCGGCGTGCTGAAACGCTATACGGATGTCGTCGATACCCGTATGGCCTTTGTCCATCTGTGGAAGGAGGAATGCCAGGAGTATTGGGATCTGATCAAAGGCACGTCCCGTTTTCTCAGCCCTATTTTACGGATATCGAGTGTGATGGCGGTTGCCCTCGTCCTGCTCCATCATACTGGACAAGACGCCCATGACTTTTGTCGCGATGTTGCCCATGATGATGGGCTCAGTCAATATAATCCGCGGAAGAAACTCCATGAGTTTCTGATTACAACGGCAGCCCGGCACTTCGAGCCCTATCTCTTAAGCCGCTATATCGCCGCGGCCTGGAATGCCTCCTGGCAGGAACGCGATCTCAGAAATTTAGTGCCGCAGCCCGGTAGCAATCCCATGCGCTTAGAAGGCACGCCCCATAATGGCCATGATATCTATCGCTATTTACGACCTGACGGCCGCCTCCTCAAAGATCCGATACGCTTTGAGGCGTCCGCCTGGGACGATGTCTTGCCACACGACAGACACGAGACAAGCACGGACACCGATTGATGCCTACCGCTCCAGACCCTGAGCCACCCATGAGCGCGACGGAAAGCCTGCAAGAGATCCGGCTCTGTCAGCGCTGTAAACGACGCCCGGCCTATCATGCCCTCCGGCATTGTCTCCTCTGTGCACGCAGAGCCAGAGGCGCCACACAACGCTTCAGAGCGCGCCAGCGTGCGCAGCATCGGCAGCGTGCTCCTTGCCTTGCCACATCAAAGGTGGTAAGGTTAAAATAAGGAATGGTCTGTCTGTCTGTATTATAAGTATATATATTAAATATATATATATATATCAATCTCTTAGAGAGAATACGGGCAGGCAAGACACCGCACGTTCCCCACCCTGCCTGTGTATTGACCGATCCCCGCCACGCCGCTACCCTCTCGGAGGGGTGGCGGTCGGGGTGGACGGTGGCGGCCTCTCCCACCGTGTACGACCCGCTGACGCCCCGCACCTGCCTAGATCACCTCCTCTGCCTCCAGCACGCCCCATCTCCACGCCAGCTGCGGGAGCATCTCCGCCGCTTGTGCCCGCGCCTCCAGCCCCTTCTGCCCGAGCCCCTCCACCGCCTTCGCCAGCGAAAAATCGGTGGGGAGGAGCGTCCGCCCCAAGGTCAGTGCATAGTGCGCCCCCGCCAGCGCGTCCGCCTGATCGTCATGCCACCCCGCCTCGCCAAAGTGCGTCACTTCCTCGAGGAACGCCGCGTTCCAGTACCCCTCCACGAGCGCCACATTGCCCGCTTCGGCCGCCGCCGCCACCGGCTTCATGCGCTCGCCCTTGCCCCCGGTGGTATGCCACGTGCGTACGGCATAGCCCGCCAGCACCGTCTGCCGATACGTCGCCGTCACACTCTTGCCCGACGACCCGCCTTCCTCCTCCAGCCACACCTCCACCCCCGGCCCATCGACCCGCGCCGTCTGCCGCACCAAGTCCTCGACCCCCAGCGGGGTCAGGCGCGCCCGCTGCACGTCCAAGACCCAGAACTGTCCACGCCAGTGCGCCAGCAGCAGCCCCACCGTCCAGTCCGGATCCGTCGCCCGCCCCTTGGCCCGCGGCCCCGGTTCCGCCGTCGAGGCAAAATCCCAATACCGCACGAGGTGCGCCCCGCGCGGCCAGTCGTCCACCACCCGAAACCACTCGCGCTTAAACACCTTGCCGCCCAGCCGCCTGATCCGATGCAGGCACTCGATCTCAAACGCCCTGGGCCCTATCGTGTTGAGGAGCTGCTCGCACGCCCCCCGGTCCTGCCCCGCCCAGACCGGCCGCCCAGACGGCAGCAGGAACCGCGTCCGCGCCACCGCCCCGTCCTCGGCCACCTCCCGCTCCGCCTGATACCAGTCCTGCTCCGGCAGCCCACTGAGTGCCGGATGGGGCCCCGACACGTAGCGGTCCATGAGGAACTCGGCCCGCCCATCGACGAGCTGCGCGAAGATACCGTCTTTATTGGGGAGATTTTGCACGCCCACCACCGTCAGCGCCGCATCCCCCGTCGGTAAAATCTTGCGCGTCAAAATATCAATCTTGCGGTCGATCGTCTCCGCCGTATCCAGTTCCTCGTCCAGGTCATCCAGGATGATGAAATCGGGCCTGGACTCGTCGATCCGTACCCCCCGCAGCGCCGCGTCCATCCCGATCGCGTCCAGCGTAAAGCCGTCTGCCGTGCGCAGCCGCAGACTGTTCCACCCGCGCGAAAACCCGTACTGATTAATCGCCCGCTCGACCCCCAGCCCCTCCAGCGCACTGGCGATGTTACTGACGTGATCGTTGGCCTGTTTTTGGACGGCACTACAGTACAGCCCGTAGCGCCTCAGCCCATAATACCCGACCACCGTCGCCCCCAGCTCCGTCGAGGTCGACTTGCCACCGCCCCGGCTCCAGATCGAAATAAAGGTCCGCGCCGCCACCCCAGGACGCAAGGCCCACAGCCAGGCCCAAAACTCCTCATGGTGCGCCGCCAATCGCACCTGCTCTCCCGCCGCATTTTGAAAATACGTCGGAAACGTCTCCAGCAGCCAGCGCATCGGCTGCGGGGGCAACGGCCGAAACACCTCCGTGCGCCGCGACACCGCCGGCCCCTCCCCCAGTTCCGCCGCCAGCAGCCGCGCCATATGCGCAAAGCCCCGCTCCCACGACGACCCCGCCGGTACCCGCGCCCGGTTCCTCGGCTTCAGCACCGCATCCATCTCAGCGCTCCTCTAACGTCGCCAACCGGGTGAACTCGGTCTGGATGTCCATCAGCACCTTGCGTCCAGGCCCCACCTCGACATGCTTCTTCACCGCCTCGGTCACGGCGCTCATAATGGCGCCAAGGAAGAGCATCATCTGCTGCGATGTCACCATTTGCTGCAAGCTCGTCAGCGTCTTCACCTGCGTCTGCACCAGCTTGCACCGCCGCTCCCAGACCCGCCCAATCTCTTCCCACGCCGCCCCCCGCGCCGCCTCCTGCTCCACCAGCGTCCGCATCGCCTGAAAATGCCCCTCTAGCGCCGCCGCATCCCCCAGCCGCGAGGCCACCCCAAACGCCTCCATCTCGCCCTGCAGGGCCCGCCACGGCCGCCCCGCCTCTCCCGTCTCCACCTGCTCAAAGAGTTGCGCCAGCCGGGCCTCCGCTACCGCAATGTCATCATCTAACGACAGCAGCCGCGGATTCCGCCGCGCCTCTTCCGCCCGCGCCGCTAACTGCGTCGGCAGCGACTTACTGTAGCGCCCGTGCTGGTACGTCCCACTCGCTGCCCCTTGCAACGTCTTCCCCCCATGGATCACACACACCTCCCGGTCGATCGCCGCCCACCGCTTACAGCGCTCCCCGCTTTGTTTCGATTTGGCCTTACATTGCGGCATCGCTTCGCTCCATGAGATGCGGCCTACTCCATGAGATGCGGGCGCTCCCCGGTCATCGCCTGCCAGCGCTCCAACGTCAGCGCAATGGCGCATGGATCCTGGTCCATCCCCCAACAGACCCGGTCCACTTCCTGACACGCAACCATCGTACTTCCTGATCCAAGAAATGGGTCTACCCAGACGTCCCCACGGTCCGAATAGACCTCGATAAAAAAGCGCGGTAAGCCCACCGGAAACGCCGCTACATGCCCTAGTAACTCCGGCGTCCCAAACGTCGGCAGCCGATTCCCCGCATACGCCCACCCCCCTTGGCGCCGCTCCGGCCCCCCCAACAATCGCCCCCGCCCTTGCAACTTCGCCGCATTCCCCATCTCCCAGTGCCCGTCCAGCCCATGCGCCGTGCGGTGCCGCGCCCGCTCCGGATAAAACACCGGCCGCACCTGCTTCGCCAACCAAAACACCGGCTCCCACTGATTCTTGAACTTCCCGCGCTGCTCCGTATCCCCCGGTATCCCCCCGCGCTCCCAACAAAACTCGTCCAGATACTCCCAGCCCCCCTCCCGCACCAGCCGCACCACCAGCTCATGCACGTACACCGGCCGCCTGATCCCCTCACTATGTTCCTTCAGATTCAAAAACCAGCTCCCATCCTCTGCCAGCACCCCATAGAGCTCAACCGCCACCGGCCAGAACCACCCCACATACCGCTCCGCCGCCACCCCGCCATACGACCGCACCCGCTGTTCCGCATACGGCGGCGACGTCACGCACCCCTGCACCTCCCCCACCGTCTCCCGCACCAACCCCCATCCCGCCCCTCCCGTACTGTCCCCGCACCACACCCAGTGCTCCCCGCACCGCCACACCTGCCCCAGCGCCGTCCCCCACTGCGCCTGTAACTCCGCCCCACGCCCCTCCAGGTTCTCGCCCTCCCCTCCCACAGCCGCACTCCCCGTCTCTTCCCCCACCTCTTCCCCACATGCCTCGACCCCACCCTGCGCCGCCTGCTGCGCAAAAAACGCCTTCAGCGCCCCCGACTCCGGCTCCGCCTGCCGATGCAACTCCGCCCACCGCCCCCAGTGCGGTTGCGCTAACGCCGCGCTCTGGTCCAGTACCCGCAGCACAAACCCCTCTTTCTCCGCCGCTACCTCACAATAATCCACCGGCACCGTCGGCTCCCCCGCCCGAATCGCTAACTCAATCCGCTCATGCCCATCCAAAATATGCCCCGTCACCCGATTCTTTAACACCCGCCGCAGCCACCCCACCTCATCCAACGACCCCTCCACCACCGCATCCTGCGCCTCCGTATGGATCTTCGGATTCAGCGGATGCCCCATCAGCGTCCGCGGATCCTCCTCCCCTACCCCCACGATACTCACCTTCCACCGTCGCCGCTCTCCCATCCCTCCCACCTCCTCCTCGTGGCCACGGCTCCTGCGCGCTTCTGCCGTCCCTCACCACCACAACCACCCGCGAGCCCCACCGCTCCTCTGAGTGTCTGACTTGCGCCACCGCCTGTCAATACACACCCCGCCTCTCCACCTACGCCACGCACCCGCGTTCCACGCGCAACCTCCCCGCAATCTGCGGGGCGCCCAATACCCGCAGCGGCGACACCAATACCCGCAGATCGCAGGCGGCTATCGCCACCAGATGGGACCCAAAAATGCCGGGCGGTGAAAATGCAGAGAGGCATTTGGGGGCGGCTTCCTGGGAACAGCCGGCACCCTGACCATAGGACAAATCGTCACAATCCTACCAAACTAATCTGGCTGTACCAGTCCGTGCGGACTACCTCTAGAGCAGAGGTACCTCTAGAGTAGAGGTACTCTAGAGCAGGGTACTCGCCAGCAGAGTACTCGCCAGCAGAGTACCTCTAGAGTAGAGGTACCTCTAGAGGAGAGGGAGTCCATCCGTCCGAGGACGGCTGAACCATGGGCAGGCATAGGTCTGGGCATAGAGCAGGCATGGGTCTGGGTCTGGGTCTGGGTCTGGGTCTGGGTCTGGGT